>Ga0208460_10001264_pt1 | contig 15529 bp, 12 predicted proteins | sample AD_STIC10_MetaG_FD_184436 | JGI IMG/M metagenome (GOLD analysis project Ga0208460, IMG submission 184436) | Active sludge microbial communities of municipal wastewater-treating anaerobic digesters from USA - AD_STIC10_MetaG (SPAdes) (version 2) | ecosystem: Engineered > Bioreactor > Anaerobic >... | reverse complement strand
GCCCAAATCCTTAAATCCAAAAATTTTAGATCCACTTATTAAATCGTCTTCTACTGCTTGCTTTAGTGTTATTGGATTTCCTGTTTGAGCCATTCTAAGCACTTCTGCAAAATCAGAATCAATCACAGAATCATTCAGACTTCCTGGTATACCAGACTGATCATTTCTCATTGTCATCTGCATCTCAGTTATTAAATCAATATCTGTTGCGCTTGTATTAAATGATATCTTTTTTACTGAAGAATAAATTTGATCTATATAATCCCTAACAGAAAGTGGGGCGCCCCTAATTCCATCTTTCCGAGATCTGTATGAATCAATAGCACGCTGTGCAAATTGAGAATAAAAAAATCCACTAAATTTTTTTAAAAAACGGCTAGTATATGTATATGCAAAAATTCCCATTGCGTCAGCCAATGGATTACCAGTTTGTTCAAGCTGAAGATCTTTAGAAGAATTATCTCCCCTTGCGGCCTCTAATTGTTGTTTTGTGCTTCCTGGCAAACTGCTTGGATTTTCATTAATAACCTGTCTTCCTGATTTTCCACCCATTTCTGTTTGCTCGTCAGACTTTCTCTGTCTCTCCTTCTCTTCCTTTTCTTTTTTAGCAGCCTCATCCGCGGCCTCGTCAATTGATCCCTCTATAACTATATCTTGTTCTTCAATATTAAAAAGGCTTTGTATAACACTTGCCTGATATTCAATTTTATCTTCAAATCCGGAAAGCCCCTTACCAAAACCCAATTCTTTCAATGATGCACCATTTAAAGATAATAAAGATAGTCTGTCATCATAATATTTTTTGCCCAAATCCCCCCATTTATTAGCCATTTCAGTAAAAGTACACCTAGCATTAACACTTGGTTTCTTTCCCGAAAGAAGATCTAATTTATTTGTAACAATATCTACCTTAAATTGTGGATCCGTTGGATTACAAATATCAAATCCCGACATAGTAGAGGAAACTGCCCCGCCAAATTCTGTTAAAAATGCGGCGGCTCCAGCATCACCAGCATCCGCCAAGTAATCCTTCCAATTCTTTGTGTATAGCAGTGGTTGACCACCTCCAGCACCTTCTGCCAAATCAACAGCTGCATTATATGCCAATGTGTTTAAAAATGTAGAAATTGTTTTTTTGTATGTGGTTGCTACCAATGTTTGTTTAGCGGCTTGAAAAATTTTTTCTATTTGATTCCAAATATTACCAGGAATATCTGCTACTGGTATCATAGCTCGAGATCTTTGAGGAGCAATAAAAATAATATTAATAATAAATATGGTCACTATAATAATCAAAATAATTTTTAACTTTTTATTTATCATTTTTTTATTTTAAACTTGATATTTCATCAAGTGTTTGTAAGTATATTTGTTTTATTTCATCGTCTGAAAGACTAGATAACTGTTCCTCTGTTGCACCACCCTGTATCATAATATCTTTAATGTTTTGAATTGGTATATTTCTCATTTTTTCTATTTCTTGTAATTCTTCTTCTGTAAATTTTACCTCAGTATTGGTAATAGATGGGTCTATATTGCTCGTTACGTCTTCTGAGGATGTAATAATTTGCTTCATTTGATTAAAATCTTCTTCTTTTAGAGAATCAATATCTACCTTATCATATCCGGAATCAATCAATAATTTTTTAAATGATTGAAAATCTATATTTTGAAAATCTAAATCTTTTAATAAATTCATAAATTCTGACTCTGTAGTTGGTGCCACAACAAACCCACAATTACTTCCCGTACACACACCATCTCTCCCTAAAACCATCTCATCATAATCAGATACACCATCTAAATCAGTATCCTCTAAATATGGACTTGTGTTGTAGGTATTTAATTCGTCATAATCAGACAACCCATCTAAATCCGTGTCTTTTATTCTATTCAAATTTTCTATTACACTCGCCCTATCTTCTATTGTAACCTCTGGAATTATGAGGCTATTTTTTATTCCTATATACATCCCCAAAATCCCAAAAACAATAGAAAAAATCCCAACAATAAAAAGGGATTTTACTATAACATCTTCTCTTGAAAAATAATCTAAAACTCTATTAAAAAATTTATTTTTATTGATAGAATTATCTAACGAAAAATCTTTTTCATTATTTAAAGTCATAATGGAAATTCAATTTTTTATATATCAATATTATACTAATTTTTTAAATTAAAGTAAATGAAAAAATCATAAACCACAAACTGCAAAAAATTCCATACATATATAATACAATTAATTTGGCGTGGAAATGAATTTAATATCTATTAAATTAAATGTCTATTTGTTTTCTAATAAAAATGATTCCGTTTTTTTCTTCACATAAAATTATCCAATCATCAGAGGAATTTAAAAATCCCATTAAATAATTCTTAGATGTCTCTGTGGCACCAGAACCATAAGAAAAAAAACTTTCAAGCCAATTAAATCTGTGCTTTTTTTCTTGTTTTTTTAAAACAACCATTTGTATCTCATATTTATTAAGTAATTTTTCTGATTTATCTTTTTCAAAAAACTCAAAATATTTTTTTAATATTGATTCGCCATCATCAAAAGGGTACTGAGGCAATCTTCCATCTAGAAACAAACGAACTTCTGGCAGTGTCCATATCAGATAACCACCCCAGCCATAATATACAAAAATTCTCTTATTTTTTTGCTTCTGTTCATTTATACAACTTAACATATTGACAGGATAATGATTTTTAAAACTTAAAAATGGGTCTTTTGTAAAATTTATTTTTGAAAAGAACAGTGATGAAAACATAATTAATATAATTATCGCAAACATTTGAATTATATAATAAGTTTTGCTATAAATTTTACTTAAAAAATTAGATAAATTTTGGAAAAAGAAAATCAAATAATCATAGATAAAAAAAATAGAAGCGATAAATAAAAGAGGAAAATGTCTTTTTGATTTTATTGATAGGGTAATAAAAAAAATTGAAATTAAAAATTCAAAAAGTTTTATTTTTTTAAATTTAACATCAAAAATACAACTAAAAATAATTGCTATTAAAACAACTACATAAAAAAACTGGGAAATACGCACGGGTACGTAAAATATAGGAATCCATTCCGCAATATGAGTCAAATAAAATGTATCTCTATACTGATAGAGAAAACTATACAATTCAAATTTATATGGCCCCAAAAATGTAAGAAAAAAACTAAACGAAGAAACACACGCAAAAATTATCAAATCTTTTATACTTAAAATATTGTATTCAATAAATTTAATTTTTGTAAATTTTTGTAAAATAATTTCTAAAATTTTAATACATAAAAAAATAAAAAGAACAATAAAACCTATAAGAAATCCTCCGTGAAGACAAGACCATAAAAATAATAGTGGTGGTAAAAATAATAAAATGATATATTTTTTATTTTTTTCAAAACCAAAAATAATAAAAAATAGTAATGTTATAAATAAAAAATTAATCTCCTGAACCCTTACACCAAAATGGGGTAAAATTCCAAAAACAGCCAATAACTCTAATAACAATAAAATCGTCAGATCAAATATTTTTGTTTTATATTTTTTTAATAGAAAAATATTTATTATTGTAAATGTTAGAACAGCTATAAATGCAAAAAAAAGATTAGTCCATAAATAGCCCATTCTGGAATAGATAATATAAATAATTACATTTAATAACCATTCATGATCAACCCATCTTTTTCCCAAAAGAGTAAAATTTCGATTTTCTATGTGTGACACCTCCCCACTTTCAAAAGTTTCTTTACCAAACTGCAGGTGCCAACCTAAATCTGGATCAAGATAAGAATAAGAGTTGTGTAAAAAAATAAAAAATATAAAAATATAAAAACTAACGAGAAGTATATTTCTAAAAGTAAAAAAATTTTTTACTTTATTAAAATAGAACATAATTTAATCCAATTATCTAAATTTAATTTTTCTGCTCTTATATTTAAATCTAAATTACAATCTGAAATAGCTCTTTCGATATTTTTCTTATCCAAATTTAATCCTGATTTTAGATTATTTAACAACGTTCTTCTTTTTGAAGAGAATCCTATGTTTACAATCTGAAAAAACTTTTTTCTATCTACTCTATATCTATCCTTAGAAATATTTGAAAAACTTATTACAGCTGAATCAACCTCTGGACTTGGATAAAAATCATTTCTAGAAACATAAAACTCTATTTTTGGTTCGCTATAAAAATTACACATTACAGAAAGTTTAGACCATTTTTTATCATAATTTACAATTCTTTGTGCTACTTCTTTTTGAATCATTAAAATCATTTTATGTGGTGCAAAATCTGATTCCAAAAAAATTCTAAGAAATCTAGAAGTAATATTATATGGAATGTTTGAAATAATTTTATACTTTTTTAAAAAATCTGAATTTAATTCTTTATTCAAATTTAATTTTAAAATATCAGATTTAATAAAATTAAAATTATCCGAAACTAATTTAATTTTTTCTAAAATTGGGATAAAATTTGCATCAAGTTCGACTGAAATTAAATTTACGTTTTTTTCTAAAATTGCATTTGTAAGTGTTCCTAATCCCGGCCCAACCTCTAAAACATTATCAGTTATTTTTAAATCAGAAACATCTATTATATCTTTTAAAATTTTATCTGAAATTAAAAAATTCTGTCCGCGTAATTTATTTATAGACAGATTATAATTTTTTAAAATAAATTTTGTTTGCTCTAATAGATTCATATTTTAAATCTACAAAAATGCATAAAAAAAGGACATTATAGCAGAAAAAATAAAACTATACATAAAAAATTGATTCAACTGACTTGGCAACAAAAAAACAAGGGATAAACCAAGCATGACAAAACAAGCAAAAATTTTACCAAGAACCAATCCTGATTCATAATTAACGCATCTTTCCATTATACTATTATCATTTTCATTTTTTTGTTCTCTGTAATCTGTCCTTGCATCTTCATAGACAATTGATCTCATGGAAACATCAACACCTGATTTTGCTGTTTTAGAAAAAGTATCAAAAATAAAAATTGGAAATATAGAGCGTACAAAAATTTTTGCAATCCAAGTAAATGCATAAAAAAATGAACTAAGTCTTAAAATAACTTTTTTATCTCTTTTATCACATAATCTTCCTATATATAAAGTTGATAAAAGCATTATAAAAGAGGATATCCCAGACAAAAATCCTATCTTTTCATAACTATCAATCATAAAAATCATAAAAATAGGCCAAAAAACAAAAAGCACCAGCTCCTCTGCATATCCTATTGTAGAAAAAAGGGCTTTTAAATTTGATTTTTGAAATATGTCTTTAAATATAAAAGAATATCTAAAATTTCTTTTTGTGAAGGTTTCCTTTGTAAGAAGCATTGGAATATTTGATACTAAAAATAATATTGAAGCAACTATAAACAATACTGCGAACCCAAAATATTGAATCAAAATCCCTCCAATAATAGGACCAAATATAAACATCAAAGAAGAGGAAATTGAGGCAGAACTAATTTCTCTACCCTCCTCTTTACCAACTGAATTATGTGAAAAATTTCCATGATATGCTGGCCAATAAAACATTTTTTGAAGAACGTAGAAAATTATTGCAAGAAAAAACATGAAACTAAATTTTGTAATTAAAAATAAAGATAAATAAAATGGTATATACAAAACACTACCCAAAAACATTCCATTTTCATATCCATATTTATTTGCAAATTTTGCTCCCAAAGGAAGAGCAAAAAAATATAAAACATAAACAAGTAAGTAAAATATTGCTATTTCATAAATTTGATAACCGAGTTTAAAAAGATAAATAGGTTCATATAACTGAACCATTGCAAGGGCTAAATTTATAATTATATTTGAAACAAAAAGCTCTTTTGTTTGACGACTCATTCTATAAGGAAGAAAATTCCTTAAAAAAAGTTTGATTTTTTTATTCATGTTTATTTTTATTTTATAACTATGTTAACAATTTTTTTATTTACATAAATAAATTTCACAATTTCATAATCATTAATATATTTTTTGATTTTATCTTGTGATAAAATCAAATTCTTTAATTCAGCTTCACTTATTTCTGAATCAACTTCAATTGTATCTCTTAATTTTCCATTTATCTGGATTGGTAAATTTATTTTATCGTCTTTTGCTAGTTTTTCATCATAGGATGGCCACTTTTCTAAACATATAAAATTTTTATTTCCCAATTTCTCCCAAATTTCTTCGCAAATATGTGGAGCAAAACAAGATAACATTATTAAATATGAATCAATGTATTCTCTATCAAGCTCATAGAATTTAGAGAGTTCTCTAAAATATATCATAAGTGCGCTTATAGCGGTATTGAATCTGAAATTTTCTATATCATCTTTAATTTTTCTAATTGTTTTATGTAATAAATTTGATAATTTCTCGTCTTTGTTTTTTCCATATTTAAAAGAAGAAAAATATTGAAAATTTTTGTCTAAAAATCTTCGCTGTCCTCTCATTCCATCAGTATTCCAAGCTTTGTAATCTTCAAGTGGACCCATAAACATTTCATACATTCTAAAACTATCTGCCCCGAATTCTTCAATCATTTCATCTGGATTTACCACATTTCCACGAGATTTACTCATTTTTTGTCCATCGCTACCAAGTATCAATCCTTGATTTATTAATTTCAAAAATGGTTCGTCAAAATCAATATAGCCACTGTCTTTCAAAACCTTTGTAAAAAATCTTGCATATATCAAGTGTCCAACAGCATGCTCTGCACCACCAACATAACAATCAACTGGCATATAATTTTGCATATTTTCCTTTGAACAAAATTCTTGTTCGTTTTTTGGATCCAAATATCTGTAATAATACCAAGAATTATCCACAAAACCATCCATGGTATCATATTCCCTTCTAGCCTCTTTTCCACAAATAGGACATTTTACTTTTTTAAAACTCTCTGAAGATTCAAGTGGCGATTTTCCTGTTGGACGAAAATCCTCTATATCATCTGGTAATAATACCGGTAAATCAGACTCGGGAACTGGCACCATTCCACAAGTGTCGCAATATACTATAGGAATTGGAGCACCCCAATAACGCTGACGCGACACAAGCCAATCACGAATCTTATATTGTATTGTTAATTTTCCATTGGCACGTTGAGTAATTTTTTCCTTAGCGTCAGAACAATTTAATCCATTAAATTCTTCACTATTAATCATTGTCCCCTCTGCTTCCATGGCACATTCCATATTACTAAAATCAAAATTTTTATCAGGACTTACGACTGGAATAATTTCTAAATTAAATTTTTTTGCAAATTCAAAATCTCTTTGATCGTGAGCGGGAACACACATTATAGCTCCGGTTCCATAATTTGATAAAACATAATCAGAAATAAAAACCGGAATCTCTTTATCATTTACAGGATTTATTGCTTTTATTCCTATTAATTCTACGCCAGTTTTGTCTTTATTTAATTCTGTTCTTTCTAATTCTGATTTTTTTCTTGTGTCTGCTATATATTTTAAAACTTCATCAAAATTCTTTATACTATCTTTTAATTCATTAACTAGATTGTGTTCGGGAGCAAGTACCATATAGGTTGCTCCATATAAAGTATCTGGACGAGTTGTAAAAACCTTTATATTTTTTTCACCATCTTTTATTTTAAAATCTATTTCAGCTCCCTCTGATTTTCCAATCCAATTTCTCTGCATTGTCTTAAGTGCCTCTGGCCAATTCAAACCCTCCAAATCATTTAATAATCTTTCTGCGTATGCCGTTACCCTAAAAAACCACTGCTCTAAATCTTTTTTTATTACAATGCCCTCACATCTTTCACATTTTCCATCTACAACTTGCTCATTTGCTAAAACTGTTTTACATGTTTCACACCAATTAACGGGAGCTTTTTTCTTGTATGCTAATTTATTTTTATATAATAGAAGGAAAAACCATTGGCTCCATTTATAATATTTAGAATCAGATGTATTTACTTCTCTATCCCAATCATATGAAAATCCAAAACTTTTAATCTGTCTTTTAAAATTATCTATATTTTTTTTGGTACTTTCTTTTGGATGAACCCCTATTTTAATTGCATAATTTTCTGCAGGAAGACCAAAAGCATCCCAACCCATTGGATGTATAACATTAAATTCATTTGCCCTCAGATATCTACAATAAATATCAGTTGCTGTATAACCCTCTGGATGACCGACGTGAAGCCCCGCTCCACTAGGATATGGAAACATATCTAAAACATATTTTTTGTCTTTGGCTTGTTTTTTATCTAATTTAAAAACACCGGACTCCTCCCATTTATCCTGCCATTTTTTCTCAATTTCTAAATGTTTATAAGAAAATTCCATAGTTTTAGGTATTTTTGATAATTAATTTACTTTCTTATATTATCACCTATTTTTCAAAAACTCAACTTTTGTCTTTGACATAAAGTTTAATATATTTTACTATAAATATTACCAAAATATGCCCAATTTGAATTCAAAAAAATTGCTTATAAAAACAACAAAATATATATTCATTGCAATTGTTTATATATTCGAAAACACCAGATATTTAATTATTTGGATTTTTAAATTTTTATCACACTTTTTAAAAATATTTTTCATTCCTATAAAAAAAATCTTAAAACCAATTATATTAAAAATATATCATTTGTTTTTCAAAATAAGAACTCAAAAATTAAAAACTAATCAAGTTGAATTATTTGAAGAACAAAAAAATAAAATCATTTTACTTCCATATTTAATACTTGTAATATTTGGTGTGTTTGTTTTAACAAATAACCTATTTGGTAAAATTCCAGACGCAGAAGAATTAAGTAAAAAATCTTTAGTTTCAAAAATAATTCCATCTGAAAATGATTATTATTCAACCTCACAAGAAACAATAATAGACACTGGAAAAATTAATCGCGTAGATTTTAATATAAATTCTCAGACCGGTACTCTTGAATCAGGAATTCATGAATCAAACACAGAAGAGCACCAAGGCAATCAAAATCAAATTATAGCAATTGAAATGAATTCTTCGTTAATGGGAAATCAACTTTCAACAAAATCATTAAAATCTCTGCCAAGAGACAAAATCATTGATTATGTAGTTGAACAAGGAGATACAATAAGTACAATTGCTCAAAAATTTAATATCAGCTCACAAACAATTTTATGGAGTAATAATTTATCCTACACGAGTTTAATAAGACCCGGAATGACTTTAAAAATATTACCCACAACAGGACTAACTCATAAAATTGTTCGAGGTGATAATTTATCTGCAATTGCTAAAAAATATCAGTCAGATGTTGATAAAATTATAGAATTCAATAGACTTGCCTCTGTCTCTGATATAAAAATTGGCCAAGAAATAATTATTCCAGATGGAATCAAACCAAAAGCTACAGCAACTCAAGTTGCAAGACAAACTGGGGTTATCAATACAAATATTACAGGAAAGGCAGATGTTATAAACACCGGAACAAAATTATTATGGCCAACTTCTGCAAGAAGAATCTCTCAATATTATTCATGGAGACATTCGGGACTTGATATTGCCGGACCAGTTGGTACACCTATTTATGCTGCTGAAGATGGCGTTGTTGAAACAGCTGGATGGAATAGGGGTGGATATGGTTATTATATAATTATAAATCACGGAAACGGTATAAGAACATTATATGGTCACGCTTCTAAACTATATGTTGTGTCTGGACAAAAAGTAACTCGCGGACAAACAATTATGGCAATGGGATCAACTGGTAGATCTACTGGACCACATCTACATTTCGAAGTAAGATCTGGTGGATTTAGAAATCCATTAAGCTATATTAGATAGAGAGATTTATTAAAAAATTTCAAATAAAAAATTCACCACATATAATAGGTGAATTTTTTATTTTTAAAATACTTGACATGTCAATTATTATAATATATACTTGATATATCAACTATTAATATAATAAGCAAAAATATGACAAAAAAATTAGAATTATTAATACAGCTAACAAAGGTAAATGCAATAATCTCTAGAAAATTAATAAGTCATGGTTTGAGTTTTAGTGATTTTGTTATACTCTACCTCATTCAATCTTCAAAAGAAAAAAAATTAAAAAGAATTGAATTGGCTGAACTTATGGGACTAACTGCATCGGGCATTACAAGAATGATTTTACCACTTGAAAAACTTCACATATTACAAAAAATGGAAGACACCACTGATGCAAGAGCAAAATACACAAAACTCACAAAAGCTGGAGAAGAATTATACAAAGACGCAAAGACCTGGATTAATTTAAAAATTGAAGATCTCCTACCAGAAATTAAAAAAAATGAAATTGAGAAAATTTTAAAAATTTTTTATTCGATAAAAAACGAATAAAAACAAAAATAGGGTTTCTGACCCTATTCATTCTGAGTGGTACGCTGTGCAGGATTCGAACCTGCGACCGTTTGCTTAAGAGGCAACTGCTCTACCAACTGAGCTAACAGCGCATAGTATAGTAAATACTATCACAATTATTTAAAAAATCAATTATTTTGGTGCACCCGGTAGGACTCAAACCCACAACCTCCTGGTCCGAAGCCAGGCGCTCTATTCAGTTGAGCTACGAGTGCAAACAAAGTATATTATTTTATATATACTAATTTGTCAATTCTTTATTTATTATGTTCAAAACCTCATTTACTGCTTTTTCTAATTGTCCTTGTTCGTTTACAACCTCATAATCACAAATATCTGCCATTTTCATTTCTTCCTTTACATAAGACAATCTTTTTTCTGTATCATCAGAAGAGTAACCGTCCCTATCTTCGATTCTTTTTCTTAAATTATCTATTGAATCTGGAACTATAAAAATTTTCACTAAATTTTCAATATTTTTTGATAAATTTATTATACCTTGTACATCGCACACAAAAAGTGGAATATGCCCAGAATTAAAAATTCTATCAACTTCTTTTTTTTCTGAACCATATAGATTTCCATAGACCTCTACGTGTTCAAAAAAATCTCCTCTATTTACCATTTCTTCAAATTCTTCTTTTGTATAAAAAGAATAATCTATACCATCTTTTTCGTTTGATCTTATATTTCTGGTTGTTGAAGTTATTACCTTTTCAATTCTAGCGTCTCTTTTAACAATCTCATAAGCAATACTTGTTTTACCGACTCCGGATACTCCAGAAATTAAAAAACATTTTTTCTTCATATTATTTTAAATTATTAATAATTTTTTTTAATTCATTTGGAAGAGGAATTTCAAAAATTTTTCTCTCCCCACTTAAATCATCAAATTCTAGATGATATGAATGTAAAAAAATTCTATTTAAATTAAATTTGTCTTTTATATTTCTAATTTTATACAGTTCATCACCAACAACTGGATATCCAATTGATTGCATGTGAGTTCTTATTTGATGATTTCTTCCTGTTTTTATTTCTATATCTAAAAATGTATAAGCACCATATCTTTTTATCACATTATATAATGTTAGAGCTTGTTTTCCTTCTAAATTATGTGGTCTTGAAACCATTTTTCCGGAATTCTTTGATCTTGAAATTGGAAAATCAATTTCACCATAATCATCTTTTATAACTCCGTGTACCAATGCATAATATTTTTTACAAACTGTTCTTTCTTTGAATTGTTTTTTTAAACAATCAAACATTTTTTGATTTTTACAAACAACTAAAATGCCTGAAACTTTTTTGTCTAGTCTGTGAATTATTCCTGAACGTAATTTATCGTTATCTCCAACTTTTTTTATTTTTGGATATCTTTCCAAAATCCAATCTAAAAGTGAATATTCGTATTTGCCCTCTACCTGGTGTGTTAGAATTCCAGCTGGTTTCTCTATCACTAAATAATCCGCAGTTTCTTCAATAATTTTTATATTTTTAATTTCATCTGGAATTTTTATTGTTTTGTCTTCTTTATAATCTAATACAATTTCATCATTCTTTAATACAGAAAAATGCTTTAATTTAATAATTTGCTTATTTACAGAAACAAAACCAGCTTCAATAATTTTCTGAATTTTTGAACGCGAAAATTTTGGCAAATTGTTTGTCAAAAATTGATCAAGTCGCACTTTATTTTCATCACATATAAATTTCTTTCTCATAATAATTAGAATAGCAGATAAATAAAAAGAATTCCACACATAAACTATTTAAAATAAAAACAAAAGTATAGTATAATAAACTTAGTTATAAATTAAATATCTTTATATGCAAAAAATTACAAAAGCAGTTATTGCCGTGGCTGGCTCAGGTACAAGGTTTCTACCAGCAACAAAAACAATACCCAAAGAAATGTTACCAATAGTTGATAAACCAATTGTTCAATATATAGTAGAAGAACTTGTAGATACAGGAATAAAAGATATAATAATGATAACAACTAACGCCAAAAAACCTCTAGAAGATCACTTTGATATAAACACAGAACTAGAGCAACAATTATTAAAAGCAAAAAAACTAGATTATTTAGAACAAATAAAACGTGTTGCAAATTTAGCAAATTACATCTATATAAGACAAAAAGGACCATACGGAAACGGAACTCCAGTTTTATGTGCTGAATCAGTAGTGGGAAATGAACCATTTATTTATGCTTTTGGTGATGATTTAGTAAAATCAAAAAAATCTTTTACAAAACAATTATTGGAAGAATATGAAAAAAATCCAGGAGTTATAATGGGTGTTCAAAAAGTTGCAAAAAAAGACATTTCTAAATATGGAATAGTTGGTATCAAAAAGGGCACAAAGAATCAAATAGAAAAAATTATAGAAAAACCCTCCGTTGAAGAAGCTCCCTCTGATTTAGCAATTTTCGGAAGATATATCTTAAATTCTGAAATAATAAAAATTCTAAAAAAACAAACTCTTGGAAAAAACAATGAACTTTGGATTGCTGATGCAATAGATAATTATATAAAAAATGGTGGACTAGCTTATGCGAAACAAACTGAAAATGGAAAGTGGTTAACAACCGGTGATCCTCTAAATTTTTTACAAGCAACAGTTGAATACGCACTCGACAGAAATGATTTAAAATATGATTTTAAAAAATATCTAAAACAAATTTTAAAATAAATAAAAAATTATGAGAACAAAAAAAATAATACTATTTTTAATACTTACTTTTATAATAACGTCTGGATTTCAATGCACGGCAAAAAAAATTGTAAACAAACCCATAAAACTCGCTGTCTGGGGTGTTTATGAAGAAAGAGATGCATTAGAAATTCTCTTCAATAAATTTAACAAAATATATCCCACGGTCACATTTGAGTATAAAAAATTTACAGCAGAAGAATACGAAGATCAATTATTAAATGCCTGGGCTGACGATATGGGTCCTGATATTTATTTTTTACCAAATAGCTCAATACGCCAATACAAAGAAAAGGGAAGAATAAATCCTATGCCTGATTTTGTAAGGCTTCCACACAGAGAAATAAAAGTCACCGGAATTGGTTCATTGAAAAAAACAGACATTATTGATTCTATAAAAACAGTTAACCTTACATCAAAAAATGATTTAGATTTAAAATTCGCAAGTGTTGTGGCGAATGACGTATACATTGATAATAAAATCTATGGACTTCCATTAAGTCTTGAAACTCTTGCAATGTTTTACAATAAAAATTATTTAAATGCTGCTGGTATTCCCAATCCACCTATAGTATGGGCTGACGATAAAAACTCTGATGATTTTGTAGATCAAGTTAAAAAAATAACTAAAATAAATAAAGATGGATCTTTTAAACAATCGGGAACGGCTCTTGGAACAATAAATAATGTTTCAAATGCCTCTGACATAATAGCTCTTTTCTTAATGCAGGCGGATACAAATTTTGCAAAAGCAAATAGCCCGATAGATATTTCAACAAATAAAAAAATTATTACTACAGCAATAAACTTTTATAATGACTTTTCTAATCCAATAAAAGATATTTATTCATGGAATAAAGATCAATCAAACTCACTTGAAGCTTTTAAGAATGGTCAAATAGCATTTTTCTTTGGATATCCACACCACAAAGATCAAATTCCTCAAAATCAAATAAATTATGGAATTACACAAATTCCACAATTACAATATCAAATATCTCAAAATGGTGAAATTTCTCCACTCAACCCAACAAATATAGCAAATTATTGGGTTATGACAGTATCACATAAAACAAAAAATTCAGATATTGCCTGGGGATTTATAGACTTCGCAACTAAAAAAGAAAATGTGAAGGAGTATTTGGAAAAATCTCAAAAACCAACAGCATTAAGAGATCTCATAAAAGAACAAAGTAAAAATATAATACTCGCTCCTTTTGTAAATCAAATATTGAGTGCCAAATCTTGGTATTATGGTAAAAGTCCTGAATTAGCTAAAAGATATTTAGAAGAATTAACTGATAAAATTAAAAATGCTGGAACAGAGCGTGATATAAATGCTATAATAGATTCATATCAATCAAAAATAAATCAAACAATTAAATAAAATTATGAAAAAAATATTTTTTACCATTTTAATTATATGTACAATATTTTTTTACCCAGATGTTGTTTTTGGGGGATCTAATTGTACAATTAAGGTTGGTGGTGTTACAAAAAATGGTACATGTCTTGTAATAAAGAAAAAATATCCATTCAATGCGTCTGAATGTCCTGGTCAAGGGAGTTGTAAGGCTCGTAGTCGGTGTTGTATTTCTAGTCCATGCTCTAGAATCTTTCCTGATCATTCATGTACTTCAACTTTTACAGGCTTAGATTGTATAACTGGTTTTTGTGTGAATGTTGGTGGAGTTTATCATAAATGTTGTTTACCTCCAGCACAAGAAGTAGTAGAAGAAGTAGTAGAAGAAGTAGAAGAAGTAGAAGAAGTAGTAGTAGAAGAAGAACCAGCACCACAGGAACCACCTAAAAAAGCAAGAGTATTTATATTCAACGGAGTAACCGATGGTTGCAAAAACGATGGTAAGTGCTCAACAACTGATTTAACAAAAGTAGCAATGAACGCTGCAAATTTATTACTGGGTATTATAGCGGGAATAGCTCTTTTATTTTTTATTGTTGCTGGCACACAAATGATCATATCACAGGGTAATTCAGAAAAAATATCTAGTGCAAAATCAATGATGTTAAATTCAATAATAGGACTTGCAATAGCAATATGTTCTTTTGTTATAGTAAGGCTCGTTCAAAGCGCTTTGGGATTAGAACAAATAGGTAGTGAACTAGTGCCTAAATAAAAAATCGATTTGAAAATTTTATTTAATAAATTTATATAATATGGAAAATAAAAAAATAAAAATAAAAAAGTCATTTCTTATTATTAATGTATTCCTATTTTTATTTTTGCTAATAACCAAACTATATGCAACAGATGAAATTAAATACGATGATCCACTTCAAGGAAAAACAATACCAGAATTAATTGGAACAATTATTTTTACTTTATTAGGTATAGTTGGTTCTCTATCTTTAATTATGTTTATATATGGTGGTATATTATGGATTATTTCTGGTGGA
>Ga0208460_10001234_pt1 | contig 15717 bp, 7 predicted proteins | sample AD_STIC10_MetaG_FD_184436 | JGI IMG/M metagenome (GOLD analysis project Ga0208460, IMG submission 184436) | Active sludge microbial communities of municipal wastewater-treating anaerobic digesters from USA - AD_STIC10_MetaG (SPAdes) (version 2) | ecosystem: Engineered > Bioreactor > Anaerobic >... | reverse complement strand
GACCGGTACCTCTCCAGCGGCGTGTTCCCCGCCTGACCGCCCGGCCCCTGGCCGAACTCTGGCCGCCTGATCCTGGTCGGAGATGCTCGAGCCTCAAGGCCGAATACCCTTCGGCCGCGCATATCGGCACTGCTGTGCTGGAGCGCAGCAGTGCCGATATGCGCCACCGGACCCCCTCCCGGCCCGCCTTCGCCGCGAACTACGGCGTCACGACGACCTTGCCGAGCACCCGGCCCTCGCCGACGGACGCCAGCGCCTCGGGGACCTCGTCGAGCGAGACCTCGCGGTCGATGTGGATGCGCACCTCGCCGGAGGCGCATCGTGCTTCCAGGGGGATGAAGTGATCCGGCCCGGGCTTGACCGCCAACACGCCGAGTCGCCGACCACTGACCCGCCCCAGCACGGTGCCGGCCGTCAGCAGGCTCAGCATCGTGGACACCGAGCCACCCACCGCGAGGTACCGGCCACCGGGTGCGAGGGCGCGGCGGTAGTCGCGCACCGACCGGTGCGCGACGAGGTCGAGCACGAGGTCGAAAGGGCCGAGCCTGGTGACGTCCTCCACCCGATGGTCGACGACCGCGTCAGCACCCAGCGACCGGAGGAAGTCGAGCTTCCCCGCGTTGTCGACGGCTGTCACGTGCGCACCTGCTGCCTTGGCCAGCTGCACGGCGAGCGAACCCGAACCACCGCCCGCCCCGTTGACGGCCACCCGCGAGCCCGGCCCGACGCCGGCTGTTCCCTGGAGCGCGATCGGCCCGGCCTGCGGCAGCGTCGACGCCTGGGCGAAGGTCAGGGACCCGGGCTTGGGGGCGAGCACCGAAGCGGGTGCCACCGCGAACTGCGCGAAGCCGCCCTTGAGGCCGAGGTTGTCCCCGTAGACCTCGTCACCCTGGCTGAACCTGGTCACCCCCGGGCCCACCGCCGCAACCCTCCCGGCGACGTCCGAGCCGAGCACCGGCCGCGCCGGGCGCCGCAGCCCACCGATGCGGGCGTACGCCGGGCGGCCGACGAGGCACTCCCAGTCGGAGAGATTCATCGAGGTGGCCACCACCTCGACGAGCACCTGACCGGCCCCCGGTGTCGGTACGGGGACGTCCACCACCCGCAGCACTGACGGCGGACCGTACCGGTCGTACACGACGGCCTTCATCAGCCCACCGTATCCGTGGCAGCATGCACGCCATGGCTGAGATCCAGGTGACCTGGTGGCGTGACCTCCCCTCCCTCGTGGTCGCCCGCGACGGAGACGACGTGGTCAAAGTGCCGCTCCCGCCGCGCTTCCAGGAAGCGATCGACGAGGCCGCCATGCGCCTGGGTGCGGTCGACAGCACCGCCTACCTCGAGGGCTGGACCCGCACCCCGTGGGAAGAGACCAGCGGTGACCTCGCTGCCGCCGCCGACGAGGCCGTGCGCCGCTTCGAGGACCAGTGGAGCGACGAGGCGATCGCGGCCTACCTCGACGCCATCGGGCCGGCCCAAGGCTGACCCCAGCCTTCCTCAGCCTCCGGCCACGGGACGGCCGGCGACAAGCGCTGCACCCCGGCGGTCCGTGCTCCGCGCGGACAGCGTGCCAAGCGCCTGGTGCGGAGGCAGGAGTTCGGCGAACTTGAGCTTCGCGAGCGCCTGCTCGCTGACCGGAGGCGTCACGCCCACGAGGTCCGAGCCGAACTCCGCCCGGGCCCGGCGCACCGCCGACCCCACCGCGACCGCCGTGGCATCGGATCGCAGCGCGATGTTCAGGTTGCCGAACGTGCCCTGGTCGAGCAGGTCAGGTGCCACCGCGTCGAGGGCAGCAGTGAGCACTGCGTTCGCGCCTGCCCCCGCGAAGGTCCACCAGCGAACTCGCCCGTCGTCCTCGGTGACCACGCTGGCGTCCGGCGCGACCCGGTGTCGGTACTGCTCACGAAGAGACCCGAGCCGGTTCATCGCCCGGGTGGTCAACTCGGCACCCACGGGCGTGGCTCCGAGCAGCACCCGGCGCACGGCATCCGACAGCTCGAGCGAGTAGGCGCGAGGTTCGCCGGTCCATCGTGAGCGACCGGCCCGGTCGCTCGGCTCGACGTATGCCCGGCGCCGCCGCCAGTCGATGTGGGTGACCAGCCACGGGCGACCGGCGAGGGCGATGACCCGCGGGCCGGTGACCTTGGCCATGAGCAGCATCGGGTCGACGCTGCCGACTTCCCGCCGGCCGTGAACCACCACGACCTCGGGCGCCGCGGTGAAGACGGCGAGCAGGTCCATGAAGTTGCGCCGACCATAGCGAGCCTCCGCCCGGGGGCCGATGAACGCCAGCCCCTGGTCGGTGTCGAGGTGGGCGGTCTCCACGAGCCACTCGCAGATCTCCGCCAGGCGCCCCTCGTCGGCCAGGCCGAGCCCGCAGATCCAGGAGGACTCCTCGGCGAGCGAGATCCGACCCTTCTGCAGAGCGGACCCCAGCAGTTGTTGAGCGGCCACGTGCAGCGGCTCGGGGGGAGCCACGACCGGCTCGACGAAGCCCTCGTCCAGCAGCAGCAACAAACCCGCGGCGCGGAGCAGTTCGTCGTCCTCGGTGGCGAGGAAGGTGAGGTTGCGGGTCGACCCGGGGCGCCGCCCGGTGCGCCCGAGCCGTTGCAGCACGGACGCGACGGTGTTCGGCGCGCCGAGTTGCACGACGCGGTCGAGGTCGCCGACGTCGATACCGAGCTCGAGGGTTGAGGTCGAGACGATGACGCAGTCGCGCGCCTCGGCGAAGGCCGTCTCGGCCCGGCGCCGCTCGTCCACCGACAACGAGGAGTGGGAGACGTACGTCTGCGTCCCCAACCCACGCAGGGCAACTGCGAGCCCCTCGACGGTCCTCCTGGAGTCGGCGAACACGAGGCGTTTCTCCCCGAGGTGGATGCCGTTGACGACCTTCGCGGCGTTGCCCACGTTCCCGACGTGGTCCAGAGCCAGTTCGGGTGCTGTCGACGACGCAGTCGGTGGCGCGATGACGGTGCGCGGCCGCGAGCGCTCTCGCCCCTGGAGCCACTGGAGCAGCACATCCGGGTTGCCGACGGTGGCGGACAGACCGATCCGCTGGAGCGGGCGCCCGGCCAGCGCGCCCAGCCGATCGAGCACGGCGAGAAGGTGCCAGCCGCGGTCGTCGCCCGCGAAGGCGTGCACCTCGTCGACGACGACGGCCCGCAGGTCACCGAACATGTGCGGCGCGTCGAGCAGCGTCGAGACGAGCATCGCCTCGAGCGACTCGGGCGTCGTGAGCAGGACCGAGGGCCGCGACGTGGCCTGTCGCTGGCGGGCCCCTGCAGCGGTGTCGCCGTGGCGCACGCTGGCCTCCCGGCCGAGCCACCCGGCATACGTCGCGAGCCGGGGTTCGAGGTTGTTGAGCAGCGCTTTGAGGGGGCACACGTACAGCACCGACAGGCCCGGCCACTCATCGTCCGCCATGCGGGTGAGGAGCGGCAGCATCGCGGCCTCGGTCTTGCCGCCGGCCGTGGCGGCGACGAGCAGCGCGTCGTCCCCGCGCAACACCGGGACGATCGACGCGGTCTGCAGCGGCCGCAGCCCTGGCCAGCCGAGCGAGTTGACGACGTGGTGCTGCACGACCGGGTGCAGCAGGTCGAAGGACTGCGCCTCCCGGTCGCGGTCAGTCATCGTCCGACAGGTCGAGGTCGATACCGTCGAGCCCTGAGCCGCCGCGGGCGACCCGCTCCTCCGTAGTCAGCTCGTCGACACCGACGGTGAGGGCGTAGTGCTCCCTCGGGTCGAAGTCCTCGAACTGGTCGACCCGGTCGAGAACGTCGGCGACGAGCTTCTTGAGGAAGACCCGGGGTGCCACCCCGACCCGGCCACCGAGCCGTCCGGCGACCGCGGTGGCGAGGTCAGCGACGTATGCGTCATCGACCGTCGAGGCCACCCTGGCGCTCGCGGCGCTCCCGCCGGAGTAGAGGTCGCGGACCTTCACACCGAGGGAGACGAGAGCGTCGTGGTCGAAGCCGGGCAGGCGCACCTGCACGGCCCGCGGGTTGTCGAAGCGGGCGTCGGTGGCGAAGTCGGTCGCGAGTCGCTGCGCGAGCGGCGCCAGGCGTGCGACCCCGGAGGGCCCCTCGTAGAAGGCCGGTGTCCCGGTCACGAGCAGGTAGAGCCCCGGGAAGCGGCCTGCGTCGATCTCGTCGATGAGCTGGCGCAGCGCGTTGAACGCCTTGTCCCGCACGTCGCCACGCACCCGCTGGAGCGTCTCGACCTCGTCGAGCACGAGCACGAGCCCCGGGTGCCCGGCATCGCGGAGCACGGCGAGCAGCCCCTGGAGGAAGCCCATCGCCCCGAAGTGGTCGAGTTCGCCGCGGATGCCGGCCGCACGCTTCGCCGATGCTGCCACCTGGGGTTGTCCGCCCATCCAGGCCGCGAGTCCGTCGGCCGTCGCGACGTCACCGCTGACGACAGCGGTGCGGTATCCGCGCAGGGCCTGGGCGAACACCGGTGTCCGGGAGCTGACCGATGCGAGCCGTCGTTCGAGCAGGGCGTTGACGGCCTGGGTCACCGACGCCTCGTCGGCGTGCTCCAGCGACGGGTCGGCCGCGATGGCATCCGACTCGAGGGTGAACAGCCAGGAGTCGAGGACGGGCCGGAAGGCGCTGGGTGGCATCGACGACGTCCGCAGCGACTCGGTGATCCGGCGGTACACGGTCTCGAGGCGGTGCAGGGGCGTCTCGGTCTCGGAGACCTGCACCTCCGCGGTGGCGAAGCCCTGGCGCATGGCCCGCTCGGCCAGGTGGCGCGTGAAGAAGGTCTTGCCGGCGCCGTACTCACCGCGCACGGCCTTGAACATCGCGCCGCCGCCGGCGACGGTGGCGAGCTCCGCGTCGAGGGCCACGGAGAAGCGGTCGAGCCCGACGGCGAGCAGGTCGAGGCCCGACTCGGGCACCGTGCCCCGCCGGAGCGCGCCGATGACCTCTTCCCGACGCCGGTTGGAGACGGCGCCGGCCATCACCGCACCTCGAACTGGTCGCGCAGCAGCGGCACGTCGAGCACGACGGTCTGCCCGTCGGGGTCGACGCCGACGACGTTGTAGCCCTCGATGTTGAGCAGTTGGCGCACCTGGCTCAGGGCGCCGTCGAGGCGGAACGCCGGCACCGCCAGGGTCGCGGCCACGACGGTGCGCGGCAGGCGCTGGCCTGCGGCAGCGGCGAGGGCGTCCAGCAGTGCGGCGACCTGGTCGTCGCGGATGGGCAGGCGGGACAACACCTGTCGCTGGGCGGCGTACACCTCGCTCGCCACGACCTGCGCCCCGAGCGAAACGACCGGTGCGGCCTCGGCCGCGGTCGGCTGGGGATCGTCGAACAACGTGGGTCCGTCGGGTAGTTTCCCCCGGCGACCGTCCGTGGGGCGGATGCCGGTCGGCGGGGTCGACAGGGTGGGCATGGTGGGCAGGTCGGAGGACCCCGGCCCGGCCGTCGACCACCACAACGGTGCCTGGGGTGGCAGGGCAGGCAGTCGGAGCCCGTTGGTCGCCTCGTCCGGGAGCAGCACGACCACGGGCACGACGACTTCCTGGGCGCTCGCGCCACCGTGGTAGCCGGCCTTGAGCGGGCCGTAGCGCAGCCCTTCGCTGACGGCGAGTACCGCCCGGTGATCGCTGGTGAGCACGCGCGGTCCCTCGACGGCGACCTCGTCGTCGGCGGCCGGTGATGACATCCCCCGCGAGCGCCCGCTCGTGAGGTCGGGTGCGAAACGCTGGGTGCCGCGTCGCCGCTCAACGACGTGGCCGTGGTCGGACGTCATGACGACCGTCCGCCCGGCGGCCCGCGCCCGGGTGAGCAGGGGTGCGAGGTGCTTGACGGCATCCGCGGTCCACACCGTGCCGATCGGGTCGCTGCGGTCGAGCGCGTCGTCGATCGTGTTGAGCACGACCGTGACCAGGGGAATGCCCAACGCATCGTCGATGGCCGCCCCCACGCCGTCGGCGACCAAGGCACCGGGGCGGGTGGTGTCGATGCCCTTCTTGTGGAACAGCTCTGCACGGAGCCTGCTGCCCCGGGCGGTCAGGGCCTGGTACCCGGTGCGTTCGACGCCCTGCCCGCCCTGCTGGAGCGAGCCGCAGAGCAGCGACGCCCGGCTCACCTCGGTGACCGACGGCAGCACGGCAAGGCCGCCGGCGCGGCGGGTGGCGCCGGGTGTCGCCCCGGCCTCGACCCAGCCGAGTTCTCCGGTGACGTCGGCGAGGACCTCGTTCGCTGCTGCGGCGCTCATGCCGTCCATGACGACGAGGAGGATCGGTGTCTGCTTCGCCATCGGGATGACGAGGGAGGGCAGGAGTGACTCGAGGTTCCAGATCCGCTCCGCCCCGGTGTCCTGTGGCACCAAGGCCCCGTGCGGCTGGGCGGCGGTCAGGGCCGCCAGTCGTGCGGCGAAGGCGCGCTCCTCGTGGTCGCGACGGGCAAACGCCGCGGCGTAGACGGCGTGCAGCGACTCGCTGAGGTCGGGGTCGTCGACGCCGGTGTCGACGTCGTTGATGGCGATGTCGGCCCACGACCCGTGGTCGAGGTGGGCCCGCACCCGCGCCGGGAGGTCCGCGCTGCCGGGGATCTCGGGGGTGGTCAGCCAGCGCCACAGCTTGACGGCGGAGTCGAAGGCCAGCCACTGGGCCGTGTCGCGTCGGGCGAGCCGGTGCCGGGCGCACAGCGTCCACGCCGTCTCGATGGCGCGGGAGGCCTCGGCGATCGGGTCGCCCGCGCCGTGCAGGGACACCCCGCGGTGCAGGGCGGCGGCGAGCAGCGCGAGGCGTTGCCGGAAGCCGCTCGGCATCACGTCGGAGTGCACGGCGAGCGCTGTGGCGTCGAGCGACGTGAGGATCGTGTCGGCCCGGGAGACCACCCGTGCGACGTGGGCTTCGTTGCGCTCGGTGCGGGCCAGGTCGGCGACCACGGCGACGGCGGCGGAGCCGTGGGCGGCGAGGCTGTCGCGTGTCGGCAGCGGCTTTCCGAGGGCCTGTTCCAGCCGCACCGAGGCGAGCTTGGCGACCTGGCTCTCGTCGAGGTCGTGCCCCTCCGAAGTGATCAGGTGCAGCGCGAGCCCCACCGGCACGAGATCGGCGACGGCCCCGGCCTCGAGCAGCTTGCGGACCGGGGTGGCGGCCGGGCCGGTCGACTCGGCGACCCAGTCGACCAGGGCGTCGGCGAGGGTGGGGCCGTAGGTCTGCCGCAGGTCGGCGAGGGCATCGGCGGCCTGGGGCAGCACCGACCAGCTGAGCACCGTGATGGCGTCGACGACGTCGCCGACGAGGCCGAGGTGGGTGCGGGCGACGCACGTCATGGCGTGGGCCCGGGTGAGCACCCCCGCCGGCGCGGGCGGCCACCCCTGCGGGGGGCGGGCCGCGAGGATCGCGGTGGCGAGGTCGCGGCTGCCGGGGCGGGAGGCCAGTGCGGGGGCGACCCCCGACGCGGAGAACGACTGGCGCAGGGCCTCCCAGGCATCCGGTCGCCAGAGCCGGCTGCCGACGAGGTGGGCGAGGATACCGGCGCCGAGGTCCTGCTCGTCGCGGTCGGTCACGACGACGAGCCAGTCGCCCTCGACGTGCTCGAGCAGGGCCTCGCGCACGGCGAGCGCCGACTCGGCAGGGCGGATCCGTACGAGCTGTCCGTCGTGGTGGACCTCCTCCGCCCGGCTCTGTGCGGGTTGGCCGAGCACGCCGAGGATGCCGCTGGTGTAGTTGCGGTGCCTTGCCCCGTCGACCATGGCGAGCAGCATCGGAGTGGTCGCGGCGGTCACGAGCGTGGGGAGGCTCATTCACGCACCTGCCAGGTCACGTCGACGTCGCGGTCGGCGTGCGACTCGAGGAACTCGCGGACCTGCCTCAGCAGCTCGTCGTCGCTCGCCCCGACCCTGCGCCGGGCCGAGCCTGCGCTGCCGCCGGGCGGCGGTGGGGGCGGTGGTGGGGGCGGGTCCCCGGCGAGCCACTCGAAGATCTCCCGGTCGGCGCGCCGCAGTGCCGGGCCGACGGCGGTGACGATCTCGTCGGCGACGAGCGCGTCCTGGAGGCGGGCGATGATCGCCGCTGCCGACGCGGCGCGCGGACCCTCGCTGGCCATCGCCTGGCGCAGCGGGGCCAAGCGGTCCCATTCGAACGATCCGAGGGCCGCGGTGACCGTCTCGGCAGAGGCCATCGACTTCCCGGCGGCGGCAGCGCCCGTGCCGAAGCCGGCCTGCGCGAGCCGCTCGACGAGAGTGACCCCGTCGAGGTGTCGCAGCTGCTGCACGAGCTCGGCGGTCCGACGGGCCGTCGCCAGCCGGTGCTCCTCCCCGTCGGCGGTGAGGGCGCTGACTGCGGCCCGGGCGTAGGCGGCCTCGATCGCGCTGACCAGCGGCGGCTGGGTGGCTGTCAGGGACACGGCACGCGCCGTGACCTGACCGACGAAGTCGGCGACCGCGGGGGGCGTGAGGTACGTCGACGCCGAGATCCCGAAGAGCTCGGCCGCTGCGCGGGTGGCGGCCGTCCAGTCGGGAAGGGCCGGCATCGCCTGTGACCGCAGTTCCATCGTCGGCTGGAGCGCGCCGGGCTCCGGCGGTGTGGGCAGGGCGACGCCGTGGTGGAACCACGCCCGCTGACGCAGTGCGGCCCAGGTGATGATGACGAGGTCACTGACCGGGGTGAGCAGGCCCTTGGCGGGGGTGACCGCGTCGATCCAGCCGCGCATCTCCCCGACGGTGATCGGTGCGTCGCCGTCGACGCCAGACTCCTTGAGCCGCCGCCCCAAGGCCCGTTCGATCTCCTGGCTCCAGGGGGTGAAGCGGTCGTCACCGAGGATGTAGTGCATCTCCGCGGCAGTGCCGACGCCGAGTGGCCCGGCGATGCGCCGCACGGCGAGGTGGTCGCCCTGGTACTCGACGCGCTTGTCGCGCTCGGCCACCGCCCGGTGCACGTGGGCGGCGACCGTGCGCAGCATCGGCAGGCGGATCTCGCTGTCACCCGGCTCGAACTGGGGGTGCCCGGGGTAGGTCGCGTCGAAGGCCTGCGACACGAGGTGCCGGAAGGCGTCACCGAGGGTGGCGCCGACCGGCCGCTGCGGAACGAACTCGCGGTCGAGCGAGACGAGCACCTGGTCGTGGCCCGGGTCGTCGAGCAGGGTGCCGGGGCGCACGCTCGCCGCGCCGTAGGCCTGCTGGATGGCGTCCTCGAGGCTGCGGCGCAGGGTGCTGCGGTGCGACTCGAGGATGTTGCGGGCCAGGGCGCGGTCGGTCTCGCTGAGGTGGTCGGCGTGGCTCTGCCACCGGTCGCCGGAGCCCTCGAGGAGCCAGTTGAGGGTGACCAGACGCTGCAGCTCCTGGGTCTTCTCCGGGGACAGGAAGTAGGGCAGCCAGACAACCGTGCGGGAGTGCACGTCGCGGGCCAGCATGGCGTTGAGGCGCTGGAGGTCCTCGGCGGTGGAGTGGCCCTGTTCGTCGAAGGGGTGGTCGATGATGACCCGCCACGTGCCGGGGTTCGCGCGGAAGTGCTCGTCGGAGAGCCAGCTGCTGTCGCGGACGTTGCCGAAGAGGATGTCGACGGTGCGCTTCGAGCCACGCCAGACGATCTCGTGCTGGTGGGCACCCTGGATGTCCTGCTGGCCGAGCTCGACCCCGAGGCTCTCGGCGACGAGGGTCTTGACGAGCTCGCGGCGGCGGCCCTCGTTGTCCTCGCCCTTGGCCCGGTCGACGATCGACTCGTAGTCGACGTCGGAGAGCTGGACCCGGATCGTCGGGTTGGTCGACGTGCCCTCGACGTGGATCTCCGGCACGTCGCGGGCCCAGTCGCGCACCTTGGCGAGCACGACGCCGGCCTCGTTGCCGGGCAGCGGCGACACGATCGAGCCGTGGTTGAGCGATGCGAGCCGGGCGCCGGTGAGTGACTTCAGCGCCGGCACGTTGGGGGCGACGGCTGAGAGCAGCAGCGTCTTGGCGAGGCGGTCGTCGGCCCTGTAGGCGGCCGGGACGGATGCCGGGTCGTCCTCCAGCTGGGCCGCGGTCACGTCGTACTTCGCCCGGATGAGGGGTGCGAGCTTCTCGGTGTAGAGCCGGTTCGCCGAGCGGAACACCGCAGCCGCCTGGGTGTCGAGCACCTTCGTGCCGCGCACGATGTGGTCGAAGGAGTCGCCGACCGGGATGACCTGCTCGACGGTGAGGGTGTCGCGCTGGTCGACGAGCATCTGTTGCATGACCTTGAGTGCGGTGCGCTCGCGCTGCATGACGGCTGCGAGGGCTCGCAGCGTGGAGACCAGGGCCGGCGAGAATGGGTAGGTCATCCGGAAGGCGGCTTCGTCGGCGCCGCGGTGGTGGTCGTCGGTGTTGATGCCGTCGAGCAGCACGTCCCAGACGCGCGGCGCCCGGTCGATCCGCTCGAAGGCGTCGGCGATGGTCCGGGCCGCGGCGGCGTCCCTGGGCTGCAGGAGGCGCTTGCTCGCGACGAACGGCAGGTTGTCGTCACCGAGGGTGATCGTGTGGAAGCGACCCTCCTGGTGCTTGAACGCCCGGTCGAGGATGTCCTGCTCGGCGCCACTGGCTCCCGCGTCGGCGAACCAGCGGCGCAGGTCGATCTGCCGGGCGATGAACGACACGAGCGGCACGTCGCGGGCCCCGAGCGAGCCCTCGACGAGCTTGGTCAGCTTCTGCGCCTCGCGGGCGAACCGGGTGCGGTCGTGCACGAGCGAGGTCATCCACAGGATCAGCTCGTCGAGGAAGAGCACGACCGCGTCGTAGCCGAGACGATGCGCGTGGGTCGCGATGGCGTCGAGGCCGGTGTCGAGGTCGACGTACTCGGCCTGCTGGGTGAACGCCTTGAAGTAGGTGTCGACGAGTGCGGTGGTGAGCGTGAGCCGTTCACCGGACGACGGCTCCGCGGCCTTCGCGGCCGCGTACGTGTCGGGCGTCCACGACCCGGTGCCGAGCACGCTGCCCCACACGTCGCCCCCGGTGTCCCCACCACCGGCCGCGTCGCCACCGGTGGTGCCCTGGTTGAGACCGTCGAAGAAGGCGTCGTCCCCGAGCCGCTGGCGCAGGTTGTCGGCGTCGGCGAACAAGGCGTCCGACCTGTGCAGGGCCGGCAACGGGGCCTGCGGGTGCAGCTCGCGCACCTGTCGGATGTACCCGTCGAAGACGGCCTGGTCGAACGACCTGGCGTCCAGGAAGTGGAACGCGAGGGGCAGGAAGCGCCGCCCCTCGATCTGCGGGTCGTGCCGGGCGATGACCGACTGGAGGTCCCGCTGCGCGCGGGCCGCCGGCTCGTGGGTGAGCAGCGCGTGCAGCACGGCCATGAAGTGCGACTTTCCGGATCCGAACGATCCGGTGAGGAACGCACCTCGGCTGACGCCGGACGTCACCGCCTCGCCGACGAGGCCGAGGGCGGAGTCGAAGGCCTCGGCGATCGCAGGGGTCACCACGTAGCTGTCGATGGTCGTGGAAGCCGCACCGTGCCCGACCGAGTCGGTGAGGCGCAGCACGTAGTCCTCGGCCCCGGTGTGCTCCGGAATCCCGATGACGTCCTTGAGGAGCGTGGTCATGCAATGCCGTCTTTCGCCTCGTCGGTGGGTGTGCCTGGCAGGGCTGCTTCGTCAGCAGGCATGGCTCCGGAGTCCTCGTCCGAGTCCTCCTCAGCCTGGACGGGCGCCGCGGGTGCCGTGGCAGGCCATCTCTCGAGCGCCCACTCCATGAGCATGTGGCGGCGGTCGTCGAGGGTCTCGGGCGTCCATTCCTCGAGGAGCGCGAGGTCACGTTCTTGGACCAGGAACGACTTCGCGTAACACGCCTGCCCTTGACCGGGTGCCCCCCGTTTGGCTGCGAATGGCTTGTTTCCGTATGACGAATTGTCATCCGTCAGGACGAGGTTGCCGATCCCGTGGACGAGGTCTGCATGCTGCTGGAGGGAAAACGACGTCCATTCGCCGGAATCCCACGCGGGGTTCTGCGGGAGGATGTGCTCGGTGGTGCGCTTGCTCCTGGCGCCCGCGGCGTAGGTCTCGAAGTCCTTGACGTCTCCGTGTCGCACGGCCTTGCTGAGCTCGTACTCGTACAGGAAGTACTTGTGCCCCTGAGTCCGCCAGTACCACTGCTTCTTGGGGCCGAAGGCTGCTCGGACGACGTCGTCGTCGGCGTGGTACCAGGTAAGGGCGTTGATCTCGTCCAGCACCTGCTCCGGGTCGTCCCCTTCATAGAGGTCGTGGGCCAACCGATAGAGCCGGGACTGACCGCTGGTCGCACGCTTCTGGCCCATGACGAACACCCGCGCGGCGTACCTCTCGCACGCGTTTATCAGGTCGACGTAGAAGGCGCCGTTGGACCCGTGTCGTAGCCGAGCCGCGAAGAGCAGCGGCCGGAACACCGCGGTGACCCCGCTGCGCCGCAGACGCGCCGAGGCAGACTGCGCTGATGCCGTCAGCTCGCGGTCCGGGCCGAACTGCTGAAACTGCGCTTGAGGGTCCAGGAACTCGAGCGTGAACATCGCGCAGTCACGCAGAGTCATCACGTAAGCACGGACCGAGTCCATCAACTCGGTCTGGAGCGGCTCGACGTCCGCCGGCGACGCGGTGCCGCCCGTGGTCAAGCGCGAGGAACCGGGCACGTACTTCTCTCGCGAGAAGCGCTGCTTGACCGACGGTGCGCCCTTCCAGTACCTGGCCATGGGCTCGTAGGTGGCCAGCCAATGGGAGCGAAGCAGGGTGTTCTCGTCAGCGTCCTGACGGGCCAGGAGTTCGTAGATCTCAGACCACGCCTTGTTGATCGACCTCGCGAGTGCCTGTGCTTTGTCGGGTGGCAGCGTGTCTGCAAGGAATAGGAGGTAGTTCTTGATCTTCTCCATGTCCGTGAGGTCGCGCCCACGGCCGTTCAAGGTTTCGAAGACCTCACCGGCATGTGATTCAGGCTCGACCTCGTAGGTGAGGAATCGCAGCCCCGTGGTCACGCGGGTCTGCAGTCGCTGAAGAGCCGACAATGCCGCGTCGGTGCTCATCCCTGCGTGGAGTGCTGCGATCTGTTCTTTGAAGAAGGCCGCAGCGTCGCTGAGCCGTCGCTCGCCGGCAGTGAGGCTTGGTTTGCCCTGCTGTCCCTCACCGAGAATCACATGGACCCAGTGGTCGTTGAGGTCTTCTCCGAGGCGCAGCCGCGCCTGGGCCTGGCCGGCCACCGTCAGTGGCCCGTAGGTTCGCGCCAGGTGTTCGGCGCGTTCACGCGCCAGGTCGTGGTCGATCTGTGAGAGCGCGCGCCGGAGTTGGTCGATCAGGATGAGGCACGTCGTCAGGCGCTGCTGGCCGTCGACCACGTCGCAGATGGTGAGGGAGTCACCGCCGTCGGTCACGAGGTCCTCCTCGAGTTCCTTGAGCACGAGGGTGCCTGTGTAGTGCTTGGCACCGTCGGCCATCAGGTCGAGGTCCTGCCACATGTCCTCCAGTTGCCGTTGTTCCCAGGCGTAGGGCCGCTGGTAATCCGGAACGACGAAGACTCGGCCGTTGAGGACCCGGGACAGCGCGAGGGCGTTGTTGGGCATGGATCAGACTCCTCGGGGTCGGCGGCCGCGGGTGGGGGCGGCGGGGCGCCAGGCCCGCAGCTGGTCGACAGTCTTGCCGACCTGGGCGGCGCGGTCGCGCAGCTGCTCCTCGCAGAAGTCGGCCATGTTGACGCCGTAGGTGGGATCGACCTCGTCGTGCCACTGGCGCACCCAGGGCATGAGCTCGGCGAGCCCGGCGACGAGCGGCACGAGGCGCTCGTCCTCCCAGCCCTCCGTCTCGCGCTCGGCGATGAGGGTGGCGAGGGCGAGGAACTGCTGTGCGTGGTCCCACCCGGCCCAGCCGAGCACGAGGGTCGGGTCGGTCTCGCGCCCGGCGCCCGGGTAGAGCACGAACCGCTCCTTCGGCACGTCGAGCTTGCCGCGGGCCTGCCACCACGACGCCTTGCGGAAGTCGGCGCTCGTGTACTTCGGCGGCACCGGGATCGGCCTCTCGTCGTCAGTGAGGATGCCGGCGTCCTCCTTGCGCTGGAGGTCCCACGTGTGTTCCCACGCCTCGCGCTTGCGCAGCCCGGTGTCCTTGAGCCGGTGGGCTGCGAGGAAGGGCACGGCCTCGTCGGTGAGCAGCGCGGCCAAGGAGGTGGCCACCGATTGGTCGCGCCTTCCAGACCAGAGCTCAAGGACGGACACGAGGTCGGCGTCGCGGGTGACGACGTCGGCGAGCCGGCCGATCGAGGTCGGGGTCGGGCGGCCGTTCTGGTCGAACCAGTAGTGGCGCTGCTCGAGTCGGTCGAGCAGCCACGAGCGCAGCGCCGTGTCGACCTGCTTCTCCCACGACTCACTCGCCCACCGCCGCTTGTGCTCGGGCGTCTCGAGCAGGCGGATGGACTTGTCGGATGCAATGAGGTCGAGCCGCCGCTGGACCAGGTCGCGGTAGTCGGTCGGCCAGTGCGCGGGGATCTGCGTGACCGGGGTCGACCCGTGACGGGTGAACCACGCGGTCTCCTCGTCACCGGCGGCGACCTTGCGGGCCAGCACGATCTCGAAGGCCCGCTCGCCGAGGGCCACCTCGGGCACCTCGCGCTGGTAGGTGAGGCCGTCGTCGATGAGCCCGTAGAGGCGGTAGACCTCCCAGTCGAGCTCCTCCTGCTCGGCGATCATCCGCCCGCGCAACGAGGTGTACTCCTCGTGTGCAGCGGCCAGCGCCGCAGCGGTCGGCACTCCCGCCTCGGCGACAGCGCCCGGTGACACCGCCGCAAGGTCCTGGGCGAGGCTGTCCATCAGGCGCCCGCGAGCGAGGGGGAGCGTCGCGGTGAGCGGGAAGTCCTGCAAGGTCGTGCCGGTGAACTCGTAGAAGTTCTCCCAAGCCACCTGCGTTTGGCGGGCACCCTTGGTGTCGACGGTGCTGCCCTTGTTGTGGCTGTTCTGCTTGAGCCAGAAGCAGGCCGTCGAGGAGTTGAGGATGCCGAGCAGCGCGAGGTGGTCGTCCTCGGTCGCCTCCGTCGGCAGCTTGATGACCGGTGCCGACCTGTTGAAGACCTTCCCGCCCCGGTCGAGCACGAAGTGGTTGTGCGTCGCCACGAAGGCCATACCTATGCCCAGAGGAATGGAGAACCGCTCAGGGTGCCATCTGCTGAACTCGTACCAAGTCAGACCGATCTCGGCATGCGTGCCGCCAGGCTCCCGGCGCTCGCTGAGGCCTGCACGATTGCGCCACAGCAGCCTCGCCACCGGCCCTTCGTCAAGGGAAGCCGTGAGGTCGTCATCGTAGGGAAAGAGAGTTTCTGTGCGTGCGAAGATCGAATAGTCACGAACGACATCACCCGTGACGAGTGGCCTTGTGAACGCTGCAGAGACGCCATAGCGACGCCACGCTCCCGGTACGGCGAAGTAGGCGTCGTCGGATCCCGTGTGGCAAGTGCGTCCGATCAGGAGAACGCGTTCGCCCAGCCGTGGTCCGTGGACGTTTATGGCCTCAAGAAGTGCGGACGCTCCACCACCACTGAGGCTCCAGGGGTGAGTGGTCAATGCTTCGCGAGGGAGGTCGGTGATGCTCACGAACGCGCCGTCGACGTCACGGCGTGCGACGTTCTCGACGATCTCGGTCCAGACGAGACCCTTGGCCGGGTCCTTCGGCTGACCCGGCTCACCCCGCACGCCGAGCACGGCCCGTACCGTCGGCCCGACCGGCGCCTGCGGCCGGCCGGCGATGATGACCGTCGGGGTGCCGTGCCCGGGGATGTACGCCCCCGAGGTGTCGACGACGAGGCGAA
>Ga0208460_10001231_pt1 | contig 15732 bp, 13 predicted proteins | sample AD_STIC10_MetaG_FD_184436 | JGI IMG/M metagenome (GOLD analysis project Ga0208460, IMG submission 184436) | Active sludge microbial communities of municipal wastewater-treating anaerobic digesters from USA - AD_STIC10_MetaG (SPAdes) (version 2) | ecosystem: Engineered > Bioreactor > Anaerobic >... | reverse complement strand
GTCCACCTGGTCTGCGGCCGGCCGCTTCGCCCGGAACTGGTGCCGCCGAGGCAGGTGCCGCAACGCGGCGCGAAAAGCCCGGAAGGCCGCGCCCGGCTGTTGCATGCCATCGTCCATATCGAATTCTCGGCGATCAACTTGGCGCTCGATCACGCCGCCCGCTTCCGTGGCATGCCGAGGCAGTACTACGCCGACTGGATCGGCGTCGCCGCCGAGGAGGCCCATCACTTCATCATCCTGCGCCAGCGCCTGCGCGAACTCGGTCACGATTACGGCGACTTTGCGGCCCACGCCGGCCTCTGGGACATGGCCGAGAAGACGACCGGCGACGTCCTGGCCCGGATGGCGCTGGTGCCGCGCTTGCTCGAAGCGCGCGGACTCGACGCCACGCCGCCGATCCGGCAGAAGCTGGCGGAAGCCGGCGACCACGCATCGGCCCGCCTGCTCGACATCATCCTGCACGACGAAATCGGCCATGTCGGCCTCGGCGACGCCTGGTTCCGCCGGCTCTGCGGCGAACGCAATCTGGAACCCGAAGGCACCTACCGCCATCTGCTGAAGGCCTTCGACGGCCCCCGGCCGCAGGCGCCGCTGAACGAAAGCGCGCGCCTCGCGGCGGGCTTCACCGCCGGCGAACTGGCGGCCTTGCTCGAAATCGAGTAAACTCGCAATTTCAATGGGTTGATGCAGCGCCCGCAGGTCTCCAGAGCAGCCACCGCTTTCCGCTTGTTTTGCAGGTTCCAGTTCACCATTGACTCGCCCCCGGTCTGGCTGCATCGGGGAACTCAGGCCGCCCGACCATCGGGCCAACACGTCGCCCAGCAGAACAAAAGAAGGCGCGACGTCGAAAGGAAACAGCATGTCATCTCCCGTTGAAAGCTTTGCCGATTTCGGTTTGAGCTCTGGGCTTCTTCAGGCGCTCACCGATATCGGCTACGAAACCCCGTCGCCGATCCAGGCCGAGTGCATCCCCGTCCTCCTCGACGGCCATGACCTGATTGGTCAGGCGCAGACCGGCACCGGCAAGACCGCCGCCTTCGCGCTGCCGCTGCTCGAGCAGATCGATGTCAAGCTCACCAAACCGCAGGCACTGATCCTGACGCCGACGCGCGAGCTGGCAATCCAGGTCGCCGAGGCGCTGCAGAGCTACGCCCGCCACCTGCCCGGCTTCCACGTGCTGCCAATCTATGGTGGCCAGAGCTACACTATCCAGCTCAAGCAGCTGGCGCGCGGCGCGCACGTCATCGTCGGCACTCCGGGCCGCGTCATGGACCACCTCGAGCGCAAGACGCTCAGCCTCGACCACCTGAAGACCCTTGTTCTCGACGAAGCCGACGAAATGCTGCGCATGGGCTTCATCGACGATGTCGAATGGATTCTCGAGCGCACCCCGGAGAAACACCAGACCGCGCTGTTCTCGGCCACCATGCCGGACCCGATCCGCCGCGTCGCCCAGAAGTACCTGGTCGAGCCGCGCGAAGTCAAGATCAAGTCGGCGACGACGACGATCGCCGCCACCCGTCAGGTCTATTGGCAGGTCAGCGGCATGCACAAGCTCGACGCGCTGACCCGCATTCTCGAGGTCGAGGAAGATTTCGACGCCGCCCTGATTTTCGTCCGCACCAAGACCGCCACCGTCGAACTCGCCGACAAGCTCGCCGCCCGCGGCTATGCCGCCGCCGCGCTGAACGGCGACCTCAACCAGCAGATGCGCGAACGCGTCATCGAACAGTTGAAGTCGGGCGCGCTCGACATTGTCATCGCCACCGACGTCGCTGCCCGCGGCATCGATGTCGCCCGCATCAGCCACGTCGTCAACTACGACATTCCCTACGATACCGAGGCCTACGTGCACCGCATCGGCCGCACCGGTCGCGCCGGTCGCACCGGCAATGCCATTCTCTTCGTGGCGCCGCGCGAAATCCGCATGCTGCGCACCATCGAGCGCGCGACGCGCCAGCCGATCGCGCCGCTGACCCTGCCCAGCCGCGCCGACGTCACCAACAAGCGCGTCGCCGGCTTCAAGGAACGCGTCGCCGCGGTCCTGAACGCGGAGGGCCTCGAGTTCTTCGCCAACATCGTGTCGCAGATTGCCGAGGAACAGGATGTCGGCGCCGAGGAAGTCGCTGCCGCGCTGGCCAAGATGGCGCAGGAAGCCAAGCCCTTGCAGATCGCCGGCGAGGATCCTCCGCCCCCCCGCTCTGCGGCGGTCGACAGCCACCGGCCGGCCAGTTTCGGCGACCGTGAGCGCAGCCCGCGCTTTGAAGAGCGCGGTGACCGTCCGCGTTTCGAGGATCGCGGCGCCAGCCGTCCACGATTTGAGGATCGTGGCGACAAACCGCGTGCTGACGAACGCCCGCGCTTCGACGACAAGCCACGCCGGCCGGCGCCGGCCGGCGAGATGGTGCGCTACCGCATCGACGTCGGCCGTGACCACGGCGTCCAGGTCAAGGACATCGTCGGCGCCATCGCCAACGAAGCCGGCATCGAAAGCCGCTTCATCGGCCGCATCGGCCTCTATGACGAGTCGAGCACCGTTGAACTGCCTGGTGGAATGCCCAAGGAAGCCGAAAACGCGCTGAAGCGCATTCGTGTCCGCGGCGTACCGATCAACCTGCGCCCCGACGAAGGCGCCCCGCGCTTCGATGGCGAACACAAGTCCGACGGCGAGCGCAGTTTCAAGAAAAGGAAGTTCGGCGAGGGCTGATCGACGTCCTCCGGCGATTGTCTTGACGAGGACCGATGTCCCGGTTCGCACCCCCGAGGTCGAATGCCAAATTCCAGACTGCTCATGACTCTGCTTTTGTGCCTTACTGCGGCAAGCAGCCAGGCAGCGATCTATGGCTATGTCGATGAACAGGGCGTGGCGCATTTTTCTGCCGAAAAATCGGATGCGCGCTATCAGTTGTTGGTCCGGGGAAACCGCTTCGGGTCGCTTGAGCTGGAACCCTCGGGGCGGGGAAGGCCGCCGCCTTCAGCGCGGCTGACCGAGCACCCCAATCTGAAAGCGTATGAACCATTGCTGAAAGGCGCCAGCATGGAATTCGGGGTCGAACTTGCCTTGCTCAAGGCCGTGATGGCAGCAGAGTCCGGGTTCAATCCCGACGCGATCTCGCCCAAGGGGGCAATCGGCCTGATGCAAGTGATGCCATCGACCGCCGAACGCTTTGGCTTGCTCGCTGACAAGAACAAGACTCTCGAACAGAAGTTGCGTGACCCGAAAACCAATATACGTCTGGGTGCCCGTTACCTGGCGGACCTTTTCCGACTGTTTCCCGAGCAACAGAATCTGGTGATTGCTTCCTACAACGCGGGTGAAGGGGCTGTTCAGCAATACAAGAACGACATTCCGCCTTATCCGGAAACACGCAATTACGTTCAGCTGGTAACGCAGCTTTACTACGTCTATCAATTCAGGTCGCCCGCCAGAAAGCATGGCGCTGCGCTAATTGGCGCTTCCTCGTCTGGCGCAAAGCGCGTGCGCCTCACCATGCGCCCGCCAGATAGCACGGTCGCACTTCAATCGCCGCCCTCGGGTCGCTGAGCCACGATTCGATTGCGTCGGTGCCGAAACTCGCATTGTGACAGCCAAATAAATGCGAATGTTTCCTATTTACAAAACTTCAATCTGGCTCTAAGATGCGAACCATTCTCAACAAAAGGAATGGTCATGCGCTCCCTAGTTCTCCATACCTCGATTGCCAGCACCTTGCTCTGGTGCCTGCTGGCCACGGTTTCGCACTAGCCATGCCGCCCCCGGAACTCTGGGCCGGCGCCCTCAGCCTGCTGCTGATCCACAGCGAAAGCGGCTGTTCCCACTCCGCCCTCAACGCAGCCCGCGTCCTCGATCGCCTGTGCGACGCGACGGATCTCGATGACGAAACGCGTGCGCTGTGCGAACGGGCCAGCAACCGTCTGTCCGAGGGCAAAGGCGTTGCGCCGACTCCACAATTCGGATCGCCGGAATCATGACCGCCACCACCGCCCCCAACACCGCCATCCTCCTCGTCGGCCACCCCAATGTCGGCAAGTCGGTGCTCTTTCACCGGTTGACCGGCGCCTACGTCAATGTTTCCAACTACCCCGGCACCACCGTCGAGGTCACGCGCGCGAGCGCCCGCTTCGACCGCGAGGCGGTGTTGCTCGACACGCCGGGCGTCCTTGCTCTGCCCTCGCGCAGCGACGACGAACGGGCGACGATGCGCGCCCTGCTCAACGAGGAGACGCGCTGTCTCGTCCAGGTCGGCGACGCCAAGAACCTGCGCCGCACGCTGACCCTGACCGCGCTGCTCGCCGAACTCGGCGTGCCGATGGTGCTGGCGCTCAACATGCACGACGAAGCCGCGGCGCGCGGTGTCACCGTCGACATTCCGGCGCTTGCCGAGGAACTCGGCATCCCGGTGCTGGCCACCGTCGCCACCGGCGGCGAAGGCATCGGCGAGCTGACCCGCAGCCTCGGCCAGGCCCGCCGGCCGGGCGCGCTGCTGCACTACGACGCCGACAGCGAGGCCGACATCGCCCGCGTCGACGAGGCTATCGGCCGGCTCGCTCCGCACCCGCACCTGGCGGCGCGCGGGCTGGCCATCCTCTATCTCGGCGGCGATGCCGAAGTCGCCGCCTGGCTGGAAGCGCAGGCCGGCGGGAAGTTCCCGGAAATCAAGGCGCTCCGCCAGGCCGCCTCGCACCGCACCGCGAACAAGGTTTCGGCAGTGCTCGCCCGCGAGCGCAGTGAAGCCGCCGACACCCTGGCGACCAGCGTCATCCAGCGCGCCGCGCGCAGCAGCCCGCTGCTTGCCCAGCGCGTCGGCCAGTATGTCGTGCATCCGCTGTGGGGCATCCCGATCCTGCTCGGCGTGCTCTACGTGGTCTACGAATTCGTCGGGGTGTTCGGCGCGACGACGCTGGTCGGGCTCATGGAAAAGGACCTTTTCGAAGGCATCCTCAACCCGGCATTCACCGATTTCGTGACTGCCGCGGTCGACGTCCCGTGGATCGTCGAATTGCTGGTCGGCCAGTACGGCCTGTGGACCATGGGCATGACCTACGCCCTGGCCCTCATTCTCCCCATCGTCACCACTTTCTTCTTCGCCTTCGGCGTGCTCGAGGATTCCGGCTACCTGCCGCGCCTGTCGGTCATCGCCAACCGGCTGTTCGCGCTGATCGGCCTCAACGGGCGCGCCGTGCTGCCGATGGTGCTCGGCCTCGGCTGCGTGACGATGGCAACGCTGACCACGCGTATCCTGCACAGCCCGCGCGAGCGCATGATCACCATCCTGCTGCTGGCGCTCGCCATTCCCTGTTCGGCACAACTCGGCGTCGTCCTCGGCATGCTCGGCAGCGTCTCATTCACCGCCGTCCTAATCTGGACGCTGGCCATGGTCGGCGTCCTGCTGCTGGTCGGCTTTCTGGCCAGCAGGCTGATCCCCGGCCGGCGCATCCCGCTCGTCACCGAACTGCCGCCGATGCGCATGCCGATCCTCGGCAACGTGCTCAAGAAGACCGCCGGCCGCCTCAAGTGGTACCTGGTCGAGGTTATTCCGCTCTTCCTGCTCGGCACCTTCATCATGTTCGTGCTCGACAAGACCGGCGCCCTGCCCGGCATCATCAAGGTCGGCGAGCCGTTGGTCACCGGCTGGCTCGGTTTGCCGCCCGAAGCCAGCGCCGCCTTTGTCATGGGCTTCCTGCGCCGCGACTTCGGCGCCACCGGCCTCTTCGCCATGGCGCACGCCTTGAGCCCGATCCAGGCCGTAGTCGGCATGATCACGATCACGCTGTTCATCCCCTGCTTCGCCAGCCTGATGATGATGGTCAAGGAACAGGGCGTGAAGATCGCGCTGGCCATGGTCGCCGTCATCGTCCCCTTCGCCTTCCTCATCGGCGGCCTGTTCAACCTGCTGCTGCACGCCGTCTGGTCATGACCCCGAAACCCGAAATCCGCAAGGCGGCCCGCCTGCCGCTCGCCTTCATTCCGCCCGGCCAGGAAGTCCGTCTCGCCGGATTCGGCGACGAAATCGACCCGCTCCAGCGCGAACAACTCACCGCCTACGGCCTCGCCGAATCGCGCCCGCTCAAGGTCCTGCAACAACGGCCGATGACGGTGATCCTCGCGGACGAAGTCGAACTCGCGCTCGAACACGCCGTAGCCCGGCACATCTGGGTGGAGAAGGACCTTGGCGAGGTTCCGGCATAGGCTGAGCCGCATTACCCTGTCATTCGCCGGGCAGTTGTTGCCGCCCCTGATCGAGATGACTCCGGCCCTCAAGGCAGTTCTGATTTCTCTCGATCAGTTCGGCAATGTCGGAAAGCCGCTAGTTGACCGGCAGGTCGGGCGGGAACTCCGGCTGCGGCTGCCTGGCCCGGCGCGCCGCCACCGCCGCGCGCGAGTTGTTGAGCAGCGCCGCCAGATCGGCACCGCATTTTTCGCGGCTTTAGCCGGTCGACCGCAACAGTCCGCGCTGCATCCCCAACAGGCGCTTGCGGTCAGCAGTTACGAATAGCATTCCCTGCGCTTCGGACCGGCATGACGGGGTGTGAAGCCGGTTCGAGAAAAGCGGATCGAGAAAATGGGCCAGGGTCGAAGTAATTAGAAATAGCCTATCGGTCGTGACGAGCAACCCGGCATCGAGCTTGACGCCGCCGATCGCCTCCAACCGTACATGGCATTGGTGCCAATGGCCATCAGGTGGCGGCCAGGCAGGTAGTATTCGTCGAGTTTGCGTAGCGGGGCAGTGACGACGGCGGGGGCGCGGTCGAGATGGACTCCACGCGCCATGCCGGCTACGAATTCGGCGTGAAGGGATTCGGTCTCGCCGCTGCGCTGGTCGAGACTGCGGGTGCTGCCGCTGCGGTTGAGAATCTTGATCAGTATTCCCTGACGCTGACGGCCTTCCAACTCAAGCCGCCGGCGTATTTGGCGGCATTGCGCCTGGCTTCCCGACAGGCTTCGTAGGTGGCGTATATCGATGGAGAGTCGTTGCCGGTTGTTGGATAGCTCGCCGAAATACACAGCGTTGGTTTCCATTCTTTATATTTGCGCATTCCACCCTCTGGACTATAGTTCATGGAGATGACAAGGCTCGGTCGGACGTCACCCAAATCGTCCGGTGGCAAAGGAGAAGAGTGATGATTTCTGTAGCGCATCGATGAAACGACGCACGGCGCCTGATGCGGGGAGAGCGGCGGGTCGTCCGCCTGCGCGCGACCGGTCATGCAGTGCCACGCAGAAGCGGCGCACGGAAGACGCCCTGCGCAATAGCGAAGATCGTTTCCGTTTGATCGCCGAGGCGGCGTCCGACTGGTTCTGGGAAACCGATTCAGCGCTGCGCTTCACTTATATCTCCGAACGCTTTTTCGAAGTCACCGGGCAGCCAGCCAGCCAGGTCATCGGCAAGACCCGCGAGCAAGTCGCCACGCGTCAGGAACTTGACCGTGAACCCGAAAAATGGCAGCGCCATTTCGATGATTTGGGAAGTCGTCGGTCCTTTCGCGACTTCGACTACGCGATCACCCGTCCGGATGGTCGTCGCGTCGCCATTCGACTCAGCGGCAAGCCCAGGTTCGGGGCGGACGGGGGTTTTATCGGATATATCGGGGCAGGCACCGACGTTACGCAGCAACTGGCCGTGGAGGAATCGCAGCGGCAAACCCTGCTCGAGCTTGATGCAATTTTCACCCACGCCTCGGTCGGCATTCTTTACTCCCGCGAACGTGTCATTCAACGCTGCAACCCTCGCGCCGCCGAGATCCTCGGCTACACACAGGATGAACTCGCGGGCAAGCCCGGGGTATACATCTACCCGACTGTTGAGTCCTATGCCGAACTGGGCCTCGCCGCCGGACCACTGCTGGCGGCAGGAAAATCATTCAGCACGGAACGGCAGTTCAGGCGCAAGGATGGCAGCCTGGTGTGGTGTCGGATAGTCGCCAAAGCCTACGATCCTGAAAACACACAATTCGGCACAATCTGGATATTGCAGGACATAGAGGAAGGACAGCACGCCCAAGAACAGTTGCAGGCCGCCCTGCGCGAGTTTGAGGCCATCATGAACAACGCATCGGTGGGCATACTGCTCACCTGTGAGCAGAAAATGAAGCGTCACAACCGCAAGTTCGCCGAGATGTTCGGCTTCACGACAGATGATGTCATGGCCCAGCCGACACGCGTGCTGTTCCGATCGGATCAGGAATACGCTGAAGTCGGGCGCGCGGCCGAGCCTCTCCTGTCCGCGGGCAAACCCTACCAGACCCAAATGTATATGCGTCGTCAGGACGGTACAGACCTGTGGATAAACGTGATCGGCTATGTCAGCAATCCCGAAAATCCTGCGCAAGGAACCGTCTGGCTCCTCGAAGACCGCACCGACTACAAGCGCGTGGATGACGCGCTGCGCCGCAGCCTCGACGACTTGGAAGAACGCGTGGCCGAACGCACGGCGGAGCTTTTGCAGCAGTTGCATTTCCAGCAGCAACTGATCGAAGCGATTCCCGGCCCGGTCTTCTACAAGGACGCGCAGGCCCGCTATCTGGGCTGCAACAGTGCCTTCGAGGCCTTCATCGGCCGGCCCGCCAGCGAGTTAATCGGCAAGACGCCGCACGATATTGCGCCGCGGGAACTGGCCGACAGATACCTCGCCGCCGACCGCGAACTATTCGACAAGCCAGGGTCGCAGATCTATGAAAGCCAGGTCCGTTTCGCCAATGGCGAGATGCGTGACGTGATATTTCACAAGGCGACCTTCACCCGACCCGACGGCACGGTGGCCGGCCTGGTCGGCCTGATGCTCGACATTACCGAACGCAAGCACCTGGAGGACAACCTGCGGCAGGCCGCCACGGTTTTCGAGAGCAGCGCGGAGGGCGTGGCCATTACCACACCCGACGGCTCGTTCATTGCGGTCAACCGCGCTTTTACCGAGATTACCGGCTACGAACAGAGCGAGGTTCTCGGCCGCAATCCGCGCATGCTCCACTCGGGCCGCCAGGACAAGGCGTTCTATCGGGAAATGTGGGCGAGTATCTTGGATACCGGCCGCTGGCAGGGTGAAATATGGAACCGGCGCAAGAGCGGCGAAAAGTATCCGGGATGGCTTTCCATCACTGCCGTGCATGACAAGCAGGGCCGATTGACCAATTACGTCGCCACCTTTTCCGACATCACCCGGCAAAAGGAGACCGAGGAGCAAATCCAGCATCTGGCCTTCTCCGACCCCTTGACCAGCCTGCCCAACCGGCGCCTGCTGGTTGACCGCCTGCAGCATGCCCTCGCCGCCAGCTCCCGAAACAAGCGCCATGGCGCGCTGTTCTTCATCGACCTCGATCATTTCAAGGACCTCAACGACACTCTCGGCCATGACAAGGGCGACCTGCTGCTGCAACAGGTTGCATACCGGCTTGTCAGTTGTGTCCGCGAGGGAGACACCGTGGCCCGCTTCGGCGGCGACGAATTCGTGGTAATGCTGGAGGACCTGGAAGAGATACTCTTGGAAGCCAGCAGCCAGGCGGATTCAGTCGGAGAAAAGATTCTCGCAACGCTCAATCAGCCCTACGTGCTTGGCGAAGCCGCGCACCACAGCACGCCCAGCATCGGCGTCACCGTATTCGGCGACCAGCACAGCAGTTCCGTGGAGGAACTGCTGAAGCAGGCCGATTTGGCGATGTATCAGGCGAAAAAATCGGGCCGCAATGCGCTGCGTTTTTTCGACCCGGAAATGCAAACCGTGGTGGCCGCCCGGGTTGCCATGGAGGCCGCCCTGCGTCAGGGCATAGAGAAGCACCAGTTCATCCTTCACTACCAGCCCCAGGTGGATCGTTCGGGCCGTACCACGGGTGCGGAAGCGCTGTTACGCTGGAAGCACCCGCAGCGTGGCGTCGTGACCCCCGCCGAATTCATTTCGCTGGCCGAAGACACCGGTCTGATATTGCCGCTCGGCCTGTGGGTGCTGGAAACGGCCTGCGAGCAGTTGAACGCCTGGGCAACGCAGCCGGAAACAGCCCACCTCACGATAGCGGTCAATGTCAGCGCCAAACAGTTTCGTCAAAAGGACTTCGTCCGCCAAGTAGTGGCTGTACTCGACCACAGCGGCGCCGACCCCGGAAAGCTCAAACTGGAACTCACCGAAAGCCTGCTGCTCGACGACGTCGAGGACATTGTCACCAAAATGGTGGCCCTCAAGGCCAAGAACGTGGGCTTTTCCCTTGACGATTTCGGAACCGGCTATTCCTCTCTCTCCTATCTGAAGCGCCTGCCACTTGACCAACTCAAGATCGACCACTCGTTCGTGCGCGATGTTCTTGTCGATCCGAACGATGCCGCGATCGCCCGCACCATCGTGGCGCTGGCCCATACACTGGGACTGGCGGTCATTGCCGAGGGAGTGGAAACCGAGGACCAACTGGCCTTTCTCTCCGGCATCGGCTGCCATGCCTATCAGGGCTACCTGTTCAGTCGCCCGATGGTGCGGGAAGATTTCGAGGAATTCGCGCGGCGGAAGTGACGCCCGTCTTGCCGAGGACGGATGCCGTGTCCCTCGGTGACGACTTGAGCCTATCGGCTCTTGCCTGACCCTTGGCACCGGAAAATCGGTGGCAGCGGACTCGCCACCCGCAGCACGGCCTGTCGCTGCAGGCTGCGTACACTGCATCGTGCGGAGCGAGAAAATGGGCCGAGGTCGAATTGATTAGAAATGGAATGACGACTGACCAACCGTCCCGGACGAAAAGCCCGATCAGGATTTGATTCGAGCCTAGCCCCTTTGGCAGTGCCGGCGCGGTCTGCGGGCCGTAGCCATTGCGGCACAGCACTGAACAAAAAAGCCGGGCTGAGGTTGCCCTCTGGCCCGGCCTGGCCAACGGCGGTCGCTTACTTGCCGACTGCGGCCTTGGTCTTGTCGGCAGCTTCCTTGGTGGCATCGGCAGCTTCCTTGGTCGCGTCGGCAGCCTTGACGACTATCTCCTTGCCGGCCTCCTTGGTCGCCGCAACAGCTTCCTTGCCTGCTTCCTTGGTTGCGTCGGCGGCTGCGCCCACCGCCGCTCCGGCCTTCTTGGCGGCTTCGTCGGCCTTCTGCGCGGCCTCCTTGGCGACCTTGACGGCTTCGGTCTTGGCGGCTTCGGCTTTCTTGGCGGCATCGTCGCCACAGGCGGAAACGGTCAGGGCAAGGACGGCGGAAATGACGAACAGGCGGATTTTCATGATTTTGATCTCCAGTGGGGGTGTGCCAGCAATGAACACGACGCCGCGGAAACCGTGGCCACGATTCGTGACCTCGTTGACACCGGTTTGGCGATCGTCTTTGCAAAGCTGCACTATAACAACACGTTCTACGATGCGAGTAAACCGGCAGACCGTGCCCCGGATGACAGGCGAGCGCATTGACGTCCGCGAAATCTGCCCGTTTTTTGTCGTCGACCGCAGCAAGACCGGATTGCGCGACTGGATCAGAAAAGATTCCCGTTCTTGTCATCTTCGGGCCTGGCAACGGCTTTCCTGCCGGCGGCCGCAGCGCTGACCCGGATCCCGGATCCCCAGCGCAACGCCCCGGTCGAGCGCCACAGGTCGAGATGGCGCGCGCGATATTCGTAGGCCTCATCGGCGCCGCCAACCGTGATGCCCGGCCCGGTCATGCGCGACGCCCTGGGATTCGCGGCGTGCAGCGTTTTCCAGACCTTGGGCCAGCGGGCGGCAGCCTGCTTCAGCGCCGCTTCCGCCTCGGCCAGGCGGCCGGCCGCGAAGAATGCCAGGACACGGGCGTATTCGGTGGAAGCGAAGTCGTCCGGGTAGCGGGCGGCGACGGCGATCGCTTCGTCGGCAAGCCCTCCGGCCACCAGCGCGTGAATCAGGGTTTCCCGCAGGCCCGTGTTGTCGCTGGGGTTAGCCACACCGACGCTCCAGCGCAGCAGATCTAGGGTTTCCGCAGGCGCGGCGGCGGCGAACTCCTCGACGTAATAGGCAACCAGCGTCAGCAGCGGCCGGTTATCGAGAAAGCCCCAGGCCAGTTCCCTGTCGAGCGCGTGCAATTTGCCGAGCACGGTCCGGCGCAGCGCTTCGCCGCGTTCCAGCAGGCGGCGGGCGAGCGCGTCGTTGCTTCCGGGCAGGCCTTCCGGCAACATGCCGAGAATCTCCACGCTGTCGCGGAGCACGCGGAACGATTGCCCGGCCAGCGGTTCCCGTGCCAGAAAGTCTAGCCACTTGTCGTGGTCCATCATGCCGTCACGCAACTTCACCCAGCGTCCTTCGCAAGCCGCCAACCTCGCGTCCGGCACGAGTTCGACGTCGCCCGCCAGGCTGTAGGCGCAGGCCGGCGGCGGCCAGCGTTCGATGATTTCAGCCAGTCGCGCAAGCGGGCCGCGCGTCGCTGCCAGCGAGCGGAGCGTGCTGTCGTCGCTGCCATCGGCCATGTCGCGCAGCAGGGCGATCAGGTCGCGGTGGTCGTATTTCGCGTCGCGTCCCAGTTTGGCCGACCAGAATGCCGCACGCGCCCGCGCCTCCTCGCGCCGGCCTTCCGAAACCAGCACCAGGATTTCCAGATGCGACAGCGACGGCGCATTCGGCGTCAGGCGTTGCGCCTCGCGAAATGCCGCCCACGCTCCGGCGTAGTCGCCGCGGTCACTGAGGACGGTGGTCTGGCGCTGCCAGCCGGTCGAAGCCAGAGTCTTGTCGGGAGCCTCCTTCAGCGCTTCGATGAACCTCTGTTTCTTGCGCGGCGCGTTGGTGTCGAGGTAGGCACCGAGCAGCATGTCGGCGGCGCCCTCGGCGCGTTCGTCGAGCTCGGGCAGATGTGCGAACAGGATTTCCAGCAGGGCGATGGCATCTTTCTCCCGGCCGCACTGCCGCCAGTCGTCGGCCACCAGGGCCAGCGCGTCCGGGTGCAGTTCGAGAATCGGCAATTCAGCCAGCTGGTTGCGGGGAAACTGCATCAAGACCTTGGCCAGCATAAGTTCCTCGGAAATGCCCAGCGCCGGCGCGTTGACCGCGCCACAGCACTGCTTGAACTTGTGCCCGGAACCGCACAGGCACGGCGCGTTGCGCTCCGGTCGCGGCTGCTTGCGCGGGCGAAAGCGGTTCTCCGGGATCGGCGTCGCGTTCCAGATTTCCAGCGCGACGACGGTTGCCATGTGGCTGAGGAACTCCGGCGTGCGCGCTGCGTCGGGAATCGTTGTCGTCTTCAGCAAGGTCCCGAGCATGCCCACCATGCGGGCGCTGAAATCGGCGAAGGAAATGCCCTCGAGAATCTGTCTGGCGGAGGAGGAACAGAGCAGATCAACGGCGTCATGCCAGCGGTCGTCATGGTCGGAGGCGATCATGGTGGTGGGTCGTATGACAAAGAATTGGAGGGATCGAACCATGGCGCGGCAGCGGCTGGCGCAAGCGGCTCGCCAAGCTGGTGTAGCTCCACACGGGGAAATCTAGCGCAGTTTGGCCGATGAGGCCACCCCCCCTGACGCTGGGCGCCCGCCCTACGCGCTCGTGCGGCGTCAGGCCGACGACCGTGCAGGCCGCTTCTGGCTGCGTTTACCAGCGGCGATGGCCATACCCGTGGCCATATCCGTTGCCGTAACCACGTGGAGGCGGAGCATAGTACGGGCCAGGACCCCTGTAATAGGGCGCCGGACCGACAGTCACGATCCCGACGCCGGGGCCGGTGTAGGCAAACTGGGGTGGTATCACCGTGCACGCGGTCAGGGTTGAAAGCGCGATGAGTGAGGCGGCAATTCTCAGAAGCCTTGACATGACGTTTCCTCGTTGATGTTCATGAATTGAATAACGCGGTCGCAAGGCTGTGCGGCGACTGTAGATTTGTGCTGAGATGTTTCGGGATGTAAGCCGGGCAATTCTCCTCACCCCGGACTCATGCTCGATCGTGCTCGGCAGAAAGCGCCGACCCACGGTCGGCTGACCGGTTCTGATCGGCTAATATGATCGTTTGAAGGAGAGGTTCATGTGAACGACAGCGGCTGCCAGATCGGCGTGCTGAATCGCGCCGGGCATCGCGAGCGTACAGGCATCCTGGATGCCCTGCGCCGCAAGTGGCAAGTTTGTCGACCATTGGGCCTCTTCTCGTCTTGCTGCTGGCGCACAGCCTGCCGACGTTCTTTTCCAGTTGCCTGGCAACCAGGGACGGGGGCGCCGGCGATATTGATTGGAGACCGCTGAAATGCCGCCAAATGACCTCCCGATCTTTCAACCCCTGACCGGGGTCTACGAGCCGTCCGGCATCCAGCAGCTCGCCGACGGCCGCTTTCTCGTTGTCGAGGACGAAGAGAAGCATGCGCTGGGTCTTCTGCATATCAGTGGCGGGCAAGTCAGTCACGATGCCCTGAATGCTCCGTTCTGGTCGTGGCTTCATGGCGACTTCTGGAAACTTGACGACCTCGAGGGCGTCACCGCCGATCGAGCGGGCAACATCTACGCGATCACCTCGCATTCCCGCGACAGCAATGGCGACGAGCGGAAATCGCGGGAAAGACTGGTGCGCTTCCGCATCGAAGGCGACAGCGTCGTCGATCCCAAAGTGGTCGGCAGCCTGAAGCGCGACCTCGTCGCCGCGCACCCGGAACTGGCCACCTCCGCCGCGATACGCCAGGTCAAGAGCGAAGGCGGGCTGAACATCGAGGCGCTGGAAATGAGCGCCGACCAGAGCCGCCTGCTGATCGGATTTCGCAGTCCGCTGCTCGACGGGCGGGCGATCGTCGCCAGCATCGAGAATCCCGGCGCCATCTTCGACGGCGATGAGCGGCCGCGGATGGGCGCCACTTTGACGACACTCGATCTCGGCGGCAACGGCATTCGCGGCATGTCCTGGGTGCCGTCTCTTGCCGGCTATCTGGTCATTGCCGGTCCTGTTGCCCGCGAACAGGTTGAATTCCAGCTCTGGTTCTGGCCCGGTGGCAGCGATGATCGCCCGCGCCGCGTCAGCGTTGCCGGCCTGCCCGGTTTCGAGCATGCCGAGGGGGTGAGCCCGGCGGTCATCGATGGCCGGCAGTGCATCATCATCGTCAGCGACGACGGCAGCCGGGATGAGGAACGCTATGCCCGCTATCTGATCCTGCAACCGGACCAACTACGGATCGCGGACTGATCGGCAATCGCGGGGCGACCCGGACCGCCGCCCATTGTGGCGTGCTGACTCGGGGAATGGCGGCCGTAGACCGGAGAAGACGCACCATCAAAGAGGTCAGGATCGAATTGAATGAAAATCAATGACCTAACTCTGTATTGCACCCGGACGCTGCAGATGCAAGTGAACGGTTATCCAGAGGCAAATTCGGCAAAGGATGGCGCACAAGCCCGGTGCGCCATGGTTCATTTTCATGCCTTTTGCGCGGTGGACCGCAGCCGGCAGGCTGGTGCCGCGAAGTGGCCTTGCGCCACGGGGCATGGCAACGGCACCGTTGGTCGAATCCTCGCTGTCGGGAGCCGCCGTTGCTGAAGATCACCCCCTTCTCGGCGCTCGCCTGCCCGCTCGACGGCGCGCCTCTGGTGTGCACGGGTTCAGCCTGGCGCTGCCCTGCCGGCCACAGCTTCGACGTGGCCGGGCGCGGGTACTCAAACCTGCTGCCGGTGCAGAGAAAGCGCTCGCTCGACCCGGGTGACAGCAGGCAGATGGTGGCGGCCCGCCGGCGCTTTCTGGCGGCCGGCCATTATGAGCCGATTGCCGACGCCGTCGCCCGCACGCTGCTCGCCGGCCTGCCGGCCGCCGCCAGTTGCCTCGATGCCGGCTGCGGCGAGGGCTATTA
>Ga0208460_10001227_pt1 | contig 15742 bp, 14 predicted proteins | sample AD_STIC10_MetaG_FD_184436 | JGI IMG/M metagenome (GOLD analysis project Ga0208460, IMG submission 184436) | Active sludge microbial communities of municipal wastewater-treating anaerobic digesters from USA - AD_STIC10_MetaG (SPAdes) (version 2) | ecosystem: Engineered > Bioreactor > Anaerobic >... | reverse complement strand
TCCACAGGTCGGCCCAGACACCGCCTCAACCCTGCTGCAGCAGGCTAACGACGCGGTGGTGGAAGAAAAAACCACCGGCAGCACCGCCGACGACATGCACGCCACCGCGGTGCTGCTGCTGATCGACCCCCGCGACCGCGTGGCGGTGTGGGGCCATGTGGGCGATACCCGCATCTACCTTTTCCGACGCGGCCGGGTGGCCTACCAGACGCGCGACCACAGCCTCGTCCAGAACATGATCGACGCTGGCTACGGCAGCGTCGACATGATCCGCACCCATCCCCAGCGCAGCCTGCTCACGTCGGCGATCGGCTCGGCGGAGTCCATCGCGCTGTCGGTGTCGGCCGAGCCGCTGTCGCTGCATCCGGGCGACGTATTTCTGATGTGCACCGACGGCTGGTGGGAGTACGTCGAGGAAGCCGACATGGAGCGCCTGCTCAACGCGTCGCCCACGCCTCAGGCCTGGCTCGAGAGCATGGGCGAGCTGATCCGCAGCCGGGCGCCGGAGTCCAACGACAACTACACTGCGGTCTGTGTCAGCATGATTGATGAGCCGGATGCTGACGAAACTACCGTGATCATCTCATCCAAGCCCCGTGACGATTCCGGGCCGCACTGAAGGAAAGGTTGCACCATGAAAGAGCGAGTGATGTTCCGTCTACCGGTCTGCGTGGTGGCGGTAAGCGTGGCGCTTGGCGGCTGCGCCAACGTGGATCAGAAAACCCAGAGCGCCGGGGTCGGCGCTGCGGTGGGGTGCGCGGCGGGCGCGGTGCTGACCACGCTCACCAAGAACGACGCCAAGACCGCCTGCCTGGCCGGCGCGGTGGTGGGCGGCCTGATCGGCTACCAGCGGGCACGCAGCTCTGAGATTGACGATGCCAAGGCTGCCGCCGACGAGGTGGTGAAGGTGAGCGGTGCCAAGGCAGCGCCGGTTCAGACCGACACGGTGAAGGTGACCGACAAGGAGACCGGCAAGACCGAGACGGTGCGTGCGTTCAAGTCGGTGTCGGTGGATATTCCGCTGAGCCAGCTCGACACCGCGGACGGCAAGGAGGCGATGCGCAAGCTCAACGACTACGCCCGCAAGGTGGCCCGCGAGCGCGGCGAGGCGGTGCAGATGACCATCGCCACGGCGCCGGGTAAGGGTGCCAAGGCTGCTCCGGTCGGCAACATGCAGGCGAGCGAGAAGGTGGGCGACGGGGTGGTGAATCGTCACATCGTCACCGACAGCCGGATTCCCGCTAACGTGCAGCGGGTCAGCATCGAAGCGAGCAACCCGACGCGGGTCTCGGTCTGATCCGGCATTGAATTGCGTTCTGCCGACGGCGGCATGGCCGCATGTCGGCAGAGTCTCATTTTTCGTCGAGTAGCTTATCGAGGGACTTGTTCAAGTCCTTCACGTAATGTTTTTCGGCCTGCTCGTTGCTGGCTGTGCCCTTGGCGGCGGGCTTGTCCCGCGGGGCTGGCGCAGGAGCCGGCACCTTGACGATTTCCTTGTTCTTCCGCTCCGTCGCTAGTACTTCCTCGACCGAAAGGCGCTGCGCTGCGAAGGCGGGGGAGCAGGGCCGACCATCGGCGCAGCGCGCCTCGCCGCCCAGTCCCAGCGGTCCCTTGTCGGCGTCGGTGAGCGCCGCTTCGACGATCTTCTGCGGGGCCCCGTTGCTGGCGGGGTCGAAGCGCAGCGCCGAGAAGTCTCGCGGCGAATCCGCGACGATGGTGATCACCTCCCAGTCGCCCTTCGGCTGGTCGGCCTCGTAAGCCCAGTCGGGGCGGGGGAAGACCAGCGGTTTGCCGGCGGCAATACGGTTGCTGCGGTCGAGTTCGTTGGGGAAGATCTGGCTGAGCTGCGAGGTCGCCTTGTCCCACAGCAGCACGTAGAGCAGACCGCTGCGCTCGCTGTGGAGCACGAAGCTGAGCGCCTCCTTGCCGATAGCAAGCGGCGAGCGGACCTTGTCGATCTTCAGCCCGAAGCGAGTGTCGGAGGCTGCCACGGTGGCGGCGAAGGCTTCTTCGAGCGTCACCTGCCGGGAGACCGGTGCGACTGGCTGCGGTGTGACGGGCGCTAGGCTGGGTACCACCGCCGGTGGTGCCGACACGGTGGCTGCGGCCGGTGCCGCGGCGGGTTGCTCTGGCGGCGGCGGGGCTTTGCGGGCAAACATGAAAGCCCCGAGGGCGAGCACGCCTGCAATTGTCGCTCCAGCCACGTAAGCAGTGGCACCCCGCCTCTTGCGAGTTGCCGGCGTGGGCTCGGTCCTGGGCAGCGTGTCGATCTGCGACACATGAGTGGTGGAGGCCGGAGTCGATGTCGGCATCAGGGTCTCGAGCGCACCCGGAACCGTGTTTGCGCCCGGCGCGATCTCGCGGCCGGATGCTGGGGACGGGATGCGAACGTAGTCGGTCATGCCGAGCAGTTCGCGCATTTCGACGATGGACTGGGGACGCTGTTCGCCCTTGACCTGCAGGCAATGGTCGATGCCGGTGAGGAACTGTTCGGAATAGCGGCCGGCGGCGAGGGTGGCGAGGGGCTCGTAGCCGTCCTGCAGCATGCGCCCGACGGCCGGTGGTGGGGTGCGGCCGGTGATAGTGAAATAGACGACGGCGGCGAGCGCGTAGATGTCGGTCCACGGGCCCTGCTTCACGCCGGGCATTTCGGCGTATTGCTCGATCGGCGCGTAGCCGGGCTTGAGGATGACAGTGAGTGCCTGGGTCATGTCGCTGATGACCCTGCGTGCGGCGCCGAAATCGAGCAGTACGGGCCGCTCGTCGCGCAGCAGCATGATGTTGTCGGGCGCCACGTCGCGGTGATAGCAGTTCTCGGCGTGCATCAACTCGAGGGCATCCATCACCGGGCCGAGGATCTTCTGCAGCCAGGCTTCGTTGGGGGGCGGGCCCTGGCGTTCGCGCAGCACGTCGCGTAGGGTCTTGCCCGCGTAGTACGGCATCGCCATGTAAGCGGTGCCGTTGGCTTCCCAGAAACGATAGACCTTAAGCAGCGCGGGGTGGTCGAACTGGGCGAGCAAGCGGGCTTCATTGACGAAGCTGCGCCGGCCGATCTCGAAGGTGTCGGCATGGCGTTCGGAGCGGACGATCACCGACGCATCTTCGCCGCGCATGGCGAGAGACGAAGGCATGTATTCCTTGATCGCCACCCGGCGTTGCAGCGAGTGGTCGTCGGCGAGGTAAACGATGCCGAAGCCGCCTTCGCCCACGAGCCCGACGATCTCGAACTCGGAGAGGTGCGTACCTATCGGCAGGGCGTTGGCAGAGCCGCCCCGGGCCGGGCGCGGCGGCGCGGCGGGCGCAGCGGCGGCGCCCCCCAGCACAATCGTCTTGTCGTCGTCAGGATTGGACACGGTGGAAACCCTGGATGCGTGGGGCGAATCAGCCGCCCGGTGAGTAGGCCAGCATCTTCAACAGAAACGCGGCATCGGGCAAGCCTCGGTGCGCGAAGCCACCGCAGCCGCTGTCGTTGTTGTAGCACCACCAGGTGGAATAGCCGTCGAGGGCGTGCAGCAGGCTGCCGGTGGCCAGCGCGTCAAGGCAGTCGCCGGGCAGGCTGGTGAGGTCAATCAACTCTTCGCGCCGGGCGAAACGCGCGCCGACCCCTTCGAGGGCGCTGGTGGGCGGATGGCTGGCGGGCGGCGGGCCGAGGCTGGCCAGTGCGCCCTCCAGCTGCTCGATGTCGTGCTCGAGCTGGAGGGCGAGGCGGGCGGCCTCTTCGAGCTGCTTGAGCCACGCGCCGAGGGCCGGCGCCGAGGCGCCCAAGGCCTGGCCGGCGGGCAGCGGTGCGGCCAGCGTGAAGGGGAAATAACGTCCGACCCGATCGACCGACGGAGTCCACACGCCGGCCCAGCCGTGGTTGCCGAGCACGCCAGGCATCAGCACGAAGTGCCAGACGTGGGCGGTGAGGTAGGTGTCGAGCCAGCCATTGCCCAACGCGGCCTGGCTGCCGGCGACGCCGCGCTGCAGCCAGGCATCCCACGGGACGACGAAGTCGTGCGGGAGGCGCCGCTGGGCGAAATCGCCGAGCACCGGGAGCTTGCCGTACCAGCCGGCGGCGCTCATGGTCACAGTCCGCTCGGACAGCGGAACTCCGAGAGCTCGCGCAGCCGGAAGGGGTTCTGGACGCTGCTGGCGGTGACTTCGAAGGAGGCCTGACGGCCTTCCACGTCGAAGGTCACTTTGAATTTCTCTGGGGCACCCATGCCTTCGACCCGCGCCTTGTCGAACAGCCGGAACAGCGCCCAGGCGCCCTCGGCGGTGAGGCCGGAGGCGCCGCTCGGGGCCGGCGGGGTGATCTGGATGCGCGCCGAGATGCCGCCCTTGCTGCCCGGCCATTGGATCGACTGGGGCACCTGCGGCCCGTGGGCGTATTTGACGAGCTGGCCGTCCACGTCGAGGGTGAGCTGGGTGATCGTCGGGTCCATGTCGATGGGCTTGAAGTCGAGCCGCACCGAGCCGCCGCCACGGAAGAACACGTCGCGGATGGTGGCGGCGCGCTGAAATTGGGCGAGGTTGCCCGGCCCGCCGAGGGATTGCTCCTGCACCCGCTTGAAGCTCCACGGACGCGTGGAGGTATCGACGAAGGGCGCGAGGTTCTTTTGGAAGAAGTCGTCCATCAGCCCGCCGGGGGCGAACAGGCGGGCGAAATCCTCGCGGGTCACGTCGCGGGCGCTGCCGCGAGCGAAGGGGTAGCGCCCGTCGGTGGCTATGCGGCAGAACTGGCCTACCTGCGCGTCGACTGCCGACGAGAGGTTCTCGCGGGTGGCGGCGAGGGACTGGCTGGTGCCAGCACTGGAAAGTTGCTGCAGCATGCCGCGGATCGGCTCGGGCATGCGCGCGCTCTCGGCTTTTATCTTGGCGGCGGAATCGCCCGACGGCGGGGCGACCTTGTCCTTGATCGCCGTTTCGGTGGCGGATAGCTGCACGTAAACCTCGTTGAGCAACTGCGTGACGCCATCGATCGGGGCGCTCTTGCCGTCGCCGGTGACGAGCTGGCGGATCTGCACGAAGCGGTCGTCCACCAGGCTTTCGAGACCTTCCTGCGCGGCGGCTGGGGCTGCGCCGCCACCGCCGCTGGCACCCATCCCAAGCACCTTGCCGAGTTCCTGCTTGGCGCTGGCGAGCTTTTCGTTGGCTTTATCAATGGTGGACTTCTCGGCCGCTGGCGGGGTCAGCGTGGTCTCGCGTGAGATCGCCCGCATCAACTTGGGCAGCGGAGAATCCGCTCCGGACAGCACGCGCGCGACCTGGATGCTCTGGGCGAGGCCGGGCGAGCGGACGATGGCGATGTCGGCGACGAGTGCTTCCCACTGGCGCGCGTAGTCGGCGAGATAGAGCCGGCGTACGTCGCGGGCGGCATTGGCGGCGCCGCGCCCGGCGCTGGGATCGCGGCGCGTGTCGAGCACCCAGGATTCTTCGTCGGCGAGCTTGGCGGTGACCGCATCGACGGCCTTGGCGAAGCCCTTGTGGTAGCCGTCGTAGGTGTATAGCCCGGGGACGCCGCGGGTCAGCGGCGTGCCGCTCTTGCGCTTGAACACCAGTGTCGAGCTGGGGCCGGCGGCGTGTTCGATGGTGAACTCCGGGAAGCCCTCGCCAACGCCCTGGCGCTTGAGCCGGCTGTAGATGCGGTCGGGCAGCGAGTAGCGCAGCAGCATCTCGCGGGCGCGGGCGACGAGGGTGGCATCCTGCACCACCGGCGAGGCCACTGGGCCGTCAGCGAAGAGCGCGTTGAGATGGTTGCCGAGGGCAGCGCGCTGGTCGGCAGTGATGTCGCGGGGTAGGTTGCGGTCCCAGTCGATGGTGATCCAGGCCTTCAGCGCCTCGGCGTCGAAGTGGGCGGGATCGTTGAGCATCAGGTAGGCCTTGAGGGTTTCGTAGGCGAACTCAAGATTGCTGCCGTCGAGGCCGCGCAGTTGGGCTTCGATGCGGTGCGACAGGCGCGGGAACAGCACGTCGCGCAGCAGGCCGCGGTACGACTGGTCGGCGGCGGCGTCGAGCTTTTTGCCCTGGAAGAGGCCGAGGCCCATGCTGGCGGGCTCCTCGTCGCGCGGCCGGGACGCGGTGCCGGATACACCGCGCACCGCGTCGAGCACCGCCAGCACGCTGGCGATGTCGTTGTCCGGCGCGGTGCCGACGCGCGTGACGAGAGGCTTGGCTGCGGCAACGGCGCTATCCACTTCATCCACGTAGCTTCTGTTGCGCAAGTAGCTGAAGCTCCAGCCGATCGACAGGCCGATGGCTAGCAGGCCCATCGTGGCAAGTGCGCCGATGTGGATCAGGCTGCGGCGGCGTTCCCATTTTAGGTTGGTGCCGCCGATGCGCTGCTCGGTGAATACGACTTCCTTCAGCAGGCGGGTGAGGAAGAAACTCTTGCCGCTGCCGGCGGGGGGCGGAAGCACGCGGCGCTCCAGCCCGAAGGCGCCGCCGAGGCTGGCCATCACGCGGTCGATAGGGTTGCCTTCCTGGGTGCCGCTGGTGAAATACACGCCGCGAACCATCAGCGGGTGGTCGTAGCCGGAGCTAGCGAATACGTGTTGCAGGAATGCGTCGAGGAGGCGATTGACGAGGGCGAACTGCTGGTCGAAGGCGGCGATCAGGGCCCGGTGGCCGAGGTCGGGTTCTTCCTGGAGGCGTTCGATCAACTGGCCGCTAACGCGTTCGTGAAGGGCGCCGAGCTGGGCTGACAGGCCTTGCAGCGGATCGGCGGCAGTGGCCTCGTCTGTTGGGAAGGTGACGCCCCAGACCTGATCGCGGCCTTCCTTGCCGAGGTTGGCAAAGAATTCGTTGAAACCGGCCGCGAGGTCGGCCTTGGTGACGAGCACGTAGATCGGCAGGCGCACGCCGAGTTGGGAATACAGTTCCTGCACGCGGGCGCGCAGGGCGTCGGCGTGGCGAGCGCCCTCGGTTTCGTTCTGGGCGAGCAGGTCGCCGAGGCTGACGGTGAGCAGTACGCCATTGAGCGGCTGGCGTGGGCGGTGCTTGCGCAGCAGCCCGAGGAAGCCCTGCCAAGCGTCGCGATCTGTGGCGGCGTCGGAATCCTGGGTAGTGTAGCGGCCAGCAGTGTCGATCAGCACGGCTTCGTCGGCGAACCACCAGTCGCAGTTGCGGGTGCCGCCGACGCCCTTGATCTGGTGAGTGCCGAGCTTATCGGCGAGCGGGAAGCGCAGGCCGGAGTTGATCAGCGCGGTGGTCTTGCCCGAGCCGGGCGCGCCAATGAAGACGTACCACGGCAGCTGGTATAGATAGCGCGCCGAACCCAGCGCGGCGAGGCGTGTCAGCCCCCTACCCGAGGCGGCCGAGCGGCTGTGGCGAAGGATGGTGGCGGCTTCCTCGAAGCGCTTGCGCAGTGTGGCGACTTCGGTGGATTCGGCGGGTGTCTCGGCCCCCTTGCCGAGAAGGCCGTCGAGCAGCCTGGCGTTGCTGGCGCGGGCCTTCAGCCGGATGACGACGAAGCGGGTGACGAAGGCCAGCACTAGCGCGCCGATCGCGATCCAGCGCACGCGTTCGGATTCGAAGGGCACCCAGCCGGCGATGGCCACCAGCGGACTGACGTACCAGATCACCAGCGCCAGCGCGATCAGCCCGGCGAAGCCGAGCAGCACGGGATGGAGCAGTGCAGCGAAGAGCTTTTTCATCATTCGACCCTAGTTCAGTTTCCGCGGGCGGCCGGGAACACGATGACTTCGACGCGTCGGTTCTGCGCACGTCCTTCGGGCGTTTCGTTGGTGGCGACGGGTTCGCTGTCGGCGCTGCCTTCGGTCTTGACCTTCGGGTGGCTGCCCAAGCGCGGAGTAAGGGCTTCGGCGACCGCGTCGGCGCGGGCCTGCGACAGGTGCCAGTTGGATGGGAAGCGGGCTGAGCGGATCGGGCGGTTGTCGGTGTGGCCGCGGATGAGCACGGTGCCATCGACCTTGGCCACCGCATCGCCGATCCGTTCGAGGAGGTTGGCGAAGGGCGGCGAGAGGGTCGCGCTGCCGGCTTCGAAGAGGCCGTCGCCGCGCGCGGTGACGATGCTGCGGTCGGCCAGATCGCGCACCACGACGCGGTCGGCCTGGATTTCGGCGGCCAGGAAGTGGGCCAGCCGGGCGGGCGCCGGGGCGGCTGGCGCGGCCGCGGCGGCGAGTACTGGCGTGCCGGCCTTGAGGGCGAGGATGGACGAGAAGGTGGGGTCGGAGTGCCGGTTGAGGGCGAAGGAGGCGAACATGTAGCCGATCGCCAGCACCAGCGTCGCGAGGGCCGACACCGCCCACAGCGGCACTGATTCGCGCAGCGGGCGGGCGGCGCTGGCGGTGGCCTGCCAGGCCGGCGAGAGCTCGTGGATGACGTCGCCGCGCTCCTTGGAGAGCATCTGCGCCAGCTTCTCGCGCACCGAGGCGAGCTGGGCGCGGCCGTTCTGCTGCACGCGGAAGCGCCCCTCGAAGCCGAGGGACAGGATCAGGTAGAAGAGTTCGAGGAGATTGCGGTGCTGGGCGGGGTTCTCGGCGAGCTTGCCGAGCAGCTGGAAGAATTTTTCGCCGCCCCAGGCTTCGTTGTGGAACTGCACCAGCAGGCTGCGCCGGGCCCACACCTTGTCGCCCCACGGGGTGTTTGCTGCGGTTTCGTCGAGGAAGGTGCATAGCGCGTAGCGCGCGGCGATCAGGTGTTCGTGGGCGACGCCGTGGTCGCGGGCCTTGGTCTCGAAGATGCCGATGGCTCGGGCCAAGGTGTCGCGCAGGCCGGTGGGGTCGGGGTGCTGGGCCTGGCGGAACTGGGGCACCAGGCCCAGCAGCGGGTTGGCGGCGGCGATCAGCGGGTTGAGCCCGGTGTCCCAGTCGAGGGCGGCGAGGTCGACCCGCTCGAAGCGCATGGCGGGCGCCGGCCCGGATGACGCCGCCGACCGCGCGCTTCGGGCGCCGGGGGACGGGATGATCAGCGTCTTGTCGGAGGGAGGCTGGGCAAATGGATCGTCGTGCGCCATGGTTCCGGTCTCCGGTATCGTTGCGTTAGTCTGCGCTCAGGCCCGGATGGCCCACAGCGAGAGTTCGAGGGCTGGGAAATCGCCGGTCACGTAGATGCCGAGGCCGCCGGAGCTGTCGAGCTGCTTCCAGAGCTCGCCGGCGTTGTCGAGTTCGAAATAGCTGAAGCCGGCGTGGAAGGGAATCTGCCGGGGGGCGACCGGCAGTGGTCGCAGTGCGATGCCGGGGAGCTGGAGATTGACCAGTTCGCGGATCTTTTCGACCGGACCGAGTTTGGCCTGGGTGGGGAAGCGCACACGCAGGGTTTCGCTGGGCACCTGCGCGTTGACCGCCAGCACGAAGCCGGCGTGGCGCAACAGATTGCGGTCGGCGACGAGCCCGACAAAGCGGCCCTGTTTGTGGTCCTGTAGCTCGATCTGAACGGCGTTTTGTTCGAGCACCGTGGCGAGGGCGCGGCGGATATCGCGGATCAGCGGGGCGAAGCTGGCTTCGAGGGCATCGTGGTTGTACGCGGGCCGGACGCCGGGGCGGTGTTCGGTGCTGACGAGGGTGGCGAGCTCGCCAGAGAGTTCGAGCAGGCGGGCGAACAGGCGCTCGGGATGGAGCTGACCGAGTTCGGCGAAGTGCTCGAACACCGGCTGGTGCCGGTTGATGGTGAGCAGGAAGATGAAGTCGGCGATCTCGGCTACGCCGCCAGCTCCGGGCTGAGCGAGGCGGCCGGCCAGCGCGTCGCCCCGTTGGCCGAGGAGGCCGCGGATCTCGCGCAGGTGGCCGGCGAGCACGCGCGAGGTCTGGCTGGCGAGTACTGGTGGGATATAGCCCTTGTCGATCAGCACGTTGTTGTCGGGACTGCGCTCAATGACGCGCACCACGCCGATGCGCACGAATGCGTCGGAAATCTGATCAGCAAGGGCGAGGCGCAGCTGCGGCTGGCCGGTCTCGATGGGTTCGGTGGCCCCGTCTCCTGAGACTGAGTCGACTACTTGTTCTTCCACAGGAAGGTGGCGCGCGAGCTGCCCCGACGGATCGCCGACGCGGGCGGCTTCTGCGCTCTGGACGCGGCGCATTGGCAGCGCTAGATAAACGATGGCGTTCTTGGCGTCGGGGGGGATGTCGAGAGCTAACGGCGCGGGGTGAGCAGCGGGGAAATCGAAGGGCGTGCCGTCGGGCAGCACTCCGCGGGCGACTGTTAGCACGATCTTTCCGGTGGCGAGTGCTGCGCTGTCGAGCTCAAGCTGGGCGAAGCCCCAGAAAAGGCCTCCCAGTGCCTGCGTTCGGGTTTCGACGTACCACTCCATGTGGCGATCTTGCTGCTGGAAGTGTTGGGGCCGCAGGAAGAGGCCCTCGGACCACACGACTTTGCTGTACCAGGACATGACGGCCTCTTGTGGGGCGAGTGTAAAGGTTGAATTGTTGCTCACTGTCCGACGCCGCGCTGCCGAGGGAGCTTCGGGGCGATTGCAATTCCACTCTGGCCAATCTGGACAGAATAGGCGGTGGTTGTATTCTGCGGGATGGGGGCGGTAGCCCGCCAGCGCACTGTGTTGACTTCGCGGTAGGCGGCGAAGACGGCCAGAAACTGGCTCGGGCCTTGGGGATGTAGTTCAGTACTAAAGGCCTGATTGGGTATAAGGGTTATTTCCTCCCGGACGACCTTTGCTGCGCCGAGCACAGCGTCGTCGCGCTCGAACAGCGAGAAGAAATCGGCGTTGTCGAAGGCGGCTGTGGTTTGCAGGAGATAGAAGCGCACGACGATGGGCATCGCGCGACCGTGGCGGTCGGCATTGACAGCCGCATTGGCGGTGATGTCAAGCTGGATCACCGTAGGGATCGGCTCCGGTTTGGGCGGAGAAATGACCGGCGGCTTGGCGCAGCCTGCCAGCGCCAGTGCCGCCACGACGGTGGTAGTCGCACCAAGTGTTTGCGTGAGTCGGATCATTGCGGCTCGATCTCCGAAAGCTGGTCAGCTATACGATTTGAGTATCGTAGCCTTTCTGCCGCAATGCAATCGGGAATGATTCGGTGCGCCCCGCCATCAAGCAAACAACCTTAAAGCTTGTTCTGAACTATGTCAATGACATCTTGTCGGGTGGGGCAGCATCAGGCAGGCGAAGGTCAGGTAGTGCAATCCGGCCAAGGTTTCGGGTAACCGCTCGTAGTCGCGGGCCAGACGGCGAAAGCGGACGGCCCAGCCGAAGCTGCGTTCAACCACCCAGCGGCGCGGTAGCAGCACGAAACCTCGCTTGGCCTCACGGTCCGCATTGGCGGGGTTTTGATCGGCATACCCCTGATCGACGTACGCGAGCGTCACTTCCTGGTTGCTGACTTCCTGTATCGCCCGGGCCAACTGGCCGACTTGATCCCGATCCTGCTCGTTGGCAGGGGCGGCGTGCAGCGTGAGCAGGTTGCCCAGCGTATCGGCGGCCAGATGATACCTTGGAGGCCTTCTTGCGCTTTGCCCCGTCGTAACTGGCCCGGGCACCGCTGGTCAGGGTTGATTGCAGCGTCCGGCTGTCCAGAATGGCCGCGGAGGGATGCGGTGTGCGCCCATCGACCAGACGCAACAGCATGCGCAAGTCGAGCACGATGGCCTCGAAACAGCCGGCCTTGAACCAGATCTACATTTGCTGATACACGCTCGACCAGGGTAAGCGTCGCCCCTCCTCGGTCGTGATCCCATTTCTTTGAGCCGCGAAGGTGACCACCATTCTTGAGGGTGGACACCATGGAAATTGAGAAGGCAGCAGAAGGGCCTCGGCGTGGCGCGTATGTTCGGCGCAGCCCCGAGCTGAAGACATCGACTGGCGGCGCCCCGTGCGTACCTGGCAGCCGGAGACGGCAGGATGGGGATGGGGAGCTGCTCACCGACGAGCCTCTCGCGTAGACTCGCGTCATGCCCCAGCCTGTCACGCCTCCCTCCATCGAACCCGCCGACGAGGGGGCCGCCCTGCACCATCAGCTCGGTGAGCTCGAGGCCGAGGTGGTGCGCCTCAAACTGCCCCTGGTGCCGCGGCCCTTGCCGGAGCCCGCCAAGACGGCCGATGCGCCACCGGTCGCGGGCCGCCCGCCCCGCCTTGGCGCCATTGTGCCGATCATCAACTGGCTCCTATGTGCCGGTCGGTGACACCCCGCCGCCAGCGCAAACCCTTTCCCGACGATCTGCCCCGGGAGACGATCGCGCACCTGCCGGCCCATACCCGCTGCCCCTGCTGCGGCGGCGCCTTCAAGCCCCTGGGCGAGGAGGTCTCGGAGATGCTCGATTACATCCCGGTTCAGCGATCCGCAGAAAACATCGCAACTCCAAGCGTTCGCCAAACAGAAGTCGGCAGCCTTGCTCAGCAAGATATTCCGCAAGCCCTGATGACGGATGCTCGCCTTCGAGCGGGCGTCGCTTCTTCTGCGAAAAGTCGACGCCGCCCGACTTGAGGTCGCAAGCTGCGACCTCAAGTTGCGAGGGCCAACGCACGAGCGCGTCGACTTTGACGCGACGCGATGATCAAGTCTTACGTCTTGCCTGACCACGCCCGTGGTCACCCTGGCCGCGTAAAGCTCTCCCGCAACGTCGCGCCAGGCCGCTGAGCCCCTGGCGCGGTCCTGCGGGCTCCTATGTGCCGGTCGGTGACACCCATGGCATGATTGCAGCGCAAAGACCAATTGCTGCGCCCTTCGTGGTCAGCATGTCCGACCACCGTGGCCCCTTGGGGTTGTGGTGACTCGGTAAATCCACCGGTGCCCTCGTGCACCGGCACCTTGGGCGGGGCTGATAAAGCCGCAAAGGGGGCAATGTGGACGTCAACCAAGTCCAAATCCATTGCTGAGAACGCCTTCATGGCACTTCAAGGATCATGGCGCCGACTTTGGGGCTAAGAACGCGGTCGATTACGTTCGTAAGGCTCAGGACTTCCTGCACAACCCAGGAACTGGAGTGCTCTCCAAGACCCGAGCGAACGGCGACGTAGTGAGGTTCGACCCGGCGTCGAATGCCTTCGGTGTAATGGACAAGACGGGAGCGCCACGTACGTTCTACGTGCCTGACCCGACAAAGCACGGCTATCCGACAAACCTGGACTACTTCCATGCACAGTGATCAGGACCTGCGGTGCCGCGTTTGCGGTTACTCATCGGAGGAGCCACCGTGGGGTGCCGATGGAAAGAGCCCGCTGTACGACTTCTGTCCGTGCTGCGGAGTCGAGCACGGCTACCAGGACTCGTCGCAGATCGGAGCCAGAAGCTACAGAGCTGAGTGGATTGCAGCGGGCGCGAAGTGGGAAGATCCGGACGCCGAACCCGAAGGGTGGGATCTCACTGAGCAACTGCTCCATGTTCCACCTGAGTTCAAGTGATTCCTCGCCGCAAAGGAACTACCCGACGCGGCACTCGTCTGCCGCGGGGGCGAATGTAAGGCCGCGAACTTCTTGAGCGGCAGAGGTGTTACTCGCGCCGCGGACGGAACCCTTAGCGGTGTCTCCACGCAGAGTCTAGCGGGCGCGTCCGTCAGCGATCTTGCCAAGCCATTCAAGAACAACCAAGTTGGAGTAACGACTGTCGGTGATATCCGGCGAGCCGGTGGGCGTGTAACGCCCGATGGTCGCCCAGACAATCCGAACCATGCAACGGTAGATGGCTTGACGGAGCAGCAGTTGGAGCGACCATTCTCTCCAGCCGTTCAAAATCCGGTGCCGGCCAGGCTTCGTGGCCTTTGAGGTATGACTATGACCAAGCCGATGCTATACGTCGATTTCAATGAAATGTTGGAGCCAAACCTTGTGCTTCTTTCTGCGACCGATACCACGATCGCGTCCGACGGAGTGGTCGTGACGTTAAGCGAAGGGCTGGAAGTGATCGTGTACATGGACGACATGGACGAACACGGCCATCCGGACAACCTGGTGGCAACAGGAGTGGTAGTAATCAATCAAACGACGGGATGGGGGGCGCACGTGAAGTGGTGCTGCCGTATTGACACCAACGGCATACGCCACCAATCTGAACTTTGAGTGTGAATCCCTTGCGGAAAATGCCCGTTGATGATCGCGTGCCGCTTTCCGCTGAAAGAAAAATGCAGATGGCAAATTTCCGCATTCCCGGTCCGCTGTTCGGAACACGCCTCCCCTGGTCCATTGAAGACGGTACCAGCCCCCGCTGCAGCATGCCCCACCCCGGCAGCATTTGCGCCAGTTCAGACAACTATCCGATTCCGGTTTCCGGGCAGCTGCGTAACTTGCCGCGTGCCATTGATCTGGAGTTCCTGTTCCATGAGTGTCGAAGCCCCCAACGGGGACTGAGTGCAGCCGACTACGCCGGTGCCGCCGATCAGCTAAAAGTGGATGTCGCCGCTATCCAGGCAATCGCCGAAGTCGAGACCAGCGGTCACGCGTTTGACGAGTCTGGACGGCCACGGATACTTTTCGAACGCCATTATTTTCATCGTCATACGGCTGCCAAGTATGACGCCGCGCATCCAGGTATTTCGAACGCCAGGCAAGGTGGTTACGGAAAATTCTCAGCCCAATATGCAAAGCTTGAAGAGGCCTATCGGCTTGCGCCTGAGGCAGCGTTGCGTTCGGCGTCGTGGGGCCGTTTTCAGATCATGGGTGACAATTTCAAGGCGGCCGGTTTTACCTCGATTGAGGCGTTCGTACTGGCGATGAGCCAGTCGGAGTCCGAGCATCTGAAGGCCTTCACCCATTTCGTAATGAGCAACAAGGCCATGCTGTCCGCGCTGCGCGAGCACGACTGGGCACGCTTCGCGAAAGCCTACAACGGGCCGAGCTATCTCAAGAACAAATACGACGCAAAGCTGCGGGACGCCCATCGACGCTATGTCGACCTAGCCGCGCAGAATACTGCGGGGTCCAAACTGCCATGAAACAGCTCATTACCCTTTTGGCTGCTGGCGCACTCAGCGGCACTGTGGCCGCTGCGCTGCCGCAAGCACCCGGCGGCCTCTGCGCCGAGCGAGAGAGTGTCTACTTTTCTTGCCAGACAAGTCTTGGCCGGTGGATCGCGCTGTGTGGTACCGCGAACGATAAGATCCAGTATCGCTTCGGAACGGCTGGATACATCGAACTCGCTTTTCCTGGCCCTGATGGTGGTCGTCAGGTCTTTCGCTACGCACATTATTTCCGGACTGGCGTCGACAGGATGGAAGTGCTCTTTCGCAACGGCGGCGTTGACTACGCTGTGTTCGATTACAGCGAGAGGGGACGCCGCACGGCTGGTGTCCGCATCGCCAGCGATTCGGGCAGGGAGAGAGAGTTCAAGTGCCGTGGGACCATCAGAAACCGCTTGGCCGAACTCGAAGGAGTGCTTCCCTGTGATCAGGACAGTGCGCTGAACCTGGGATCGTGTCCAGCACCCTCCGAGCAGCGCTGACATCGGCGGAGTACGGATGTTGCTGCAATCGCCGCTCAAGCACAAGTTGAGCAGGGGGTTACGCTTTACCGGATCGGAACAATGCGGAAAAGCCAAGCGACTGAAGCACAATTTTGGCCTCTTGAAAATCCATCTTCACCAGGCTACGCCTCACGTTACGGGATCCCTGCAAAAAACGAGTCAAACTCAAATTTCATTGAAACAGCTACCGTCAAACCAGGAACGGCTTTTGTAACGCGTCAAGCGCCAGCCGCTGGCGAAAACCCAGGCGGAGGGATTGAAGTTGTTGTTCCGTCCGGCGGTGTGCAGATGAAATTTATTAGCACTCATTGAGATATTTATGAATGCATACGATTACTACGGTGAAGCAAAGACTCTCGCAGAAGAGCAGGGCGTTGATTTATTCAATC
>Ga0208460_10001225_pt1 | contig 15795 bp, 20 predicted proteins | sample AD_STIC10_MetaG_FD_184436 | JGI IMG/M metagenome (GOLD analysis project Ga0208460, IMG submission 184436) | Active sludge microbial communities of municipal wastewater-treating anaerobic digesters from USA - AD_STIC10_MetaG (SPAdes) (version 2) | ecosystem: Engineered > Bioreactor > Anaerobic >... | reverse complement strand
GAATTGTGTATTTTTGAAGCTCAGAGACAGCTGAAAAAGGTTGGTCTCGAGGATTCTTTAATCAGAGTGTTCAGGAAAAAAAATCCCGAAACTCAAGCTTTAGGGTTTGAATTAGAAATAGATCCGAGGATTAATATCTTAGATATTGAAAGGATCAAATCAATATGCCCTAAGAAAGTTTTTGAGGTTGAGGAAGATACGAAAAATGATTGACATATCAGTTAAAAAAGTGCTTTCAATAGACTTGGAAAAACAGGAAGCTGATGTTAAAAGCTTTATAGACCTTAACAAATACTTCGGAGGAACCGGGTTGGGATTAAAGTTTCTGGAGATATATAAAGACAAAAACCCCTTAATTTTCTCGGTAGGTCCTTTGAATGGTTTTTTTCCTTATACATCAAAAACTTCCATAGTGTTAGAAAAAGATAGCGCTGTTGAAGATATTTACATTGGCGGCAGTCTTTCTTCCAGAATGAAATTTGCTGGAATAGATTCGATGGTTCTATTTGGTGTTTCTAAAGAGGAAACAATTCTTGATATACAGAACTCGGTAGTTAATTTTAAAAACAAAGATACAGAACCCCAGTCATTAGGGCTTCCGGGTAAAAGATCCGGGATTTATTTTGAAGGGGATAAACTATTGTGCGATCAATACTTCACTACTCCGGAATATTACCTAGAAACAATTTTTAAAGAAAAAAATATTAAAGGAATTACAATAACAGGGACCGAAATCTTTAGCCCAAAAAATTTTGATGATTACAAAAAACTATATCTAGAAATTCTTGATAGAAAACTTGATCTAAGAGTGGATCCAGCTGATTACCCGTCTTGTTCAGGGTGCCCTGTGGGATGTGGTAAATCAAAAGTCGGAGAAATAGGAGGGAACGTTTTGTTGAACAGTCTTGTAGCTTGCCAATTTGCAGATAAAATATATACAGACATTGGGATTGTTTTCTCATGTTTAAATACCTTGGGTTATGAATACACCCACGAAGACATTGAAAACCTCCCAGGGTTGATTGAGGAGACAATTAGAAACATATCTAAATGAAATACGTAATAGCAAATTGGAAACTAAACATGGATTCTAAAGACCTATCAAATTGGGTCGGACCTTTCAGTAAAAAATATCAAAATATTAAAAAAGACTGGAAAAAAAGAAGAATAATCGAAGAAAGATGGCCCAAAATACTTCTTTCCCCTTCACTGGTGTACATTCCTGCAGTCACTGAAATATCTCAGAAGATGGGGGTTGAATCGTGCGCTCAAGATGTATCCCCTTTTGAAAGAGGTGCTTTCACCGGAGAAAACGGTGCTTTTCAAATAAAAGTATTTAGTAAATACGCTATTATTGGGCACAGCGAAAGAAAAGAACCCGTTGAGGTTGTTGCAAGAAAAAGAGACTTGTGTTTGATGGAAAAAATTACCCCGATAGTATGTTTTGTTAATCCTTCTGACTTATTAAGACTTTATAAAGACGGGTGTGTAATGGCTTGGGAAGATCCTCAAAATATTTCAGTAAACGGCGTGTACAGATTGGAGGATCCTGCAAAAATTTCCGCCATTGCTAAAGAAATAAGAAAAATAATACCGGCGGAGGCAAAATTAATATACGGAGGTTCAGTAAATGAACGAAACGTCGCAGCAATATCAAGAATTAGTGAGTTAGATGGAGTTTTAGTTGGTAACGCAAGTTTGGACCCGGAAATTTTTGCTACGATAGTAAGATACTTCGTCCAAGATTAAAGATCTCTTATGAAAAATGGTGGTAGAATAACTTCTTAAGAATTCTAAATCAAAATGAAATACACAGATATGTCAAAACAGAATAAAATGGCTGCAAGAAGAAAAGGTAGGGGTTTGTCTAAAGTATTTGTATTTTTTATCGCACTGGCAATCATTTCAGGAATTTTCTTTTTCTTCAAAGACAACATCAAAAAAGCCTTTTCCCCTGTTTCCATAGTTGGGGGTTCCACCAAAATAGATATAAAGGAAACTGACGGTAGAACAAACATATTAATTCTAGGATCAGATAAAAGAAATTTCGGAAATGAAAGCGGAAGAAACACACTTACGGATACAATACTGATAGCTTCTATCGGAAATACCGATAACGATGTTGTTTTAATATCTCTGCCTCGAGATCTTTGGATCAGCAACTACAACATGGAAAACGGATACAAATACTCCTCCAAAATTAACGAGGTTTACTCAAACGCAGGAATTCAAGAACTAAGGAATCAGCTGGAGGTAGTTCTGGGAATACCTATGCACTACCATGTAATAGTCACGTTTGATATTTTTGAAAATATAATAAACATCTTAGGAGGAATAGATATCAATGTTGAAACATCTTTCACGGATTATGCGTACCCAATAGAAGGAAAGGAAGGGGATTTGTGTGGGAAAACTCAAGAAGAAGCAGATAAAATATTTAAAGAAGCCGAAGAAAAAGAACTTGATAAAGAAGCTGTGGCATTAAATACATTTCCTTGCAGATACGAAACTCTTAAATTTGAACAAGGTTTACAAAAAATGGATGGGAACACTGCTCTTAAATACGCACGATCTAGACACGGCAACAACGGGGAAAGTTCCGACTTTGCAAGATCCAAGAGACAGCAAAATGTTATTATGGCAGTTAAAAATAAGGGGTTGTCGCTGGAAACTTTAGTTAATTTTTCAAAACTAAAGGAGCTCTATGACCAGTATGCCAACAATGTTGAAACAGATATCAAACTAGGTGACCTTCAAAGCTTTTTTCAACTTTCACAAAAATTAGATTTTGATAAAGTGATTCAGATAGTCATTGACAACAGCGCTGATGGAAACGAGGGTGGACTACTTTATCATCCTAACGACTCTACTCTATACGGAGGGGCTTGGGTTCTCATACCTCAAGCTGGGGATTATTCACAAATACATGCCTACGTACAAAAATATCTATTCGGAAACAAATAATCTCCATTAAATCGTATAGGTAAATCCGATTTTTTTAGTTAAAATAAACCCATGGTATACATAGTTCACGGAGAAGATATTTCAAAATCAAGAATATTAATACAGAACCAACAGAAAAAGATTGGGGCGCAATCCAGAATTGAAATTGAAATATCAGAAATAACTCCTGAAAATTTATATGAGAAAGGTTGTTCCAACGATCTTTTTGGAAATCCGCCTTTTATTGTGCTTGATATAACTAACGCCGCAAGAACCAACCTGGAACCTTATTTAGAAAAAATTATTAAAATACCAGAATCCACTACAATAATAATTTTGTCCGGAAAGCCTCTTCCAAAAACAAATGTCTTTATTAAAAATGCGGAAAAAATGAAGGCCAGATTAAATTTAAATGAAATCAAACCTCAAAGTAATATTTTTAATTTTGTGGACGCAGTGTTTTATAAGCAAAGAGAGAAAGCATATCAGGAGCTATCAAAACTAACCAAGGATCAGGTATCTCCGTACGAAATACTGTCTATGATGTACTACGGACTTAGAACTTTAGCTCAAGCTAAAACCGACTCGCCTTCATATAAAAAATTAAACCCTTTTGTTAAAGGAAAGGCGCAAACTCAATCTAAAAATTTTACATTGGAACAATTATTAGATGTTTATGAAAAATTCAGAAAAATTGATATGAAGTCTAAACTAAGTGAAATAGATGAGGATATGCTAATCCCCATGATTGTAGAAACTATATTAAATTCGTAAATATGCCGAATTCTAACAACAAAAAAATTTACATAAAGGATGAGTCTTTTGATCCGATATTTAATTCGGTAAATCCGGAATTCTTTTTCAGAACCAGAGTACTTCCGGGGTTATTGATGGCGCTGGGGTTTATAGTTTTAGGAACTCAAGTGGTGCTTCCGCTGGTATTTTTTAAAACCCAAGACACTGTTGTAAAACCGATGGAAAACACTGTCTTAGGTCTAGCTACAGGGTTTAAGGATTTTAACTTCGAGGAAATTGAGGAGAATAATTTTTACAAAGAAAACAGCTCGATTCCGGAATATTTTTACATCACTATTCCAAAATTAAAAATTGAGAACGCCCTTGTTAAAAGTGAGTTCGACGGTCCGAGCCCAGATGATTTTATCGGGCACTACAAAGGATCCGCACTACCCGGAGAGGTTGGAGACTCTTTTATTTACGGCCACTCGGTTTTACCTTGGTTCTTTAATCCCAAAAATTATAAAACAATCTTCTCTACTCTCGGTAATTTAGAAACCGGCGATAGATTTACAATAGAATACAACCAAAGAAAAATTAACTACAAGGTTGAGGATAAAGTAGTTCTCTCTCCTAAAGAGGTAAATCCTTTGAAAACCTGGAAACCTGCTTATCTCAATCAACCCACAGTTAGTTTAATGACTTGCTGGCCAGCAGGAACAAAAACAAACAGGTTGATTATAAGGGCTGTTCAGGAAAATTAAATTCGGATTAAATTCTTCCGGTAATATTTTTTTCAAAAGTACTTAAAGCGGCTTTTCTCGGACCCTTGTGTATAAAAACCATTCCCGATACGAACAAAGCGAGAGCTGAAATTAAACCAAATGTAATACTTGTCACACCTGTTTCAAGATTACTTTGAGTAGTTTGAGGAACTTCAGCCGGTACTTCAGTTTCAACAACATCGGTTCCAGCTAAAACCTGTCCGGAATTAGAATCCTGTGAAGAACTCGCTAACTTTCCGAAAACAGAACTACCCTCATCCGTATTTTTCTGAGTAACGGGTTTTGAAGAGGATTCCTCTGACTTGGTTTCATCAACAACACTAACATTAAAAGCGTCGTATTCGGACGTAGATGCCTTTGTTGTCATAAAATAATAAATTGCACTGAAGACAATAAGCGAAATTGAAAGCGTGAGGACAAAGGTGCTTAAACCTTTTGTTGACTGTGTTTTTATGCTGTATGCGTTATTATTTTGATCCATTGGCAGGATTTTTCAAATTATTAATAAATTCTATATCAATGATAGCATTCAAAGGTACGGCTTTGTCAAGTACTGCTGAAGGAAGAAAGGTATTTCTGTCAATTTTTTTCATGCCAATAACTAACCAGACAAGTAATACTGTAATAAATATTCCGAGTGTAGTAAAAAATAATTTCATTTATTCTCCATAATAAAAGACTTGATAGTCATATTCAAACTATCTTCTCTGCTTCCCACGCTATATCTAATACTTTGGATCTCATTCAATTTTTTTGACTCTTCTAATTTAGATACCAAATCCTTTAAATTTCCTTTTCCGGATATACGAAGGCTCATATTGACTTCGTGAGCATCTTTATTAGTAAAACTTATTGAATCCAGAGAATAACCGGACTGGCCAAATATTACAGACATATCCACTAAATAATTTTGGGCTTGAAACTCATCGGGAAGAAACTTATCTAAAATATTGACATCTTCTCCGACTAATTCAACTCTTTCTTTTGCCACCTTTAACTCGTCTATTTTCTTTTCCAAGTTAAGGTTATTTTGATATAAATCATCTAGAATAGAAATGTTGGATAAGAAAATTTTTGATGCCGGTAAAAATCCGAAAAAACCAAACATTAATAAGGTTACTAAACCCCATACAATATAAATCTTAATAGAGATAGATTCGTTTGAAAGAATTCTCCTTATTAAATTTAAAAATTCATCTGTTTTTTTCATTATTTAAAATTACCTCTTAACATAACCTTATATATATTCCCTGACTTATCTAAACTTGCTGAATTGATAACAATCTCTGAGACCAAACCATCTTCTAAATACCTAACAATAAGATTTGTAAAATCTATAGCGTCCTTGCCTGATATAGATATAGAAAACCCTTGCTGATTAATATCAAGGTTACTAAGCTCAATTTCGGGGCCTATATTATCAAGCACGTAATCTACCTTGTCCGATATTAAAAACCTACTTGATAAAAACTTTTTATACGTAATGGTCTTATCACTAATTCTCTTCGCTTTTTCTTCAATATCTGAATAAGATTCTATTTCCTCAACCAATTTACTCTGCCACCCTTTTTGATATTGAATCATGAAGGAAAGGGTAAAATTAAGTATTAATAGAACACCAAAAAGTACACTTATGCCAACGATGAATTTTCTTATTATGAGTATAAATTCAGATGCAAACTTAGGGGTAATATATAATTTCTGAGATTTAGAAATTAGATCGAAATTGGAATCTAAGGAAACACTCTCCTTATTGTCGTTACTTAGATTTCTTTGTTGTTGATTTTCTTGGTTTAGATTCGACCTTATCTTCTTTTTTAAGATCGAGGGCAGCAACTTTTCTAGCATATATAGATTTTACCCTATTTGCCTTGTTTTTATGAATAGTTTTTTCTTTGACAGCTTTATCAAGTGACTTCTGTAAAACAATCATTTTATCTGAAACCAATTTCTTATCCTCTTTTGATAAGATAGCTCTGGATAAGGATTTCTTCGCTGTTTTAATTCTATGCTCCCACATATCGTTATGGGACTTTTTATTAGCCGAAGATCTTATATTCTTTTTTGCTGACTTAGTATTTGCCATATCAGGGTTGTATAATATCATAACTGTAGGAAAGTAAAAAGCACATTTCCTGTAAATGAATGTTATTAAATTTTAAAAACAAAAACTTAAACGGGTTTTTATTTAAAACCCAAAATACAATTCTTTCGGCTGCTGTAATATTAGGCGTAGCAAGTGGTGTGAGCGCCGTTCTGGGTCTTGTAAAAACAAGGTTGTTGGCAAGTTACTTTGGGGTTTCAAAAGAATTAACTATCTTTTACACTGCGGATAAAATACCGAATCTTATATATTCAATCTTAATTGTGGGTGCCGTATCAACGGTATTTATTCCCATATTCACAGGCCTTTTAAAAAAAGATAAAGAAGAAGCCTTCAAGGTAGCTTCGTCAATTATTGGAACTACTTTTATATTTTTCATTACTATCGGAGTAATTATTTTTGCTTTCTCACCTAATATAATTAAGGTTCTTTCGGTTGGAAAATTTTCAGACGTAGATATCAAACTCGGTTCAAATCTTATGCGAATAATGTTAGCTTCACAAATATTTTTGGTTGCAGGGAGCCTGTCTACAAGCGTTCTGCAATCGTTTAAATATTTTATAATCCCAGCTTTAGCTCCCATTTTTTACAACATTGGAATGATCGCCGGAACAGTTTTTTTATCCAGCAAATTGGGGATTTACGGACCTGCAATAGGGGTAGCAATGGGCTCAATAATGCATTTTATAATCCAAATCCCGTTGTTAAAAAAATCAGGATTTAGATTGTTTTCTCGTATAGATCTAGCGGACAAAAACTTCAAAAAAACGTTCTCGCTCGTACCTCCAAGAATAGCCAGTGTTTTAATAGTTAATTTAGTACAAACAATAAACAACAGTTTAGCAATATTAGTTTCAGCACCTTCCGTAATATTTTTAAAATTTGCCGATCAGCTTCAAACACTTCCTGTAAATTTATTTGGAATATCTATGGGTGCGGCCAGCTTACCTACTCTATCCTCTCAATCCGCTCCCGAAGAAAGAGAGAAATTTAAAGAAACATTTTTAACTTCTTTGCACCAAACAATTTATTTGGTAATGCCGTTGAGTGCTATCCTTTTAGTACTTAGAGTTCCTGCAATCAGACTGGTTTACGGGGTAAGAAATTTTCCATGGGAAGCAACTATAAGAACTGCACAGACACTAGCTTTCTTTAGTATTTCAATATTTTCCCAGAGTGCCGGCTATTTAACTACCAGAGCTTTTTATGCACTTAAGGACACCTCAACCCCGGTTAAAGTAAACATTTTAACAGCAATAATTAATATTTGTGTATCTGTTTACTTCGTTAGCGCACTGAAGCTCGGGGTGTGGTCTATTGCTTTATCTTATGCGGGGACATCTATGCTAGATCTCCTCCTTCTAATATATTTTCTTAATAAAAAAACAGGTGGTCTGGATAAGAAAAAACTCATTGTCCCATTTACTAAAATTTCTTTTGCAACAGGTTTAATGGGAATAATGCTTTATATACCAATGAAACTTTTGGATAAATACGTGTTGGACACTACCAGAACAATTAATCTTATAGCTCTTACAGGATTGGCTGGAATCGTGGGCATGGCAACGTATCTTTTAATTACACACTTATTAAAAGTTGAGGAAATTCAGCTTTTTTATAAATTACTAAGAAAATTAAGATTATCAAAAGGCGATATTAAGGCAGAGGCCGTAGATTTAGCGACAACTGAACAAGAAACTGTATAATCAACCTATGTTTCAAGAGAAAATCCGAAATTTTTGCATAGTAGCCCACATAGACCATGGTAAATCTACCTTGGCAGACAGGCTATTAGAAATTACCCATACTTTAGACAAAAGAAACATAATTGAACAAACTTTGGACTCAATGGATTTGGAAAGAGAAAAAGGAATTACCATTAAACTTAAATCCATAAGAATGGAATACCAAGGGTACCAATTAAATCTTATCGATACCCCGGGCCATGTTGATTTTTCATACGAGGTTTCAAGATCACTGGAAGCCTGTGAGGGCGCCATTCTTTTAGTCGATAAAACCCAAGGGATTCAAGCTCAAACTGTTTCTAATTTTTATAAAGCAACAGACTCGAATTTAAAAATTATTCCGGTCATTAATAAAATAGATTTAGATACAGGAGATATTGAAAAAATTAAAAAAGATATGTGCCAAACATTCGGTTTTGAAGATAGTGAAATACTTTGTGTATCAGGAAAAACCGGCGAGGGGGTGGAGGAACTTTTAGAAAAAATTATAGAGGTAGTTCCCTACCCAACCGGAAAAAAGGATAGCCCCGCAAGAGCGTTGGTTTTTGATTCTTCTTATGATGAGTATTTAGGAGTAGTTGCTAATGTCAAGGTAGTGGACGGTAATTTTAAAATTGAAAAAAACAAAAAAATAAAATTTATAGCTACAGAGGCTACAGCCTCGCCCGAAGAAGCAGGGTATACAAAAATAAAAAGGGTTAGAACAGATACTTTGATGACAGGTGAAGTCGGTTATATTGCGACAGGACTAAAAGATATTCATACGGTAAAAGTCGGAGACACCGTAGGCTGGGAAGGTGAGAAACCGTTACCACTTCCGGGATACAAGGAAATCAAACCTTTTGTTTTTGTTTCAATTTACCCAATTGATAATTCAAAATCTACACATTTAAGAGAAGCTTTGGAAAAGTTATCCTTATCGGACTCGTCTTTAACTTATGAGCCGGAAAACAATACGGCGCTCGGGTTTGGGTTTAGATGTGGGTTTTTAGGTCTTTTACACGCAGAGATAGTGCAGGAAAGGCTAGAACGAGAGTACAACCTAAATCTAATTTCAACGACACCGGCGGTAAGATACAAAATTACAAATACAAGAAATGAAGAGTTTTTTATAACTTCTCCGGCGGATTTACCTGATGTGACGAGTCTGAAAGAAATTCAAGAACCTTGGATATTGTGCAGAATAATTTGCCCTGCTGTTTATTCGGGACAAGTGATGACTTTGTGTACAGAAAGAAGGGCGGTTTTAAAAAAAATGGAGTATCCAAACGAAAACAATATTTTTTTTGAATACGAGCTTCCGTTGGCTGAACTTGTCTATAATTTCTTTGATGATTTAAAAAGCGTTTCATCAGGTTTTGCAAGCTTAGACTACGACTTTTTGGATTACAGACAAGTAACTGCAGTTAAATTAAATGTTCTTGTTCACGGGGAAATTATTGAACCGTTGACGAATATTGTTCTTAAAAACAAAGCTCCTGAAATTGGAAGAAATTTGTTAAAAAAATTGAAAGATATTATTCCAAGACAACAGTTTGCAGTTTCACTACAAGCAGCGGTCGGTGGAAAAATTTTAGCAAGAGAAGATATTCCGGCAATGAGAAAAGATGTTTTAGCTAAAATGTCCGGAGGACACAGAGAAAGAAAAGACAAGCTTTTAGATATTCAAAAAAAGGGAAAAGCTAGAATGAAAAGAATTGGAAAAGTGGATATACCACAAGAAGCTTTTAGACAGATTTTAACGAAATAGGGCTACCAATATAAATACTATCGGCAGCCCTAATACTACTTCAACTCCTTTCCCATTAAGGTTAATATATGCAACTTAAGCTCAGTAGTAGCTCCCGTGATTGATTCTTTACTATTTCTATCTATTTTTTCTATCCTAGACAGATATTTAACGAACCAGAGAGACAATTCGTATATTAAGTTTGCCTCACTGTCGTCGTAACCACGGTAAAAAGGCTCTATTTTCTCGTATTCGGAGGAATAGATCTCCTTCACCATTTCAACTGCTATCCTAGATTGCCCCTCAGGAGTTTCCATATCATAAGGTAAACGCCATTGAGTCGATATAGCCTCGTAGGCTCTTTTTATCGTATTGGCTAAAACTCCTGCAATAGCGAAGCAATTATCGACATTTATTTTCATTGTAATCAATCTCCTTTTTACTTTTTTAGATTTGAAAAGGATTCTACTATGACCTATATAAGAACGCAAACCAAAACCAACTCTCTTGATAATGAAAAGAGTTAGGAAAGTTGATATACCACAAGAGGCTTTTAGGCAGATATTAACAAAATAGGGCTGCTTTCAAAGGAATTTGAAGGCAACCCTATATACTTTAACTGTCTTCTTTTGATAACAAAAATAGTATCTTTTCCTCTAATTTCTGTTCAATTTCGACAGGATCGGACGTACTACAATATAGATTGACGTAAAAAAAACAAAGAGTAGTGATTAATTTCCTTTCCAACTCATCAAAATAAGCGCGTGCGCATATAAAATTGGCCATAACTAAAGCAAGTTTGTACCTTTGCCTTTTTGTTCGCAGACTTACTTGATACATGGCTCTATATAAGATGTTGTTACAGACCTGCTGGATACACACTGAATCGCGATAGACGCGTTGGATACACACGGATACGGTTTTAACAAAACAAGATAAGACTTTCTTATTAAGTCCTTCGGTCATAGTAGTCTCCTTCTACTTCATAGTTTGAAAAAGATACTACCACACCCTATATTAATTGACAAATGGAAATCCCCTTGACACTTTTAGCACTCGTGCTATATTACTGATAATATGTTGACCGAAAGACAAGTAGAATTATTACAAGCAATTATAGATGACTATATAAACACCGCCGAGCCGGTGGGTTCTGTAGAAATAGTAAAAAGCCATAATTTAAGATGCTCCCCCGCTACAGTAAGAAATGAAATGGCTAAATTAATTGACATGGGCTTTCTTGAAATGCTTCACACTTCATCCGGCAGAGTGCCAACAAAAATGGCTTACAAACTTTATATCCAAGACTTAATGCAAGAAGAGGAATTACCTGTTTTACAAGAAGTTGCTTTAAAACAAAGGCTTTGGTCGAACAGATTTGAAGTAGAAAAATTACTACGAGAAACCACATTAGCTTTAGCAGATGCTACTGATTGTTTATCTATAGCTACCACTGACAACGGGTTTGTAACTTACTCCGGAGCTTCAAACGTACTCGAACACAAAGAGTATTGGGATATAGATATTGCTAAAGCAACCTTAAAAGTTCTTGACGAATTCGATACTTTAAACAGAATTTTCCAAAGCGTAATGCCCGGGCAAGAAACCTACACCCTAATCGGTGACGAAATACCCGTAGAAAAACTAGATAAAAGTACACTAATTTTTGCGCCTTATAGAATCGGTGAAAAAACAGGAAACATAGCAATACTCGGACCTTCAAGAATAAATTATTCAAAGATAATACCGATGATTAAATATACTAAGAAAATTTTGGAGGAGCTTGGCGGATCCTGGTAATTTTTACCTCACTGCCTAAAATCACTATGAAAGAAAATAAAAAGGAAGGGGGTATCCCTTCGAAAAAAATACAAGAAAATTATGAAAACCAGATAAAAGAACTTCAAGATAAAGTTGAAAGTCTGGATAACAGCTGGAAAAGAGCTCTTGCCGATTACAGCAATTTAGAAAAAAGAACTGCAGAAGAAAAGGAAAATTTTTTAACAATAGTAAAAATACAGATTATAGAAAGTTTTTTGCCTTTTTTTGATAACTTAGAAAAAATACAAGAACACTTAAAAGACGAAGGCCTGCATTTAACTCTAAAGGATTTACAAAAAGCTTTAAAAAATATCGGAGTCGAAGAAATTGAAGCAGAAGGAAAAGACTTCGATCACAATTTTATGGAAGCAATAGAAGTTCAACCAGGAGAGAAAAATAAGGTTTTAAAAGTAATTCAAAAAGGTTATTTATTAAATGGAAATTTATTAAGACCGGCCAAAGTGGCTGTAGGTCAACAATAATTAGGAGGAATAAAAATGTCAAAAATATTAGGAATAGACTTAGGAACTACAAATAGTTGTATGGCAGTGATGGAGGGCGGGAGCGCTAAGGTAATACCAAACGCCGAAGGTGCAAACACTACCCCATCAATCGTGGTGCCCGACCAGAACATCGTCGGAATCCCAGCAAAAAGACAACAAGTTGTAAACCCAAAAAATACAATTTTTTCAATTAAGAGATTAATGGGTAGAAGATTTGATGATCCAGAAGTACAAAGAATCAAGGGCGACTACCCTTATGAAATAGTTGAAGGTAAAAATGGACTGGCCTGCGTGGAAGTAGAAGGTAAAACTTATACGCCTCAAGAAATTTCTGCAAAGATACTTGCAAAAATGAAGACCGATGCCGAAGCGTTTGTTGGACAGAAGATTACAAAAGCAATCATTACAGTACCGGCATACTTCAACGACTCTCAAAGAACAGCAACCAAAGAAGCGGGTCAAATTGCAGGTTTTGAAGTAGATAGAATCATTAATGAGCCTACAGCTTCTTCGTTAGCCTATGGTTTAGATAAAAAGGCAAATGAAAAAATAGTTGTTTACGATTTGGGAGGAGGTACGTTTGACGTCTCAGTTTTAGAGATCGGTGACGGTGTCTTTGAAGTTAAAGCAACAAACGGAGATACATACTTAGGAGGAGACGACTTTGACCAAAAAGTAATTAACTGGCTTTTGGAAGAATTCAAAAAAGAAAACGGGGTGGACTTATCTAAAGACAGACAAGCAATGCAAAGGTTAAAAGATGCCGCCGAAAAAGCCAAAATAGAGCTTTCTTCAACCTTGGAAACCGAGATAAACATACCGTTTATTACAGCTGACAGCTCTGGACCTAAACACTTAAATATTAAGCTTACTAGAGCAAAACTTGAACAACTGGTAGACGAACTTATTCAAAGAACTATAAAACCAATGGAAAACGCTTTAAAAGACTCGGGGTTAAGCAAAAGCGACATTAACGAAGTTGTTTTAGTTGGTGGTATGACGAGGATGCCTAAAGTTACCCAAGTAGTAAAAGATTTTTTCGGAAAAGAACCAAATAAAAGCATCAACCCTGACGAAGTGGTGGCACTCGGAGCAGCGATTCAAGGTGGAGTTTTAACGGGTGATGTTAAAGATGTTTTGCTTTTGGATGTAACTCCTCTAACCTTAGGGATTGAGACATTAGGAGGAGTTTCTACACCTTTAATAAACAGAAATACGACTATACCAACTCAGAAGAGTCAGGTATTCTCTACTGCGGCCGACAGTCAAACCAGTGTAGAAATTAACGTTCTTCAGGGAGAAAGAAACATGGCTTCTGACAATAAATCATTAGGTAGATTTATGTTGGATGGAATTCCCCCAGCCCCAAGAGGTATTCCTCAAATCGAAGTTATTTTTGATATTGATGCAAACGGAATACTTAACGTAACGGCAAAAGACAAGGCTACAAATAAAGAGCAGAAAATTACTATTCAGGGCGGAACTGGATTATCAAAAGAGGAAGTTGAAAAAATGGTAAAGGAATCAGAACTTCACGCTGATGAAGACAAAAAGAGAAAAGAGGAAGTTGAAACGAGAAATTTAGCCGATGGTCTTTGCTACACCGCTGAAAAATCTGTAAAAGATGCAGGGGACAAAATACCCGAAGACTTGAAAAAAGACATTGAGGAAAAAGTAAAAGGTATTAGAGATAACTTGCAAACAGACAGCGTGGAAACCTTGAAACAAAAGACTCAAGAACTCTCCAGTATTCTTCAGAAAATTGGGGAACACATGTATAAACAAGGTGGACCAACCCCAGGAAGTCAAGATCAAAACCCAGGGAATGGCAGCAATGACCAGGACAAAGGAAAAGACGGGGACAATAAAAAAGATGAACCGGTAGAGGGTGAGATAGTTGAATAATTATTTAGCTCAAGTCTTCGTTATTTCTTTAACGGTGAGTTAAAAATAAGAGATAAGAGATTAGAAATAAAAAATCAGAGAGGGGCGCCGAAGGCGCCCCTCTCTTTTTATCTTTTTTTCTTTTTCTAACTTAATTCTCTTCTATCTTAATTTTTCGTTATATCTTCTATTACTTTCAACTTACCTGTCTTTTATCTTTTGAGATAATTCCCAAACCAGATAAAATAACTATATATTTTCGGTATCATCCAAAAAAGATTCAGTATCGTCCGCATCATCGGTTAAAACTTCTTTCGAGACATCGATGTCTGAACTTATTTCAACCGATTTATCAGGGCTGGTAACCACAGAACTACTATCCGTTTCCTCTGTAAAAGAAACCTCTTCCGAACTAGTACCAGACGGACCCCCCACCGAAACATTTTCAACAACAGGTTGAGTTTCTGTAATAGTATCCTCTTTTATCACCTCGCCGTCTAAATCAGTGTTGCCGATTACATCATCCGACAAATTAGCACCACTAACGTCTTTTAGACTTTTATCATAACTTAAACCAGTAGTGTTTGAAGATAAATCCACAGGCAATTTTTTATTGTCGTCCATAACTTTTTCCCTTTTTAAAATTTTTTATTGCTTAAAGTATATCAAAGGTTGACTGACATCATAAATAGTGATTATATTTAATTAAATTTAACTGCCCTTAGTTTTCGTATTGTTCATAAGGGCAAGAAAGCCCAAAATGGAAACTTTAGAATTAATATTAATCGTTACCCGCATCTTAGTTTACATTGCTGTTGTGGGTGTTTTGGTTTATCTAGTTTTGATTTTAAAAGAAGTCAGAGAAATGGTTGCTGATGCAAAAGATGTAGTAAAAGTAGGGAGAAACATTACAACTTCAATAGCGTCGCCGGTAAACTCTGTGGTTGGTCTTTTAAGTGGGGTTACAAAAGGAATAAATGCAATCAGATCTGTAACGGATTTATTTGATAAAGGAGAGGAGGATGAATATGAGGACTATTGATAGAAAAGACTCTGATTTTTACAGATACGGACATCCAAAACATCTGTGCCGTAATAATGGAGGTTCGTTTTCAAAAGGATTTTTTTGGGGCGCAGTAATTGGAGGTATTTTGGGAGTTCTTTTTGCACCTGAAAAGGGTGAGGGCACAAGAAAAAAGATAAAAGAAAAAGCAAAAGATTACGAAGAAAAAGGAAAAGAAGCTTTAGAAAAAGCATCCGAAGAGTTAGAAAAAGCCAGAATAAAATATGAGGAAGCCGCAAAAAAAGTAGGCCCTGTTATTGAAAAGGCAAAAGAAAAAATAGAAGAGGTTAAAGTTAAATCAGAGCCTTATGTTGAATTTGCTAAAGAAAAGGCATCTGAAGTTAAGGAATTTATTCAAGAAAACAAAGATCCTGTTGCGGATACCCTGGAAGATTTAGCAAACGAGATACTGGATGAAGGAAAATTAATAAAAAAAAGATACTTCAAAGGTACGAGAAAGAGATAATTGTCATTTTTGATCAA
>Ga0208460_10001214_pt1 | contig 15843 bp, 21 predicted proteins | sample AD_STIC10_MetaG_FD_184436 | JGI IMG/M metagenome (GOLD analysis project Ga0208460, IMG submission 184436) | Active sludge microbial communities of municipal wastewater-treating anaerobic digesters from USA - AD_STIC10_MetaG (SPAdes) (version 2) | ecosystem: Engineered > Bioreactor > Anaerobic >... | reverse complement strand
CCCCCGACACCGGAAGACAAAATGATCGCGCAGCATCTCGCCTACGAAACCGTCCGCCGGCTTGTCGAACAACCGGACACGATCGTCGGCTGCATGGTCGCGTACCACGATTCCAACCGGCTCGAAACGATTCCTCTCCATGCCGTCGCGCCCAAACCGTTCGACTGGGAGTTGTTCACCCGCATGCACGGGACGGAGTTGGCCCCCGACAGGGTCTAGCTCGGATGATTCATGAATGCCGTTGCGAGGCGTTCGAGACTGAAACCCGCCGGGGCTTCTCGCAGGGCGCACGGCGCGATGAATAAATCGCGCCACGTCTGTGCGCGCCGGCGAGTTGGTGAGCCGGCCGGTTCTTGATATCGCCATCCATAGCAGCCCATCGAGGAGGCCGAACGAGAAAAGCCCCGCCGGACGAGAGGATCGGACGGCGTAGCACGTTGACCCCTCCCATGTGACATGTTAGGGTCGTCCTGTTGATGCCACCGGTTGCGAATCATGATGTCCATTCGACGCATCACACGGCTTCTTCTTTGGCTCTGCGCCACAGTCGCTCTCTCCCTGGGCGTCTCCTTCGCGACAGAACCGGGCCAGACACTCCTCGATGCGCCGACCCCGATCCTCACACCGGCTCCTGATCAGACGCCGCAGACACAGAACGGTTCCGTGCGCGCCGGACCCCGGACCACCACGCGCAGCGACCAGGCATCCATACCGCTCACTGCGCGAGAGACGCTGAGCGCTATTGAAACGCGGCATGGCGATCCGCCGCCGGGCTATATCGGAGGACGCACCTTTCAGAATCGTGAACGCGTACTGCCGCGCGGGCGCTATCGCGAGTACGATGTGCACCCCAAGGTGCCGGGGAAGAATCGAGGCGCTGAACGGATCGTCATCGACCAACGCACCGGCAAGGCCTATTACACTGCCGACCACTACCGGACATTTGTTCCGATGAATTGAGGAGACATGTCGCTCATTGCCCTCCAATCGATCAAGAAACCCTGGGCGCATCTCCTGGTGCATGCCGAAGGAGAGGCGCTCGATAAAATTCTCTCCGTCCCCGCGCACTTCGTCACCAAAACCATCGCCGGCAAGAAATGTAAAACGAAAGCGGGCCTGCTGGATGAATTCAGCCGGGTCTTCTCGTTTCCGGACTACTTCGGCCACAACTGGGATGCCCTCGAAGAATGTTTGGCCGATCTGGACTGGCTTCCGGCCAAGGGCTATCTCGTGGTGGTGACGGATGCGGATCAAGTACTGACGAAACCCGACGAAGAAGACGACTTTGAAACCTTCGTTGAGATCTTGAGCGAAGCCGGTGAAGCCTGGAGCCTGAAAGAATCCGACGACGCGACGGGAGACGGCCTGCCGTTTCACGCCGTACTGGCCGTCTCCGATCGCCATAAACGGAGCCGCCACAATTGGTTCGCGCCGCCGTTGGCCATGGAACGCAAACCACTGAAGTCCGGACCGGCCAAGGGCACAAAAAAAAAGCCCCCTCGGTAGACAATCGACTCAATCCACTTACGCCAGGAGGTTACGATGGGACTTCTCGATCAACTCGGACAGGCAGCAGCCGGCATGATGGGCGGCGGCGATAAGAGCCCCCTGATGCAGGCCGTAGTGAACCTGCTAGGGCAGAACAGTTCCGTCGGGGGGCTGAGTGGACTCGTGCAGGCGTTTCAGAAGAACGGCCTGGGAGATATCGTGAATTCCTGGGTCAGCACAGGAAAAAACCTCCCGGTCTCGGCGGAGCAGATCCAGCAGGGCCTTGGCGGCGACCTCCTGAAGCAACTGGCATCTCAAGCGGGATTGAGCTCGGAAGCAGCCGGGAGCCAACTGGCCAATCTGCTTCCCGGGCTCATCGATAAGCTGACCCCGGACGGCAAGATGCCGGACACCACATTGATTGAACAGGGATTGAATCTCTTGCGAGGAAAACTCGGGTAGGACTCGATTCCCGGCACTCATTTCAGGGTGCCGGGTGGCCCTTCCGCGCTAGCAGAGAGAGAAGAACCGCCCCATCATCCGTTGGGCCCACCGCGTCAGTCCCCAGGAGAGGTCGTGCATGCGTGAGAGCATCCAGACTCTCGGTGTGACGATTTTCCCCACACTCGCACTGAGCGAGGTGAAATGGTCACCACAGAGCCCATGCGTTTCACTGGGATCCTCCAACGGGAATTTCTCCCGCAGAAACGCCGGCTTCCCGTCTCGTACACACCAGGCACAGAGCACTTTCACCACTTCACTCCGTTCGTTGCGATGCGACCATCCACGTTGGGGGCGCAAGAGTCGCACCAGCGGGCATCGGCCAAGAAGTATTCAATGTTTTCAGCAGGATCGTTCGCGTGAACCAATCAGGCTTGTCCGTTGAGGCCGTCAATAGCGTGGCATTCCGGCAGTGATTGACGTTTTTTGTCGTTCTCGTTGGGGAATCCAAGAGCGATGACGGTGGGACGGTCGCATCCAAGTACACGCTTGCTCATTCATAACAGGCCACGGCGGCCAGATCGCTTCGACGGATGACGACAGATTCATGGCGCGGCAGCGAGCCTTCATCATATCCGGGGATCAGCGGATCCCGGCCGACCGCCATTTGCTGGAGGTGGTCGGAGCAGATTCCGTGGGTCTCGCGCAGATCAGCCAACGGAGCCTTTTCTCGCACCAACCCCGGTCGGCCTTCGCTCTGGCACCAGGAACAGATTACTTTCATCGTGTTCTCCTACGCAGTGATACCCAAGACTCAGCAAGACTTGCGCCATATGGTCGGCGGTCTCTAACTCCTTGTTTCTCTGTGCTAACATTGCCTTATACCGCTACGAATCATCGTGGGTGTATCTATTCGGATAATCGGCTGTATCGAATCGTGGATGAGTAGAGGCACCGGTGCCGACTCACAGAAGACTGTCCACAATTGACCGTTTTTATTTTCCCGTGGTAGGTTGGCGCCCCAACTCACGGCTCGATGAAAGAGGCCCATGAAAACACAACGATCGGAACAACTCTTCGCAGACGCGCAACTCATCATTCCCGGCGGGGTGAACAGCCCGGTTCGGGCCTTTCGCTCGGTGGGCGGGCAACCTCGGTTCATTGCACGCGCCAAAGGCTCACGGCTCTACGACGTCGACGGGAACAGCTACATCGACTACGTCCTGTCCTGGGGACCGATGATTCTCGGCCATGCGCCGGCGACCGTCACCAAGGCCATTCAACAGGCCGCCGGAAACGGTACCAGCTATGGCGCGCCAACCGAGTTGGAAATTCAACTGGCCACGATGATTCGCGAGGCCCTGCCGTCTATGGAGATGGTGCGGCTGGTGAGTTCTGGAACCGAAGCGGTCATGAGTGCCATTCGAGTCGCCCGCGCCTACACGAAACGCGACGGCATCCTGAAATTCGAAGGGTGTTATCACGGCCACAGCGACTACCTGCTGGCCAAGGCAGGGTCAGGTCTCACCACACTTGGCATTCCCGACTGCCCCGGTGTGCCGGAAGACTTCACCAAACACACATTAACCGCGCCCTATAACGACCTGGCCACCACGGAAAAACTGATCAAGAAGCACTACCGTCAGCTTGCCTGCGTCATTGTCGAACCGATCGCCGGAAACATGGGTGTGATTCCGCCCTCTCCAGAGTTCTTGTACGCCTTGCGCAAGCTGACCGATGCCCACGGCATGTTACTGATTTTTGACGAAGTCATCTCAGGATTCCGCGTGCAATACGGTGGTGCGCAGACGCTGTACGACATCAAGCCGGATCTGACGATCCTGGGGAAAATTATCGGCGGGGGACTTCCGGTGGGTGCCTACGGGGGCGCGAAGGACATCATGAAGATGATTGCCCCGTCGGGACCGGTCTATCAGGCCGGCACGTTGTCAGGGAATCCGCTGGCCGTCACGGCCGGCATCGAAACGCTGAAGCGCCTCAAGAAACCAGGCACCTACGAACAGCTCGAACAGCGTTCGGTGGCCCTCTCGGAGGGAGTGGGGAATGCCGCGCGAAAGGCCGGGGTTCCGCTCACGCAAACCCGCGTCAGTTCGATGATGTGTGCGTTCTTCACTCAGGGGCCGGTCACGGATTGGGCATCAGCCAAGAAAGCCGACACGAAGGCCTACGCGAAGTTCTTTCACCAGATGCTGGACGCCGGAATTTACCTGGCCCCGTCACAGTTCGAGGCCGCGTTCATGTCGGTGGCCCATACGCCCAAAGACATCGACCGCACGATCAGCGCCGCTCAAGCTGCGTTCAAGAACCTCTGACCCGGCAGAAAGCGCCGGGCGTTGCCCGGCGCTCGTGAAGCGTCGTTCGCGAATCCTGCATTTCGTATCGAAACCGATACGAAATGCATCCATTCAGATACAGATCGCGATTCAGTCCCATCGAATTCACCGCACGACTTCAGGATGCTCAAAACGGTTTCCCAGCAAGGCCGCAACGAACGAGGCCCCAAGGCGTACGCTTGCGGTACGTTGAGGGGCCGAGCGATGCGAGAACGATGCTGGGGACCGTTTTCAGCATCCTGAGCTATTCGTCGTCGTCCTCGTCGTCCATCTCCAACGCTTCCTGCCGCTTCTGTTCTTCCATCGCGTTGTGCAGGAGCATGCGGACAAACATCGAATAGAGCGAGCCTTTTTCCAGCGTCCCGCCGGGAGGAATCGCAATCTTGCCTTCCTTGATCATGCGATCCATCCAGGCCTTTTGATCCGGGGCGATCAAGATCGGCACCTCGACCAGCCCCACTTTTCCAAACATATCCATGAGCGGCTCTCCTGTAGTAGTTCGTACGGCCTTAGAGATTAAGAGCACGTAGCGTATGGCTTATGGTACGCACTCCAGAAAAATCCAAAGTCCCAACTATTCGCTATTGGCCATTAGCCATACGCTCTTCAACGGAAGGCATTTGAGCACGCGGTTTTTCGGCTTGTCAACCGCAGCCATCAATGATCGTCGCATGGCACAGAGCGTGCTTCGTCCGACCCCGAACATTCGGAGGGCATCTTTCCATGCTGCACAGAAACGAACGTGTTTCCCGCCTGCTCAGCCGGTTCACGCTGCTATTCTTAGTCGCCTCACCCGCCCCGCCGGCCATCAGTGCCGTGGAAGAAAGCCGTTCCACGCTGCACACCTATACGCCTGCCGCCACCAACGACCCTGGGCCATTCCACTGCAACGATTGTTGGGGGCTGAAACCGGAGGACCGTCAGCCGCTGCCGCAACATCAGACACCACGGTATCGGCGTGGTCATCATGAGCGGGGCCCGCGCCCGCACAAGAATCCCTTCGCAAAAAAATCGCGTTTTCATAGCCGCGGCCTTCGGTCCCTTCCGCGTCACGCGCTGTCGGTGGGTAGTTTCGAGCGAACCGTGGAACCCTGGCAAGTCCGTACCGTCGATGGCGACACGATCCGCTACGGCACAGATCGCATCCGCATTCGCGGCTACAACGCGCCGGAGTTGTCGGAAGCAGGCGGCCGGGAAGCGGCCTTGCGACTCGAGCAACTGATGCAGGAAGGAGCGATCAACATCGTCCCCCACGGCCGCGATGTCTACGGTCGCACCTTGGCCGATGTCTTCGTGAACGGCCAGAACGTGGCGGAGGTGATGACGGGGGAGGGATTTGGAAGGAAGGGGCAGCGGGAACGTGGCTCGTATCTCGTTAGGCGCAAGGACACGGTCGTCGACCGTAGGTGGACGACACCCATAAGTTCAGCCCTTTCCAGGTTGAGTAAAAAACCTGCGACTGTGCGATGCAGAGAAGAACGGCGGAGAAATCAGTTGGACTTAGGTCTCGATCCTGGCAGACTATCGCCCGGGTCTTATCCACACTCTTAAGACGCGTGGTATCTTATACGGAACCAGATATTACATAGTTATGTCGCATGATCACCCGCAACACTCCTGACACTTGGCAGACGCTGCAGACCGAGGTAGGCCGAATTCTCGAAGAGTGCGGTTTTGACGTTGAAGTCGAGAGAAAGATTCAGTCTGCCCGCGGTGTTGTGGAACTCGACGTCTACGCCGAAGAAACAGTTCGCGGGAGGAAGTACGCGATCGCGTGCGAATGCAAGCACTGGAAATCACGCATTCCTCAAGCGGTGGTGCATGGGTTTCGAACCGTGGTGCAGGAGATCGGCGCTAACATTGGTTACATCGTCTCGATGGAAGGATTTCAATCGGGGGCTGTAGCTGCGAGCGACCTCACGAACTTGAAGCTTGTGACTTGGCAGGAGTTCCAAGACATTTTCGAGGAAAGCTGGTTCGAAGAGTTCTTCACGAAGCAGATTGACGAGAAGCTTGACGGCCTTATGACGTACTCCGAGCCTTTCCTGCCAGCATGGTTTGAGAAAATGAGCAACGACGACAAGGCAGTGTACTACTCACTGAAGGAAAAGTACGACTTGTTTGGAATGATCATGCAGTCGCTCGGGCCATACAGCCGCATACTCCGGAAGGAGCCGATTCCCACGCTCCCGTTGCGTGCCAGGCTCAAGCCAGACCCCATCCTTAGCACGATTCCGGATCACATCCTTGACGAAACTGCGTACCAAGAGCTACTGGATGCCTCCGTGGCTTATGGCGAGACGGCCCTCGCCGAATTTAGAGTGTTGCGGGACAGGTATGCAACATAATCCGGCGCTCAACCTCGCTCCCTTCGGTCGCTGGACGCTGCGCGATAAAGCCGCGCAGCGCCGGTTAGCTCTACGTTATGCCTCAATGGAGAGCGGCATGAGAATCGTCGCGGCGTTGCTGCTGGCCCTTTACGCGTCGTACGCGAGTGCACAGAGCTTCGGCTCGTTTATCGGAGATGTCGTGTCCAAATGGAATAGCGACGGTAGAACGATGACTCTTGTTGAACCCTTTGCCTATTTAGACCCTTCAGGCGTCCGATGGGATGCACCGAAAGGCGCGACGGTTGACGGCGCCTCAATTCCGCAGTTTGCTTGGTCGATCATTGGAGGCCCATTCGAAGGGAAGTACCGCGCATCTTCAGTTATCCATGATGTGGCCTGTGTTGAGAAGAAGCGCCCCTGGGAAGCAGTTCATCATACCTTCTATACAGGCATGCTAGCCTCGGGTGTTTCTACGGTAAAGGCCAAAGTAATGTATGCCGCCGTTTACCACTTCGGTCCTCGGTGGCCGGTGCAGCAAGAGATTCGCCAGATCACTAGCCAAACGAAGGAGCAGCGCAGTTGCATCAACATCGGCATTGGCGACCCCGTATGCGTGACTGTTCCAATCACGTCGCAGCCGGTTGAGGCGGTCATCAAGATCGATGTGCCGCCTCCTCCCCAGACTCTTAGCCGCGAAGCCTTCGATCAACTTCAGCGGGAAATCGAGAGCAAAGAAACAAGCGAGGCGCCACTGTCGCTGAATCAGATTCGAGAATTTAGGTGATAACCATTCGTTCCAGCGGGCTGCCTTCGGTAGCCACTGAACTGAAACGTTGGGCGTCTCATCCCAAAGGGGATGCATGAGTACCAATCTGCAGGCGAATAACTGGGGTCTGACCCCTTATGTTTCTTCGTTTGGTCGTTAGACAGAATGATCGGGTGACTTCAGCTGATGATGACATAAGGCACACATTCGGCTAGATTAACGCATGAAGCCATTTCGATGGAACCACGAAAAGAATGAACAGTTGAAAGCTGAACGGAATATATCCTTCGAGGAAATCGTGCTTGCCATTGAAGCCGACGGATTACTCGACATCATAGTGCACTCCAACCCAGGCAAATATCCTCAACAACGAATGTTTGTGGTAACGATCGAGCAATATGCCTACTTGGTTCCATTTGTAGAAGAGACTGAGTACTACTTCCTTAAAACGGTGATTCCGAATAGAAAAGCGACCCGTGATTACTTGAAAGGTGGTGTGTAAATGAAACCACGCAGACAATCATATGAAGAACGAATTTCTGAAGACTATGAGAAAGGCCGTTTGAAGTCCATGGCTCCATCGAAGGCTGAACTGAAACACTTCAAAGAAGCGGCCCGGGCTACCTTCATCAAGAACCGGAGGGTCAATGTGCGATTGTCCTCCCCCGACCTGATGGATATTCAAACCCGTGCGGCCGAGGAAGGCGTGCCTTACCAAACACTTATTGCCAGTGTGTTACACAAGTTCGTGACAGGTCGGTTCACAGAAAAATCATCACGTCTAACAACTCGTTCAAGCGAGCGCGCAAAGCGGCAGCGCACCGCGTAGCTCTGCGTTACGCGGCGAGGAGCATAAAAGGGACCTGACCCATTATTTCTGACCAGCCTAACGGTTAAACCCCAAAGGAGAGCGCCATGGAGTTCGTCAAGATCTACAGCACGGCGGTCCCAAATGCTGCGCGAACGCTAGACAAACGAGTTGCCATCGCCCCTCTCCTGGCAAGAATCAGATCCGATAGCGTCAAAGCCTCCCTCGCACTCATTCAAAACCACGGGGAGGTCCACTTCTGGGATTTCGGTGTTCGCGCCACGCCGCAGCTCTCGCCCGATGACTCAGTAAAAATCATCTGCGGCACAACCTGCTATTCTGGCCGCGTCATTCGCATAATCAATGATCCCTCCGGAGAGCTCGGCGACCAGCTTGGCTGGGCCAGACAGTTCAAAGCGCCCTGGAAAAATGTCTGTGCCTTATCCATCAACTCATCCACTCCCATCAGCACGGCTGGGATCAAGACAATTACCGATAACGCTCAGCAAACCGCAGATAGCTTTTACGCACCACTGCAACCAATCCGAAAACCAGAAGCATTAATTGAAGGCAGCATCATCGAGCTGACCCTATCAACCTATGAGAGGGACCCTGCTGCCCGCAAGGCGTGCCTCAATCATTACGACACGCGATGCCAAGCATGTGATTTAGACTTTGGCGAGACATATGGCGATCTCGGGCAGGGCTTTATCCATGTGCATCACATCACGCCACTGTCCAAACTTCGCGAAGCGCATGTTGTTGATCCAATTAAAGACCTTATTCCTGTTTGTCCAAACTGCCATGCAATGTTGCACATCAATCAAGGTGAACCCTTGTCTGTAGAGCAGCTTCGCGACATATTGGTCCGCAATAGGACCTAATAATTCACTCATGCCGACGCCACTTCGCTGCGCAGCATAATTCAGGCGTTCTGCAATCAAGAAACGCGATTAGTGCGCCAGCGACAGAGTCATGCCGGGCGATCACACATATCTTTGAAGTGGTGTCTCTTAACGCTCGTTCGCTTCGCCTAGCCTACACTCATATGGCCTAACTTAAACGTGAACGCTGCCATGCTCTCCTCCAACTAAACTCCACACTCCCCGCCTTCTACTCCGTCAGTGGCGACCATCAGACCTGGAACCATTCGCGGCGATGAATTCCGACGCCGATGTCATGCGTTATTATCCGACCCCCTGGACCAGAGAGCAGAGCGACGCGTTTGCCCAACGGGTGATGCGACTGATCGACGAACGCGGGTGGGGCTTCTGGGCGGTTGAGGAACGGGCGTCAGGGCGATTCATCGGTTTCGTCGGACGACATGTTCCCTCCGACGAGCTCCCGTTCTCTCCCTGCGTGGAAGTCGGCTGGCGTCTGACAAAGCCCTATTGGGGCCTGGGCTATGCCACGGAGGCTGCACAATCAGCCATCTCGTTCGGCTTTCAGCAACTCCGCCTGGCAGAACTCGTGGCATTCACCGCCGTCGCCAACCTGAAATCGCGCGCCGTGATGGAGCGCCTCGGGATGCAGTTCGACTCCGAGTTCGACCATCCTCAGGTGCCCGTCGAATCCAGGCTGCGTCGACATGTGCTGTATCGTCTTCGCTCGCTGGTGTAAGAAAACCACCATTTTGATGGTTGCGAGTACTCGATCGCATCATCTGTCCTTCGTATGACAAGCGATTCGAATTCATCGTACAATCCGGCTCCATGAAACTGGAGACGCCCATCCCTATTCTGCGCATCTTCGACGAAGCGAAGGCGAAGGAATTCTACTTCGACTTCCTCGGTTTCAGGCTAGACTGGGAACACCGCTTCGAAGAGGGGCTACCGCTCTACATGCAGATCTCGAAAGATCGCTGCATTCTGCATCTGTCCGGGCATCATGGCGACTGCAGTCCCGGCGCGGCCATGCGAATCGAAACGGCCGGGCTGGAAGCCTTTCAGCGAGAACTTGCGGCGAAGCAGTATCGATACGCCCGGCCGACCATCGAAGCGACACCATGGGGCAGTCACGACATGTCGGTGACCGATCCCTTTGGAAACCGATTGACGTTCACTCATACAGGCGGCACTCAGCCATAAGCTACTGCTGCGCAACGAACATCACCAAGGGCCTACCATCTCCCAGCGAGTTCATCGCCCAGGGATTGCCGACAGGAGGACCGACCATTGCGACTGCCCTTGCTTCATCTTTACTTCACGATGTGCATGGCATTGATGCTGACGGCCTGCGTCACCTCCCCTTCGCCGGAAGAGATGAGCCGACGCGCCGAAAACAATCGATGGGAGCTGACACATTGGGGTGATCGTTCGGTTCCCTACGGCGACGACGGAGAACCCGTGATCCTCTCGTTCAAGGATGGACGAGTGTCGGGCCATGCCGGGTGCAATCGGTATAGTGCGGCCATTGTCTTCGGACCCCACAGGGGAGAGCTGAAGGTCTCCCACGGCATCACCACTCGCATGGCTTGCGAGCCCCGGCACATGGAGTTTGAAACATCGTTTATCCGGGCGTTTGAAGCCTCGACCCGTTACCACCTGGACGGCGAAAGCTTGTCGTTCGAAAGCGATATCGCTCCGCCCTTGGAGTTTTACCGTCGTCCCCTGGACTGATCAGAAACTCTCGACCTCTCTTGCCGATCCGGACCCGAATCGATTCACTCTCCCACCTCTTTTATCCAATACCGTATCCCTTTCGATACGACAGGGTATCGCTCCTGATACCGATCCGCGTACCCCGCACAGCTCTTTCCACTTTGCGGCTTCGCTCACCCCGCTCAGAATCGGTATCCCTCAAGCGGCTCTTTCTCATCATACCCCGGCATCGGTCTTGCTCATTAAAATGCAGTAGAGATTGGAGCTTCACATCATGACATCTGTGACACTCAACGCTCTCCTCACTCCTGGATTCCCCGTCGCAGTTCTGTTCGGCAGCGACCATCTCCCGTTTCATGCAACCGGGCGCACTGCCGCGATCCGTCAGCCGATCGGCAGGACACAAGACACACCCGAGCCGATGAACCGGCGCTGGTTCCGATATAAAACAACCGCCGTTGCGGAATACCGGAACTGGCTCACGTTCGTAGGCCACTGGGCAGAGGAGAAGCACCTGACCCTCGACTTACTGTTTCCCTTCGCATATGGAGGAGCACTCGCAGTCAGTCTCTGGTGGGTCTGGGCGACGTTGGGGCACCCGTTCCACCCCGCATGGATCGCAGCGCCGCTTGCGATGATACTGACGGCCGACTGAACGGAACACCTCATTCAACTGGTGCAGCTCCGCCATTACCTCCCCTCGACTGAGGGTCGTATTCAGAGCCTGTGGGTCCGGATTTCCAACTGTGCGACGATCATCAAGCTGTGGCTCACCTTCGGCTTCTACGTCAGCCTGGCCGGACTCGTCGTCAGAATGATACTCACGCTCTCAGATCGTCGTTTGGTGACCGACGCCGGCGAATGATGAGGAAACAAAACGTTGCCGGACTCCTTACAGTTCTCTCCGTTTATGCTATACGCATTGCCGAGCCGTGTCGTGAAGAGATCCACGGCAACGGGGGATCAGTCCCATTTGCATTCTCTCGCCACCACCTCGTGCTGAGGCTGCGCAAGGGTTCAGTCTCAGAGGTGTGAGACGCGGGGGGAGTCCAACGGAGGAGCCACCATGCCCAATCCCGCCACCTATCAATTCAACCTGCCGCAACGAGGGCGCCCCTCGGATGTGATGCTCAACGAAGTCTGGTATCCCGGCATTCAAGCCTATTGGGAAACCAGCACGTCGAGCCGCATCTTTGACGCCATCTTAGGCATCAAAGCGCTGGTTATTCATGCGACCGCCGGTTCGAGTTCGGCCGGAGCCGTCTCCGTGATGAAGGAAGGTAAGGCGTCGTTTCACTGGCTGCTGCCGGATGAAGATGAGCCGCAGCATGGGCAATTGGTCTGGGCCTGTGCCCCGGAGGCCAGGGCTGCCTGGCACGTCAGGAATTCCTGTTCACACCCGAGCATCAACGACGGCGCCGACAAGGTCAACCACTGGTCGCTCGGGATCGAGGTGGTCAACCGTCAGGCCGGCAGCGATCGATTTTCCGACTGGCAAATCCAGGCCACCGCGCAGATCGTGCGCTATTGCTGGGCCAAATATCCCAACCTGAAACATGTCGTCTCGCACGCGAAGCTGGACCCGGCCCGGCGTAGCGATCCGGGTGCTGCCTTTCCCTGGGCGCGCCTCAAGACACTCGTACTCACGCCGGATGCCGAAGATGGGGTTCCGTCCGTCGCGTTGGACGCGCAACCAGCCTCCTCCATAAAATCGACAACCGACCACGAGGGCTGTTGCCACGGATGACGCAGAGAGCCTGCAGTGAGGCCTTGACCTAACCGATTACCTCGCGTGAGATGTGTGTGCACCACCGGCCCTCGGCGCGAGCGCACAGGCTTGATCTGACGCAATTCGTGCGATAAGAATCACAGCCTCATCGCTGGAGGGTCCGTATGCGCCGTCGCCCATCCCTTGTCCTGTCTTTTTTCCCCTTCTTGCTTGGGTTTGCCTTCCTCTCCATCTGGCCCGCCTCAGTCTCCGCCGAACAGATCAAGGCCACGATTCCTGCCCCACAGACCGCATCCTGGTGGTCTGCGCGTCATGCGCGCGCCGTGGCCCGCATTCAGCAAGGACCTGTCGATCTGTTGTTCATCGGAGATTCCATCACGCAGGGATGGGAAGAGGATGGCCGCCGGGTCTGGGATACCTTTTACGGACGCCGTCAGGCGGTGAACCTGGGATTTAACAGCGATCAGACCGACAACGTCCTTTGGCGGCTCCAACATGGTGAAATCGACGGCATCACTCCCAAACTGGCGATCGTGATGATCGGAACGAATAACGCGACCAGGCGCGAGGATCCCCCGGAAGAAACCGCTGCCGGAGTCCATGCGATTCTGACTACGTTACGCACTCGCTTGCCGCAAACCAAAATCTTGTTATTGGCGGTGTTTCCCAGAGGCCAGTCCGCCAACGACCAACTGCGTCGCGTGAACCAGGCCGTCAACGAACGATTGCGGGCCTTCGCCGACCAGCGCCACGTGTTTTTCCTCGACCTGGGCCCGCGTTTCCTCGACAAGGCAGGACGCCTCTCCGAGGAGGTCATGCCGGACGCCTTGCACCCCAATGAACGCGGGTACCGCCTATGGGCCGAGGGCATGGAAGACCTGGTTAAAACATTGCTGGGCGAATGAAAACAGGTCGGTGCAGGGGCACTATCTCATCCGGCTGGAACAGCACCGGCGCGCTAGGATTCATGACATGACCGTTCGATTATTCCAAGACAGGACTGGTTGCCGCCAATGGCGAATCACAGGCACGTGGCTTGCCCTCTCACTGTTCTGTGCCGGCTGTGCCATCGAGCAGGAGATTTCGCGTACGCCGCGGACGGCGGTGGAGCAACTGCTGCTGACAGGAGCCGTGGATCAAGCCTTGACGAATCTCACACTGACGCTTCCGGCGCAGGCCGATCTGCATCTGGAAGTCAGCGGGTTTTACATCGATCGCGGGCGATTAAACATGCGTGACCAAACCTCCGGCACGGTGCAGGATCCCACCGTGGATTTCCTGTTCGTCCGGGATACGGTCGCGGTGGCGCTCGGCCGGATGGGCTATCGTATTCGCAAACGCGACGATCATCCTGCCTACCTCGTCCGTGTGGCCATCGAAGCGCTCGGCACCATGCAGGGCCTGACGTTTGTCGGCATGCCGCCCATCCAAAGCGTGGTCGTTCCCTTTGCCCTTCCTGAGCTGACGCTGTATAAGCTTCAGGCCCAAAGCGGCTATGCCAGATTCCACCTCGATGTTTTCGACAATCTCACCGGCACATACAAAGGATCGTCCGCCACGATCATCGGTCGTACACACTACGATCAGTACACGGCCCTGTTTTACATCACCTGGATCGAGACCGATCTCACCGCGCCTCCCTAGCCCCGATTATTCATGAATAGTCCGGGCTAGCGGGAACAGCGGGCCATTGCCTTCTTTCAACCTACCATGGGCAGGGTCCCTCCACTCAGATTGGGATCAACCACCCGCCCGTCCCCGCCCCTGCAAAACTTTACGCTTTGCTTGGCAAGTCTCGCCTCTTCCTCAATACTAAGTCACAGCATCGGTCGCTCACTGACCGGGCCCGAAACTCTTTCTCTCCTGGTTCCGCCCCGACGTTCCGCCCCAGGGCGCTATGACTTGGAGGAACGCCGCAACAATCGGAGTCTGTGCATGAAGTCTCGTCTGACCGCAGCCCTGATCGGCGTGGCGCTCACGCTGGCCGGGTTATTGGTCCTTGAAGGGGTATCGCGAGCCCTGCTCACGGCGCAGGCCGACCTGGCCCCGGAGCAGCCTGACTGGTATCGATACACGCCGGAGTTGGGATGGGAACGCCGCCCGCACTTCAAGGGGCTCGTTGCGGGAGAGATGCATCGGCATGAGCCCGCTCGATACCTGCGTGAATTCGATGCGCAGGGGCTCTTCGCCGTCGATACGGCACAGATCGGCGATACGACCCACAAGCGTATCCTTGCGATCGGCGACTCCAATACCTTCGGGTGGGGTGTGCCGACCCGTAATGCGTACCCGGAAGTGCTGGACGATCTGCGCCCGGATGCCGACGTGATCAACCTGGGCGTAAGCGGATACAGCTCTTTCCAGGGTTATACGGCACTGCTCAAATATTTCGACCGCGTCCGCCCGGATGTCGTCATCGCCTCGTTCAGTTTCAACGATCGTCGCGTGGTGCCCTCGGAAGCGGCCACCGACAGCCACGAAAAATTCGAGCGGGAGGCACTGCTGCATCGGATGGACTTCAGAGAGAAGATCTATCTGTACCGAGGCCTCCAGCACCTGCTGATCAGATTACACCTCATGAAACGAAGCGGCGACGGCAGCACGACCGTTGACGCAAGAACAGCGCCGACCCGGGTCTCGCCAGACCAGTATCGGCAGAATCTTGAGCGCATCGCACGATTCTGCCAGGAACGGCACGTGCCGCTGGTCTTCGTTACGTTTCAGGATAATCCGGCTCACTCCGAACATCTGCAGGCAGGCATCGCCCACCTGAATGCCGGACGGCAGGCACAGGCCGAAGCGGAACTGCGGATTGCCGTGAACATGGACAACTGGTTCTCGGATCTCGCCAGGAAATACCTCGCCGTGGTCCTGGAACAACGCGGGGCGTCAGAAGAAGCGACGATCACGGCGAGCCTCACCCTCCCCGCCTGGAAACTGACCCACGGCGGGAGGCCGCTCCGCCTCGACAGTGAATACAACGACATCGTGCGAGCGGTCGCCCGCCGGCATGGCGCTGTCGTCGTCGAAGCGGGTCAGGTCCTCGCCCAGGACGCGAGTCTCTACCTCGACCTCGCCCATCCGGATGAACGCGGCCACCGCATCGTTGCGACGCTAGTGAATAATGCTCTCGACAGCCTGCTCCACCCGCCCCAGGTCGCAGCCCAGCCTTGAGTCAATGACACCGGTTGGTAGCCTCAACGTCCGAACGTTGGTGGAAATTACGTTCGTTGCTCGACGCGTCGTCATTCCGCCCATGAGATAGGGAATAGGCGCTGCAACAACGGTGGGAACATGCCTTTGTGGGAGGAGAGGCGAGGAGGGCTT
>Ga0208460_10001212_pt1 | contig 15881 bp, 9 predicted proteins | sample AD_STIC10_MetaG_FD_184436 | JGI IMG/M metagenome (GOLD analysis project Ga0208460, IMG submission 184436) | Active sludge microbial communities of municipal wastewater-treating anaerobic digesters from USA - AD_STIC10_MetaG (SPAdes) (version 2) | ecosystem: Engineered > Bioreactor > Anaerobic >... | reverse complement strand
CGGCCGTCGAGCCGCTCCTTCCACCCCCAGTCCTCGTAGCCCCACAGGTTCTCGTTGTTACCGGTGAGCAGCGCCAACGAGGCGTGGTGCGCGAGCCGGGCCACGTTCTGCCGGGCCTCGACCTCGACCTCGGACCGCAGGGGCTCCTCCTCCGGGTAGGCCGCGCAGGCGAAGAGGAAGTCCTGCCAGGTCACCAGACCCAGCTCGTCACACAGGTCGTAGAAGGTGTCGGACTCGTAGGTGCCGCCGCCCCAGACCCGCACGAGGTTGACGTTCGCGGCCCTGGCCTGGGTGAGGCGCTGGGCGTAGCGGGCTCGGTCCACCCGCACCGGGAAGGAGTCGTCGGGGATCCAGTTGACGCCCTTGACGAGGATCGGCCGGTCGTTGACGACGAGCTGGAAGGGGGTGCCCGCGGCATCCGGCGTGGTGTCCCAGTGCAGTGTGCGAAAGCCCACCCGACGCCGAACGCGGTCGAGCACCGCACCGTCGCAGGCGAGTTCGACCTCGACGTCGTAGAGGGGCTGGTCGCCGTGCCCGGTCGGCCACCAGCGGTCGACCGTCGCGCACTCGACCGATGCCGTGACCTTCCTCTCGCCTGCGGCGGTCGTCGCCGACGCGCTCGCCCCGGCGATGGACACGGTCACCGTGCGAGCGGCATCCGATGTGGACGCGACGCGGGCGACGACCTCGACACGACCACCGTCGCCCACGGCATCCGCGCGCACCAGGACGTCGTCGAACCGCGCCCCGCTCCACGACACCAGGTGCACGGGCCGCCAGATGCCGCTCGTGAACGTCGCAGGCCCCCAGTCCCAGCCGAAGCTGCACGCCGACTTGCGGATGGCCTCGAAGGGCATCGGGTACGGACCGGGGCGCGCACCGTACGTCAGGCTCTGGGCGTTCGCGTACTTCACCGGGCTGCGAAAGCGCACCTCGAGCAGGTTGTCACCCTCGGTGAGGATGCCGGTGACGTCGAGTCGGTGGGTGCGGTGCTGGTTCGCGACCTCGGCGATGACCTGGCCGTTCAGGAGCACCGTGGCGACGGTGTCGAGCCCGTCGAAGACAATCTCGTGGCGCTCGGCCGCGGCGAGCTCGGCGGCAGTCATGGGCAGGGTGGTCCCGTACGTCCAGTCGACGAGACCGATCCAGGTGAGCAGCGACTCGTTGAGGTCGAGGTGGGGGTCGGGGATCAGCCCGGCTGCCAGCAGGTCGAGGTGGACGACGCCGGGCACGCTGGCCGCCACCGCTGCAACGCCCGTGAGCGCGGACGCGAGGTGCTCGGGTACCGGCCCGGCGGTCGCGCGCACCGTCCACCCCTGGTCGATCGCCCGCCTCACAACGCCCACGCCCATCAGACCGAGGCGCCGGTGTCGAGGTCATCGGCCGCGCGGTAGCGAGCGATGCCGTCTGGGACGGACGTCATGGTGTCGACGCTACCCCCGGCTGGTGCCAGCCGTGCGGCACAGACAGCCCCCGCGCTGCGTGCAGTGACGACGGGTGCCCGAGCAGACCCGGCTCACCCTCGATGGCGTCGATGGCCCCGCCGATCACAGCCAGGGGGCCAAGCGCGCGGTGGGCCGCGCCCTTGACCCCCCAACAGCACCCGGCGGCATCTGACCATCCCCGAGAGCTGGCGAAGGGACTCGAACCCTCAACCCCCTGTTTACAAGGAGTGTGGGATTTCGTTTCTCCCCGCCCCTGACCTGCGACGATGCCAAATTCCGGCGTCGGAAGTGGCCTCGTGCGACAGCCGTGCGACAGAGATGTCCATCTATGTACACCTGTGTCGTGCGTCAGCGTCCAGGTCCTCTGGGAACGCAGCAGGAACTTTCATGCGCCCCGCTCGGCTCCTCCTTCGACGATACGGGACCAGTCAGGCGGGCCCAAGGCGTTGTGCACAGACGGACGACCTGGCTTCTGGCCGCAGGGCGAATCGCCGCGGACGCCACACTGGTGTCCATGGCCGTCGAACCGCTTGACGAAGTACGCAACCACCTCAGCGACGTCATCGACCGCGTCGAGCGCGAGCACGAGCGAGTGACGGTCACCCGCAACGGGCGCGCGGTGGCCGTCATCCTCAGCCCCGACGACCTCACCGAGCTCGAAGAGTCGCTGGCGGTCCTCAGCGACCCGCAAGCCCTGGCCGACATCCGTGAAGCGGATGCCGCGTTCGCCGCCGGTGATGTCGCCTGCGGAGTCGATGCCGTCCGTGCTCTGCGTCCGTGAGCAACGGCCCTCGCCTCAGTGCCCTCCAGCGCCACGTTGTGGGATGGCCGCATCGGCTTCCAGCCGCACGTCCTCGGCGTTGGTGAAGACTGCCAGCGCGTCGCTTCCATAGGTCTCGAGCGTCAGCTGCACGGCAGTGTCAGCGTCAATGCCGAGCGCGGCGGCGATGGCCGTGATGTCCGCTCGATCTCGGGCACGTCCGGCTGCCAGTTTCATGGCCAAGAGGTGCCTCAAGGGGGCCAGCTCCACGTGCAGCCCAGCGGAAGTTGGGGGGTCCATGGCGCCACGCGGGGGCGCCGGGACAAACGGCGCAGCCGCCCCGTTCAACCAGTTCTCCGGAAGGCCCAACTCGGCCGCCATCGCGCTGACCACGCCCGCGACTTTGTCATTAGTCGTGAGTCCGTCGATGTCCTGCGTGCGCCGATCAGCATCGGGCAGCTGCAGGGCTACCGCCGCGCCCCCGATGATGTAGAGGGTGGCCGCGACACCGTCTGTGCGCAGCCGGCGGTCCAACTCATCGAGGAGTTCGCGGATCTGATCCGCATCGAGGTCGAAACTCATGCGGTCAGGAGCTCACGCTCGTTGACCCTGACGCCAACCTTGGCCAGACCCTCGTGCAGCGGCCGGTCCTCTCGAACCGGCAAGGGTGCCCACGGCTGCTCCAAAGGAGTCGCGGCGACGAGCCACCTGGGGATCGGTCGCCCGTCACGCGCACTGTCCCTCAGCAACTGGTAGGTGAGCGTCTTCCACGGGCCGGCCAGCCGACGGCTCGGGGATCCCGTGGCCCAGATGGCCTGCCTGGCCGGCGTGCTGAGCGCGAGTGACTGGTCTCGGCCCTGGAGCAGCATCCGCATAGCCCAGACCGGGTCACTGTCGGCATGCTCCGCAACGGCGTCGACCACGTCGGCCGCGCGCATCCACGTGCGCCTGGACGCCTGCTCTGCGGCTTCCTCGAGATCGAGGAGAACCATCGCCGAGGGGACCGTGCGCCCGGCGAGGTAGTCGCCGAGCCGGGACGGGGTACGCCCGATCGCGAACGCGGCCTGGCTGCCGTTCAAACCCGCGGCGTCGATCAGCGCGCGAAGGCGCGCACGAAGCTGCTCGGTCGTGGCCATGCCCCAAGAATACCCATATTCGGTTACTTATCGAATCGAACTCGTCCTTACCACATCCGCAGCCCCCGCCCTCCCGCCAACAGGCCGCCGTCCCGCACTCCCCGCGAGGCAACACCCCAGCCGACACCCCCCGAGCCTCCCCGAACGGCCTTCGTTCCTACCCGACGAATCCGCACGATGTCGTGGCCCGCACACCCCATGCATTGTCGGCCGGCATCCCAGTCGTTGTGACGACTCGCCGATCCGAGACCGCCCCAGAAATGTGGCCCCCAAGGGGCCTCCCGAATGCGTAGGGAAGTAAGGACACCAACCAGGAGGCGACGATGGAACGGAAACTCGGGAAGCAGGCGAAGCGGCAGGCGGCACGCCTAGCCATGCTCGACGGAATCCCCGCGAACCGGAAGGATCCTCGCCGTCGAGCCGCGCAGCAGGTACCCACCACGGATCCCAAGGCCGCGCGCCGGCTGCCGCGCGCTCCGGGGGGCACGGTGTCCTGTGGCTGGTGCGGCGCAACCGTCACCGTGCCCAACCGCGGCCGGATCCCCAAGTGGTGCTCAGCCACCTGCCGTCACCGCGCCTGGGAGCAGCGTCGGGCCGCCGCCTCAGGACGCGCAGCCATGGAGGTCGTCGACCGACCAGTGGAGGTTGTACGGACGATCACGAAGGTGCAGAGGGTCATCGTCGAGGCGCCCATCGCTGTCGCACCGCAGACGGTGGGCGAGTGGTCCGACTTTCTCGCGGAGCTCACCGACCGGCTCGACCGCGGTCGCATCTACGACCGCGACGTGCCAGCCCTCCGGCCGGCCGTCGCCGCTCTAGTCGACGCCTTCAACCGGCGTTGGGCCTGATGCCCGTCCGACACGGCCATCCGCCTTTCACCAAACGAGGTCAGGGCCCTCGTCAGTAGGGCTGACAGGTGGTCGATTCGCGGCGCTGAGACTGTGAGGATCGCCAACGCAGTCTAAAGGTGCTGGGCTGTGGTTGGTGACCACGGGTGTGACCCCCGCTGAGACTGGCTTCGTGCCTTGGTGCGACTTGTCCGCTCGCGGTCACCGGCCCCGGCCCGGTTGGAGGAGCTGGCCTGATCAGGAGCTTGACCACCTGGCGTTAACGGCGCCGGGCGTGTCTCATCACAGTCCTGCCGAGCCTCCATCCCGGACCGGAACCACGTCCCGTCCGGAGAAGGAGAGAACGCATGAACAGTCTGACCGATCTGCGTGAGGTGGTCGATGTCGTCATCGGCGTCGACACCCACGTCCATACCCACTCCGCGGCCGTGGTCGACGCTGCCACGGGTGGTGTCCTGGGCGAGATCACCGTCGAGGCGACAAGCGACGGCTACGGCGAGCTGGTGGAGTTCGCCAACCAGCATGCGACGTTGCGGGCCTGGGCGATCGAGGGGACCGGTGGTCACGGCGCCGGTCTGAGCCGTCACCTGATGGAACTGTCGGAGATCGTCATCGAGGTGGACCGACCGAAGCGGGCTGCGCGTCGCAACGGCGCGAAGTCCGATCCGCTCGATGCGATCCGCGCTGCGCGTGAGGCGATGGCCCGGCCGCGGCTGGGAACCCCCCGCACCGGGGGCGACCGCCAAGCACTGTCAGTGCTTTTGGCTGCTCGCCGCTCCGCGGTCAATGCCTCCACCGAGGCCCAACTGCAGGTGTTCAGCCTCGTGATCGCCGCACCCGAACCCATCCGGGTCAGGTTCCGCGGCCAGAAGCTAGCCGCGATGCTCAACACCGCAGCGAACCTGCGAGTGCACGCTTCCTGGGACACCGAGACAACCAGCACCGTGGTGGCGCTGAGGACCTTGGCGCGTCGCGCTCACGCGATGCTCAAAGAGGCACGCGAACTGCAGAAGGCGATGGTGGCCATCATCCGCAGCTGGCGCCCTGACCTGCTCGAGGAGTTCGGCGTCGGACCAATCGTGGCCGCCACCGTGTTGTGCGCCTGGTCCCACCCCGGCCGGATCCACTCCGAGGCGGCGTTCGCGATGCTCGCCGGCGTGGCACCGATCCCAGCGAACAGCGGCCAAGTCACCACCCGCTACCGGCTCAACCGTTACGGCGACCGCCAGCTCAACAACGCACTGCACACCGTGGTCGCGAGCCGGATCCAGTACCAGCCAGCCACCCGCGACTACGTCGCTCGCCGCACTGCCCAAGGCAAGACAGGTCGAGAGATCAAACGCTGCCTTGCCCGCTACGTCGCCCGCGACCTCTACCGCCTACTTGAAAGCGGGGCACCAGCTGCTTGACAAAGCATAGGAGCGTCGCGCCTCGATCCGCACTGTCCTGCCGATGCGCGGAGAACCTGTCGCGCGTCCTTCGCGAAGAGTGACGCTCCCAATCGTTCCTCGACCGGTGCAGACGTGTTCACGGCGACCTCGCTAGGTGCACAAGTTCATGTTCACTAGAGGATGTCTATTGCACATGCCGTGCGCAAAATGTCAGACTGGTTCCATGGCCCTCTCACCGCTTCACTCATCAATCGTTCGGATGCTCAGGCGTTCGGCAGCGCCGTTGAGCGGTAGGCAGGTTGCCAACGTCGTAAATGTGGCTCCCAACACCGCACTCAAAGCGCTCAAGAGCCTGCAGGTGGGCGGCCTAGTCGAATCTCGCCGCGAGGGCCGAGCGACGCTGTGGACCACAACCGCTGAGGTGTCCCTACTCCCAGAGCTCAGTGGGCCTACCCAGACGCGGGTAGCACTCGTGGTCACGGCCGTCGAACTGGAGCACACTGAGATCCGCAATCGCCTAATCAACACGGAGCGGCTGCGGGTGGAAGACATCTGGATGATGCGGGGCGAGATTCCAGGCGATCACATCAACTGGACCGTCTTCCTCGCCCGAGCGGGGATGGGGAACGCAACCTCTGCGGCCCTCGTCGGCCTTGCCGCTCGCAACCTTGAGGCCAATCTAGTTGCGTTCGTGGGTTCGGCCGGCGGCCTGAAGCCCAACGACCAGCGCCACTTTGACGTCGTGGTGGCGAGCCGCATTCACAACCCCTACGCGGGCAAGCAGGTGCCGGCCGATGCCGAGTCGAAACTCCTGGGCCGAGACAAGACCTACGTCGTTCCCGCACCCCTCGTCGCGGTGGTGAACGCATGCATCGAGGACTGCGAATGGACCACATCAACGCGCAGCCAGCACTACAACGCCAATCACCCTCACGCCTTCGTGGCTCCGATTGTGTCGGTTGACGCAGTTCAGGCTGACACTCGCGGTCCGGTCCTGCTCGAGATTCTCAACCGATTCCAGGACGCGGCCGCCCTCGACATGGAGTCATTCGGCCTCGCCGCCGGTGCCGACATCCACGACCTCCCGGTTCTGGCCGTGCGCGGCATCTCTGACTTCCTCGGTGACAAGGCGAAGGACGGCAACGACGGCCTCCAGCCGACGGCGGCAGGCAACGCGGCAGCGCTCCTGCGGGCCATCTTGGCCTTCGCGCATCCGGACGACTTCAAGCGCGGTCTCCGCACCAGCGAGCCACCGGCGCCGAACACAGGCGACCGCAACGACGTCACCCCGCTGCCAGGTGCCGTTCAGTTGTGGATGAGTCGGCTCGAACAGTGCTCGGCCGCGCGGGCGAACGACGCACGGCAGGCCATCACCGAGATGCGCCTAGCAGGAGTCAGCCCGGCGACGTGGCTGAACCGTTCATTGCATCGCCCCCCAGCATGGTTGCGAGAAGACGACTCTGGCGATGGTTGGGCGCTGATGTCGTCGCTCGCTGCCATCGCCGGGTCGAAGGTTTCGTGGCGCGGCTTCGAGCGGGCGGCCGCCGCCGCCGAGCTGACGGGCGACCATGATGCCGGCGCCTACTTTTCCCTCATCTCCCGCCTGGAGTTCATCACGAAGGATTCCGACTACGTTTCTGCCGACGACCCACCGCTCTCAGGGTTTGATGGTCTCGTAGGGTCGGTCGACAGCCGTTTTAGCATGGTGGTTGCTTTCTACCGGGCCGTCCTCGAGCAAGATCTCGCCATGGCCAAAAGGTGTGCTGAGGTCGTCATCACTTCCCTCGGGCTGAGCGATCCATCCAAGGTCCTGCGGGCTCCCGATGATCCACCTGATGTGGTAAGCCTCGATCCGGCTCTCCGCGACCTCGTCGCTGCCACCGTGCTCCGCCAACTCGCCCACATGATGCTCACACCCGGAGCTGCCGATAGCCTCGGCGTGAGATCAGGCCTTGCCGCCCATGACAAGCGGGGCAACCCAGTCACCCGCGACCTGGCCGACGACGGCCTGCTTTTGGCGCAGTGGGCGCTACGCCTGAGACCAGCCGCAGAAGGCACCCGACTCACCTACGCGCAGGCGCTGCTTGCTGTCCTCGTCTCCATGGCGGGCCGCAACGCCGCCGATGTTGAGGACGAGGTCTCCCGCAGAGCGCGAACCGTTGAATCCGAGGCCCTAATGGTCAGGGACGTCTACACGGAATGGAACGGCAGCACAGGCGAGGCGCTCGCGGTGGCCGCGCGGGCCCGCACTGTCCAGGGCGACTTCGTTGGGGCCCTGCGGATGCTGTTGCCGGCGCCTGATGGCGTAGCAACCCATGCGGAGGCCAAGCATCCAGAGGTGGTCCGGCTCGCCGCCTTCATCGCACGTGTAACCGGGAAGACAGAACTCGCGCTGGAGTTGGCAGAGCGGGTCCCAGACCGGGTCGAGGGTGAACTGCTGCGCGCTGCGGTGCTCAGCGGGCGCCCTCAGATGGCCGGGGAGGCCAAGATGGCGCTGTTTTCCGCCTTGCACGCGGCCAAAGACAGGCATCACGCCACATTTCAGGCATTGATGGCGCTGGCGCGACTGTTCAACTCGCTCAGTGCTTCCGAGCAGGCCGAGGTCACACAAGAGATCGAGGACCTGGGGCGCCGCGACGGTGACCTTGCGGACGTGCTCAGTGCCCGAGTTTTGCTCAGCCAAGGCAAGGGTGAGGAGGCCCTTCGTCGCGTCCGTGCCCTCGAGCAGAACGAGCTTGTCCTCGACGCCCATTCCGACGCGCTGGTCGCCACCGGTCGGCCAGCCGACGCAGCCCGCCTCGTGTTCTCCGAGGGGCTAAGGCGCGGCGATATCCCTTTGGCAACCGAAGCGCTGGAGATTGCTATGGACAACGGGGTCCTCGACGTCGCTTCCGAGATTGCCTTGACGCTCTTGGGACGCGAGGACGGTGAGCCAGTCCGGCTCAAGGCGTTGCGAGCCCTGCAAAGTATCGCTGCCGCGGACGGCCGATGGGCAGAGATGGTGATCCGCACGCAGGAGGTTATCGTCCAGGCTGAACGCGAAGGGATGCCGGTCCCGGAGATTGAGTCGTGGCGGCTGGCCGAAGCACTATTTCGCTGCGAAAAGTTCGACAAGGCACTGCAAGTCCTTCTTGACGCGACGGCTATCAGTTTCAGCGAACCCGCGAAGGCGCAGTTGTTCCTGGCCATCCTGCAAAACGCCGTTCACGAACGACGCTCTGGCGCCGGGAGCTCCGCAAACAGCCCGGACCTGAGCCACCCAAGGCTGTACAGCATGTTCATGCGCGCGGCAGCCGACTGGGCAGAGGACGAGCAGATCGCCGCCGCAGCGATGTCGCTGGTCCTGACCACGCCCGATGCCAACTTCAACGAAGCGCAGATCGACGCATTTCGTAAGTACAGCGAGGAGTACTTTGAGCGGCACGGCGAGAACGCGTCCATCAAACAGATTAGAGTCGAAGACGAGGACCTCGAGCCCCTCTTTGAGGTCCTGCGCGAGGGCCAAGACCGCCAGCGCAAGTTGGAGGAGATCACTCAGCTCGTACGGAATGGACAGTTCCCGCTAGCCGTCCTGACTGGAGCGGCGGGCCGCACGACCACCGAAAGCCTCATCCGCCGCGACCTCGGCTACATTATGGCTGTTGATGAGCACGACGGCCTCGGTCTACAGACCGCCCGCGACGCTCTCGGTGGCAGAACCGTTGTCGACTCGACTGCACTGGTCGTCGGCCCGTGGACCGGTTTCCCGTTTAGGAAGCTCGCTTCGTACTTCGAGAAGGTCCTCATTCCGGGACCGCTGCGGGAGGACGTTGCTCGGGCACGCAGCAGCCTCGCGATGCGCTCCACGCTCAGCGTCTCTTGGAATGCCCAGGAGGGGCGACCCTCCGTCAACGAGACAAGCGACGAGGACGCGCACAGGTTCGCCGAAGCGGCCGAACAGGTCTGGCTCGATCAACGAGGCCTGCAGGTCGAAGGGCTGGACGACACGACCCGCAAAGAGCAGTGGCTGTCAGCCATCATCGTCGCGCAGAAGCTTGGCCTATCGGTGTGGGCCGACGACATCGTGCTGCGGAGGTTCGCGCGAGCTATGGGTGTTCCGGCTTTCGGGAGCCTCGACTTGGTTCGTGCATTCGGTACGGATGACGATGTCGTCGCCGCGGTCGAGTCGCTGCGCGCGAACCGGGTCGTCGACCTGCCTATCAGGGCACCATGGCACATCCAGGCCCAGCAGGCTGACTGGGACATCCACAGCCCCTTCGCCCTAGCTATCTCTCGCGCAGCGGCCTGGTCCAACCCGCCCTCTGCATTCGACCAATTTAGGTCGCTCGTTCGGATGCGCCCGCCAACCATGGGCCCTGAGCAACTGGCTCATTGGGCCCACAGGGCGGCGACTGGCCTCGCGGCGGCCGCAGTCCCGCCGTCCCGGCCGGCAGTCGTTTCTGGTCTTCTCGCGTGGGTGATCCTTGTTGCCGACCCGTTCTTCACAGTGGCGCAGCGTGGTGTGGACGCCGTGACATCGGACGGCGTGCCCGAGGACGCGGCCCGACTCACGGAGCTCATCATCAGGGTCGCGGACGACATCCGCGATCGCTACTACGAGACGGGCGACTCGCTCACTCCACTGGTCGATGTCCTATGCGAGGGCTTCATCGAGCAGGTGGGTCCGCAGGCGACGGGCCGTATCATCGCGGCCCTCGTCGAGCGACTCGACCGCGACATTGGTCGACGAGTGTTCGCCGCGTTCATCCAGTCCGCGGGGAGATAGACCAGCTCTACACCGAGCCGTGAAGGCCCGTTTACCGGATCTCTCGCGGATCGGTAGGGTGAACAGGCGGCGAAGAGCGGCAGGGCTCTGGCGCTGTGCGAGAGTGTTCGGCGTATTGAACACGTCACACACACTGTGCGCACCTTCGCATTCAGCCCGAGAATCGACTGTTGGGGGGCGCGGGGGGATGACTGATGCAAGAGTTGAGCCCGTGCACGGGTACGAGTTCAGTCTGGGCTGCAACAAGGCCAAGCGCCTGAAGCCACGAAACGGCGTCGTCTGCGCCCATGAGGCCAGCGGGCGGCGATGCGTCGGCTGCGGCGCACCGCCGTCGCACATGGTTGGTGCCTTCCAGTCGTTACCAACCTCGCTCCCCAACGAGAGCGATGGCGGCCGTGAGTCGGGCGACGCAATAGCTGCGATGACGTGGCACAAGCAACGCCTCAGCAAGAGTCCCGCGAAGTGGTGGGCTTTGAGGTCAGCTCGATGCTGACCGGTCGGTAGGTGGACGATGAAGCTCACTCAACTAGCCGCTGAGTTGGGGCCGAGGCGAAGGACATGAGCGGATCAGAGTCGACGCCCGAGGATCGGCAAATTCGCATCGCCGGCTGGCTGGAGGAGAAGCGCCCAGACCTTGCCAGCATGTATCGGGGTGCTCGTGAGTTGCTCGCGAGTACCTCGAATCCAGGTGATGAGCGGACGCGGGTCTCGCACATCTGTCACTCCATGCGCGAGATCATGAATCGACTCCCGGGTGCGCTCGGCATAGCGGGGGCGGGTAGCGGTGGCCCCAGGAGCTCGACGCATGTGCGTAAGTTGCCTGCGATAGCCGCACGCTTCCCGAACCTGGAGCTCCTCCAAGATGTAGAGAATGTCCCCGTTCCTCAGGAGTTGGCCGCGCTCCTCGGTGAACTGGTCAAGACTGCTGTTGCTGAGGACGGTCGGGTAGCAGCCAATGCCGCCGCGCTGCTCACCGACGATGGCAACATCAAGCATCCAGCCGTCCGTGAGTGGCGGGACCTCACCGACTTCTTCGTGAAGTGGGCACACCTCCACGACGAGCAATCCGACGCTCAGTGCATTCCCTCTGACGATGACTTAATGCAGAGGATCGAACTTGCTGAGGCCCTCATGGACGGCATCCGAGCGGAGTTTTTCGACAGTTTGCATGCAATCGAGGACCTCCTTACCGAGGCCAATCAGCCTATTGACGGAGGTGCGATTGATGGTTGAGTACCGTGCTCCGACAGCAGAGCAGGTTCAATCCGCGTTGCGCAGACTGACGTCCTCCCAGCTGCGCCGAGCCTTTTACGAAGGTCTCAGGAATCCACTCTGGGTCAGGCCACTAGCCGATGCAGGGGCCTTCAGCAACCCGCCCGAGCCCGAAGTCGGAAGCGACGGCGTTGTTCTTGAGAAATATTGGCCGGAGGCCAGCTATCTGGATGCGATGGCGGAGCAAGTTCCGGCTGAAGTCGCTGAAGTGCTTGGTTCTTTCGCTGGCAGCAGGAACTCCTGGGTCCGCAGGATTGTCTTCTCGGCTGGGTCGCGCATGCCCGCGGAGATCGCAGCCAGACTGAAGCCGGTCATAGACGCCTGGGAGGACGGCGGTTACGGGAGCCGCACTGACCCACGGGATCTAGTCTCATTCGTCGTGAACCTGCTGGAGGGCGGAGAGACGAAGTTTGGAGTCTCCTTTGCCAACAAACTGTTCCGACCGACCAAGGAGGCAGAGTCCGACGGTGACCCGATCGTTGAATTAAAGGCGCACTGGTATTCACGCGAGCTTCCGAGAGTCACTCGTGCCCTGCGGGAGAACGCGCTGAAGACCGTTCTTCCTTGGCTCATTCTGTACGAAGAGCAAAACGGGAGCCTTGGTGCAGACTTTGACCACAGTGGCTTCGGACGTCCGTTGATCTCTCAGAGGCGCAACTCCTACCACGCGGTCCAAGATGCCCTGATTGACGCTGTACGCGACGCAGCTTCTGAGCAACTGGAGAAGGATCCGGCAGGGGCGTGGGCAGCCCTCAAACGGAACTCGATCCTCATCGTCAGGCGCATCTCGCTGTACGCGGTCGCGGAAGCGATAGAGCGCCAGGCGGCCCTTGGGGCGGTGAACGCCAACCTGATCTCGGTGGCGAGAGAGCTAATGCTGGACGTCAAGTCCCGCGACCAACTCGCTGTCTCGGACTTCATCAGGCTCGTCCGCGCACTCGGCACTGCGTCCCGTGCCGAGCTTGACCAACTTGCAGGCGTGCTGGCTTCCGGTCACGTCACCGAGCAGGCGGCAGCGCGAATCACTCGCAACCTGGGCGAGCAAGGTGAATCACGCGAGAAGATTCAAGACCAGATTGCACAGTGGGACATGCGGTGGCGGCACCGCGTGCTGGCCGGTGTTGGCCGAGAGCTGCTTCCACCTGCGCTGCTTAAGGAACTCGACGTACTGGACGCCGAAGACGGTGTCGTCGCTGACCCTATGCGTCCTTCATTTCAGACCTCCGGCTGGACTGGCCCGAGCAGCCCGATCTCCCAAGATGAGATGTCGGCACTAGCGCCGATGGAACTAGTGGCGCAATTAGCGGGCTGGCATGACGAGGGCGACGGCTGGGGACCCGAGCCTTCACATGAGGGACAGGCGAGGGTGCTGGAAGCGGTAGTCACCAGCAGACCACTGGCGCTGAACGGGCAGCAGGAGCTTGTTAGGCGACTCCGTCCGACCTACCTGAGGGCCGTGCTCAGCGGTTGGGAGGGCGCACTCAAGGCGGAACTCGATCTGCCGTGGGATCAGGTTCTGTCACTCATCGCTGAGATTCTCGATCACTCCGATGCCTCTGACTTTCCCGTTGAAGGGGGACGCTTCGACGACGATTCCGACTTCACCGAGTCAAAAAAGAGTGGGATCCGTCTCCTGACGCATCTCGCCGGGAAGGCTTCTGCGGAGAAGCTTTCGGAGGAGCAACTGGGCCGGCTAGCGGACCTCCTCCTGACTGCTGCGTCCGGCACGGCTGCGTGGAGTGAGTACGTCGCCACCGGCGGCGAAGACGAGTCGGGGTGGGATCCACTCATGGTCTCCCTGAACTGGACGTGGCCCATCCTGCTACGCGGGCTTGTCAACTTGGTGGGACTCGGTGAGGGCCACAAATGGCACGCCAGAACACTCGAAGCTCTTCGCGAGCAACTTGCCATGGAAGATGTGAGGGGAGCCTCGCGGGCGGTTCTTGGCGAGGGGCTCGGAAGACTGCTTAACCATGCTCCTGATTGGCTCGTGGACAACCTGCCCAACTATTTTGGCACGCGATCGGGTATCGACACGAACCAGCAGATAGCACTAACGACGGCGATCGCAATGCACTACTACCATCTGGATCTCTATCGGCTCCTGTCGGACCCGATGATTGCTGCCCTCAATAGTCAGGATCAGATCGCAATCGGCTGGGGTCACGATGTCTCTCCGCAGCAGCGAATCGGTCAATGGGTAATAGAGGCAATTATTCGAGGACACGTTGGTGAAGATGACCCGCTACGCGCTGAGTTCTACACCCGAGCCGACCCAGAGGCTCGCGGCGACGCAATCGGCCACACGGCTTGGACGTTCTTACACGCCGAGATGGTGGACGACATCATCCGTGACCGACTTGCTGACCTATGGGATGAGCGTGTCACCCACGTGAGGGATCACCCCGAAGATAAGGCCGAACTCAAGGACTTCTACTGGTTCATCAGGAGTGGCAACTTCCCGGCCTCATGGTGGCTCCCCAGACTGGTGGAGGCGCTTGAGCTGGATAGCGAACTAGAAACAAACGGCATGATCGGCGAGCAGCTTGGGGCTGCAGCAGACGAGCTTCCACGAGATGCCCTTAATGTACTGTCGATACTCCTCGCCCCCGACGAGATCTCCGGCCGGGACAACTATGATCTGCGGACGCATTCGCTGGCGCCTGTGATTGCCGCAGCCCTCAGGACATCAGAGCCGAATCTCCAAGCAGACGCGCGATCACTGATGAACCTCATGGGTGAGCGGGGAGAGATCGACCTCGAACGGCGGGTCAAGGCGATAATCGAGTCAATCCCGGAGGCCGATGCCCCGACTCCCTGACCTGACTTTGTTCAAATCGTTAGTGCGTGAACTTGGGCCCCACCGCGGGCCGCCCGCAGGCGTGGTTCTGGGCCGTTTCGCAAGGGAGCCGGCGACTGCGCGCGGAGTCCCTTGTGCGGCTCGCAGCTGGCGACACCCTCGTGGCCCATCTGGACGGCCACGGCGCCCCTTCCTGGCTCCCAGGACAACCCCGCATCAGCGTTCTCGCCCCTCGGAACGCGGCTTGGACCTGTTCGAGACGGCGAGTTCGGGTGCGAGCCCCCGGCGCGCGAAACGCCGAGTCAGCTATCAGTGCGTGAAATGGCGGCTTGCGGAGGACGTCTCCGCAGGTCACCGGCCTGACGAACGCCGAATCTGGGCAGCCTGAAAGAAGTCAGGCCTGACGATTACACCACCATCATTTTGGGTGCGTGTGGCCCGCGGTCCTGGGGAGGTTCGTTCTGGTGGACCACGTCTCCGGGTGCCTGAGTTCGGCCAAACTAGTGCGCAACCCGGACACGGTGGATGGCGTTCAGGGCGGTCGCGAGGTCGTCGGGTAGCGGTTCCTCGGCGGTGATGGTCTGCTCGCCGACTTGGATCTCGATGGTCCGGTAGCGGCGGGCGGTCCGCACGAATTTCTTGATGCTCCAGCCGGTTTGGTCCTCGACCCACTTGCTCACGGCCAACGCTGCGAACACGACGCTCAGGTGTGCCTGGATGCTCTCGCGCTTGTGGTGGAAGATCGGGCGGGCCTGCAGGTCGTGCTTGGACATCCGGAAGCTCTGCTCGATCTGGAAGAGCCGGTGGTAGGCGCCGATGACGAAGTCGGCGTCAGCGACGTCGGGGTCGAGGTTGGTCACGTACGCCTTGATCCCAGCCAGCGACCTGGCCTTGGCCTCCAGCGCCCGGTTGACGGACTTGCTGGCACCGGTGAGGGTGATGAACCGGTTCCGTTTGACCGGCGTCTGGCCCTTGACGGCCTTCTCGGCCTTCGCGACCTGCTCGTCGATCCCGCGCAGGGTGCGCCGGGCCCGGTCGTGCTTGTACTGGTAGTAGAACGTGTGGTCACGGCGGGCATCGGTCGGGCCGGCCGGCCACGGCTGGGTGAAGACGTGCCCGTCCGGGATCTCGGCGTCGGGGTGTCGCTTCCGCCAGGCGGTGACGACGTACGGCTCCTGGGGGATCCTTGCTCCGATGATGAACGACAGGCCGGCGGCCTCGATCGCCTTCTTGTTCGCCTCGGACACCATCCCGGCGTCCGCGACGATCGTCACGTCCGGCAGGGCGTGTGCGGCCATGAACGCCTGGATCGTCGGGATCATCGTGAGGGTCTCGGCCTTGTTTCCCGGCTCTTCCCAATCGAGGGTGTAGGACCTGACTTCGCCGTGGTCGGCGCGTCGGTGCGGGGATAGGCGTCGAGGCCTTCGCAGGATAGAAGTTCTGACACTGCCCACCTGGAAGACC
>Ga0208460_10001208_pt1 | contig 15926 bp, 18 predicted proteins | sample AD_STIC10_MetaG_FD_184436 | JGI IMG/M metagenome (GOLD analysis project Ga0208460, IMG submission 184436) | Active sludge microbial communities of municipal wastewater-treating anaerobic digesters from USA - AD_STIC10_MetaG (SPAdes) (version 2) | ecosystem: Engineered > Bioreactor > Anaerobic >... | reverse complement strand
CGTGGCCTTTGGCGCCATGGCAGCTGGCACAGCTCGGCAAGCCCGAAAACTGATTGCCCTTGCTGAAGATATAACGACCGACAGCGAGAATCTCGGTATCGGTCGGCGCATTCGTGGTCGCCTTCTTCTTCTCGAAGAACGCCCCAAGCGCCTTCATCTCGGCCATCGTCAACTCCTCAGACTGCGGCTTCATCGTCTCGCTCTTGCGCTTGCCACTCTTGAAGTCGCCAAGCTGGCGCGCAAGGTACTCTGCGTGCTGGCCGGCAAGGCGCGGGAATACCGGACTGGCTGACTCGCCTTCCATGCCATGACACAAGAAACAGCGCCCGGAAACGATTTCCTCGGCACGCGCCTGATCAGCCTTGGCATCGGCCAGAACCGGCATGCTGAACAGGGCAGCCAAAGCCCCCGCCGTCAGAATGGAATACATGTGACGCATTTGAGCTCCCTCTTCAAACCAATCAGTAAATCGTTGCATAATAATTCGCTTACGTTTCATTTTCAATCTGGCCGATGTGGCGCCACCCATCGGAAGCATCAAAAAAACTGGACGCGACCCGACAACGGCGCGAAGATTCGAACTTGACTGTTTCAGGAGATGCTGATGGACCGCCGCCATTTTCTGCGCACCGCTGCCGCCTTTTCCGCCCTGATCGCCGCCGAATTTGCCCCCTGGCAGGCGATGAGCGCGTTCGCGAGGGAGGTCGAGGACTTCGTCCGCGGTCCCAAGGTCAAGGATCATCCGCTGCGCCAAGTGTCGAAACATGTCTGGATTATCTTCTCGCCGGACGGCTTCCCGACGCCGGAAAACCAGGGGATGATGTGCAACATCACCTTCGTCAATACCGCCAGGGGCCTGGTCGTCGTCGACTCGGGCGCCTCGGTGCAGATCGGCGAAATGGCCATCCGGCAGGCGCAAAAGGCGTTCAACAAGCCGGTCGTCGCCGTCATCAACACCCATTACCACGGCGATCACTGGCTCGGCAACGACGCCTTCGCGACGGCCCACAAGAACGTCCCGATCTATGCCCACCCCGGCACGATCCGGGAGATCCAGGGCATCCAGGGCAACCTGTGGCGCACCCTCCTCGAGCAATGGACAAACCAGGCGACCGCAGGCACCCGGATCGTGGTGCCGACCCAGCCGCTGGAACACGGCAACGAACTGAAATTCGGCGACGTCACCTTGCGCATGCACCATTACGGCAAGGCGCACACACCGTCCGACATCTGTGTCGAAGTCGTCGAGGACAAACTCACCTGCGTTGGCGATGTCGCCATGGACCGGCGTATTGCCAACATGGACGACGGTTCCTACCTCGGCACCTTCAAAACCTACGATGCGCTGGAAAGGAACACGAGGAGCACCATCTGGCTGCCCGGTCATGGCGAGCCCGGCCCCGATGTCCTGAAGTGGAACCGGGAACTGTTCGAGGGCATCTACAGGAGCTGCGAACAGGCGGTCAAGGACGGTCTGCCGATGGACGACGCCAAGGCCATGGTCCTGAAGGATCCGCGCGTCGCGAGCCGGGCCAAAGATACCAAGGGCTTCGAGACCAACCTCGGCAAGTACGTCAGTCTTGCCTACCTCGAAGCCGAGACCGCTGGATTCTGAATTTCTCGCCAACCAACCTTCAAGACATCAGGAGACAGCATGCGCCTGAAAACCATTGCCTTCCTCGCCCTGCTGCCCGTCGCGCTCCACGCCGAGGAGCCGTGGGGCAAGGTCGTCGACCTGCAAACCGCCAAATCGCTCCACGACAAGGCCTGCACGAGTTGCCACATCCGCATGTATGGCGGCGATGGCAGCAAGATGTACCTGCGGGACGGTCGCATGCTTTCGAACAAGCTCGAGGTGCTGCAGCGCGTCACATCGTGCAACGCGATGGTCAACTCAGGCTGGTTCCCGGAAGAGGAAGGCGCGGTCGCCGCATGGCTTAATCAGCACTACTACCGCTTTGAAAACTGACATGATGGAGGCCGCGAGGGCTTTCCGGTGGCTCTTCACTCTGCTGCTCGGCCTGTTGGCGCTGCATGCGCTGGCCGCGCCGGCTGCAGGCAACGAACTGCCAGCCGCCTTCGACCTGCAGTCGGAAGCCAGCCTGGCCAAAAAGGCGGCTAGCCCGTTGATAGTGATCTTCAGCCGTCCGAACTGCAAGTATTGCGAAGCCGTCAAGCGCGACTATCTGAAGCCGCTCATCAGTGACCCGCGCTACCGTGGTGTGGTGATCCGCCAGGTCGATCAGGATAGCGCAGCGCCACTGATCGACTTCCGCGGCGAGTTGACCACGCACGCACGCTTTGCGAGTGCCGAGAAGGTCAAGCTGGTGCCAGTCGTAGCCTTCTACGGGCCCGATGGCAAGCGGCTCGTAGAACCGATCGTCGGCGCCCGGCTCGCGGATTTTTACCAGATCTATCTGGAGGATTCGATCGAGAAATCGACGGCAGCGCTCAAGGCGCGCTGAAAGGCCTGGAAATCTGGTCTTTCGGGTAGTCGACCGTGCCTGGCTGGCTGGGGTAAACCTTGGTGCCATGGTCAACCACCCTGCGAGTGCCACCGTCACTCAAGCACCAGTGCCAGCGGCAGGAGAATCAGCGCGGTCAGGTTCACGATCAGCACGAGCGACCCGACGCGCTCCGGTTCCTGCTGGCAGCGCTCAGCGAACAGGAAATTGAGCACGGCGGGCGGCAAGGCGCCGAACACCAGCAGGATCGCTTCTTCCCTGTCTTGCAGGCCGAGCATCGGGAAGAGACCAGCGCCAATCGCGATGCCAGCCAGCGGCCGCAGAACCGCGCTACCGGTCGCCAGCCTCCAGTCGCACAAGGAAACGTCGGTCATCCGCACGCCGGGCGAGAAGCGGAGTGTGTTCTCGACCATGAACAGGATCAACAGCGCCGGCAGCGCTTCCTCGCCCCACGCCAGCAAGGCCAGCGGCAGGCCGATGTTGGCCGAGTTGTTGAACATCATTGGCGGCCCAGCGCCTTCGGGGGACGCCGACCAGCGCGAGAGGCGCGAACGCCACAAAATCGGACGACTTTCCCGCCAGCGCCTAAAAGACCAGCGCCGGAACGAAGACAGTTGAGGCGGCTGGCCACCACCATTTCCGGATTGTGGCGGCGCGCTTAGAAATAACCGGCCGACGATCCCGAAGATCGGGAAGAGGATGCCCAGCAGACGAAAGGCGAGACTTTAGCCGCTCACAACACGTAGCGCGAAAGATCCTCGTCTGCCGCCAGTTCACCCAAGCGCTGATTGACGTAGTCGGCGTCGATGGCGACCGCTTCCAGGCCGGCCTTGCCAGCGTCGAACGAAACCTCTTCGAGCAGCTTTTCCATGACCGTGTGCAGACGGCGGGCACCGATGTTTTCGGTCTTTTCGTTGACCTGGAAGGCAATCTCGGCCAGCCGCCTGATGCCGCTTTCAGCGAATTCAAGCCGCACCCCCTCGGTTTCTAGCAAGGCCTGATACTGCCGCGTGAGGCAGGCATCGGTCTGCGTCAGGATCGATTCGAAGTCCTTGACCGACAGCGAATCGAGCTCGACACGGATCGGAAAGCGGCCCTGCAGTTCGGGGATCAGGTCGGACGGCTTCGCCAGATGGAAAGCGCCGGACGCAATGAACAGGATGTGATCAGTCTTGATCATGCCGTACTTGGTCGACACCGTGGTGCCTTCGACCAGCGGTAAGAGGTCGCGCTGCACGCCCTGGCGCGAGACGTCGGCGCCCTGCATTTCCGAACGGCTGGCGATCTTGTCGAGTTCGTCGAGGAAGACGATGCCGTTCTGCTCGACCGCCCTGACCGCCTCCAGCTTGACATCCTCGTCATTGACCAGGCGAGCGGCCTCTTCGTCGGTGAGCAGCTTCAGTGCTTCCTTGATCTTCAGCTTGCGCGACTTCTTCTTGCCGCCGCCGAGGTTCTGGAACATTCCCTGGATCTGCTGCGTCAGTTCCTCCATGCCGGGCGGCGCAAAGATCTCGGCCTGCATTCCCGGAGAAGCGACATCGATCTCGATCTCCTTGTCGTCAAGCTCGCCCTCGCGCAGCTTCTTGCGGAATTTCTGGCGGGTCGCGCTGTCGGTTGCGGTCGACTCGGAATTTTCGGCAAAAAAGCCGGGGCCGCGCGCCGGCGGCAGCAGGACGTCGAGGACGCGATCCTCGGCGGCATCCTCGGCGCGGCCGCGCATCTGCTTCATCGCCCGCTCGCGCTGCGACTTGATGGCCATGTCGACCAGATCGCGAATGATCGTCTCGACATCGCGGCCGACATAACCGACTTCGGTGAATTTGGTGGCCTCGATCTTGATGAACGGGGCGTCGGCGAGCCGGGCCAGGCGCCGGGCGATTTCGGTCTTGCCGACGCCGGTCGGGCCGATCATCAGGATGTTCTTCGGAGTGATTTCCTGGCGCAGCGGCTCGGCGACCTGCGCCCGCCGCCAGCGGTTGCGCAGCGCGATGGCGACCGCCTTCTTGGCATTGTTCTGACCGACGATATGCTTGTCCAGCTCGTGGACGATTTCCTGCGGGGTCATCCCGGCGCCGCCACTCATTCCAGCACCTCGATCGTGAAATTGCGGTTGGTATAGATGCAGATGTCGCCGGCGATTTCCAGCGACTTGGTGACGATCTCGGACGGCGCCAGATCGGAATTTTCGAGCAGGGCGCGGGCCGCGCTCTGCGCATACGAACCTCCGGAACCGATGGCGACGATGCCCTGTTCCGGTTCGAGGACGTCGCCGTTGCCGGTGATGATCAACGACACTTCACGGTCCGCCACTGACAACATGGCCTCCAGGCGACGCAGGGCACGGTCCGAACGCCATTCCTTGGCCAGTTCGACTGCCGAGCGCAGCAGATTGCCCTGATGCTTTTCCAGCTTGGCCTCGAAGCGCTCGAACAGGGTAAAGGCATCGGCAGTGCCACCGGCGAATCCCGCCAGGATGCGGCCCTGATAGAGCCGCCGCACTTTTCTGGCCGTGGACTTGATGACGATACTGCCCAGCGTGACCTGGCCGTCGCCACCCATGGCGACCGAATTTCCCCGACGCACCGACAGGATCGTCGTGCCGTGATATTGCTCCATGTTTGTTCCTGATCTTAGGACTTGGGGACGATGATGCGGGCGACCTTGTTGAGGCCGACGACGGCCATCAGTTCCGCCACCAGATGATTTGGGCTGCGGACAATCACATCCTTTCCGCCAGCCTTGAAGGGTGCGAGGATATTGACCAGTTGCCCGGCAGAAGCGAAGTCCATTCGGCGCACGCCCGAGAAATCGAGAACGGCGTTATCCGTAAGATTGAGGACCGAAATCAGGTCGTCGAAGCGGCTGTTCTTGATCTCGCCACTCAGGTAATGTGCATCCTTTGCCTGGCTGGTTGCCTTTCCTGCGGGAAGCTTCGGCAACGAAACAACTTCCCAAGACGGCGGCGAACGTTCGAAGGTGACAGCAAAGTCAATAGCGTAATGCTCGAAATCTTCCTGCGTGGCGTGGCGCTGCAGTAACTCCAGCAGCAGCAGCCATGAACGGGCATTCGCGGCCTCGCCTGCTTTCAGACGACGACGCAGGCGCGGAATCAGGGCCTCGACATTGTCGAGGACGATCACCGCGCCCTGGTGTCTGGCACCCGTCAGCAGGTCGGCCAGGCGGCCGGCAATCTCGTCATCGCAGCCCGCCAGTCGGCCGCACTCAACCCTGAGGGGTCGCTTTGTTTTGAGCGCATCCACCAATGGCGCCAGCATCTTCACATCGTCCGCGGTCAACACTCCCTGCAATTCACAGCTTTCGACTGCAAGTCCCCCTGAAGATGCATTGGGCGCGGCCCCAACCTCGCGCCAGGCCGGTGGCGACATCTCACAAGCCTCCACGAATTCCGCCGTCAGCTTCTCGAAGGCTACCCGATCGCCAGACAGTTCCAGGAAATCGAACAGCATCTGCCACAGGCGCAGACCTTCAGTACCCGGATAAGCGCCGAGCAGGGACTGCAACAACGGGCGAATGACCGCGTCCTGTCCATTGGCATATAACACGGCGACCTGCTCGATATCGGACTGGATGGAGTCGGAGCCATGGTCCACATTGATCGCCATCACGCTGGAGTTCGTGAATTCTCGGTCGAACTCCGACATCGCGAGTTCCATCTCGACCTTGGTCTTCGGCGCCCCAGGCTTCGCAGCCGACGGCGTCGTGGCAGGCGCTGACTGAACCTTGCGCGTGAACTCAAGGTCGGGCAAGGGCTGCGGCGGCTTCACGATCTCTTCGGACGCCTTCTTTACCGTGGGCTTTAGCGAGCCTGACGCGGTGGACTGCGGCGAGCCCGGCGTGGCAGGCGGCCTCGGGCGCATGATCTCGCGCTCCGGCATTTTTTCAGTCTTTTTCTTGAAAAGCGAAAACACTTTACTTTCCCCGATCGCAGAATCCGTCTTTTAGCATGCCACAACGCGTCATGCAATGATCAACCCCACAGCGATCAGGAGCAACGCCAGCACCGGCCCGAATGGCTGGTCCATTCCGAGAGCCAGCAGAAAGGCGGCCACATAACCGACCAGACCGATCATCGCCGCCAGCACGAGTCCGCTGCGCCAGCTACGGGCGCGCCGGAAGGCGATCCACGCCGGAACGAAGACCAGCGCGAACCCACCCATCACACCCATGGTCATCGTCGCCAGGGCGAGTGTCAGTGCGGCAACTAGGTCGAATCCGAAGACCACGGGCCAGGCACGCAGATGGCGGGCGCTGAAATAGTCGGGATAGACGCGCGCCAGCAGCAGGTGGCGCGACAGGATGGCGAGCGCCAGACCGGCGAAAAATACCCACGGAGCCACTAGAGCCAGTTGCGCCGTGCCCGAGAAATAGAGCTGGCCGTCGAACAGCGAATGCCCCAACCGCTCGGCCAGAGGCTGATTGGCCGCTAATAGGACGGCGACCGCCCAGCCGCCTAGCAGCAACAGGGCGAATGCGGCGCCACCGGCCAGTCGTCTGGCCAACAGGCGTTTGCCGACGCCGGCCAGCGCGGCCGCCGCCATCCCGCCGAGCGCCGGTGCCAAGCTGCTGACCAGTGCGAGCAGCGCCCCTGCCGCAGCGACATGGGCATAGGCAAGCGCGGCCAGCCACTCGTCGCGCAGGCGCAGGAAACAGCCGAGAACCGGCAGGACCAGCGCCAGGCCAAGGCCGGTCAGGAAGGGGAGGAGAAAGAGGTCAGACCACATCGCCGGCCTCACGCAAGACGATGACCTGATCGCACACCGCCTCGACGAACTCATGGTCGTGGCTGACGACGACGATGCCGGTTCCCGAGCCGGCCAGCCGGCGCAGCGCGCTGGCCAGATGGTCAACACCCGCCGCATCGAGATTGTTGGTCGGCTCGTCGAGCAGGACAAGATCGGCCGGCGCCTGGAGAACTGCCCACAGGGTAAGGTAATGCCGTTGTCCGCCCGACAGATGGTCGAGCCGGTCATCCAGACGTCCGACCAGCCACGGCGGCAGACCATCGTCGGCAGCCCCGGTCAGCGCCAGCAGTTCGCGCCCGCTGAGCGGCACCCCTTCAACCGGGGGGACATCCTGAGTCTGCAACGCCAGACGCAACCCCGGGCGCTTCTCCAAAACACCGGAGAACACCCGCGCCCGGCCGGCCAGCGCCGAGAGCAGTGTCGTCTTGCCCACCCCGTTGGCTCCGGTCAACCCGAGAATTCTCCCCGATTCCAGCGCGAATTCGAGCGGCGCCGTGGCCGGCCGCTCCCAGCCGGCCACCAGCGCCCTGGCACGGATCAGCAGCTCGCTCAATGCATGGCCTTCAACAGGCGCTGCACGGTGTCGTCGAAGAGACCGGACAGGTCGCCGGCTTCAGGCGTCCCGCCGACAGTGAACGGCAACATGACCGCCGGGATGCCAGTTTTTTCGGCAATCCACAGGCTGGGCCCGGCGCTCTGATAGGCGGTGCGCAACACCATTTTCGCCGGCGCATTCTGCTGGCGCGCGACCAGGCCGGAAAGCTGGCCGCTGGTCGGTTCGATTCCCGGCTTCGGCTCCAGCGTTCCAACTGTCTTCAAGCCAAGCCAGTTCGCCAGGTAAATGAACGAGTCGTGGTGCACGAGAACCGGCACGCCGCGCAACGGCAGCGCCTCCTTTTCCCAGCGCGCGATGGCCGCCTGCCACTTGCCAACAAAGGCCTTGTATCCCGCGAGATAGGCCTGCGCATTGGACGGGTCGAGCTCAGCCAGGCGGGCAGCAAGCGCTTCGCCGATCCGGAACAGGTTGCGCGGGTCGAGCTGGATGTGCGGATTGCCGGCGGCATGCACGTCGCCGTGTGCGCGATCGAGCACCACCGGCACATCGAGTAGGGTGACGAAGCGCGCCGCCTCGAAATAGCCCGGCTGGCCTGGCTGGATGTTGGCGTTGCCCGAGTCACGGATGACCAGCGGCAGCCAGCCGACCTCGAGGTCGGCGCCGGTCGCGACGACCAGATCGGCGCGCCGCGCCTGAGCCAGCAGGGACGGCCGGGCCTGGATCCGGTGCGGGTCCTGGAGGGAGGTGGTCGCGGCAAACACGCTGACCTTGTCGCCGCCGATTTCTCGGGCCAGCGCTCCCCACTCCGGCACTGTCGCGAAGACCTGCAAGGCGGCAAGTGAAGAATGGCTGGCCATCACCAGCAAGAGTGCCATCAACAGTCGGATCATGTCGTCTCTCCTCAGAATTTGTGCGCGCCATGAGCACCGAGGCTCATGATGTACTGGACGATCCACTGATTATCGGTGATTCCCGACATCGACTTGTCCTGGGCATACTGCAGGCGTAGACGGGAAAACTCGCTCCAGCTGTAGTCGACCATCGCCGTGGCACGCTTGGGCCGGTAGTCCTGAACCGCCAGGTTGAGCGCGTTGGCGCCGAGATCCTGGACGCCGCTGTCGAGCTGGTCATAGCGCAGTCCGGCACGCCACTCGGGCGTGAACTGGAAGACACCCTGCGCATACCAGCCACTCTGGCGGGTACTGTAATTGCCCGTCACCGCATCGCCGGCCGCCAGCGGATCGCAGGCGCTCCCGAGGCCGGTGCAGGTCAGATCGCCTTTGTCCTGACGCCAGAAATACTCGGTCTGGAACTTGAAATTCCGATACTTCGGGTTGCCGTCGGGCGCCCATTTCCAGACGAAATCGGCCAGCCAGGTCGATGTATCTCCAGTGAACGTCGCCTGTGCCGGAAGGCCGTTGATATCCACGAAGTCGCCCTGCCGATCATTCCCCGAGGTCTTGAGGTAGGACACGCCCGCCCGCCAACTGTTGGAAACGCCGAGATCATCGCCGAAATGCGCATACAGGGACCAGGCATCGGCGCCATTCCTGTTCCTGTCGGTCCCCGGATAGTTCGCGCCACGCCCGACTTCGGCGCCGAACTCCATGAACAGCGGCGTCGGAGCCAGCCATTTGAACTGCAGTCCATCCTCGGTAAAGCTGGCCGCCGGACCGAACATGGCGACGTACATCAACGGCGCGTTGGCGAAATCCCAAGCATGCGGATGCTGCTCGTTCAGGTAGCCGATGCCCGAACGATAGCGCCCGCCCTTGAGGCCGACGCCATGGCCGATGGCCAGTGACTGGATCCACGCCTCCTCGACGCCAACCTCGTTGTCCTGGACCGCGAAGACCACCTGCCCGCGCCAGTAGGGGTCGATGCTGCCGCCGATGACCAGTTCGGTCTCGTTGATCGAGAAACCGCGCAGGTTGTCGAGCTGATTGGGCCAGAAACCGCTAATCGTCCGGTTGGGAATGTCCTTCGTGTTCGCATATTGCCCCTGCAGGATCAGCGAAACCTCTGGGTTGAAGGCGTTCGCCGCCGAGGCAATGGCCCGGACAGGCCCGGTCTCGGTCGCACCCGCCGGCGTAGCGGCAGGCACCGGAGCCGCGGACCCGGTGGCGGCCGCTGGCGGGACTGCTGCAGTCCCGGCCGTCCTCGCCTCGGCGTCTGCCAGCTTCTTTTCGAGCGCGGTGATGCGCTGCTCGTAGGTCTTCTTCATTTCGTCGATCTGGCTGCGGATGGCGGCGAGATCGGCGTCGTTGGCCGCCTGTGCGCCGCACGAAGCGGCAAGCAGCACAGCCAGGGCAAATGGCTTGTGCAACATGGAATTCTCCTGAAAACGCAAGAAACGCGACCGCCGGCGCGATGCCCGTTGCGGTCGACAGCTAAAAGGGGGGCGTTTTCAGGTGATGGGCGGGCCGCGCTGCGGCGCGGCAGGGGGCGGGAATGCGCCGCGAGAGTGCGTGCACGAGGTTTCGACCACGAAGCCAGGCGCATCCGCGGCTGGCAAGGCAGCCAGCGACGGCAGCGCCGTCCCAAGGTCGTGTGCGGCGAGGCACAGCTCGCAGGTGTGGCCCGGCAACCCTTCATGGTCGTCTACCGCATGTCCGACGGCATGCGCCCCGGCCGCCAGTTGGGCGAACAGGAGAAGGGCAACGAGAAGGAGTCGGTGCAACCAATTCACGGCGCGATTCTAACCCCGATCATCCAAAAACCGCGGTTCCCGACCTCGTCAGCACTTAACAGCCGCAGATTTGGCGGGCCGCCCTCCTTCACCTGCGCAGCAGTCATGTTGAACGATGAGCGCAACCTCAAGCAGGCTGACAGCAAGATAGGGAATTGACCTTTGAGCTGGCGTACCGAGGGCGAATAGCTCTCGCTAAAACTGGACCAGTCATTTCAGGAAAGTTGGAAACCGATACGAGCGCGCTATTGACTCGATCCAAGCTGCGCCAGAACAACCAATACCGCAAATGCAGCCTGCGTAGCCTGCGTAGTCGGCGTAAAAACGCCGGCCCGATTCGCGACTATTGGTTCTCCTTGCTTGGCCTGGCGCCGTTGGGGGAAATGCATTGCCCGGTCGGGCAGTTACCTTTGCGTGATCTTGCCCGCAACAGCATCATGCCCAGCGCGGCGAAAGACAAGGCCAGGGTTGCGGGTTCGGGAACTGATCCAGAAGGCGGCAGCTGGTCATCTGAGAATGGCTTGTATAGCCAGACACCCGCATCAGCGGTAAGGTAGTTGTACTCGTCCAGGGCAACGAATGCATCCAGTTCATCGACGAAGTGCCACTTTCCGAGTACACCAGTTCGGAACTGACCATTTGGCTGGGCACTTGTCATGCTTGGACGCTTCTTCACAACCCATGTGGTCACAAGCTTGCCCGCAAGGTCGTAAACAGCCTCAGTCTCCCAGACAACGCCTTGATTGCGACCGTCCCACATCAGAATCTTGCCGTTATCGCTATCGTAGTCGATTCCGAAATCCCCGTTCATCAAGAAGGACGTTCCGTTCTCATTGACCAAGAAGATTGGGACGTCATTTCCATTGGGATTGGCCGAACTGGATTTCGAAAGATCCCAAACTGCGAAACCCATGTGCGATCCAGAAATGCTGGTTGTTCTTATGAACAGCCCTCGAGCAGTGTCGATGGTCGATGTGCCTTTGAAGCTTGGCACATTCGATGCAAACGCCACCTTCTCGAAACTTCCAAATTCACTCGCCCGAATATCAGCCACCTCATACCGGAACAGAGATGCCCACCCCCCGCCACCTGGGTCGACAACGTAGATGACATCTTTGCCATTCTCTTTTCGATACGCGGTAGACCCTTCCAGATATGAGGCGCCAAGGGCACCAACCCACTTTCCGTACTGGTTGCTCCACATCTTTCCACCAAGAACCGATTGGTCATATCCAGAGCCATCCGTGCCCCCAACCTTGTTCGGATCTGCTTTCCGGGGGTCCCACATCCATGGCCCCGCAGGTACCGGCGTACCATTGGCATCCTTGACAACAAACCCTCCACCACTGTTGTAAGCGGCACCACCGAAAGTGACGAACATGTCATTCACGGGAATATACATATTGTTGTCGTAGGTATGTGCCGACTGTGGGGCGGCATTGTCCACGGTGAAATAAGTGGAAGTGGAACCGAATCTTTCCATCCGGCTCGGCAAGGAGCCTCTTGTCCAGGAACCGTCATTTCCCTGCCAAACATACATCTCGTTACCAGCGTAATTCGCGTGCCCCCCCCCAAACAACAGCAGATTGCCCCGACTGGAATCCCAGGCGAATGAACTCCATGCATAGACAACCGCAGCCGGATTTGAGTTAGGGACACTATCCGCCTGCGAAGGCCAAGCACTGGAGAACTTGTTTGCATTGACTTGAACCCACCCCCCTTCCGGTGTTGCAGCCAGCAACCCCTGGAGATAGCTCAAATCTGCCACCGCAATAGCCGGTGTGGCAACAATGCAGGACAAGAGCACTGAAGCGGAAACAACTTTTTGAGGAAAGCGCATCATCGAAACATCCTTCCAAAACGAAATCGGCTTATTGCCCAACTGACTCATCTTCATCACCATCTCGCGATGCCATCAGGAACCATCTCGGTCCGTCCACGGCACGACTGTTGACTCAATATCAGAGACAAGCCACAACCGTTTGAATTTAAAAAATTCTTGGCGGCAAATATATCCGTCCGGCCACGAGCGAAATATCTGCCGAATTCTTCAATGTGTCAAATCGGCAGTGCAACTCCTTTAGCACCAGCGGCACGTTGTCGCGAACGTCGATGGCGCCGGTCGCCAGACCGGGCAGGCGGATCCGGGCGATCTTGAACGCCCTGTGGATCAGCGTCTCCGACTCGCTGGTACCCGCCACCTTCAGCATGACCCGCGACGTCTCTTCCTCGATAACGTCGATAACCTCATCGACCGTGGTCTGGTCGGCGTCGGTCGTCACACTCATCACGCGCCGGTTCAAGATGTTGTTGAGCACCACGTGCTGGGCCGCGACAAAATCTTCTGCTGCGGACCGCGGGCGCCGCGGTGATAGAGCCGGTCGATGGTTTCGACAAGGCGCTTCTTTTTCGAGACGTAGGCGTTCGAGGCAACCAGCTTGGTATCTACGTTGATGTGCATTTTGATTCCCCGCAAGCAATGCGTGCAGAACGATTCGGCGTATCGGTGCAAACGCGGCGTAAACGCAATTCAAACGTAGTGCAACAATAAAGCCTGGGGGATCCAGCAACAATTCGAGTTGAGGGATATCCGCCAGTGTCCCGGAGCGTGCTCAGTCGACCTGGACCAGCAAACCCTTGAGATACTCGCCTTCCGGGAAATTCAGGGCCACCGGATGGTCGGCCGATCCCGTCAGCCGGCGGACAATGCGCGCCTCGCGGCCCGCATCAAGCGCCGCGCCGGCAACGATCTTCTGAAACAGTTCGAGCCCAATGCCGCCGGAACACGAGTAGGTCATCAAAAGACCACCCGGCCTGAGCAGCCGGAAGCCAAGCACGTTGATGTCCTTGTACGCTCGCGCCGCGCGCTCGGCGTGGACGGCCGAGGGCGCGAACTTGGGCGGATCTAGGACAATCAGGTCGAACAGCCGGCCTTGCTTGCGAAAGTCACGGAGGGCGAGGAAGACATCAGCTTCCCGCCATTCGGCGCGTTCGGCCGGCAACCGCGGATTGAGCGCCAGACTGGTCTGCGCCTGCTCCAGCGCTGGCCCGGACGAATCGATCGAGAGTACGCCCGCCGCCCCGCCAGCCAGCGCCTGCAGCGAAAAGCCACCGGTGTAGCAGAAGCAGTTGAGTATCTCCCTGCCCGCCGCCAGTTGGCCGAGCAGGGCACGGTTGTCGCGCTGGTCGAGATAGAAACCGGTCTTGTGCCCGCCAACGATGTCGACCGTCAGCCGGACGCCGTTTTCCTCGATGCTTGGCGGCGAGTCCGGCGCCGCACCATGCAGCCAGCCGGTCGCCATCTCCAGGCCTTCCAGCCCGCGCACGTCGGAATCGGAACGCTCGTAGATGCGCGCGCAGCCAGTCGCCTTGACCAGACCGGCAACGATGGCGCTGCGCCACTTGTCGGCACCAGCCGAGGTCAGTTGCACGACGACGGTGTCGCCGTACTGGTCGGCGATGACACCGGGCAGCCCGTCGGATTCGGCGTGGATCAGCCGCAGCCCCTGCTGGCCGCGCAATTCGTGCAAGGCCCGACGGCGCGCCACGGCGCCGGCGATGCGGCGCTTGAAGAAGGCATCATCGACCGATTCTGCGCAGTCGAAGGTCCAGAAACGCGCGCGAATCTGCGACCGCGGGCTGTACGCCGCGCGCCCCAGCGGCCGCAGGTTGTCGGCCAGCACCTCGACTGTATCGCCCGGCCGCGCCCGGCCTTCGAGACGCCCCACCGCGCCGGCAAACAGCCACGGGTGGTGCAGCTTGAATGCGGAACGCTCCTTGCCCGGCAGGAGAATGAGCTGAGCCATGTTTTCTCGGCTTCAAAAGCAAGAAGCCCCGGTCACCTCGCGGCAACCGGGGCCGTGAATCAGCGGCGGCAGCTCAGCCGCCCAGCGCCTTGCGGTTACGGGCGTGACACTCGGCGGCGTAGATGATTTTGAACAGGGTCTTGCCGGTGCCCCTGAACAGACGCTTGCTGGACTTGGAAATGCAGCGGCGCTCCAGGGAAGAGCGGCGGGTACGGGGGATGGCCATGACTAACTCCTTGAATTCGGCGATTTTTCGAAACGGTTAATCATAGGGGCTGGTGAGGAAAAGGTCAATTGAAGCCTGATCATTGAGCCTTCCATTCATAATCAATGACCAGCGGCGCATGATCGGAAAAGCGTTCGCCCTTGTAGACCTCAGCCCGCCGCACGCCGGCTGCGACCCCCGGCGTGGCCACCTGGTAGTCGATCCGCCAGCCGACATTCTTGGTCCAGGCCTGCCCACGATTGCTCCACCAGGTATAGGAATCACCAGTTGCGTCGGGATGCAGGCGACGATAAGCATCGACCCAGCCCTGGTCGTCGAACACCCGGGTCATCCAGGCCCGCTCCTCGGGCAGGAAGCCGGAATTCTTCTGATTGGATTTCCAGTTGCGGAGATCGATTTCCTTGTGCGCGATGTTCCAGTCGCCGCACAGGACAATCTCTCGCCCTTCCGCGCGCAATCTACCGAGATGTGGCAGGAAGCTGTCGAGAAAGCGGAACTTTGCCTCCTGGCGCTCGGGCGAAGAGGAGCCGGACGGCAGGTAGAGCGATATGACCGAGAGTTTTCCGAAATCAGCCCGGAGGTAGCGCCCTTCGGCGTCAAACTCGCCATGGCCGAAACCTTCGAGGACGCGGTCAGGCTTCTGCCGGCACCAGATACCGACCCCGCTGTACCCCTTCTTTTCCGCCGCATGATAGAAAGCGTGCATGCCGTCCGGTGCCAGCATTTCCTGTGAGAGATCTGGCAATTGCGCCTTCAGCTCCTGCAAACAGACGATGTCCGGGGCCTGCGCGACCACCCAGTTAAGGACGTTCTTGCTCCAGGCACTGCGGATGCCATTGAGATTCAGCGAGATGATGCGTAACATTTGGCTTTTTTTGGCGACGCTTGCTCGGGCGTTCGGGAATGGAAGGGATGGACTTTCGTCAGGATTTCATCGAATTCGCACTCGGCTGCAGGGTACTGCGCTTTGGCGAGTTCACCACAAAGGCTGGGCGGCTTTCGCCGTATTTCTTCAACGCAGGGCTGTTCAGTGATGGCCAGTCGCTTGGTCGACTGGCGGAATTCTACGCCAAGGCCGCCGATGCCGGCGGGGTCGAGTTCGACATGCTGTTCGGCCCGGCTTACAAGGGCATCCCCTTGGTTGCGACCATTGCCGTCGCTCTGGCGCAGCGCGACAGGAACGTTCAGTTTGCCTTCAACCGGAAGGAAGTCAAGGATCACGGCGAGGGCGGCAGTATTGTCGGTGCCCCACTCGCGGGCCGCGTGTTGATTGTTGACGATGTGATCTCGGCTGGAACCTCGGTACGCGAATCGGTCGAACTGATTCGCAACGCTGGGGCAACACCGGCTGGCGTGCTGATTGCACTGGACCGTCAGGAGCGGGGCCAGGGCGAACTTTCGGCGGTTCAGGAAGTCCAGCG
>Ga0208460_10001206_pt1 | contig 15934 bp, 11 predicted proteins | sample AD_STIC10_MetaG_FD_184436 | JGI IMG/M metagenome (GOLD analysis project Ga0208460, IMG submission 184436) | Active sludge microbial communities of municipal wastewater-treating anaerobic digesters from USA - AD_STIC10_MetaG (SPAdes) (version 2) | ecosystem: Engineered > Bioreactor > Anaerobic >... | reverse complement strand
TGTACACCTTGTTGGCCAGGTCCCTGTGGAGGCTGGTCTCCGATTCCTTCGTTCGGGCCCCGACGACCATGTCGTGGGTCCCCACGTGCTCGAGCAGCCGGGGGATGTCAGCCGGGTCGTGCTGCCCGTCGGCGTCCATCATCACGAACACACGGCCCCGGGCCTCGCGGATTCCGGTCTTGACGGCCGCGCCGTTGCCGATGTTGTAAGGGTGCGAGATGACCCGCGCCCCCTTATCCCGGGCCCGCGCGGCGGTTTCGTCGGTGGAGCCGTCGTCGACGACGAGAACCTCCCAGGGACGGCCCAGCGGTTCCATGACCGCACCGATCTGGTCGAGCAGGGGGGATATCCCCTGCTCTTCCTGGAAGGCAGGAAGGATGATGCTGATCTCGACGGGTGAGTCTGGCGCTGCGGTCAACGGCCCGGGTTCCATCCTTGCGGGAAGTGCCGGCGTATCGCTTGCGAGGGCTCGATTTCGGCCGGCCAGTTATGATTGATATTCAACTAACATGCCAGAAAACAAGGCAAAAGGCACCAGGCATAAGGCTGAAGGCAATATCGTGCAAAAAATCGGGCTATTCTCCCATGGCCCATATCGGGAGCAACCCCGGGAAGGGGAGCTTTTTGATCTTGCGCCCAGCCCCGAAAGAACGCCTGGGCAATGGGAGATCTCCCCGTTATCCCCGTCGTGTCGGCGCTCTGGATGTCCCTATAATGGGGAATGCAAAAAATCAAGGGAAAGCTTCGATATAAAAAGCTTTCTTCTCTCGCGATTATCGTCTAATAAGGACGTGGGTTGCCCGTTTTTGTCACGGAAGATGCATAAAATGATGTGACTTTTCCCCGGCCCGATTTGTATATGAAGCAGATCGACGAAGGCGAGATCATCGGGCGGGTCCTGGCGGGTGACCGCGAGGCCTTTGCCCATCTTGTCGATGCGTACAAAGGACCGGTTTTTCGCCTGGCCTTCCGGATGACAGGAAGCGCCCGGGATGCCGATGACCTGAGCCAGGAGATCTTTCTCCGGGTCTTTCAGCATCTGGGGCGGTTCAGGCAGGGGGAGCGGTTTTTCCCCTGGCTCTACACGGTGGCCCTCAACGTGATCCGCAACCACCTCCGGAAGGGGAAGGCCGTACCGGAGGGCGAATCCGCGAGGGGCGTGCCGGAAGCGGAAGATCCCCGCGACGACCCGGCCGACGCGGCCGTCAGCCGGGAGCGCAGCCGCCGGATCCGGGGCTACCTGATGAGACTTCCGACGGCGGTCCGGGAGATCCTGGTGCTGCGGTTCTACGAGGGGATGAGTTTCGAGGACGTTGCGTCGCTGACGGGCGATTCCTTGGGCAGCGTCAAGATGAAGGCCTACCGGGGCCTGGAGAAGATCCGGGGCATGATGGAGGCGGACGGTTTCGTCGATGACGAAACGCGGAGTTGAGAGGGTAAGAAACTTGGACCCTGATCGAAGTATAGAAAAAATAATCGGGGAGATTGACGGGCAGAGACCTTTTCCGGAGGCCGGCGAGCCGGACTCCCGTTGGAAGGAACTGGGCGGGATCGCCCGGGTGATGCGCGAGGAGGCCACCCCCGAGCCGCCGGCCGACCTGGGGGTGCGCGTCATGGCGCGCATCCGGTCCTTCCGGCCTTCACCGTGGCGCGTGCTGGGAGAGGCCCTCGTGAGGCCCCGCGCGGTCAGCTTCGACCCGATCCGGGCGCTGCGCGCCCCCGTGTCCGGGCAGGAGTGCTCCTTCTACTTTTTCATGGTCGGCATCTTTTATGCCGTCCTGGGCGTGATCCTGCTTACCGGGCTGCCAGGGTTGGGATCGTTTCCCGCTGCGCCGGGCTGGGTCCGCTGGCAGCCGCCGATCGCGCTTGCCACGGCCGGGTGCATGGCGGCCATCGGGCTTTACCTGTTGAAGGACGGAAAGCTGGCCCTCCGCGCGGCGCGGGTTGGGGCGCTGGTCTATCTCGGGTTCGCCCTGCTCAACGGGGTCTTCGTGCCCCTGGAGTGGAGCGTCCCCGTCTCGGCTTACGTGTCGCTGGTCTCGGCTCTCGTCGGGCTGCCGACGGGCTTTTTCCTGGTCCGCACCTTGCAAAACTGCGGGAAACGGTATGCGTAGAACAGCTTGGGAAGGACAGCTAGGCGGGCAGGGCGGGTTCACCCTGTTCGAGATCATCATGGTGCTCCTGATCCTCGGGGTGATCTCCTATTTTGCCGCCTCGAGACTGTTTTCAGACGACGTACCCACGCAGGTTGCCGAGATGGAGCTTGTGAAGAATCACCTGCGCTACGCCCAGTCGAGGGCCATGAATTCGGAGAGCAGCTGGGGAATCAAGTTCGGGTCGGCAACCCGTTACTGGCTTTTCAAGGGTTCCGAGGAAAATGCGGTTATCCGCCTGCCGGACGTCGAGACTGCGGACGGAGCCATGCAGCTCCACGGGATCCAGGTCACGCCGCCTCCGGGGAGCAAGATCGCCTTCGATGCCTTTGGCAGCCCGGGCACGACGACGATCGCCCTGGCCACAACCGCCGGCAACATCACCGTGACGAAAAACACGGGTTTCATTCCCTGATCATCCGGGAGGTGCAGGAGCCATGAAACGGCACATGCGGTATTGCAGCAGGTCCGCGCCAGGCCTCGAAGAGGACGGCTTCACCCTGCTCGAGGTGATCGTCACGATCGTGGTTGCTGCGATCATGGGGGTCTTCTTCGCCCAGTTCGTGGGTACGAGCATCATCCACAGCGCTGATCCGGTCTATCGTGCACAGAACCTCTCGGGCGTCACCCACATCATGGAGTACATGAACGCGGACTACAAGAGGCTTGCCGCGACCCAATCGAACTTTCTCGCCATTTTCAAGGACTACGTCACGTATGGCAACACTTCGACGAAGCCGGAGGGCTACGAGGGCTACCCGTATTACGGGTCCTACCGGATTGTCCATAACGATTACATCAAGTTTGTCTCGGGTGTGGAACAAGCGGAACCCATTCCGGCCAACCAGCGGGTCCTCAAGGTCACGATCAGCCGGGGCGACCAGACCGTGACTGCCCTGTTCACCCGCTAGCGACACGTGGGGCGAAGGCCATGAAAAACAAGTCGGGCTTTACCCTCATCGAGATCATGGTGTCTCTCGTCCTCGTGGGGCTGATCGCCGGGATTGCCGGCACGTCGGTCATCACGGCCACCAAAAGCTATCTCTTCGCCCGGGAGAACAACGCCATCACGCAAAAGGCCCAGCTTGCGCTCAACCGCCTCAACCGCGAGATCATCGAGCTCTCCAACATCCGGGACGCGAGCAGCACGTGCGTCGTCTACGAAAGCCCCTACGGGCGAAGGGCTGTCGCGCGCCTGGGCAACACCGTGCGCCTGTTTACCGGTTACGGCAGCATGGTGTGCCCGACGGAAGGCGGTGACGTCCTCGTGGACGGCGTGCAGGGTTTCTCGATCCTGTACAATCCGATTCCCAACGGCACCGTGAGTCTCTGGAGCCTGGGGCAGGACATCAAGAATCTTTTTGTGGTGAACATTCAGCTTGTCCTGTCGCGCCCCGACACGGGGGGTACGGTTCCGTTTTACATGACCGTTTCGCCGCGCAACAACAACAACAGCGGTGGCGCGGCCCTTCCAACGGCCGCCAGCCCGCCCCCCGAGTACAGCGGCAAGCAGTGCTTCGTGACCACGGCCGCTTACGGCGATGCGGACCACCCGGTCGTGGAGACGATGAGACTGTTCAGGGACCGCTTCCTGCTCCCGACGGAGACAGGGCGGGCCCTCGTCCGGTTCTACTATGACGTCGGCCCGTCCCTCGCGGAGGCCATCCAGGACAGGCCGGTCGCCTGCCTGTTCGTCCGGCTCCTGATCACGCCGCTGGCGGGATTCGCCCTGCTTGCCCTCTATTGCCCGCTCCTCGTTCCCTTGCTTCTCCTGCTGTCCTGGGCCGCTGCCCGCCTCGTCGCCAAGGCGCTGGCCCGGCGGGCCCTGCGCCGGAGGAGGCGGCTTCAAAGACAGCACGGGGCCATGCTGGTGACGCTCATTGCGGCCCTCGTGGTCTTCTCGGCCCTCGGAGCCCTGATGATCGGCATGTTCGGCACGTCGGCCCTGAGCCAGGTGGCGGGAAACAGCGCCATGAAGGCGTACTATCTCGCGGAATCCGGGTTCCGCTATGCCGCCGGTGAGTACATCAATGTCACAGGGGCCGGTGAAGCGGCAAGGGAGGAAGCGCGCGACAGCTTGCTGAAGGACAGATTACACGGTCAATCTTTTTCGCTCGGCGGCGACGGTTCGTTCAAACTCGACGTTTACGCGTATTACTTCAAGGCCATTCAGGCTCCCGGCGGGAATGCGCTCACGGCAAGGTTCTTCGGAGGCATGCCCGTGAACATGGGCGATATGAACAACCCGTTTAACGCAGTATGGATGAAGGTTCAGAAGCCGGGCGGCGAAATAACCCATAACCGGGCTTACCTCGAAACCGGGAGTATCCCGGGCACGGTCATTCTCAGACAGGTCGACGCAGGAGGGAATGCGGTCGACTGGGATTCAGGTCATTGGGATTCCACCTCCGGGACAGGGTCGCTGATTACTCCCGTTTGTGTTCCCGACCGCGCAAGGCGGACGCTCATCCCGGACAGCGGAGGCTATGATCTGGCGTACGCAGATATTCCCGGAATCCTGGCGTTTCCGGAGAAAAACGGGATCTTCACGGTCAGGTTCGAGGGGGAGACGAACCCGAGAATCCTTGCCTACCGGCAGCGGGACATCGCCAACAGACGCCTTAAAGGGGTCAGTGACCCCAATGGCGGCATCCTGCCTGCGGGTGCGATGGTCGACCCGGGGACCGCCGCTCCCTACCAGAACTTCGTGGAGCTGACGAAATTCGTCCGTCTCGATTCCACGGGCACAATCGGCACGGGCGCCTCGGCGGTCAGCCGGAAGGTGACGTATTACGCGCCCATCGGGTATGCCAGGGCAACGCCCATCCCCAAGGCGGAGTTCAAGGAGTCCTTTGGCGATGCCGCGCTGGCAAATTGGTTCACGGGCCTTCACGGAAGCCACGTCGGCGAGCAGGTGCAATCATCGAGTATCGGCCCGGCCCTGCGATTCGGGCCAGGCGCCGTGACAAAGACATCAGGGGGAACAATATATCGCGAAGGGCAGATAGGGCTCAACTGGAGCGGAGCCGTCCCTCCTATCCCTCTTATGGCGGAGTGGAGCCGCGCCGGCAACTATCTGAGCTATGACGCGCAGGCGAAGGTGTATTTCTATTTCACCATGACGAAACAGATCGCAGGGGTAACCTTTCGTCTGGACGAATCCGGCAATGCCATGGGCCTTTCATTCGGCGAGCTGCAACAGGGCGTGGATGAATTCGGCCGCGACCACGATTCAATCCCGGACCAGATCGTCTCGTCAAGCGCCATAACCAATCCGGTGATTACGCTCTGGACAAAACAGTATGACAAGTCGGACGATACGTTCACGGTTGTAAGCAACCCCGGTCCGCAGGGCTGTGCGGGTCATCCCGATTCGACTACGGTGCGATATGCGATTCTTTCCTCGAACAGTTCGGTATGGGATACGGGGTTTCGGGTGCGCTTCAAGCAGGTCGGGGGGGCTTCCTTGCCCGGCGGCCTGGCTGAAAACACGGACTATTACGTCCGCAGAATCGCCGGTACGGACTACTTTTATTTGTTCGACTCGTATTCTGACGCCATTGCCAAGGACGGAAGCACTCCCACTCCGTGCTGGACTTGGGATCGTGTGCGGGCGATTTCAGGACCAGGCTCAGGAACCGTCAGGGCCGTCAATCAGAACCCTGCCTGGACAAACCTTGCGTACCAGGCCTTGACGTCCGGGAACAGGAATTATGGCCTGTACAACATGTCGCTTAGCATGCCGGTCCCCTGGGCGACGTTGCTGGTCAGGATCATCGAGGCGCCTTCCGTTTCGGTTCTGAGCACCGCAGGCTCGACGGGCAGGGAAATTGCCAGCGGCGACACGGTATATACAACCGGCAACAACAGCCCGAGCGGGTCCGTCGAGGCCATCGCGTTGGTGAAGAAGAATCCCGTATACAGGACCAACAATTTGACGGCGCGCGACTGGTCGGGGAAGAGGGCCGAGGCGGTCCTGATTCTGGAGCCCGTAAAGGACAGCAACGGTGCCATCCGGCCCCACGTCTTCGGACAGGGGAAGACCCTCTTTGCAGGCGCCGAAGGGGCAGGCGCGAATGCCGGTGTCGTGAATACCCCTCCGGGTTCGACGGATATCGTCTACCGGGACAGGGACCAATGGATCGCCGTGTACGTGGCCGATCCGACCGGCCCCGATTCGTCGAGGGTACCTGACTCGAATCCGTTCAACATCTACAACAGCAGCACCGGCCAATATCAGCGGGGCCGCATTCTCAGGACATCCGTCCGCTGGCCCGTGGACGACGTGGAAAATACGGTCGCCGCAAACGATTTCTTCACAGTCGTCCGTTTCGGGAGCTTTGTGAACTCAGCGCTGCCCTCGTGCAGGGTCAGCGGCGGCTCGGGTTTGCTGGAGCTTGGCGGGACGAATTGCCTGGGCGGCTTCTTTTCGAAAGACAACATTGATCCGGCACCCGATATGCTGAGATTTTCGAGTCCCGACGGGGTTGTCTTTAACAGTCCGTCAGCGGGCACCCTGCCGCCAGAAAGGGCGGAAGTCGGTCTCCATAATTACGGAGGAAATATAACGTACTTTGATGATTTTGCCCTTCAGTTCGGCCCCGGCTACGGGATCACGAGGCAAGGGTTCCTCCTGCCGATCCAGCAATAGCCTTCTTGCGGACGATATCAGCGAAAACCCGGCCCCGGCCGGGTTTTCTGCCTACGGGCCGTCCGCGGTGAAAGAAGCGAGAATAGTGGATGAGGTGGGGGAAGCGGCAGGGTCGGCAGCAAGTCAAACGGGATGAGCGCATAGACCGAACAGACCGGTTCTCTATGCCTTGGGCCGCCCGAAGTTGGATATCTGCGCAATCAGCTCGTCGATGGAGGCCGTCTCGTCGATGATCAGGTGGGAGCCTCCTTTTTCCGCATCGTCGATGGACTGGCTGTAAAGATGGTCGAAAGCGCCGTCCCGCGACAGGGACGAGATGGCCCTCTCCCCGTTGCCGCCGCCCGGCGGGGTTGACTGGCCCCGCCCGCGGCTTGCCTCGGGACCGATGCCGTTGCGCAGATCCGGCCCCCCGCCGGTCATCCCCGCGCTGAAGTCCAGGTATCCCTGCGAGCCGTACGCTCCGCCGCGGGCCTGTTCAGGCTTTCGGGGCGAGGCGACGGGGCGGGGCCCCGCGGGCTCCCCTTCGACCAGCGGCGAGTGGTACACCTCTTCCTGGGAGGATTCCGCCGAGGGCTTGAAGATGTCCTGGGGGGACGCGAAGGAGCCGACCTTTGCCAGATACTCCCGGGCGTACCGCTCGGTCGTGAACATGCCGTCGTTCTTGCCCATCTGGATGGCGCTCTCGATCTGGGGGAACTTGTTTTCCCGGAGGATTCCCTTGACGGACTGGTTTCCGCGCAGGATGGACAGCACCGGCACGCGGAACCCGACATCCTCCCTGATGACAAGATGCTGGACCACGAGCCACTGCAGCGTCGAGGCGACCTGGTGACGGATTTCCTCCTGGGCCTCCAGGGGGAAGGAGTTGCAGAGCCGGTACAGGGCGTCTTCCGCGTGGGTGGCGTGGAGCGTGGCGATGACGAGGTGTCCCGATTCGGCGGCGTTGAGGGTGAGCCGCATGACTTCCGGTTCCCTCAGCTCCCCCACGACGATCACGTCGGGGTCCTCGCGCAGCACGTCGACGAGGCCCTGCTCGAAGGACGGCATGTGGGCGCCCAGCTCCCGCTGCTCGATGAAAGACTTCCTGGAGACGTAGCGGTACTCGACGGGGTCTTCCAGGGTCACGATGTGGGCGGCCCGGGTGCGGTTGATCTCGTCGACAATCGCGGCGATCGTCGTCGACTTGCCGGAGCCGGTGGCGCCGCAGATGAGCACGAGACCGGCACGCAGCTCCGCGATCTGTTTCAGGGAGGGGTGCAGATTGAGCTTTTCGACGGTCGGGACCGTTCCGGGGAGAAGCCGGATGGCAATGCTGAGCCCTCGTGTCGTGTTGAAGATGTTGACCCGGATCCGGATGTTGCGGATGGTCATGGCCATGTCGACGGACCATCGGCTCCTCAGCGTCTGGAGCTGCCTGACCGTGAGGATTTTCTTTACGAGCCCGTCGATCTCTCCGTGGGTCCAGCGGCCCGAGGTGTCGAACTGGATCTGGCCGTTCCTGCGGTAGACGACCGGATGCCCCCCGGTGATATGCACATCGGAACAGCCTTCCTGGACGGCCGTCACAATGACCTTGCTGAACTTCGTCATCCTTTCTTGTCCCCCCCGGATCCGGTCGGAATCAGCGATGTGGAATCCGCTGGAAGGTATTCATCTTGAAAAGGATCAACAGCACATGGGCCCGGTGGAGGAATATTTAGCACGAAGCATGCCATAAGAGCCGGAGAGCTATAATATTAAATCCATGAAAATCGGTTACTTGCGTGCTTTGTCGCGCGGGGCGAGGACGGGCAGATCGTCAAAAAATCATCACTCCATTGTTCGAGCGCAACGAATGCATCAAATATTGTAGATTTATCCCTTCTCCGTATTTTCCCTTGACTTGCCGATTTGTTGCCGTTAATGGTCGAATTGGATCGTCCACGGGTGGATCTCCGCTCTATCCGTTCCGGCTGCTTTTTCGTGATGTGAGCCGCTCCGCTGAATCTCGCCGGTGCGGCAGACCGTTCCTTGCGTCGTCGTCAGCCATCGGGAGCTTTGCAGCGGACTCTCCGGTAATCCGGATAGGGGCATCCGGGGTTGTCCCGCGAGTCTGCAATGAAGGAATGCGGCCGCGGCTGCATTGCCGTAAGGAGGGGAATATGAAAAAAATAGTCGTCGCCCTGGTAGCGCTCTGCTTCCTGGCTTCCGTCGTGCCCGCCGGTGCCAGCGAAGGCAAGTTCCTGCAGTGGTTCATCGAGCAGCTCAAAAAGCCCGGTCCCGCCGGCCGTCCCGGGCCTCCCGGTCCTCCGGGCCCGGAAGGCCCCCCGGGACCTCCCGGGCCGCAGGGACCCGAGGGCCCCGCGGGACCGCAAGGACCGGCAGGTCCTCCGGGCCCGGCAGGCAGCGCCGCCGGGATCCAGAGAGTCGTGTACGGAACCGTTAATGCGGATGGGAGTATTCTGCGCGGGAGCGGATTCAGAGTTCAGCCCTATGCATCATCAATCTGCACCTACGGCAGCAGCAGGATCCCGTGCAGGTACTACGAGATACAATTTGATGAGTTCTTCAACGTAGCGCCTGTCTGCACGGCGACGATTTACGGCGGGGAATCGTTCCAGCTGCAACCTGTAAGCATCGTGATCACAGGCACGAGTAAAAGTATCCTGGGAGTCGAAACGGGAATCAATACTCCCGGTGAAACTTCAGGAGGATCCGTTCCCTTCTCGTTCATCTGCGTCCAGTGACGGCCCAAGCCGAAGAAATCCCGGGATCAAGCAAAAGGGGCTGCCCGCGGCGGGTAACCCCTTTTTCACGAACGGAAGCAGCGGCCGCTTCCCGCGCCGCGTTGCCGGAATCCGTTATTCCTTAAACTTTCCCGAGTCCCTGATCTGGGCGATCAGCTCGTCGACCGTCGCCTTCTCGTCGATCATGAAGTGCTTTTCCGTGCCTTCGTCGGGGTGGAGGAAAATGACCGACTTGTCCTCGGCGGGCGCCCTCTTCGGTCTTGAAGCGGCCGGCTCGGGGTCGCCCTCGAGCAGGGGCGAGTGGTAGATCACCTCGCGGGACATCTCCTCGGAAGGCCTGAAGTTCTCCGCCGGGGGGTAAAAGGAGTCCTTCGTGCCGAGATAGTCCTTGAGGTATCTGTCCATGGAGAACATGCCGTCGCTCTTGCCGATCTGGATGGCGCTCTCGATCTGGGGCAGCTTGTTTTCCCGGATCATGCCCCGGACGGAGTTGGTGCCCCGGAGGATGGAGAGCAGGGGCACCCGGAACCCGAAACGCTCGTGGAAGATGAGCTGCTGAATGACGATCCAGGCGAGCGTCGAGGCGACCTGGAACCGGATCTCCTCCTGGGACTCCAGGGGGAAGGAATTGAACAGCCGGTACAGGGCGTCCTCTGCGTTCGTGGCGTGCATCGAGGCGATCACGAGGTGGCCGGACTCGGCGGCGTTGAGGGTGAGGCGCATGACCTCCGGCTCCCTCAGCTCCCCCACGACGATCACGTCGGGGTCTTCACGGAGGACGTCCGTGAGCCCCTTCTCGAAGGAGGGCATGTGCGTGCCGAGCTCCCGCTGCTCCACGAAGGACTGCTTGGATGTGAACCGGTACTCGATGGGGTCCTCGAGGGTGACGATGTGGGCGGTGCGATTGCGGTTGATCTCGTCGATGATGGCGGCGATCGTCGTCGATTTGCCCGTGCCCGTGGCGCCGCAGATGAGCACGAGCCCGGATCGAAGCTCCGCGATCTGCTGCAGAGAGGGGTGGAGGTTCAGGCGCTGGATCGTGGGGATGACCCCCGGCAGCAGGCGAATGGCGAGGCTCAGGCCGCGCGTCGTGTTGAACACGTTGAGCCTCAGGCGCACGTGCTGGATCGTGACGGCCACATCGACGGACCACTCCCTGCGCAGAAGCTGGATCTGCCGGGGCGTGAGCAGCTTCCTCACCAGGGCGTCCACCTCGGCATGGGTCCACTTGATGGAGCGGTCCTGCTGAATCTGGCCGTTTTTTCGGTACACCACCGGGTGCGCGCCGGTGATGTGGATGTCCGAGACCCCCTCGCGCACCGCCGCGGCGATGACGCCGATGAATTTTTTCATTCTTCCCCTCGCGGGCCGGGATTCTCCGGATGAACAGCCATCCCGGCGTTCATCCGGGAAACGATAGCCCCCTCATAATATCGTCCCTCGTCCGCCGTCCCTTGAGTCCCGGTGATGACGAACCGGGACGGCATGCCGCCGGCATGCGGCTTTACGGAACCTTTGCCGGGGCCCCTAGAGGCTTTTCTTGATCTCCGAGAGAATGACGACGTGCCTTCGCTCCTCCTCGATGACCTGGTCGAGCAGGCTCTGGGCGGAGTCCGTGACGTACTTCTTCATCTCCGAATAGTAGAGAACGGAATCGAGCTCGCGCCCGATCGCGAAATCCAGGGCTGCGGCCACGTCCCTGATATCGGCGAGTTCCGTGGTGGCTGCGGCCGTGAAGACTTTTCCGTCGATGCTGCCCTGCAGATAGGCCATGTACTCGCCGGGGTAGCTCTCCTTGGGCATGACGGCGTCGATCCTGGAGAACATGTCGGCGAAGAGCTTGCGGTGCTTGACCTCCTCCGCCGCGAGTCTGGTGAAGATCCCGTAGATCTTCGGATCCTTGGCGATAGAGGCCGCGTAATTATAGAATTTTTCGCCATTCTCTTCCATGCGGATGGCGAATTGGAAGATGTCGCTTCCCTGGTAGCTGCTCATGTCGTTCCCCCTTCCGAAAATATGCGGGGATTATAGACGTCTTTTCCTTTCGTGGCCATTCTTTTTTTTTTGCAGTGATGTGTGTCCCCTTCAACCCCGCGGCGGCAGACGAATCGCCGTCTCCGATCGGGGATGACCGCCCCGTACGGCAGCGGGCAGAATTCCGGCGCGTCGAGGGAAAAGGGGATCGGGGAGGGGGGGCGGGGAGGTCTTTCGACCTCCCCTCTGGAGTTTATCGCTTGTCTGAAGGAGGAGATTCTTTAAGCGACCTTGAAAGTAATGACTCAGCTTTTAATCGGTTTCCTTGCTTGAATGAGGACCCTCCTCGCTGTTGTTGGGCACCTCATTTGCAGTTGACCTGTGCCCGATTATTTTGCAGGTTGTGTGCCACGGCGGGAGATGGCGCTTAACATGTTGATTTTGTGCCAATATTCGTCTTTCCCTCGCTGCCTTTCTCACCGCAGGGACGGATAGCAGAGGCAAAATATGTCGGCCGGAACGAGGAATTCCGTGAATGCCCTTTTCTTTTCGATAGTTACAGATTTTGTTTCGGTCGACATCTTCGACATTAATGTCGAAAGTGACGGGGCCGGTAAGCCCGGGCGAGATGCTTGACATTTCTTTCACGATGGGGTTCACTGACTTCGCTTCCGTCCGGAGGGCGCCGGAGGGCGGACAGGCGGCAGCGGGCGACCCCCCGGCGTGCCAACAGGAGTGGATCATGAAGCTGAGCAGCCTCTTCTGCGTTCTGATCCTCGTGTTATGCGCGGTTTCCGAGGGCCACGCCCAGGGCGCGGGGCGCGACAACCGGCCCGATCCCCCGGGCGCGGCGGGCCGCGAAGTGTCCCTTGTGAAGGAGCTGAAGCTGACGGAAGCGCAGGACAGGGAAACGAGAAGAATCCGGACGCTCTATTCCAACCGGATTCTCAAGCTGCGCAGCGAAATCATCGGCAAGAGCATCCAGTACCGCGAACTCCTGAGCGACCCTGCCGCCACGGAGGAGAGTATCCGGGCCAAGGGACGGGAAATCGAGGCCATCGACACGCAGCTCATCCGCGAGAGAATCGACTTCGAGATCGAGATGCGCAAGATCCTGACCCCCGAGCAGTTCCATCGATGGTATTCTTCCATGGACCAGCCGCCGGCAAAGAAAAAGACCGTCCGATAAGCGGACGGGAGAACCCAGTTTTCACCGGATAGCCGGATGAATCAAATCCCCTCAGCCAGCCAGATCCTTCTGCGCCCCATCACCCTGATCATTTCCTGCACGATTTTCGTGATCCTGATCCTGGTCATGGGTCTCATGGACCTGAACCGGCTCGACCAATCCCTCGTCAACTTCATGGAAGTCAGAGGCCTCGACGTGGCGGAAAAGATCGAGCGCGAGTCCCTGGTCAGCTACACGGGCATCATGCAGATGCTCCGGGGCGAAGCGGCCGGCGAGACGCTCATCCCGCTCACGGATGAGACCTTCCTGACCCAGGAATCCCTGATCAAGGCCCTCCTCAATGTGATCCGCACCGTCGACGGCCGCTGGCCCTCATCGAACATCAACCCGGAGGATGCCAAGGGGGTCATCGAAAAAGAGGGCCTCTGGCTGCTTGCCGTCGTCGACGACGGGGGCCGCGTGCTGTATCAGAGCCGGCCCCTGCCGAGGCCGATCCTCTCCCGCGCCGAGCCTGCCATCCGGAAAAAAAAGGACCTGGTGATCGACCTGTTCGGCCGGTCCGAGAGAGCGGGCCGGAGCGGCGTTGTCGCCCTGCGGCGGAGCAGCGGCAACGGGACCATCATCATTGCCCTGGACGACGATGCCCTGCAGTGGTGGGGCATGCGGATCGCAATGCAGAAGGCCGTCGACGAAGCGGCCCAGACGCCGGGCGTCGTCTTCGTCACCGTCCTTGACGGCTGGGGGGCCGTTCTCGGGGCCCGGGGCGAGCAGCCCGCATCGCAGGACATGACGGCCCCTGAGAAGGGGCTCCTGGCCGGGACGGTTTCGGTTGCAGCCCGGGGCGTGAGGCTGGGCGAAAAGGAGCACCTCATGGTCATGGCGCCTCTCTCCCTGGAGGGACGGCCCGCCGGTGTCGTGCGGGTGGGTTTCGAGAGAGACCGCATGGATCAGATCCTGGAGCGAAACCGCCACTTCCTCTTTCTGTCCATGGGCTTCATCGTCCTCGCGGGCCTTTTCTCCCTCTGGTTCGTCTTTCAGAACCAGAAGCGCCACCTCGCCCGCATCGAGGAGATGCGCAAGCGCCTCGAGCAGTCCGAGAGGCTCTCCTCCCTCGGCCAGCTTGCCGCCGGCGTCGCCCACGAGATCCGCAATCCCCTGAATGCCATCAGCATGGCGAGCCAGCGGCTGCAGCGGGAGTTCCTTCCCTGCGAGGAGGACAAGGGGCAGGAGTTCAGCCGCCTCACGGGGGTCGTCCGGGACGAGATCCGCCGCCTCAATGTCATCATCGAGGATTTTCTGACCTTCTCCCGAAGCCGGCGGCTCGAACTCAGGCAGTTTTCGCTGACGGAGGTCATTCAGAAGCTCGCCAGGCTCATGGGTGAAGAGGCCCGGGCCCGGGGGGTCGCCCTCACCGTGAAATCGGCCCCGGACGCCCTCATGGTCCCTATGGACGTGGACAAGCTGCAGCAGGCCCTCATCAATATCGTCAAGAACGCCCTGGAGTCCATCGACGGCACGGGCTCCATCGACATCGTCCTGGAGAAGCAGCCGGGAGACCGGGCGGTCGTCCGCATCAGCGACACGGGGGCGGGCCTGGCGCCGGGGGAGATCGAGAAAATCTTCGACCCGGACTACACCACCAAGGAAAAGGGCCTGGGCCTGGGCCTCCCCATCGCCTACGAGATCATTCGCGGCCACGGCGGGACCATCGACGTGCAGAGCAGCCAGGGCCGGGGAACGACGTTCGAAATCTCGCTGCCGGCTCAACCGGCGCCGGCGGCGGCTCCCCGCTGAAGGCGAGGCGGACGCGGTGGCAAAGTCCGCCGGGATGTGCTAATCCGACAGGGGGCGGGGTCGTCCCGCCGCAACGGAAAGGGTTTACCGCGTACAGGGCATGAAGAAACTCAGCATCCTCATCGTTGAAGACGGGCAGATCCAGAGGGAGATGCTCCGCGATTTCCTTCGCAAGGAAGGCCACACCGTTGCCGAGGCCGAAGAGGGCGAGAGGGCCCTCGCCGAGGTTCGGTCGGCCTACTACGACCTTCTCCTGATGGACTACAAGATGCCGGGCATGAACGGCCTGCAGGTCCTGCAGGAAGTGAAGAAGATCAACCCGGAGCTCGACGTCATCATGATGACGGCCTACGGCACGATCGAGACGGCGGTCGAGGCCATGAAAGCAGGCGCTGTCGACTACGTCACGAAGCCCATCGACCTCGACGAACTCCTGCTGCACGTCAACCGGATCTCGGAGCGCCGCATCCTGCTGCGGGAAAACGAGATGATGCGGCGGCGCCTGCAGGAAAAGGGGGTCACGGCCGATCAGATCGTGTTCCGCAGCCCCCAGATGGAAGGCCTCGTCAATCTTGCGGGGCGGATCGCCCCCAGCCGGGCGACGGTTCTCGTCCGGGGGGAGAGCGGGACGGGGAAGGAATTGTTCGCGCGCCTCATTCACAACCTGAGCCCGCGGGCCGCCCGGCCGCTGATCGCGGTCAACTGCGGCGCCCTTCCCGAAACGCTCCTCGAAAGCGAGCTCTTCGGCCACGAGCGGGGTTCCTTCACCGGGGCGACGGCGAGGCGCATCGGCCGTTTCGAGGAGGCGGACGGGGGGACGCTCTTCCTCGACGAGATCGGCGAGCTGACCCCCGCCGTCCAGATCAAGCTGCTGAGATTTCTCCAGGAACGCGAATTCCAGCGGGTGGGCGGAAACCAGGTGCTCCACTCCGACGTCCGGATCATTACCGCCACGAACCGGGACCTCGAGGCCCGGGTCAGGGAAGGCGTCTTCCGGGAGGACCTCTTTTACCGGCTCAACGTCGTGGACATGTACATCCCGCCGCTCCGGGAACGCAAGGAGGATGTCCCCGCCCTCATCGACCATTACCTGAAGAAATTCGCCGTCGAGAACGGCAAGGAGATCGAAGGCATCAGCCAGGAGGCCCGCGATCAGCTGCTCAAGTACGATTACCCGGGCAACGTGCGCGAGCTCATCAACATCCTCGAGCGCGCCGTGGTCATCGCCCGCGAATCGGTTGTCACCGTGGCCGACCTGCCTTTCGGGGACCGGTTCTCGGGCGCGGTCGAGACAGCCGGGGAGGGGAAGCTCAAGGAGTCCATCGAGGAGCTGGAGAAGCAGATGATCCTGAAGGCCCTGGAGGAGGCCGACAACCACCAGACGAAGGCCGCGGGCATCCTGGGGATCAGCGAGAGGATGTTGAGGTATAAAATGAAGAAATACGGC
>Ga0208460_10001191_pt1 | contig 16040 bp, 17 predicted proteins | sample AD_STIC10_MetaG_FD_184436 | JGI IMG/M metagenome (GOLD analysis project Ga0208460, IMG submission 184436) | Active sludge microbial communities of municipal wastewater-treating anaerobic digesters from USA - AD_STIC10_MetaG (SPAdes) (version 2) | ecosystem: Engineered > Bioreactor > Anaerobic >... | reverse complement strand
CCGGTGCCGCTTGCCGCCGGCGCGCTGATCATGGGGCGCAAGCGCCTGGTCGGTTCGCTCATCGGTGGCATCCGCGAAACCCAGGAGATGCTCGACTTCTGCGCCACCCACAATGTGGCTTCGGATATCGAACTGATCCCGGCGGCCCGGATCAACGAAGCCTACGAACGCATGATCAAGGGCGATGTGCGCTACCGCTTCGTCATCGACTGCGCGAGTTTCTGAAGATCCATCCCAGCTATTGATTGCCAGAACGGGATTGAGTCCGAGTGCGCTGAAAGCAAGCGCTTCTCGGCTGAATCAAACGCGCGTCCGGCGAGCGCTGGCGGCCGCAGCGACCAGCAATATAGCAAGCGACAGCAATGCGAATGATGACAAGGTTGGAATCGCGCGCGCTGAATCGACGCCACGGCGCAGCGTGACGACACTTACATTGTTGGCGGGATTGAGATCCTGATAGGAAGAAGGCAAGTACAGCCCAAACGTCCACATGTCGGGCGCGGCCGAACCCACTGGAAGGGTGAGGTGACAAGTTCTTGTTTCACCAATTCCAATGGGACCTCCGAACGTTGGAATCCAATTGTAGTAATAGTAAACGGTCTTTCCATCTGCAACGACTAGCCCTAGATGCTGACAGTCAGATGTGCCGAGACCAAGATTGAATTCGCTAGTAAATTGAGAACTGGTTGCAACAAACGTCGGGACGATTTCTGGGCCGTGGTTTGTAACAGATAACGTGAATACAACGGGTTGCCCTGTGACTAGCTCGCTGTTCGGCTCAGCGACGAGATGCACGGCTACATCAGAAGGAATTACAACGGAGCCGCCCCAGGCCGACGCGGCGATACACAGCAGGACCAATCCGAGTGTGCTGCGGACGAACATCTATTCGAACCCATCCGCAAAAATACGATCCACACTGCTCCGCCAATGCCAGGCGTACGGCGAGACCAATGCAATAACCCGCGCATTTTCTTCGTTGACGCCCCCCGTATGGAAAAGAACGCCATCCACGAAAATGTCGACCTGGTCGTTGGCATAATGAAGCACCGTCGGGCACTCGCCCTCGCACTCGGGGTCGGGTGGCCGGGCATCGAACTTGTATGACAGCAGGCTACGATGGCCCCCCTTCTTGGATGCCATGGGGTTCTCCCAATGGGCCTGCGCCCACGGTACCAGCGGCGTCGTATTGCTGTTGCTCTCGGGATTGTGGTTGCCGCCGAGGATATGCCCGAATTCATGCTGGAACGAATAATCGCCCAGATCGCAGTCACGCACGCTGACACCGAGAGCAAATTCGGCAAAGCCCGCCGGCTGCGGAGCACCGCCAAATCCAGGCGTGTAGGCTTTTCCGCAGTTGCCTTGCGACTTGGATTCCCGCACCAACATGACGATATCCGCGCCCCAGTAGTCGCGAATATTGACTGGCAGTGAAGTTCCGTCGAGGCCTTGCAAATACAGCAAGTCTTCACCCATCGTCTCCGTCTCGCCACGCGGCACTTCCTGCGCATGCACCAAGTGCACACCCGTCAACGGAAAGCCGGTTTGGCTGCTGGCACTGTTGATCATCGCCTGCTGGGTCTGGTCGGCGAGATGCTGCATTGCCATTTGCACGTTGGCGCTGCCGACGGTCTGGGTCACCGTCGGCGTGTACAAGATCAGCACATCGATGCGGTCGTCCAGCAATGGCGTGAACGGCTGATCCAGAGACGAGAATTCTTCCGGCAAGGCCATTGGCGGACTGCCGTTTACCGTCGCCACATCGTCCATGGCTTCTGGAGGCGTGTTCCCAAACACATGGCGGGTCAGGCGCGCGCCGGTTGGCGACAGGGCGATCCGGTAACTGCCATCCACGCAGGAAATGGTCCCCATCAGGCGATTCTGGTATGCCGTGAAGATGGCACTGCAGCCGTCACCGTGACCTGACCAGACGAACGCGCCCGGGCCTCGAATTTGTCCGCGATCTCGAGTGAGTGTGGAAATGCCTCGATCGGGCAGGTTCAGATCGATCCAGTCCGGCAAGTCCGCCAACCTATCCACGTTCATCTCAACCGGCCATTCCGTCGCCGCTGAGGGACTCGCCCATGCGCCAGGTATCTCGGAGACACCCACGCTTCTGAACACCAGCGATGATGGCGGCTCACCCTAGCCCACCCATTCCAGCTCGACCGTTGCCAAAATCGGCGTCGACGCCAGCGCGAACACGAGTCCGACGACCGATGAAAATTTACGTTTCCTTTTCATCGCAATCTCCAGAGTGTTATATCTAGTCAGGCTACGCCGCAGGCTGGGCCCAAGCAAGCATGCGCTGCAAGGACAAGGCGATGACCCAATCCGCGCCCAAACCACACTTCACGTTTTGGCCCACCCCTCAGTCAGGCACCGACACGCTCCTTGACCGGACCGTGGCGGAATCCGCCGTGCTGGAGCGCAGTTCACGGCTATTCGTTATGAGGAATGCCGAGCGCATGCAATCCGTATACCCGGCGGAGCGATACACGCTGAATTTCGGCGATCTTCGCCGAACTGGACAGTATGGTTGACTTCCGGGACACTAGGCCGCTGTTTGAACGGGCCGGGTGTCGGCCCCGGCCGGAAACCCGATGGCAAGCATTCTCGTCCTGCATGGGCCCAACCTCAACCTGCTCGGCAGCCGCGAGCCGGAGGTGTACGGCCGCACCAGTCTGGCTGTGATCGATGCCGCCCTGGCGGAGCGGGCGCGGCAGGCCGGGCATGCCCTTGCCAGTTTCCAGTCCAATGCCGAGCATGCCCTGATCGAACGGGTGCAGGCGGCGGCGCACGATGGCACCGACTGGATCCTGATCAACCCGGCCGGCTACACCCACACCAGCGTGGCCCTGCGCGATGCGCTGGCGGCGGCGGCCATTCCCTTCATCGAGGTGCACCTGTCCAACGTGCACGCACGCGAGGCGTTCCGTCGACAGTCGTATTTCAGTGACATCGCCGCCGGCGTCATCTGCGGTTTCGGTGCCGACAGTTATTCCCTGGCGCTGGACGCGATCCTGCGCCGCCTGGGTTCTCCCTAACGCATTCCCTTCAACCCGGCAACGCGCGTGGTCGCGCTGCCGCCCGTCAAGGCCATTCCCATGGATCTACGCAAGATCAAGAAGCTCATCGACCTGCTGGAAGAGTCCAACCTTTCGGAACTGGAGATCAAGGAAGGCGAGGAAATCGTCCGTCTTTCGCGCTACCCGAAGAACATGACGCCGGCCATGGCGCAGCCGCTTGCAGCGCCACCGGCAGTGAGCCACGCCGCAGCCGCGCCGTCACCGGTGGCAGCCAGCGCCGGCCCCGCGCCTGCGGTGAGCCCCGCTGCCGACCTGCCCGCAGGCAACACCGTGCGTTCACCCATGGTCGGCACCTTTTACGCCTCGGCCAATCCCGATGCGCCGCCGTTCGTGAAAGTCGGCCAGAAGGTCAAGGTCGGCGACACCCTCGGCATCATCGAAGCCATGAAGATGTTCAACCAGATCGAAGCCGATGTGGCCGGTACCGTGCTGGCGGTGCTGGTGGAAAGCGGTCACCCGGTGGAATTCGACGAACCGTTGTTTGTGATTGGCTGAACAGCCGGGAATGGGGAATGGAGAATGGGGAATCGTTCAAGCGGGCCCACGAACGACTCGAAGTTTGGCGAGACGCCATGACTCTTGTCGAGAAGGCTAATGGCTTGACGTCGGATTTTCCGGCCGATGAACGATTCGGATTGACTGCGCAGATTCGCCGCTCTGCCGTCAGCATCCCAACCAACATCGCAGAAGGAGCCGCGCGTCGATCTACCCAGGAGTACCTTCGGTTTCTCTCCATTGCGCGCGGTTCGCTCTCAGAAATGTCCACGCAGATCCAGATCGCGTCACGTCTCGGAAACATGAGTCCGGCATTGGAACTTGACGCCTTGATTGACAGCACTTTCGCCAAACTCACGGCCCTCTGAATGCCTTGAACAAGCGGAGAGACTGAAGATGACCGCCGCTTCAAACCCATTCCCCATTCCCCATTCCCGATTCCCATGCTAGACAAAATCGTCATCGCCAATCGCGGCGAAATCGCCTTGCGCATCCTGCGTGCCTGCCATGTGCTCGGCATCAAGACCGTGGCCGTGCATTCCACGGTTGATCGCAACCTCAAGCATGTCGGCATGGCCGATGAGTCGGTTTGCATCGGTCCGGCGCCTGCGGCGGAGAGTTATCTCAACGTACCGGCGATCATTGCCGCGGCCGAGGTCACCGACGCCCAGGCCATACATCCCGGTTACGGGTTTCTTTCCGAGAACGCGGATTTCGCCGAGCGCGTGGAGCAGTCCGGTTTCATCTTCATCGGTCCGCGCGCCGACACCATCCGCATGATGGGCGACAAGGTCGAAGCGATCCGCGCCATGAAATCGGCCGGGGTGCCTTGCGTGCCAGGATCGGGCGGGCCGCTCGGCGATGACATCGTCGAGAACACGCGCATCGCGCGCGACATCGGCTACCCGGTGATCATCAAGGCAGCCGGTGGTGGTGGTGGTCGCGGCATGCGCGTGGTGCACACCGAGGCGCATCTGGGCAATGCCATCGGCATGACCAAGACCGAAGCCAAGGCCGCGTTCGGCAACGATCAGGTGTACATGGAGAAATTCCTGGAGAACCCGCGCCACGTGGAAATCCAGGTGCTCGCCGACGGACAAGGCAACGCCATCCATCTGGGCGAGCGTGATTGCTCGATGCAGCGTCGCCACCAGAAGGTGGTCGAGGAAGCACCCGCCCCCGGCATCAGCGAAGACGCGCGCCAGGCGATCGGCAAGGTTTGCGTCGATGCCTGCCTGCGCATCGGTTATCGCGGCGCCGGCACCTTCGAATTCCTCTACGAGGATGGCCGCTTCTACTTCATCGAGATGAACACACGCATCCAGGTGGAGCATCCGGTCACCGAGATGATCACCGGCGTGGACCTGGTGCGTGAGCAATTGCTGATTGCCGCGGGCGAAAAACTTTCCATTCGCCAGGAAGACATCCACATCACCGGCCACGCCATCGAATGCCGCATCAATGCCGAAGATCCGGACACCTTCATGCCCAGTCCGGGCCTGGTCAAGCGCTTCCTCGCCGCCGGCGGCCCCGGCGTGCGCACCGATACCCACATCTACGACGGCTACCGCATTCCACCCAACTACGATTCCATGATCGGCAAGCTGATCGTGCACGGGCGTGACCGTGCTACCGCCGTCGCGCGCATGCGCCAGGCGTTGGCCGAAGTGGTAATCGAGGGCGTCAAGACCAACCTGCCGCTGCAGATGCGCATCATGTCCGACGGCGGATTCCACAGCGGCGGCATGAATATCCATTACCTGGAAAAACGCATCGCCGAGAGCCGCGAATCGAGAATGGCTTGAAGGCCGGGATTCGGGATTCGAGGATCTGCTTGTCCCCTCTCCCGCTGGCGGGAGAGGGTTGGGGTGAGGGTGGTGCAGGACGCAAGCGCACGCCTTCGCACACGCTGGAACCCCCACCCTCACCCGCGCCTTTGGCGCGACCTCTCCCGCCAGCGGGAGAGGTGATTCAAGGCACGGTGCTCCGGGCCGGGACATGCATTGAAGTGTCAGGATTCGAGAATCGTGAATGGCCTGAGGGCCGGGAATCGGGATTGGGGAATGGTTGCAAGGCCGAGAGTCGGGAATCGGGAATAGGGAATAGGGAATCGTGAAAGACAAGAACAAGAGCAAGGGCGAGGCGCGTTCCGCTTCAACTATTCCCCACTCCCCATTCCCGACTCCCGGCTTCATCGAACTCTCCCTCAGCCTGCGCGCCGATCAGCAGGAGAGCGTGGAGGCGGCGCTTGAGGACGTCGGCGCATTGGCGGTGACTTTGCTCGATGCCGATGCCGATACCAGCAACGAGCAGGCCATCCTCGAACCCGGCGTTGGCGAAACGCCCTTGTGGTCACAGATCGTGCTGACGGCGCTGTTCGAAGCGGACACCGATCGCAGCGGCCTGCTGCTGGTTCTCGCTGAATTGTTGCCGGATCTTGATCCCGCGCAGATCACGTTCCGCGAAGTCGCCGACCAGGACTGGACGCGGGTGTGGATGGACCAGTTCAAGCCCATGCAGTTTGGCCGCAGGCTGTGGGTGTATCCGTGGAACATCGAGCCGCCGCAATCTGCCGACAACGTCTTTATTCGTCTGGATCCCGGCCTGGCCTTCGGCACCGGCACGCATCCCACCACGGCGCTGTGCCTGGAATGGTTGGATCGCATGGATCTTGCCGGCAAGTCCATCATCGATTACGGATGCGGCTCCGGCATTCTCGCCATTGCCGCCGCCCTGCTGGGTGCTGCACAGGTGCAGGGCGTGGACAATGATCCGCAGGCCATCGAATCGAGCCTGAGCAATGCGATGCGCAACGGCGTGGCCGAACGCATCAGCCTGCACCTGCCGGGCGCGGAAGATCCCGCACCCGTCGACCTGCTGGTCGCCAACATCCTTGCCGGCCCGCTGCACACACTGGCCCCAGTGTTTGCCGCGCGCCTCAAACCCGGTGGACGCATGGCCTTGTCGGGAATCCTGCATGGACAGCATGTGGAACTGCTCGAACGTTATGCCGAGTGGTTCGACGATCTGGTCGTGAGTCAACGTGACGACTGGGTGCGGATTGAGGGGATACGGGCCGGGAATCGGGAATGGAGAGTGGGGAATAGTTGAAGCGGAGCGCGCCTCGCCCTTGCTCTTGTTCTTGTCTTTCACGATTCCCAATTCTCGGCTTCGCAACCATTCCCTATTCTCGATTCCCAATTCTCGGCTTCGCAACCATTCCCTACTCCCCATTCCCGATTCCCGGCCTTCACCACCTACAATCCCCACCATGTACAGCCAATGCCCGGAATGCATGACGATCTTCAAGCTCGGCGGTGCCGAGCTTGCCGCTGCGCATGGCAGCGTGCGCTGTTCGCACTGCAACGCGATTTTTGATGCGCTGCCGAGCCTGAGCGAGCAGCTTCCGCCCGAGCCGATCGGCAAGTTGCCACGGCATGCCACTCAAGCCGCACCGCCGCAGTTGGACCTGCCGGTGTTCCGGCCCAATCGCGGCGATCAAGGCGCGCTGTTTGCCGATCCGCAGGATCGATCGCGCACGCACGAGCGACCGGCTTCGGTTCCGCAGTTCACGCGCAGGCACCGGCCACGCCAGGCCGGTGGCAATGGCCGCTGGGTGCTGGGCTCATTCGTGCTGCTGCTGCTTTTGGGCGGCGAGATTGCATGGGCCAAGCGCAGCCTGTGGCTGGATGATTCCGGTTTGCGACCGATGCTCGAGGATGTCTGCGCCAACCTGCATTGCCAGCTGCCCCTGCGCCGCGATGACAACCTCCTGCAACTGGCCTCGCGCGACATCCGTCCACATCCCTCGGTTGCCGGCGCCCTGATCATTTCCGCGACCCTGCAGAATGTCGCGGACTTCGCCCAGCCCTTCCCGACCGTCGAGATCACCCTTTCCAACCTGGACGAACAGCGCATCGCCATGCGCCGCTTCCGCCCCGGCGAATACGTGAACGATCCGCGCAGCCTGGAACGCGGCCTCGCACCGCAAGCCAAGGCTGCGCTCGTGTTCGAAGTGGCGGATCCCGGCAAGGATGCCGTCGCATTTGAATTCAGCTTCCACTGAGTTCCCGCCAACACCGTGAAGTGGCTCGCGTGTGCGCGGCAATCACCCCATCCGGCAAAACGCGCGCTGAAACAGACCCGCATTGCAGCAATGCGCGGCATTTCGCGCAATCAGTCGTTGCCGGTACTTATCAAGCGAAGCGGCCAGCGCTATGATGACCGACCCGCGTGATCGAAATTGCATTTGCGCGGACCTTGCCGTGATTCAACCTGACCCCGGGGATCCGCTCCAGTGAATGCCGTCAGCATGCTGCGCGCAGAAGATGCACAGGAAGTCGTCTTGCAACCCGCATTGGGCGAATGCGTCTCGCGGGCGGTGCGCCGCTATCTTGCGGACGTTGATTCGCAACCCTCCGAAGGCCTGCATGCGCTGGTCATTGGCGAGGTCGAGTTGTCCATGCTGCGTGAGGTGCTGTCCTGGTACGGCGGCAACCAGAGCCGGGCCGCGGCTGCGCTCGGTATCAACCGCGCCACCTTGCGCAAGAAGCTCCAGCACTACGGCTTGAGCTGAAGCCGGCGCGGATTCGGGCCCAGGCCGGAATGTCTGCCGGTCGCCCGCTTCATGGCTATACTGCGCGACCGTCCATTGGTTAGCGGCTGCTGCAATGTTTGAAAGCTCACTGGTTCCCGTTCGTCGAGCCTTGCTCAGCGTTTCCGACAAGTCCGGATTGCAGGATTTCGCGCGCGGCCTCGATGCCCTCGGCATCAACCTCATTTCCACCGGCGGAACGGCGCAGAGCCTGCGCGAGGCGCGCTTGCCGGTTGCCGAAGTCAGCGCCTTGACCGGTTTTCCCGAGATCATGGACGGCCGCGTCAAGACCCTGCATCCGGTCGTGCATGCCGGCCTGCTCGGTCGACGCGGCACCGACGACGACGTGATGCAGGAACACGGCATCAGCCCAATCGACTTGCTCGTGGTCAACCTGTATCCCTTCGAGGCGGTCACCGCGCAACCCGATTGCAGCCTGGTCAAGGGCATCGAGCACATCGACATTGGCGGTCCTGCCATGTTGCGCGCGGCAGCCAAGAACCATGATCACGTGGTGGTGGTTTGCGATCCCGCCGACTATGCGGAAGTGCTGGAGGCGCTGGCCCAGGGCGGTTCGGCATTGAACCTGCGCCGTCGCCTGGCAGCCAAGGCGTTTGCGCACACCGCGCGTTACGATGGCCGCGTTGCCAATTGGCTGGGCGCGCGCGTACACGGCGGTTCGACCGAGCCGTTTGCGCCCAGCCTGCACCTGTCTTTCGAGCGCAAGCAGTTGCTGCGCTATGGCGAGAATCCGCACCAGTCCGGCGCCCTTTATGTCGAGAGCAATGCGCCAGCCGGCACCATCGCGCGTTCCGAGTTGCTGGCCGGCAAGGAACTGTCCTTCAACAACATCGCCGATGCCGATGCCGCGCTCGAATGCGTCAAGGCTTTCCAGCGCACGCCGGCCTGCGTCATCGTCAAGCACGCCAATCCCTGTGGCGTGGCCTTGGCCGCAAGCGCCGGCAAGGCGTATGAACTGGCCTACGCGTGTGATCCGGTTTCCGCATTCGGCGGCATCATCGCCTTCAACCATCGTCTGGACGAATCCACCGCTGCGGCCATCCTCGAGCGCCAGTTTGTCGAAGTCGTGATTGCACCGGCGGTCGATGAAGCCGCGTTGGCACTGTTTGCGCAGAAACCCAATGTGCGCGTGCTGGCCACCGGAGAGTGGCCCGAACAGGCAGCGCAATCGACCGACTACAAGCGCATTGCCGGTGGCCTGCTGGCCCAGGACGCCGATCGCGACACCTTGATGTTGAGCGATCTGAAAGTGGTCTCGAAGCGCGTGCCCGACACCGATGAATTGCGCGACCTTCTGTTTGCCTGGCATGTGGCCATGTTCGTCAAGTCCAACGCCATCGTCTATGCGCGCGACAGCCGCACCATCGGCATCGGCGCGGGCCAGATGAGCCGCGTGATCAGCGCGCGCATCGCCGCCATCAAGGCCGAAGAAGCGGGACTTGCCGTACGCGGCTGCGTGATGGCCTCGGATGCGTTCTTCCCATTCCGCGACAGCATCGATGCGGCAGCCGCCGCCGGCATCCGCGCCGTCATCCAGCCCGGCGGCTCCATGCGCGACAAGGAAGTGATCGCCGCCGCCGACGAAAACGACATGGCCATGGTGTTCACCGGCGTAAGGCATTTCAGGCATTAGAGCCGGGAACAGGGAATAGGGAGCGGGGAATCGCTCAAGCGAAGCACGCATCGTCGTTGCTTTTGTTCCTGCTCCCAGACCATTCCCGACTCTCCATTCTCCACTCCCGGCTACCAAACCATTCCCGATTCCCCATTCCCGATTCCCGACCAAATGAAAATCCTCGTTATCGGCGGCGGTGGCCGCGAACATGCACTGGCCTGGAAACTGGCGTCGTCCAGGCGAGTCAGCGAGGTGATCGTCGCTCCTGGCAATGCCGGCACCGCGCGCGAGTCGCGCATGCGCAATGCCGAGGTCGCCGCGGACGACATCGAGGGTTTGCTGGCGTTGGCGAAGCGTGAATCGGTGGCGTTGACCGTGGTCGGTCCGGAGACACCGCTGGTGCTCGGCATCGTCGACCGCTTTCGCGCCGAAGGACTCGCCTGCTTCGGGCCCCGCAAGATTGCCGCGCAACTGGAAGGCTCCAAGGCGTACGCCAAGTCATTCCTGCAGCGCCACAACATCCCCACTGCGCGCCACGCGGTTTCTCGGAGATCAATCCGGCGCTGGCCTATGTGCGCAAGCATGGCGCGCCCATCGTCATCAAGGCCGATGGACTCGCGGCGGGCAAGGGCGTGGTGGTGGCGCTGACACTCGGCGATGCTGAACAAGCACTGCACGACATGTTGGGTGCGCACGTCTTTGGCGATGCTTCCGCACGCGTGGTCATCGAGGAATTCCTCGAAGGCGAGGAAGCCAGCTTCATCGTGATCTCCGACGGCCAACACGCCCTGCCCATGGCGACCAGCCAGGATCACAAGCGGGTTGGCGAAGCCGACACCGGACCCAACACCGGCGGCATGGGCGCCTATTCACCCGCGCCCGTGGTCACGCCCGCCATCGAGCGCCGCATCATGGACGAAGTGATCCGTCCCACCCTGGCCGGCATGGCCAGCGAAGGCGCGCCATTCATCGGCTTCCTATATGCGGGCCTGATGATCTCCCGCGACGGCACGCCCAAGGTCATCGAATTCAATGTGCGCTTGGGTGATCCAGAAACGCAACCGATCATGCTGCGCCTGAAGTCGGACCTGTTGGAACTGATCGAAGCGGCATTGTCCGGACGCATCCGCGAGGCGCATGCCAGTTGGGACCCGCGACCGGCAATGGCCGTGGTGATGGCAGCCAAGGGTTACCCCGGCAAGGTGCGCGTGGGCGATGAAATCGAGGGACTGGACGGACCACGCGAAATGGACGTGAAGGTTTTCCACGCCGGCACACGGCTAGTCGCAGGCAAGGTGGTCAGTGCCGGTGGTCGCGTGTTGACGGTTTGTGGACTCGGTGCGGATTTCTCCGCTGCCCGCAAGCATGCCTACGCCGCGGTGGACCAAATCCATTTCGCCGGCAGCTTCCATCGACGCGATATTGGCCATCGAGCATTGGCGCGATAGTCGGGAATGGGGAATAGAGAATCGCTCAGGCGAAGCACGCTTCGTGGTTGCTTCTGCTCCCAGACCATTCCCGATTCCCCATTCTCCGTTCCCGGCTTCACAATCCCCAATCCCGAATCCAAGGAAACTCTGAACAAGTACGGAACTCATTCGTCGCGAGCAAGCTCGCTCCCACAAAATCAAGCAATGGTGGGAGCGAGCTTGCTCGCGACAATATTTGTTCAGACCTTCCCTAAAGCGCCAAGCGCACGCGCAAGTGGTTTTCGCCGCGCCGGTACTGGTAGGAAAACTCCTCGGTCATGGCGCGCACCATGGCGATGCCGACTCCACCCAGTTTTGCGGCGGCAATGCTGGTCGGCAGATGGGTTGCCGCAATGGCCGTGGGATCGAAGGCATGTGCGCAGTAGCGCAGGCGCGCCACCAATTCTTCGTGGGTCACCCGCATGCGCACGTGGATCGGACCGTTTGCACCCTGCGCATGCATGATCACATTGGCGAGCAGTTCATCGAGCACCGTGGCCAGCGATTGACGCACGGATTCGGCGACGCCCGCTTCGCTCAGGTCCTTTTCCATGGCGTCGGCGAATGTGCCCACTGCAGAACGTTCGCGAGGCACCACGTAGCGCCAGCGGCGCACGGTTCCGATCCGGATCTGACGCAACGTGGCCAGCTCATGCATGCGCCAACCCTCCCGCCGCGCATCGTGGCGGAACTCGTTGCATCTGGCAATGTTGCACGCTTTGCATTCCGGCCAGGGCCCAGCCTGCACTGTTGACGAACGTCGCGGGCCAACCCCCGCGACGGACGGGTACGCTACCTGATTCGGGTTGGCCTAAACTGCGCTGACCATCCCACGGAAATGGATTCGATGTCCGAGCAAAGCCAGTTCAGCCTGCTGCGTGCCCGTCGCTTCGCGCCGTTTTTCGCCACCCAGGCGCTGGGGGCTTTCAACGACAACGCTTTTCGCCAGGCGATGATCGTGCTGGTTGCCTTTCACCTGGGCTTGAGTGACCAGGATGTGGGCTTCTATTCCAACATCGCACCGGCCTTGTTCATCCTTCCGTTTTTCCTGTTTTCGGCAAGTGCCGGACAACTGGCCGAGAAGTACGAGAAGACCCGCCTGATCCGTTACGTGAAGCTGTTCGAGATCGGCGCGATGGCGCTGGCCGCCTACGCCTTCCATGCGCACAACGTCTGGCTGTTGTTCTGCGTGCTGTTCCTGATGGGTCTGCATTCCACGATATTCGGCCCGATCAAGTACGCGATCCTGCCGCAGGCGCTCACGCGCGAGGAGCTGGTCGGCGGCAATGGCCTGATTGAAATGGGTACGTCGCTGGCGATCCTGTTCGGCATGATTGCCGGCGGCGCCTTGATGGCACTTGGCCAGGGCGGGCCGACGGCGGCGTCCATCCTGGTGATCGGCATCGCCGTTGCAGGTTATTGGGTCAGCCGCGAAATCCCCCCGGCACCGGCCACGGCGCCCGATCTCAAGTTCAACTGGAACATTTTCAGCGAGACCGCGCGCGTGTTCGGTTTCGTGCGCAAGAATCGTGTCGTGTTCAATGCCGTGCTCGGCATTTCCTGGTTCTGGTTTTTTGGCGGCGTGTTCACCGCGCAGTTGCCGAACTACACCAAATTGTTTCTCGGTGGCGGCGAGTCGGTCGCCATCCTTGTACTGGCCCTGTTCTCGATTGGTGTTGGCGCCGGTTCGCTGCTGTGCGAGCGCATGTCCGGGCACAAGATCGAGATTGGCCTGGTGCCGTTCGGGTCCATTGGCCTGAGCATGTTTGGAATTGATCTCTACTTTGCGCGACCGGAGCTTTCCGTGGCGCAGGGGCTGGATGCGCTTGCGTTCCTCACCGCGGCAGGCAACTGGCGCATCGCCCTGGACCTCACCCTGATCGGCGTGTTTGCCGGCTTCTACATCGTTCCACTGTTCGCCCTGGTACAGAGCCGCGCTCCGCGCAACGAGCTCTCGCGCGTGATTGCCGGCAACAACATCATCAATGCCCTGTTCATGGTCGGCGCGGCTGCCTTTGGCATCGGCCTTGCCAAGCTGGGATTCACGATTCCGCAGATCTTCCTCGCCACCGCCGTGCTCAACGTGCTGGTGGCCATCTACATCTACACCCTGGTGCCGGAATTCCTGATGCGGTTCCTGTCGTGGATCCTCATCAACACCCTTTACCGGATCCGCACCGATGGCCTGGACAACATTCCCGAGCGCGGCCCCGCCCTGCTGGTCTGCAACCACGTCAGTTTCATGGACGCCCTGATTGTCGGCGGCAGCGTGCGCAGGCCGGCGCGCTTCGTCATGTACTACAAGATTTTCCGGATACCGGTGTTGAGTTTCATCTTCAAGACCGCCAAGGCCATCCCGATCGCGTCGGCAAAGGAAGATCCGGCACTGCTGGAATCGGCATTCGATGCCGTCGACCGGGCACTCGCGGAGGGTGAGATCGTGTGCATCTTCCCCGAGGGCGGCTTGACCTCGGACGGTGAAATTGCGCCGTTCCGCCAGGGCGTCGAGCGCATCCTGGCCCGACGCCAGGTGCCGGTCGTGCCGCTGGCCATCCGCGGCCTGTGGGGCAGCATCTTCAGCCGCCGCGACAGTGCGCCCGGCCGCATGCGCCTGCCGCGCCGCTTCTGGTCGCGCATCGTGCTGGCCGTGGGTGAACCGGTTGCGCCTGCCGATGCCAGCGCCGCGGTGCTTGAGCAAAAGGTGCGCGAACTGCGCGGCAACTGGGCCTGAAGGCCGGGAACGGGGAATCGCAGACCGGCTCTCCGTTTGGCTTTGACTATTCCCGATTCTCCATTCCCTGTTCCCGGCTTTACCCCACCCAGCCGCCAAGGACGACGATGGCGATCAAGGCAATCCAGCCGAACAGCACGCGACGCAACAGCAGGCGTGAATCCGCCAGTTCGGCGAGGGGATCGCCGACGCGACCATCATCACCATCCTCGGCAATGACGTCCGCATCGACGCCGGCACGGGCGATGACGGCGAGGAAGCCGAGGTCCAGGGTGAAATACCCGCGTCCCTGGTTGGCGTGGTAATCACGCCAGGCACGCAGCGTGGCATCGAAGTCCGAAACCAGGGCCACCGAGAAGGCGAGCAGATGCGCCGGCGCCCAGTCGAGCACCAGCGCCGCACGCTCGAAGCGGGGCTGGCTGGCGCCGACACACTCGGCAAATGCGCCCGAGCGCGCAAGCAGTTGCACAAGCCGGTAGCCGACGGCACCCACCGGACCCAGTACGGCAAACCAGAACAGCACGCCAAACTGGCGCGACAGGGCCGCAGCAAAGCTGGACTCCACGAGGCCAGCCGCGGTGAACGACACCGCCTGCGCACTGATTCCATCATGCAAGGCTTGCGCAGCGGCGCGGCGCTGCTCGCTGTCGGGTGCCTTGGCGATGGCATCCAGATCGCTGTCGAGATCACGTGGTCCCCAACTGAGGAACAGGGTGACGACCATGAATGCCAGTTCCAGCAAACCAAACCAGTGGCGGTGCAGGACCGACTGCAGCAGCGCCGTCAGGATGAGGATGAGTGCGCCAACCAGGAGGGTGCGCGAAAGCGCGTCGCCCGGCTTGCCATCGCCGCCGCCAAAGGCATCCTTCAACCAGGCAAAACGCCGCGCACGCGCAAGGTCGGGAATCGCATGCGTACCCAGCAGCACAATCAGTATCGCGATCAGTGTCGTGGCCATGGGATCCGACGAAAACGACAGACCGGTGGATTGTAGCCCGTGCCGCTGCGCCGTCCAGTCATCCCTTGGCAGAGGGTCGCTTCAGCTCGGCAAGCTCGAGGCCACCGGCCATGCGCAACCAGTGCGCGATCAGGCGCCAGGACACGGACAGCGGTGGCGGCAACTTCAGCTCACCGCGTTCAACGCCACGCACGAAATCATCCACCTCGAACCACCGCGCTTCGTCGATTTCCTCACCCACCTTGATGCTCGGATCCTCTGCCCGCGCCGTGAACGCCAGCATCAGCGACGAAGGAAATGGCCAGGGCTGCGAGGAGTGATAGTCACAATCCACCACGCGCACACCGGCTTCCTCGAACACTTCGCGGCGCACCGCATCTTCCAGGGTTTCGCCCGGCTCGACGAACCCGGCCAGGGTCGAGAAACGACCCGCTGGCCAGGATGCCTGGCGACCGAGCAGGCAGGCATCGCGCCAACTCACGATCACGATGATGGCCGGATCCGTTCGCGGATAGTGCTCCAGTGCGCAGGCCGGATTGCTGCAACGGGCGCGATGACCGGCCCACTCCAGCACCAGCGCGTGCCCGCAGGTACCACACCAGCGCGTGCGCGACTGCCAGTGCAGGAGGCCGCGCGCATAGGCAAACAACCCGGCCTCGAAGGCCGGCAGTTCAAGGCCGGCGCGGCGCAGGTCCAGTTGAGCGCAGCCGCAGGCGGCAGCAAGTGTTTCGCCCTGCACGGAATCCGAAGCGAGGGCAAAGTACGGAACGTGGTGCGTATCGACCCCAAGCAGCACCGGCTGCGCATCGGCAAACCAGCGCTGGCGCTCGTTGCCATCCAGCAGATGCAGCGCGCTGTGCGCGGCATTGGCCAGGGTCTTGCCTTCCGCATCGACAAGGACAAAGCGCGCCTCGTGCGAGTGCCATGCCTGTTCAACCCAGCTGGTGTCGGCTCGGCGCTCGCTGCAGCGATCCAGTTGCATGCCGGCAAACACGTTTTGACGGCTTCGTTCAGAGGCACTCATGCTGCGCATCGTATGCCCGAAAGGGGAATTGGAGAATCATCAGG
>Ga0208460_10001188_pt1 | contig 16072 bp, 10 predicted proteins | sample AD_STIC10_MetaG_FD_184436 | JGI IMG/M metagenome (GOLD analysis project Ga0208460, IMG submission 184436) | Active sludge microbial communities of municipal wastewater-treating anaerobic digesters from USA - AD_STIC10_MetaG (SPAdes) (version 2) | ecosystem: Engineered > Bioreactor > Anaerobic >... | reverse complement strand
GGGCGCACACACTAAAATCCGAAAACAGGCAAGAACTATTCAAATACATATCTGGAATATTAAAAAATAAGAAGTGTCATTTGTATCAAATAGGTGGTGTAACTGATCATATTCACATCGTAACTCATTTACATCCATCCATTGCATTGGCATTTTTAGTGAAGGACATTAAACTTGCAACCAGTCAGCACATCAAAACACATGCATTATTTCCTGAATTTGAAGGTTGGCAAGATGGATATGGTGCATTTACTTATTAATATCGTGAAAAAGATAGGCTAATTGACTATGTTAAAAATCAAGAGGTTCATCATAAAAAGAAAACCTACAAGGAAGAACTAATTGAGGTACTCAACGAGCATGGGGTAGAATTTGATGAAAAATACCTTCTGTAGATTCAACCGCTTCGCGGTTGAATAATTTATGAATTATTTAGCCTCGCATTTCATGCAAGTCTATTAATATTAAATCCTTTCAGGATTTACATGCAAAAAAATTTCAAAATATTGAAATACAAACTTAATGATTTCAACTATGTAACCAAGAAACGTATCTTCGCGATCATGGATCGCAATATTCTATCGCACATCACCCGGCATGTGACCCTTTCCAAGGAAGAACAGGATTTCTTCATATCCATTCTGTTACCTCAAAAACTAAAACAAGGCGAGTTTGCCCAAAAAGCCGGAGAGATCACCTATAATTTCATTCACGTTAATGCTGGTTGCCTGATGACCTACTTTACCGACAAAGAAGGCAATGACCAAGTAATTCAATTTGCTACTTCCGGCTGGTGGACAGGTGATTTACACAGTCTAACAACCCAACAGCCTTCTATTTACACAACCCGGGCCCTGGCGGATAGTGAAATATTGCTCTTGCCAAAAGTACGCATGGAAGAATTGCTGGAGCGATTTCCTGTATTTGAACGGTACTTTCGGATTATGTTTCAGAATTCGCTGGTTACGCATCAAAACCGGCTCATTGAAGCTTTTGCTAACACAGCTGAAGAGCGCTATTCTAATTTTCAGAAAAAATACCCTCAATTCGAACAGTTTGTTCCCCTTAAATACATTGCCTCTTACCTCGGTATCACACCGGAATTTCTGAGTAAGATCAGAAGAAAACGAACTGTTTAATTGACAATGCATAATGGACAATTTTATACCCTACTAATTGTAAATTATTCATTGTCCATAATCAATTAGGAAAATATTAATCTAGTTCAAGATCAATCACCCTCTTTCTTAATCTGGTTCAAGGGAGCCAGGCGAGACCTCGCCTTACTTTTGCATTGCAATCGGGAATAATGCGGAAGCAAAGTTTCGATCTAAAAAAAGAAACAATAAACATTTAAAAACTATGTCAACAGCAACTGTAGTAGCAACTAAGTGGGGAATCGATACAACCCACACCGAAGTACAATTTAAAGTGAAGCACCTGGTGATCTCCACCGTAACGGGTTTCTTTAAGAAATTCAGCGGCAGCGTAGAAAGCGAAACTGAAGATTTTGATGGTGCCTCTGTAAATTTTAGCCTTGATGTAAACAGCATCGATACCAATCAGGCAGATCGCGATGCGCACCTGAAGTCACCCGACTTTTTTGCCGCTGAGCAATATCCTTCTGTAGACTTCACAGGAACATTGAAGAAAATTTCTGGCGATACTTACAAATTGGATGGCGAGCTTACCATGCGTGGCACAACCAAGGCTGTAGTATTGGATGTAGAGTTTGGAGGCATTATGGTTGATCCATGGGGAAATACCAAGGCCGGTTTTGAAATCAACGGAAAATTAAATCGCAAGGATTTTGGTTTGAACTGGAACGCATTGACTGAGGTTGGTGGTATGGTAGTAAGCGAAGAAGTAAAACTTCACATCAACGCAGAATTGGCAAAAGGATAAAAGTAGATTGGGGTTAGGGTAAAAGTCCGGATGACCTCCGGACTTTTTTTTATGATGAGTCAGTCTTCGAGAGCCCCAGACTGATAGAGCGGTTAGACCGCTTCCTTAGCTGTTATCTTCAGGTTCTTGAAAGGTTAAAGTATCCTCACTCAAAAAGTTATTGTCACCTTGAGGTTCTCGAAGAGTGACACTCACTTTAGAGTCTCTCGTAAACCTTCCTTATAAAACGTAGCCTTTTCATTCAAAAACTTTGAGGCTTTGCTACTATCGAAGATGTAGTCGTTTTCAAACTGATACATCATCTCCACAAATTCGCGAAGCACAGGTATAAACAAACCCAACAGGCGAACTCCTGTTTTTGACATTCCCTGCACACCCTTATTGGGCATGTTCATGATTTCATAGGCGATACGAATCAATTCTTCTCCAGTCAATTTTTCAGCACTTGTCAACGCATGCCAGGTTTGATTGTAAGCTTCCTCAGCATTTCCCAGCAAAGCAACCGTCTTTCCTGCGTCCGGGGTGTACGTAAATGTGTGAATCTTTTTCTTATCCCCAATCCACTGAGCTCCTTTGCCCGCCTTCAACCGCTCGGTTACCGTAGAGTGAATTAAACTTAAAGTTGCGCCAGGACCATAGAAGTCTGCAGCCCTTATAATCATGCCTTTCAAATTCCCGGCTTTGATTTCATCCAACAACTGGGTAGCTATCTTCGCCCGAACTTCTCCCTTCTTACTATTGGGATTGAACGGAGTTTCCTCCGTCATGATACCATTTACCTGACCATATGCGTAGACGTTATCAAAGAACACAAGTTTACTGTTATGTTTCTTGCAGGCATCAATTGCATGCTTCATTACCACGGGCCATTGTTGCTGCCACACTTTTGCATCATACTTTAAACCAGCCAACAGGTACACCACATCACTACCCGCCACAGCCTTTTCAACTTCCGGATAGTTTAAGAGATCTGCCTTCATTAATTCATCCGAAGGATTTACTTTTTGAGGATTGCGACTTACCTGTCGCACCTGAGAGGTAAACCGGGGAAGATGGCTGGAGAGTTCCTTCCCAATAATACCACCGGCTCCAAGTATAGTTTGCATAGAGTTTATTTGTTAGTCGTTATCACGTAAGATAATATTTTACTTATAGCAGATATTTTTATATGGGCAAAGTCTGCAGTTTTCGAGTAGGGTTGTTTGGTTAAAGTCCTCTTCCGGATTAAATATTTCACCAAGTAAGTTTGTTAAATGCTCTTTGAATTCAACCATCAATGGATTTACATCCTGGATTCTTACTTTATTCATGGTAAGACCAAAATCAAAAGAATCACCAAAAAGATTGTTTCTATTGAATAACCCGGGCACAAGTTTATCTTGTTCAGCCAGCGGGCGATTGGACTTATATAAAAACGCATACAAAAGAGTTTGAAAGGCTGCCTTATTTCGCTTTCCAGTTCTATCAAAAAGAGATTCCAGGCTTGAAAATTCAAGAGAATCCCCGCCAGTTTTATAATCTACAATACGAACGATATTTTCTTTTCTGTCGACCCGATCTATTTTACCACCAATAACTGCAAACCCAGGCGTATGATTGATTTTCATGGTGTGCAATAATCCTTCCTGCTCAATACCTTCCATCGAAAACGGAGCTTGCTTTTTGTCTTGTTCCAGAATTTTTTTTGCAAAATTCTCAACCATTTTCCGTACCACAACACTCTGGCCTTCATAGGCTACTTTCTTACCGGGTTCCAGGTTATAGGTATCAATAAATGCTTCGTCAATCAATTTTTCCAGTAACGGTTCTGTATTAACAAAATCACCAGCCTCCACAAGATTGTTTCTCTTTTTTGCTACCAGATTTTTATAAAACCGCTCCATCACTTTGTGTAAAAAATTACCCAACACCCGCGCATCCATATCATCTTCCACTTCATTGGGCTCGCGAATTCGAGCTACATACCTGAAATAAAATTTCAATCTGCATTCCAGATATGTATTAATCGCAGAGGGTGATATGCCTTGAAAACGGGGCGTGCCTGTATTTAACTTCGCCAGTGCTTCCAGTACGGGCTCGCTTTTCTTAATAACAATTGGATTAACCGGGGTGGGCTTTACCGGATTATGTAACACTTGCGGATCCATTTCAAGGCCACTTTCAAACATTAGTTGCTGCAAGTAACGGCTCTTCTCCCCCTGCCCCAGTTGATCCGTTTCTGTATTATAAAACAAGAAAACATTTTCAGCGCGTTGCAACACGCGATAAAACAAATATGCATAAATGGAATCCTGGTGTTCGGTAGTTGGAAGGCCATACGCTTTACGGATGTTAAACGGAATGTATGACCCCTTGCCGCCAAAAGAAGGTAGGGCTCCTTCATTTAGCGAAAGAATAAAAACATTTTTAAAATCAAGATTTCTTGTTTCTAGTACACCCATCACTTGCAAACCCTTAAGCGGTTCGCCACTAAAAGGGATCTTCTGCAGCCGTACAAGTTGCCTCAACAATCGCAAAAAGGATTTAAGAGATCTGCGGTACTCTTTATCATCAGCTTCGCGTACAAGTGGATTGGCCATTACCTCCTGTACCCGATTTATTAATTTGATAAATTGAAAAGCGTATTCTTTATCCAAATCCATTACGGACTCCAGGGATCCAATTTCTTTAATTACAGAGGTGAGGTAGATGAGCAAGCCTTGATCCAGGTCTGCGAAAACGAGTCGGTGTAAGGGTAGCGTTGTTGCAAGAAAACTCTGTGGCACATGAATCCAATTGTGCTTAAGAATTTCCTTTCGTTTTGCGTTAGCCGATACAGGGTCGGCAGCAATCAGATAAGGATGCGATAAAATAGCAAGCACCTGCCGGTGATGAAAATGATCTTTGCGTTTTCCAATCTGAAGCTCGACCAGCAATTCAAGCAAATTGAAAAAAGATGTATTGCTCAGGGAATAGCCCATCGTGACATTCAATTTATCAACCCTGGGTGGTATTCCATATAATACGGGCATCAGTAACTTCTCATCGGGTAGCACAATGAGCGTATCTTCCGGTATCATGCCTTTTTCCAACTCTTCATCAAGAACCTGCCCCATCAACTTTGCCTGCCCAACCGGCTGCGCAGCACCAAATACCCGAATGGATTTCTTCTGCCGGAAGTTGGAAGGAAAACTGGAAGGAAATGTATTTTTCAGTACTCCATGCTTTTGATATTCTCTGAAAAAATCACCTGCCTCCTGTCGCTTATTGTTTACATAGTATTCATCCGCATCCCAAATCATCTCACTACCACGGTCCACAAAATAACTGAGGATGACTTCTTCCGCTTTGGTTAATGCATTAAACCCAACAAACTTTACTTGTGCAGGAACGAGTGAGGTTACCACCAAAGAAATGTTTTCTGCAACAACTCGATGAACCATTCCTTCATACGCAAGGCCTTGCGCTTCCAGCTGACTTTTGAAAGTTTGGTATAGGTTAAAAAGTCTGCCCCAGACATCCAGAAACTTTCGTTTATTATCGGTCAGGTTATCTTCAAAGCCTTCCCAGAACTCAAGTAGAAATTTTCGTTGCTGATCTGTTAGGTAGTCAAATGTGGAATCGAGTTCCTTTTGATTGCGCAGGTCTTTAAAAAGTTGCCCGGCATTAACCATGTATTTATCCGATTCATCGAAATCGCGGAGCAACATATCGCCCCAGAAATAAAACTGATCAAACGCCTCACTCTTTTCAGCGGACACGGCCATCACTTCATTATATGTTTTATGTAGCCGATGCACCAGTTCCAGTTTATCTGGAACCTTCAGGGTAGAGAATGAAGTTATGAAATCCTCAATGGTAACCAGGCTTGGGGCAAAGGCTGGTTTGGTAATAATGTCGCTGAGGTGCTTTCGAAAATATAAGGCAGCCCTGCGGTTGGGAAATACCAACGTAAGCATATCCAACTGCGGCTGGGCAGCGTAAATCTTTCGGGCAAGTTCTTTTAGAAATGGTTCCATAGTTAAAAGCCTAACCCCAGTTGTTTATCATCCTTCTTTACCGACTTCATAACTTTGTCCGGTGGAACTGAAACCACTTCTCCGGATTTTATATACAGCAGATAGCCCTGCACTCTCTCGAAATTCATCTTGCGAAGTGTTTCCAGGTAGTCAGTCACCTGATGGGTGTCTGCTTTAGTAGGATTACCGGTTTTAAAATCAACTACCAAAACATGTTTGTCTTTGATCATCATCCGGTCGATGCGACTTTCACCGCCTCCCGGCAGCAGAATGGGAACTTCCGTACGCACTTGCCAGTCGCGTGTAAACCAGGAAGCGATTACTTCGTTGGCAAACAGTTCATTCATCAATTCAGTAAGCACAGGCTCTTCCTGCGTTGTAATAATTCCTTCCTGTATCAGTTGATTCAGAATTATTGATAGTTCGTCCTGATACTGAATACGCGAAAAGATTGAATGAAGATGAATACCATATTTAATCCTGATTACCATTTCACTTTCCTGAGGCTCGAAATGCCCGGCTGCGGAGTGCCTGATCACAAGTTTATTTCGCCAGGAAGAAGATGCATAGGAGTTTAATTCCAACGCAGGGCTTGTCTCCTTTTTCTTTTCCTTAGCAAGCATCCACGTTCCGGAACTCCACACCTGTGCACCTTCATTCCAGCGTGATTGTAGCTGATCAACATTCATTCCATGATGAAGAAGGCTCGCTACTGTGTTCTTTTTGATTTTAGGATGCGGGGCTGTGATCACCATTCCATGCTCAGCACGAGTCAAGGCCACATAAAGTAAATTCAAATTATCAAGGTAACTCCGTGTCTTCTCCTCTTCATAGTATGATGAAAATAAAGTTTCCTTAAGTGTGGAGGAATACTTGACAGGTAAAAATCCCGTGTGATCAAAAGGCGGCTGTTCTGATTGCACCCATAAGTTTGGCATCATCGAACCCGAATGATCTAAATCCCACGAACAAAAGGGAATGATCACATACTTAAACTGAAGTCCTTTTGATTTATGAACTGTAATTATCTGTGCCGCATCCACCTCTCCGGAAACCTGAATTGATTTTTTGGATTTATTTTCTTCCCACCATTCCAAAAAAACCCCCAGATCGTTTCGCTCACGACTCGAAAAACTTAACACCTGATCCTGAAAGGTTTGCAAGTATTCCAACTCACCCGTCTGTTTTCCTAATCCAAAAATCTCGATCAGGGTTTCCGTTAGCTCAAAGAGCGGAAGTTTTTTAAGAAATAGCTTCTGCTTCGTAAAACTTGTTGGGAGATTATTTTCAAAAGTTGACTGATTGGTAACCTGAAAAACTTCCGCAAGATCCTTTCCTGATTCATTTAAACGTGCATATTCATACCCAAGCTGAGCCCGGGCAATATCATCTTCCGGATTCAATAAATATTTTAGTGCACTGGCTAACAGGTTCACACTATTAGCGCCATCCAATTGCAGCGATTCATTTGAAACAACATCATAGCGGCAATCCGCCTTTGCTTTATCTGAGTTTTTATATTCAAGCAGATGTGCAACAATCTGCTGCCCCTCATCATTTCTTCGCACCAGAATGGCAATGTCTTTTAAAGCAGCCCCTAGTTGCTGTAATTTTTCGAGGTGATGCGGCACCTGACTCAGGGCAACTTCATTCCACCTTTCTTCCTCGGTGTTGGAAATAAAAGATACCTGTACAAAGCCCTTTTCCTCTTTGACCAGGCCCTGGCTTACATCTCTATAGGCATCAATGGTTATCGATCCTCCGGTTTCAGCCTGCACCCACTCGGCAGCCGATTTGAAAATTGCATTATTAAATAAAACAATCTCACTGGCACTTCGATAGTTCTTGTCGAGTTCCTGCGTGTACGTACGGTGAGCTCCAATCTGATCGCGTACTTCTTGCTGCAATAATGTTAGATCACCTCCACGCCAGCGATAGACTGCCTGTTTTACATCGCCCACAATAATACTGGGATAGCCCTGATCCAGACTATTGATCAGCAGCGGCATAAAATTTTTCCATTGCAACCCGGAAGTGTCCTGAAACTCATCGATGAGAAAGTTTTTATAGAACGATCCTACTTTCTCATAAATAAAAGGCGTATCGCTATCACCAATCACCGTGTTTAAGAAGAAAGGTGCATCGGCCAGCAACATGAGGTTATTCTCACTTTTATATTCTTTCAGCTTACGCGAAATATCCGCGATTAGTCCGAAGGCATAGAAATTATTTAAAACAAGTTCGGCCGACAGCGCATTGGTGCGATGATTATCCCAACATGCTAAAATTTCATTTAGCAATGGAATCAATTGCGTCTCGGCTAAACGGATGATGGTTGCACTGTGGATTGTTTTGGGAGAAGGCCAATTTTTTGAAACTTGAAATTCGCCTTGTGGGCGCGCACCTTTCTCTTCATAATCCTTCACGCTCTTCAGGTTTATTAGTTTTTGAAAATATCCAAAGGCACCCCCCGATTTTCCGTGTTTAAAATCAGAAATCTCCAGATTATGAGAATGAATGATTTTCATTGCCTCTGCCGATCTTGATTTTACCAATCCAATAAACTGGTTTCTGCTTTTTTGTAGCTCTTTTCGCAGGTCTTCAAAGAAATTCTTTGCTGACGTAGTTTGTATAACATCGGCTTCTATTGCTCGAAACTCTTCTTTAAAGATTTCTTCCGAAAATTGCATCAAGGCAGGGCGCACGTCCCAACTGATGTCTTTCTCCAGGTTTTCACTGGCAAATTCAATCACCCATTTGGTTAAGTCATCATTGACTCCCAATTCATCCATTAGGTTGTCAATTACCTCTTCCATCACCGGGTCATGCTCAACTTCCAGACGATAATCACCGGCCAGACCCGCTTCGCGCGTAAAGGATCGGATTACGCGCTGAAAAAAAGCATCGATGGTGCTGATTGAAAACTGGGAATACTTGTGCAGAATTTCACCCCGAACTTCCTCGGCATATTCCTTAAATGTGGAAACATCCAGCCCCAGTTCCTGTTGTAACTCACTCGCCAACTCAGTTGACTTATCATTCGAAAAGTCATTCAGGTAAGCAAGGATTCGGTCCTTCATTTCCTGGGTAGACTTATTCGTAAACGTAACCGCCAGAATATGTTTGAAATAATCGGAGCGAAAGCGCAATGCCAGTTTGAGATACTCTTTAGCCAACGTACGGGTTTTGCCAGAGCCTGCCGAAGACCTATAGATTGAAAAAGTTTTATCCAAATCCGGAATGAATTAAAGAATACGATTTACGAATTTTGGTTCATACCACATAGTTTTTAGAGATGATCTAAATTTCATATCTTGAAGGGTCTACCCCATGAGAAAGCTTTACTTCTTCATCCCCAAACTCTATTACTCATTTCCGATTCAGCTGCTGCTGAATAACTTCAGGCGTAATCACGTTTTAATCCTGTGCTGGATCATTCTCTTTGCCATGATCACCGGAAACTTTGGAAAATACCTGGGGATCCCGTACCTCTTTCTTGACCCGGAATACCTGAACAAAGTAAGCTTTGCCAGTTTTTTTATGATGGGCTTGCTTACGGCAGGCTTTACCATGGCCTTTCATATCACCTGCTATATTTCTGACGGCCACAGGTTTTCATTTATTGGCTCGCTATCTAATCCGTTTAAAAAATTCACCGTCAACAATAGTATTATACCCGCCACCTTTCTCATAACCTATGTCTATCAGATTATTGGCTTCCAGCTAAGCAATGAGTATAGCTCAAACTTCGAGTTGATAAGGAATTTAGCGGGTCTGTTTAGCGGTTACATCACCATGACGCTTTTATTCTCCATCTATTTCCGACTTACTAATAAAGACATTTTTAAATATGTCGTTTGCCGGATCGATGAGAAAATCAAACAGAACGTAACTGTGACACGGGCCAGCGCCATGAAAAAACTGGACATCGTTCGGAAAAAACAGGAGCGCGTTGACTATTATCTAACCGGCTACCTTCAGGTTAAGCCAGTTGAATCAACTTCTTTTTATGATCGGTCCACCATTTTGCAGGTATTTGATCAAAATCACTTCAACCTGGTAGTAATTGAGCTTTTCATCTTTGCGATGATTCTTGTGTTGGGGATTTTCAAGGACTATCCTGTCTTTCAGATACCAGCTGCCTGCAGCGCCATGATTTTTCTAACAGTTTTCGTTATGCTTTCAGGAGCATTTTCCTATTGGTTTGGCGGGTGGTCGGCTACCGCCAGTTTGATCATCTTTCTGTTTATCAATCACCTGGTGGGCGAAGATTTCTTTACCAAAAAATACGAAGCCTTTGGATTGGATTATGGAAGACTCCCTGCTGAATATTCTATTGCCTCTTTACAAAATCAACTCGACAGTTCCGCGATGGAGAATGACCGGCAGGCTGTGTTGATGCAATTGGAAAACTGGCGAAAGAAATTTGATCCGGCCACGAAACCTAAAATGATCTTTCTCTGCGCCAGTGGCGGAGGTAAGCGCGCTTCGTTATGGACACTCACCGCACTGCAGAAAGCCGATAGCCTTACTCAGGGTAAACTGATGGAGAGCAGTGTTTTGATTACCGGAGCCTCGGGCGGACTGATTGGGGCGAGTTACTTTCGCGAACTAAAGTTGAGAGAGAAACTTGGCGAATCCATTCAACCCTATGCGAACATTCATCGTCAAAAGATTTCAAGCGACAATTTAAATCCGCTTATCTTCAGTTTACTGGCGAACGATTTGTTTGTAGGCTTCACGAAAGTTGAATATGCCGGAAAATTATACCAGCGCGACCGCGCCTATACGTTCGAAGACCAACTCAATCAGATCACTGAAGGTCTCATGGATAAACCTATCCGGGAGTATGAAGAAGCTGAAAGCAAAGGAATTATCCCGATGATAATCCTCACTCCTACTGTAGTGAATGACGGCCGGAAAATCTACATCGCATCGCGACCAGTTTCATTTATGAATAATGAAGTCTTGAATTTCACGGATTACCACCAGGTAAAAGTAAGTGGCATTGACTTCCATCGGTTCTTCGAAACACAGGATTCAAAAGATTTGCGGTTTCTTTCTGCCCTGCGAATGAGTGCAACGTTTCCCTACATCACACCCAATACTACGTTGCCTACAGATCCACCGATACAAATTATGGATGCGGGCATCTCAGACAACTTTGGCATGTCAGATGCCGTTCGATTTTTATACGCCTTCAACGAATGGGTTTCGGCAAATACCTCGGGTGTTATATTTATCTCGATCCGAGACTCGCCCAAGTTAGGAACTATTGTTGCGCGAGCCGGTCAGACAATTATTGATGACATGACTCAACCCATTAGCAGTGTTTATAATAACTTCGAAAACTTCCAAGACATTACCAGTGATATGCTGATTGGACAAGCACACTCGTGGTTGCGGGTACCCATTGATCGTTTAGACCTGCAGTATCAGGCTGAAAACTATGTGCCTATTCTACAAAAGATGGATAGCATCCGCCAGAACAGTGCCCGGGCTTCATTAAGCTGGCGCCTCACTACCCGCGAAAAGGATGGCGTAATCAGCAACATCAACTCGCCACGAAACAAAGAAGAGTTGAAGAAACTGGTTAGGTTATTGGAAGAGTAACTGGAAGTTGGAGTTTGGAAGCTAGAAGCTGATTACAAAATAAATTAGCAACGCGATAGTGGCAATATGTGTAATACAGATAGCTGGATGTTGCCGGCAAACCAAAACTACGTAGACAGTGAAGACTAATTTTAAACGGACAAAAATGAATGACCTTTGCCGGAACCATGGCAAGATTCAAACTTTCGGATAACATCAGTAAAAGCAAACGAATGGATAACCTTTGAAACTAGATATGGAAAATTTATCTGCACAAATTTTGCCGTGGAATATTTATAAACAAATTGCCTTTCGTTTCGTATTTATTTTTTTCATTCTGTTTATCGTTCTTCTTGACTGGTCTGTTAGTCCTGTTTTCTCGTATTTCTACTATGAGGGAAACCTCGCTGAATTTTTAGATTGGGTCATTTCTTGGTTAGGCAAATATGTATTTCGTATTCCCTACACCATTATATCACCCTATGACGGACAACATAACGACAGAACCTATATTTATTTGCTTTACTTCGCTATGACTGCGACTGCTGCAATTGGAACAGTTCTCTGGAGTGTATTGGACAGGAAACGCACAAACTATGAAACGGCATATTATTGGCTCACTAGTATTGTTCGTTATTATTTAGCATTTACATTATTCCTGTTTGCATTGGAGAAATTTTTTAAAATGCAATTTCCAGATCTTGGACTTTATACACTGACTGAGCCTGTTGGAAATTTGTCGCCAATGAGCTTGGCTTGGGCGTTTTTTGGATATTCTTATGGTTACAATATTTTTATAGGTATAGCTGAGAGCGCGGCATTATTACTGCTCTTTCGCAGAACAATGGTTTTTGGTGCAGTGCTCACTTTAGTTACACTGGGTAATGTGATGGCGGTAAATTTCAGTTATGATGTTCACGCAAAGATGTATCCGACTGCCTTATTCATGATGACTTTTTTCCTGTTGCTCCCCTATTTAAACAGATTAATCAAGTTCTTCTTTACTAATCAAGCGACTTCACTTCCTCAAATACAAGCTCCTGTGTTCAAGAAGCGGTGGATGAACATTTCAAAGAATGTGTTTAAATTTTTGCTGATAGGGTATTTCACAATTTTTTCGGTCAAAGACTATTTTGTGAGCAAACAAAAAAAGAACAACAAGGAGATGAGCAAGTCTCAATCCGAACTAGCTGGAATTTTTGATATTAAGAGCTTTGTTGTTAATAATGACACTTTATCAGATGGAAACCCACAACGGTGGAACCAAATAGTAATAGGAGGTTCAAAGGGACGAATCCGCTTTTGGGGTGATAGCGTTGCTTATATGTTTGTGTCAGTGGATAATAGAGAACTTTTGGTTTACAAAAACCAAAAATATTTATCTACCAATGAACAGGAGATATTCAATGAGTATGGTTTTGGTCAAAGTACAATCATGAACATAGATTCAATATTGGTTGCACGGCAAGTAATGAGCAGGTTTCAATTCAAGTTAGCTGATTCCGCTATCCTTATGTTAAATGGAATTATTGATCATAATTCCGTTTCCATCACCGCTAAAAAACGACCAGTCGAAATGAAGGATTTCCGACTGACAAAGAACGGCTTTCATTGGGTAACGGAGTAACTTTACACTCCAAAGACAGTTTCGGTCAACAAAATTTATGTAGGCAGTTTACAGGAAGAACAAAATTTTTTAAAGACGCCCTCACGGACAGGTTTGACCAAGGCGTCATGGTTCAAAATGTAGTTCGGTCACGGGGGACAATTTCACAGCAGGTCGGGTAGAACATTCCGATGCTCTCCATTTTTAAATCCTTCTACTCCCGCAACTAAATAAACACAAAAACGTTAGAGATCATTGCTGTGAGTGCAACCATACTGACCACAAATTGATAAGTATGACACCAAGAATTGAAAAAATAAGCGAGAAGAAATTAATAGGCAAACGGCTGACAATGAGTTTAGCCAACAACATGACAGGCCAACTTTGGAAAAGTTTTATACCAAGACGTAAAGAGGTTGTAAATAACTTGACAAACGATATGATTTCTATGCAAGTTTATAAATCGACACACTTTACAGACTTCAAACCGACAAATGAATTTGAAAAATGGGCAACCATTGAGGTAACTAATTTCGACAATGTGCCGGATGGTATGGAAACATTCACATTGACAGGTGGGTTATATGCAGTATTCGATTACAAAGGTCTAAGTACCGAAGATAGTATTTTTCAATACATCTTTGGAACGTGGTTACCAAATTCAGACTTTGATTTAGACGATAGACCACACTTTGAAGTTTTAGGGGAAAGATACAAAAACAACGACCCGACATCAGAAGAGGAAATCTGGATTCCTATTCAACCAAAGAGAAAATAAAGAACAAATAAAAAAGCTACGAACCGCTAACACTGTGCATGCGCCATCGCACTCATGCTCTAGCAATAACTTGATCCTTAACCGCGCTATTAATACGTGTCGTATTCAGCCAGTAAGATTGTCGCATTTATACTGTTATAGTACAATCTTTGTTGGCGAAATTTACCTTGCCCAGCTCACCCGGAAGATAGTTCGGGAGTCGTTCAGGCGAGTCGCATAACAAAAACAATAGTCAAATGTCATGAGAAAAATAATTGTTCTATCAATGATCACATTGGATGGAGTAATGCAGGCGCCCGGTGGAACTAAAGAAGATAGATCAGGAGGTTTCAAGTTTGGCGGCTGGACTGCATCGTATGGTGACGAAGTTTATGGTAAGACAGTTCAGAAAGAACTCAAACAACCTGCAGATTATTTGTTGGGCAGAAAAACATTTAAAATTTGGGAAGACTACTGGCCTGAACATGCAGATTTTTGGTCAGGCATTAATGATGGCACTAAATATGTCCTTTCCAAAACCCGTAAAAAGTCAGACTGGAAAAATTCGGTATTTATAAGAAACGTGACAGACATCAGGAAACTCAAAAAATCAAAAGGCTCTGACATTCAAGTTTGGGGTAGCAGTAAACTCGTTCAGCTGCTACTTAAGAATAATTTAGTGGACGAACTCTGGCTCAAAATTCATCCATTGACGCTTGGCAAAGGAAAAAAGTTGTTTGACAATGGCGCAACCCCGGCAGCATTTACATTAATGGAGAGTACCGTTACATCAACCGGGGTAATTATTGCCAAATACAAACGGGTCGGAAAAGTCAAGACAGGCACTATAGGATCATAATGAGAAGTAAATCCGATAGCGAACTAGAATCCACATTAATTTCCTTAATTCCTTCTCAACACACTACCACTTCGCACCCCGGTATGCTTGCCTTGATCGACCACTACTTCTCCATTTACAACCACATACGCAAATCCTTTTGAGTAAGCATGTGGATTAGAATACGTAGCCGCATCACCCACTTGCTTTTCATCAAAGATTACAATGTCTGCTGCCATTCCTTCGCGAATCAATCCCCGATCGCGCAAATTAAATTTTTGTGCCGGCAACGAAGTCATTCTGCGAATAGCTTCTTCCAGGCGGATGGCTTTGAGTTCATTAACATACCGACCTAATACTCTTGCATTCGTTCCATAGGCGCGTGGATGTGGCATGCCGGATCCAAATTTTGCAATGCCTGCATCTGAAGCTATCATGTTGAATGGATATTGCAGAATACGAACCAGATCTTTTTCGTCCATGCTAAAGAAAACCATTTGTGTTCGGTTTGTTGCGCCTACCATTTCAAGAATGGTCTCGGCTTCGTCCATCGGTTTGGCCTTACGCCCTTTCAATTTATTGATCTCCGAAATGTTTTTACCATTATAGGTCGTATCCGGTGGGTAACGGGCAACCTGTGCATAACTATAATTCTTTAATTTCTTCTCTTTAAGATTAGTCGCCATTTCCTTTTTTATTTTCTCTCGCAGGACGGGATCATTAATTCTTATTTTCATCGAATCGCGCCCACCGGCAAACACCCAGGTAGGAACGGTTGTATCAAGCGTAGTACTGCTGGCAACATATGGATACTGGTCAATGGTTACATCCAATCCTTCCAACCGCGCTTTCTCAATCAGTCCAATAGTTTCTACTGAACGACCCCAATTGGGTTTGTACGTAACCTTAAAATGTGAGATCTCTACCGGAATTTTTGCATCGCGGCCGATAGCAATTGCTTCGTTTACAGCATCCGTTACTTTATCCCCTTCATCGCGAATATGCGAAGCATAAACACCATTGTACGTGGAGGCCACTTTCGCCAGATTCACCACTTCTGCAGTTTTGGAATAGGTACCCGGCACATAAATTAATCCGGTAGAGAACCCTACCGCTCCTTCCTGCATCGCTTTTTGTACAAGCGCTTCCATGTTAGTCTGTTCCTCAGATGTAGGATCGCGTTGCAAATCGCCCATTACCGCTCTGCGAACAGTATTATGACCAATCAGCGTTGCAACGTTGATGGAAGTCTTAACAGAATCCAATCTTTTAAAATAGGCAGCTATATCTAAATTAGAACCTCCGCAGTTTCCGGTAACGACAGAAGTTACTCCATCATGAATAAAATTATCCGCGGTGGGTGTGGTTAACTCCCC
>Ga0208460_10001185_pt1 | contig 16122 bp, 18 predicted proteins | sample AD_STIC10_MetaG_FD_184436 | JGI IMG/M metagenome (GOLD analysis project Ga0208460, IMG submission 184436) | Active sludge microbial communities of municipal wastewater-treating anaerobic digesters from USA - AD_STIC10_MetaG (SPAdes) (version 2) | ecosystem: Engineered > Bioreactor > Anaerobic >... | reverse complement strand
AAGAAAGGAGAACAAAACAAAGACTTAAACCCAACTTTAGCGATAGAATATGCAATTATGGGTGGGTCAATATTCGATGCATTTGGTGGGTCAAATTTAGATGCAATTTAACATGATACCCTTCATTGTCATTTCTCCGTTTCAATTTCGACATTATGATATGTCTACTGAAACGGGTGACGTCCAATCACCTCTACTAATGTAGCTAGAGGCATAGGTAAATGGCGCGTAATCCCGCCCAGTAAAAATAGTATGACTACTAGGGTTGGATATAAAGCAATCCAACCAACAACCAGTCTCTTCATGAGATTTTTATTAGAAATACTCATTATTTATGCTTAAACAATAAATTGTGCAACACCATCACGAAATGACCAGTCTATATCGTGGTTTTCAGTGATAGTAATCAACACATTAGCCGCAGGGATACCGGGGTTATCTGCCAGGTTTTCAGTTACCTTCTTGTAGAAAGCTTGTTTGGATTTGTTTGAGCGACCAGCTCTCATGACCAAATGCATCATTACACGATCTCCTTCACGGGTCTGCAACTGCAGGCACTCTGGATCAAGCTGATGGATAACCTGATAGCGGTCATCGTCAGGAAATCTCATGGTTTCAATTACTGCTGCGTTGATTCCATCGGCAACTGCTTTAATGTATTCGGGCGCCTTGCCCTTAAGTATAGATATGTTCACGAGAGGCATGATTTTTTCTCCTATTGGTTTACATTCCATATATGTGTGCGCGTGAGCCAATTGCCATCTGAGCCTTGCTCAAGCACGCTAGTAGTGATGCCGCCAAAAGATGGAGTTTTACCGTTGGCTTCTGCACCTTGTGCTTTCCATTTAGCAACCTGATAGATCATTTTACCTGTTCCACCCACTTCGATAATTTCTAATGTGTGGTTATGGACACCACCATCAACAAAACCTTTAAATAGATTTTCGATTTCAGCACGACCTACTATAGTCTTTCCATTTCCTGGTGAGAGAGTGGCATTCTCTGTATAAAGTGCAGCCAACTCCTTAACGTTGCCCCTATTGAGTGCCTTGTTCCATTTAGCATTGGCTGCTTCAATCGTGATAGCAGGATTAACTTTTGCTTCCTCAGTTTTTTGACTACAAGCAACAATTAATGTCGATGCAACTAAACCAATTAATAACGCACGTAATAATGTATTCATTTAACTTACTCCTTTAATAGTTTTGCCCCGACTTACTTTACGCAATGGGCATAATTTATTTTCCTACTGGTTTGCGTTCCAAACATGTGTACAAGCTAGCCAATTGCCATCTGCGCTTTGCTCAAATATGCTTGTGGTGATGCCACCGAAGGTCGGGGTTTCACCGTTGGCTTCTGCACCTTGGGCGTTCCATCTTGCAACCTGATAAATCATTTTGTCGGAACCGCCAACTTCGATAATCTCTAACGTGTGTTTGTGGACTCCACCATCAACAAAACCTTTAAATAGATTTTCTATTTCTGCACGACCTACTAGAGTCTTCCCATTTCCTGGAGAGAGAGTGGCATTTTCTGTGTAAAGTGCGGCTAAGCCTTTAACGTTCCCGCTATTGAGTGCCTCGTTCCATTCAGTATTAGCTGCTTCGATGATTGATCTGTTATTCATTTGTATCTCCTAAATGGTTAAAAATTTTAAATAATACCGTTCAATTTATAATTAATTAGCCGCCATAACTATATGGCCAAAAAAAAGTCAATCAAATACTTTGCTTTGCTCTTTCAAGAGTATTAGTTGCTTTAGCAAATCTTCTCTCTGTTGCTTTGGAATAGCGTTCATCATCTTTTTGACTCTTGGGTAATAATCAGGCATGACTTCATCCAGTTTGTCTTGCCCTGCAGTAGTTAGCAGGATTGAGTAGCTTCTGCGGTCTTTGTTAACTTCCTGACGAGAAACTAAGCCATCTCGCAATAAGCCGTTAATTAGCCCACTCATCGTAGCTCTAGATACGCCAGCCTTCTCAGCAAGCTCAGAAGGAGTGGAAGTCAGATCTTCTTCACGCATGAGCAAAATCAGTACCCACCATCTGCCCTGGAGCAATCCATGCGTGGCAAGAAAACGATCTAAAGATTCAGCAAGTTCAGTACCGATATGAAGAATGTTTAAAAAGTGGGTCACTGAGCGCGAGTCCACATCTTCATATCTTTCGGCGAATTTTTTGAGGACTTTTGCGTCCGGAAGGTCTTTTAGTTGAAGCATAAGACCATTGTAGTTAGCTGGCTAACTATTGTCAACATCTATTAGATATTCTTCTGTTCTCTGCAGTTAGTACAAGTTAAGCAATAATATTTGTTGACCGCTTTGTCCCATGTAGTTACCGAATACAACAACTTGGCAACAGGCGGCTATTGGCCGCTTTGGGCCCGAAGCCATCAATTCAAAAGTCCGTTATCTATAAGTCAAAATTGCAGACTCTGAGAATATTGTCTTTCGACCCAACGCAGACACTTTAATGATTTATTCTCAAATAAAATAATTTACTTCTTTAGCAGAATACACTCATCACATTTTCTGCTATTTTCAATTTTAAGAGAATTACACGAACCTATTAATTGAGCAAAGCGCTCACCACATTGATCTCTGTATAGCTCATTGTTTTGATATAAATATTCCTTAATTTTGTACTGAATACATTTGTCAGACTTGAAGTCAACCACTTCATTAGGATCAATATTTTTTAATTTGCTAAATAAGTTTTTATCTTTAGTAGTAGCTGGCTTAGTATCAATCAGACCTGGCGCTATATCTGGATAGCCTAAATGTCGAATAAAAGATCTTATATTGGGAATATGATGAATTACTTTACCATCCAATGCGATACATAAAGTAAAGTGTTTTGTTGGGTTAACTAGATGGAGGGTTAGCGGACTTTTCTTGTCATTCTTTTGCATAGTAGCTTAACGATTGCTTAGCCAATAAGAAAACAAGGGGATTGTAAATTATTGTAAATCACTATTTGATAGTAAATTAACTTGAGTGAGTACGACTGAATCGTTACGTTAATGAGCCGCAAAATCTCAAGTCAAAAAATTCTCAATTTAGAAGTCTAAAACCAGACGGCACAAACTTGTGCTTGCGACCCATTACCGACAGTCAGGCTAAAGCCGGAAAGCTAGAATATTTAGTATCTTTAAATATATTGATCCAATATCAGCACTAGAAAAATAAAGTTATTGTGGAACGTATTGCTCAACGATGAACTTACTCATTCCGTTTGCGAGTTCTTCCTCTCCATAAAACACTATACCAATATTTTCTGCAATTAATAGATTAGACTCACTTTCATTATGAGTTCTTATAACAACTTGAATCTCAGGTCGAAGTGTTTTTGCTGTTTCAGCCATTTTTCTTATATTAATCGTATCAGGTGTTGCAATAACCAGCATAGATGCGTTTGCAATATGTGCTTGAATTAATACGGTTGGTTCAGACGCATTTCCCGATACTGCAGGTTATGCCTTTTTTCGCAGACTCTCAACAATTTCTCTATTTTCTTCGGCCACCACAAATGGGATGTTGCTATCACTTAAAGCTTTGGCAATCCTTTTTCCAACTCTGCCATAACCCACCAATACAACTTGTCCTTCTAAATATTTACGTTCAGTACTCAGTGGAAGTTCGGAGAATTGATCTACACGTTGCTCATATTGGCGAGCAATCTCAGAAATGCCGAGCACCCAATTTTTAAATGGTTTAATGATTGAGAAAATAAGTGGATTAATGGCAATTGAAATTAAAGCACCAGCTAAAATCAAGCTCATCCCTTCCGTTGGCAGAATACCTAACGAAACACCCAAGCCAGCTAGAATAAAAGAGAATTCGCCAATTTGAGCCAAACTGGCAGCAACAGTGAGTGCGGTGTTGAGTGGGTAGCGAAGTGCTAAAGTAATCACCATGGCTGCAATGGATTTTCCAAAAACAATGATGGCTACAACGGCTAATACGCTCAATGGTTTTGCCAATAATATCGAAGGCTCAAACAGCATACCAACTGATACAAAAAACAACACAGCAAAGGCATCACGAAGTGGAAGTGATTCTTGAGCGGCTCTATGGCTGAACTCAGATTCCCTCATCACCATGCCTGCAAAAAAAGCACCGAGTGCGAACGACACGCTAAATAATATTGCCGCACCATAGGCGATTCCGATTGCTGCGGAAATAACGGATAAAGTGAACAGTTCTCTCGAGCCGGTTTTTGCAACATGCCACAGAATCCAAGGAAGCAGACGCTTACCAACGACCAGCATCAAGACAATGAAGCCTGTCACCTGCAAAAGCGTAAAGCTTATGGTTTGCCATAATGGTGTAGATGTAGTTTCAGTCGTTACTCCGCCTAAAATGGCCGCTAGTGGAGGCATTAACACTAACACTAATACGGTAACAAGATCTTCAACTACCAGCCAGCCAACGGCGATTTTGCCATTCATACTCTCAAGTATGCCTCTGGACTCAAGTGCTTTTAATAATACTACAGTGCTGGCACACGATAATGCCAAACCAAAGATTAAGCCTTCACCAAATGTCCAACCCCACCAATTGGCTAACAACATGCCAAGCACAGTTGAGATTATCATTTGTATCACTGCACCAGGTAAGGCTATGCGCTTAACAGACATCAAATCGTTAATGGAAAAGTGCAAACCAACGCCAAACATCAGCAGCATCACGCCAATTTCAGATAATTGAGATGCAATACTTACATCTGCAACAAAGCCTGGTGTTGCTGGGCCAATCAGAATACCTGCGAATAAGTAACCAACTAGCGCTGGAAGCTTGCAACGTTCAGCGATAAAACCAAAAATAAGTGCAAGCCCAAAACCAGAGGCTATTGTTGAAATAAGTGTTAAGTCATGATCCATATTTTTACCTTTATGGATAAGCATACATGTATTTGGTCAACTTTCAATTTCTTCTGCTTCTTCAATAACAATTCAATATGCAATAGTAATTGGGAGCGATTAGTCGTTAAATTATATGGATGATCATGAAGCGCATGTGATGCTTATTAAGGTTAACTAGTTTCAATAGTTTCCAAAACGACTCCTAAACAAGCATTAAATGGCCTACTCTAAAGCAGGCTCTGGCAATCCGAGCTTCCGACCCAAAGGCGACCTTCGAGTGTAAGAGCTATACTTCGGGAATCGACACCTTAAGCGACATTCAAAAGTTAGGTCGATGTGTCTACTTTATCAAGGCAAGTCCACAGTCCCGCTTGAATGGGTTAGGGTGCATTTTATTTTGCCCACTCATTAAGTGCAGCAGTAAATAGTGGGTTTTGATAATTAGCATATTCTGGGTTAGAACTTCAAATCTGACCTCATATGGTATTTTTTAACCAACTTTTAATTTAACTATTTAAACTAAATGATTACCCTGTTGTAACAACAGCTAATTTTAGATTCTTTTATGGCTGATTTAATTTTCAGCCCTAATAGAGAACTTTGCTATGTGGTCACGAGATACTATTAAGTTTGAATTAATTTTCAACTGGTAAACTTTTTTATTAAAAAACAATGAGCCTATTTTCAAACTATTTATTAAATTAAAATATACGAATATAACTATCTACTAATTTAATGATTGAGTTAAATGCTACCTTAATTTGGCAATAATTGGACTTATGTTTTTTAAAGAAGAAACCATGACTCACTTCACTTGTCGTAATTGTGCATATAGTTTTCCATCATAGTCTTTTTAGATGAATTTTATAAAGGATTAAGTTATGAGTTTAGAGCAGCAACAGGCCATACTGACTATTGCATTATTTGCTGCATTTGCAGATGGTGAAAATAATGACCAAGAACGAGAGCAAATACGTGCGTTAGCGCAGAGTTTAGGCAAAGAAAAGGGTTTAGCCTTAATCCCTAAAATTTATCAAGAAGTACTTCTAAAAAAAATTAACTTAGAAGAGGTGTCTACTAGTTTAACAGAGGCTGAGTATCGTAAGCTGGCGTATGAGATGGCAGTTTGTGTGTGTGATGCTGATGGCATGACCACGGCATCTGAAAAGGCTTTTTTAAGTGAGCTAGCCAAATTATTGCAGTTGGACCAAAGCGTTACATTAGTTGCCAACGAAAATGCCGAGTCAATTGCGACATTTACTTTATCAGTAGCTCCGATGAGTCAGCCAGATAAAGATGTTAACGAATTAGACACCTCAATATTATCAACTACGACTATTCCACTGGAAGCCGATGTGGATCGCAGTATTCTTAAGTCCTCCATTCTCAACGGGGCGCTTGAATTGCTTCCACAGACATGGGCATCTATGGCGATTATTCCTCTCCAAATAAAAATGGTGTATAGCATTGGAAGGGACTATGGTTACGAACTTGATCAGGGGCACATTCGTGAGTTGATGGCAACCATTGGCGTAGGGTTAACCTCTCAGTATTTAGAGCAATTTGGTCGAAAATTGCTAGGGGGGTTGCTTGGGGGCATTGCTGGGGGATTTGGTAAGCAGCTTGGAAAAGCTACGACAAGCATAGCATTTTCTTTTGCGACTACTTATGCTCTGGGACAAGTTGCAAAAAGCTATTATTCAGGTGGTCGAGTAATGAATGCTTCTATGCTCAGAGAAAGCTTCCAGAATATACTCGAGCCTGCAAAAAAATTACAGTCTCAGTATATACCGCAGATACAACAACGAGCCAGCAATTTAGATATGAGCGAAATTATGAATGTGGTTCGAGGTGTATAAACAGATAACGCAATCAAATGTTTGAGCACTAGATTGGATATGAATAGTCAAATAAATTTGAGTTGTAACAGCAAGATAGTGTTAACACTGTATGGACTTTATTTTGTCATAGCGATGCTTATCTTAACAGCAAATCCAATTGAGGCATTCGCTCAAGATGGTCAACGTGAGGCGCGCAAATTAAGTAAGTCTGGCCAAATACTACCCCTTGAAAAAATCCATGAAAAAGCTAATTTAATTAAACCTGGAAAGATATTGGAAACTGAGTTTGAAAACAAAAAGGGACGTTACATCTACGAAGTAGAATTACTCGATAACAACGGATTAGTTTGGGAAGTCGAGTTGGATGCCAAAACTGGTGCATTGATAAAGTTGGAAGAGGATTAATAATGCGACTTCTTTTAGTTGAAGATGACGCCACCTTAGGAGCACAATTACAGCTATCTTTGAAGAAAGCCGGTTTTGCCGTAGATATATCATCGGATGGGGTTGATGCAGAAGCACTCGGGGAAATTGAACCCTATGATTTAGTAGTGCTTGATTTAGGTTTACCAATGAAATCTGGACTGCAAGTACTTGGTAACTGGCGTAAGCGAGGTAATCAAGTGCCAGTTTTAATCCTTACGGCCCGTGGTAGCTGGCAAGAGAAAGTTGAAGGCTTTAAAGCTGGTGCTGATGACTACGTGAGCAAGCCTTTTCAAATTGATGAATTGTTGGCAAGAATAAATGCAATTCTTAAAAGAAGCACTGCTTCTATAGCAGGCTCCATTACCTTTGAAAATATTACACTGGACGAAGATAGCCAAGAATTAATACTAAAAAATGGCATTCGTTATAACCTAACAGGTACAGAATTCAGACTACTTCGCTATTTCATGCTTCACCCAAAGCAATTATTATCTAAATCTAAATTGACGGAGCATGTTTACGAATATGATGAAGACAAAGATAGTAATGTCATAGAGGTATACGTAAACCGCTTGCGTCATATAATTGGGGCAAATTTAATTAAAACCCGACGCGGGCAAGGTTATATATTTGGAAGTAACGATTAATGACATCGTTAAAAACCACGCTAACGTGGAGCTTAGTGCTCAGTTTAGTTTTACTACTTACATTTCAATTTTTAATAGTTTCATATGCAATTAGCCGCCTGACAGAAAATCAGTTGGTGGATAGGCTCCAACGCGAATGTGAAACATTGTTATCAATCACCAACTTCAACTCTTCCAAACAAATACATATAGATACTCAGCACCTAGGAGCAATCTATCTGCGCCCATTTTCAGGCCATTACTTCAGCATTCAGTCAGAGCAGCAGCAGCTTGTTTCCAGATCGTTATGGGACTCAGAGCTTAATGTAGGGTTACTAAAAGCGGGAGAAGATAAAAAGCTGAAATTATACGGACCTGAGAAGCAACCATTATTAGTTGTTTTACGTGGGTTTAAAAAACAGGATAAAACAATAACGATTGCAGTTGCTGAAAATATAGAGCCATTGAATGCCAACATAAATCGCTTTCAAATCACATACGCATTCATTTCTTTTGTAGGTTTGCTACTTATGCTACTGGTACAAAGGCTAATGATTTTAAATGCATTAAAGCCGTTACAACAGGTACAAAAGAATATTGTTAAGCTTGCTCAAGGCAAATCTAGCCAGCTTGATGCAGAAGGTCCCGTAGAAATAATGCCACTCATAGAAGAACTAAACCGTCTATTAACTGGTTTGGATAGAAAGTATCACAGGTCTCGTGAGTCTTTAGGAAATCTTGCGCATGCTCTCAAAACCAGATTGACCTTATTAAATCAAATTGCTGAAAGAAAAGAAATAATCAGTGTCAAGGAGGCACAATCTTCTATTTATGAATTAACAGCCGCAATGAATAGCATCGTTGAGCGTGAACTAAAACGTGCTCGACTGCTTGGGAATCTGCGTCCAGGTCGGCAAGTAGATTTAAAAGTTGTTGTTACAGAGCTTATCAATACACTAAGGCAAATCTATTCTCAAAAAGGTATAAACATTACATGGGAGATTCTTTCAGAGGCAAAGTTCCTTGGTGACAAAGAGGACTTAATTGAAATGCTTGGTAATTTACTTGATAATGCCTGTAAATGGTCAATAAAACGGGTGTCTCTAACAATTACTGGAGAAAATGGCATCATATTTATCATCGAAGACGACGGCATAGGCCCCCCAGTGCCTGACTTAGAAATTTTGACAAAACGCGGTTTCCGCGCAGATGAGTCGCAGCCAGGAAGCGGTCTAGGTTTAGCAATCGTCAACGACATTGTAGAAAGTTACAATGGCAATCTTAGTTTTAGCAGATCGCCAGCGCTAGGTGGTCTGCGGGTAGAGGTTAAGCTGGGCTAGATACTGGATCAAGGGGCATCCGAAAACGTCCTTTTTAATTATAACCTGCTAAAACCAATCACGATTCATTCCGCTTACCTTTCCTGTTTTAGCATCAATATTCACTTCCCACTCTTTACCATCTGAATCTACGATCTCAAACTCGTAATCCCATCCCTTACCGAACTTACGATTTTCTAAGTCTGCATCTTTAATTACGCCAGGTTTAGCTGCGAGCGCCTTGACTTTAGCATCGTCTAATGTAATTAATCCAAACTCCTTGCTAATTGCGTTAGCTTCATTTAAATCATCATCTGCAATTGCATGAGTAGAAAAAATTCCTATTGCAAAAATGGATACAGCAGTAAATTTATGAATTGAATTTGTCATTTTTTGACTCCTTTGTTGAATTAAGAGAAATCTAATTTACACACCGAACCTTAAAATAAACTGAATATTTCAGACGCATTTTATAGCTGCATTGAACGTCTAATTTGTCCCACGTTCCTGTCGCTCACACTTGATTAATGAACTTCCGGTTTGGGCCCGAAGAACTCAAGTCAGAAGTCTGTTATTGGGATGTCTGAAAGAAGACTGCACTAACCTACTCTTTCGACCTTTTTGAGACAGTAAGTCTTAAAATTAAGGAGATGTCTATAACCATTCCTGCTTGAAGACAGGTTTTGCAATGTGGATTATTGAGTTGCTTTCAACTTATAGAAACCAAAGAGCAAGCTTGCTGTGGCAAGACCCGAGTAGAGAACTATATCTCCGCTTGTCCCAAATGCATCAAAAAATATTGCATGTAGCCAGCCCCAGCGCCCAGACAATGAACTTTGAGAAGGTGAAGTAAATTCCACATATGCCATTAGAAAGAAAACTACACCAAAACTTAGCCAAATATTAGAAATATCTTTGTTTGTAGGCTTCCACTTCCAATTATCTGGTTGACCTCGAAAGTTTTTCATTTTAAATCCAAAAATTTATTAATCGCATACGTCCTTACTATAATAAATAGCAACTACAGATGCAAACTATTTGAATCTAAACTGGCAGCTTTGGGCCCTGAGTGAATTTTATGACCGTCTACTATTGGGCTTTATAATCGCATTTCTTCAAAGCAGACACTGTTAATCAGAGTTTACGACCCAAAGTTGTAAGAGAGCGTTTGACATAAGGGGCGTTATTTTTTTGGATATTACTTTATTTGCATACTAGAGGATTATTTTCACTTCAGCTAATTTATTGAGTACAAACTTGACGACTCAAAGTGTTCCCAAGGTGCGATACATATCATCAAAATAGCCAGTAACGAATGTAGAGTTTTTAATCGAGCTTAAAACAACTCAATTTCACCTTCTTTTTTATTTTCTTGTAATGCACCAGTATTAACTAGATATTCATAATGGCAGGACATGTTACGTCCATTATTCTTTGCATGGTACAGTGCCAAGTCAGCACGATCGATTAAATGACTGGAAATATCAAATGCAACAATCTCTGTATAACCAGCACTCACAGTTACTTTCCCTACCTGCGGAAAATCAAAATTACTTATAGTTTCTCTGAAACGGTTAAGTGCATTGCTTATATCTTGAGGGTATGTGCATTCAAATATCCCAATAAATTCTTCACCTCCAAAACGAAATAGTTGGTCAGAATTTCTAAAAGTTTGCTTCATTAATTGAGAAAATAAAAGTAAGACTTCATCACCTATCAAGTGGCCGTATTGGTCGTTCACACGTTTAAAATGATCAATATCAAATATAGCTAGATAGAATCTCTGATCATATTTATCGTCATTGCGCTTAGATTTAGTTTGAGTTTGCCCAAGTACTTTGTTTATTTTATGCTCAAAAGATTTGCGATTTAATAGACCAGTTAGCGTGTCATGTTCATTATCACGAATCAGTTTAGTGAAGTTCTGATAAATCTGTAGAAGCATACGGATGGTTGTATCTAGATGCTGATCGCAAACTAAATCTTCAATTGCAATGATAGCTGCGGTAGTACCATCACTGGCTTTTAATGGATACAGAGTGGCGCGTGCTTCATTATCATGCTCGAATATGCAATTTTCGCCTGATTTAAAGCAGTTAGTGAGAGTCGTTATTAATGATGCTGATAGTTTGTCCTCATTAATATCTTTACCAATAGCGATAGTAGAGAAAAGCTGTTTTCTTATATCTACGATATGGTATACCTTTACCGGTTTAACATTTTCTGGGTATAAATTCGCTATTAAATCAAATAAAGATTTAGCCAAAGAAAACTCAAGTGCAGTTGAATCACGCTCATTAGTGAGGGTGATTAGCTTATTCAAAATGGAATGTGTATTTGATGTATGCATAAGTCTCCAGCAAGCCTACTGAAACCTTCGTTGTCACTATTCTTATAAAAAATAGAGGAACTTTATGACAATTCCTCTGCAACTGTTTTCGATCATAGTATCAGCACTATACTGCTAATCTAAGATTGAATTAGAGATGTTAACTCAGGCTATTTTTAAGCTTACACTTGAACCTATTGATAGTTAGTTGGGAGAGCAAGTATAAAAACTTAACGACAGCTTTAGGCCCGAAGCCTTCAAGACAAAAGTTGTTATTGGAAAGTCTGATAGCAGACTGCACTACCCTTCACATTCGACCCAAAGAAGCCGGATGCTATTTTTTAAGCTGCAACTTATGGTGGCAATTACTTCATTTCCCTTTACTAAGTATACTTCATCATTAACCAAATCAAATTTGACACATAGTGTTAAACGTCTATACATTGGATGTGTTTTCATTAACAGTCAGCCTTATGAAACTATACGAACAACTTGCCAATTCAATTGCTGAATCAATTCAAGATGGTGTACTTTGTCGTGGAGACAAGTTACCTTCTATTCGACATACCAGCCAAAATAGAAATATTAGTCCTTCAACCGTTTTTCAAGCATATTATCTGCTTGAGTCAAGAGGCTTAATAAGTGCACGTGAGCGTTCAGGATACTTTGTAACAGGTGGCGCTATTGGCATTTCTCCTTCACCTGAACCTAGTTTTGAAGTTAATGAGGAATCAACTAAAGTTGATGTCAGTGAGCTTGTCTTTGAGGTGCTTGAATCAATGCGAGCCAGAAATATAGTGCCTCTGGGTTCGGCTTTTCCTAGCCCATTATTATTTCCAATGGCCAATTTAGCTCGAACAATGGCCTCTAGCGTGCAAGTTATGGATCCTTGGCGAAGTGTAGATAATTTGAGTCCTGGTGATGCAAGCCTTCGGCGGCAAATTGCGCTTCGTTACATGATAGATGGCTTGAATGTCCCTACAGATGAAATTGTTGTTACTAACGGGGCGCTTGAGGCTTTAAATCTTTGCTTAATGGCTGTTACCCGCCCTGGAGATGCTGTAATTATAGAATCTCCAACTTTTTATGCGGCATTGCAGTCCATCGAACGCATAGGACTGCGTGCAGTGGAGGTGCCGAGCCATCCAAGAGATGGTATTGATCTTAAGGCGATGGAATGGGCTTTAGAACATCATAAACCAAAAGCTTGCTGGCTGATGACGAATTTTCAAAACCCTTTAGGGAGTTTGCTTTCTGATAATAAAAAGAAAGCTTTGGTTGCCTTGTTAAGTAAATACCAAGTGCCTTTGATTGAAGATGATGTTTATGGTGAGTTGTATTTTGGGGAGAAGAGACCCGCACCGGCTAAAGCTTTTGATACGGAAGGCTTAGTCATGCACTGCTCGTCATTTTCTAAGTGCCTTGCACCTGGTTACCGCGTCGGTTGGGTCGCAACTGGACGGTACTCTAAGGTAATAGAACGTTTGAAACTAACCACTACGCTGAGTGCATCTGTCCCAGCCCAAGTTGCACTGGGACATTACTTACAGAAAGGTGGTTACGATAAACATTTACGTAATTTACGCCATACACTCTTGGTCAATCAAATAAAATTCATAGAGTCGATAGAGCGATACTTTCCTAAGGGTACAAGGCTAACACCTCCACAGGGTGGTTATTTTTTATGGATTAAGTTGCCTGATGGTGTTAATGCGCTTGAGCTTCATCGCTTAGCGCTAGTTAATGGTATTAGCATAGCTCCTGGGCCGATATTCTCCGCCCATAAGGGCTTTATAGATTACATTAGGTTGAACTATGGGCATATATGGGATGCACGGACCGAGGCTTCCTTGGCCACACTCGGGGCACTTGTGGATGATCTAACCCCATAACTTTCAAATATAAACTTCAAACTGATATGGTTTTAATTTAACCATCTGATTCTGTTCTTTCATTCGGCAAAACACTATTCTTAGTCATTCTTAAAAATGTATCTGGCAATTGTTATTTGTCAAAAAATTAAGGTGACTGAATGTACATCTATGATGAAATAGATCAACAACTTGTTGAGCAACGTGTTGCTCAATTTAAAGATCAAACAACTCGCTTCCTAAGCGGAAAGCTGAGCGAAGATGAATTTAGGGTTCTAAGATTACAAAACGGCCTCTATATTCAGCGCCATGCACCAATGTTACGGGTTGCTATCCCTTATGGCATGTTGGTTTCAAAACAGCTCAGAATGCTCGCTTACGTAGCCCGCAGATGGGATAAGGGCTACGGCCATTTCAGCACGAGACAAAACATACAGTTTAACTGGCCGAGACTTGAGGATGTGCCTGAGATATTAGCTAAGCTTGCCACAGTGCAAATGCATGCTATCCAAACCAGTGGAAACTGCATCCGCAATACGACTACCGATCATTTTGCAGGATTAGCACCAGACGAAATTATCAATCCATTAGTATGGTGCGAGATTATCAGGCAATGGTCTATGCTGCATCCTGAATTCGCTTTCCTACCAAGAAAATTCAAAATTGCAGTCAGTGGTGCTCTCATAGATCGAGCTGCCGTCGGAGTACACGATATTGGGCTTCAAGCAGCAGAGGTTGACGGTGTCTTAGGCTTTAGAGTGTGGGTAGGAGGTGGGCTGGGAAGAACTCCTATTGTTGGCAAACTGATCAAACCATTCGTGGCTTGGAGTGATCTATTAACATACTTGCAAGCAACTCTCAGGGTATACAACCTACATGGCAGGCGAGATAACAAATATAAAGCACGAATAAAAATACTCGTTAAGGATTTAACGCCAGAAGTATTTGGACAGCAAGTTGATGAGCAGTGGCAACTCATTAAAGATGGTCCAGATAAAGTCAGCAAAGAATATGTCAATGCAGTATCCAGTAGATTTGTATGGCCAAAATACGATGCATTATTGATAACAAATGATGATGCAATCACTTTGCAAGCTGCAGGTAATCATAAGTTTGAAAGATGGCTTCGGACTAATGTGCATAATCACAAAGTCACAGGTTATGCATCCGTAACTGTTTCATTAAAAGCCACTGGTTTACCTCCTGGTGACATTACAGCAGATCAGATGGAAGCTATTGCCGACATGTCTGAAAAATACGGTTTTGGTGAGCTACGAGTTTCTCACGAACAAAATCTAATCCTAGCAGATGTAAGAAGACAAAGTCTTTATTCTTTATGGCTGGAGCTCGATATGCTCAATCTGGCTACACCAAATATTGGCTATATCACCAACATCATTGCTTGTCCAGGTGGTGATTATTGCAGCTTGGCAAATGCTGTTTCTATTCCGGTAGCAGTTGCCATACAAGAACGTTTTGACGACTTGGATTTTGTCTATGAAATTGGAGAACTGGATTTAAATTTATCAGGTTGCATTAATTCTTGCGGACATCATCATATTGGTCATATTGGAATTTTAGGCGTAGATAAAGCAGGTGAAGAGTGGTACCAAATTACAATAGGCGGCAGACAAAATGGTGGCGCCAACCTAGATTCTAGCCAAACGCAAATTAGGGGTGGCGGCGCGGCCATTGGGCGTGTGATTGGCCCATCATTTGCGAGAGAGCAAATTCCAGACGTCGTCTATCGTTTGATTCAAACTTATTTAAGACTTCGAGATAGCGAGGCAGAACGTTTCATCGATGTTGTTGAGAGGCTAGGTATCGGTCAGTTCAAAGAAGATGTATATACAGATCCTATCCTTTTAAAAGCGCCACTAAATGCTGAGGTGGTCGATGTCTAATAATCCAAGATTGATTCGACATGGTGTGTTAGAAGATGACATTTGGCGCCTCCATGACACCACCTTAACAACACTCCCGCCAGATGAAGCTTATTGGATGGTTACTCTGGATTGTTGGAAGGTTAACCAAGATTCAATTAGTCAGCGCAAATATCCAATAGCGATATTAGTCCCTGCGAATGCCGACGCCAAAGACTTCCTGCCTGTAAGAGTGAGCAATATTAACTCTCATTCAATTGCACTTATTGCTATTGATTTCCCAACCTACACAGATGGTCGCGGCTTTTCATTGGCTCAAATTATAAGAACTCAATTTGGATGGCTTGGGGAACTTAGAGCCGTAGGTGATGTACTTATAGACACCATTCACTACTTAGCAAGATGCGGGTTCGACAGTTTCTTAGTTAAAGAGGGACATGACCCAGCGCTAGCACTGAAGTCATTTGAAACATTCACTGTGCATTATCAGAAGTCATATCCAAAGCCTATAAATATAAATTCAGAAAAGACTTGATGATTACTAGTGTTATCTCATGACTAAATTAAATATGCAAAGAATTAATCTACTGAAATCGAGAACTATAAATGGCAACTAACCAGAAAACCCCTAAGAAAGTGATACCAATTATCAATGACAACAGAAAAGATGGTGAAGTGTCATTATATGAAGCACATAATAAAATTTATCCACGTACAACCTCTGGATATTTCACGAATTGGCGATGGATAACTCTTTGGATTACGCAAATCGTATTTTATGGTGTTCCATGGCTTGAATTAGGACAAAGACAAGCAGTTTTGCTTGATATAGATACGCATCGCTTCTATATATTTGGGTTGATACTTTATCCTCAAGATTTAATTTACCTTGCGGTCATACTTATCATTGCTGCACTGGCTTTATTCTTGTTTACAGCCGTTGCTGGTCGGCTTTGGTGTGGGT
>Ga0208460_10001172_pt1 | contig 16324 bp, 15 predicted proteins | sample AD_STIC10_MetaG_FD_184436 | JGI IMG/M metagenome (GOLD analysis project Ga0208460, IMG submission 184436) | Active sludge microbial communities of municipal wastewater-treating anaerobic digesters from USA - AD_STIC10_MetaG (SPAdes) (version 2) | ecosystem: Engineered > Bioreactor > Anaerobic >... | reverse complement strand
CCATCTCGAAGGTCCAGGAAGGGTTCGCCGACACCGCCGGGCTGTGGGTCGCCACGTCCGCCCGGGCGCGCGTCATCGCCTACGACCCCGCCCAGGCGCCGGAAGCCACCTCCATGACCACCGTCGACGCGGTGCTCGACCCGAAGTACAAGGGCAAGGTGGGCTTTGCCCCGACCAACGCCTCGTTCCAGTCGTTCGTGACGGCCCTGCGCGTCAGCAAGGGTGAGGCCGGCGCCAAGGCCTGGCTCGAAGCCTTCAAGGCCAACGAGCCGAAGGCCTACGACAACAACATCCTCGTGCTCGACGCCGTCGACTCCGGTCAGGTCGCCCTCGGTCTGGTCAACCACTACTACTGGTACGAGCGGGTCGCCGAGAAGGGCGCAGATGCGGTCAACGCCAAGATCCACTTCCTCGACGCCAACGACCCCGGCGCCCTGATCAACGTGGCCGGTGCGGGCGTGCTCGCGGGCAGCCAGCAGTCCGAGGCCGCGACCAAGGCCGTCGACTTCCTCCTCTCCGACGAGGCGCAGCAGTACTTCGCGGACGAGACCGCCGAGTACCCGGTCGTCGCCGGCATCACGTCGACCAAGCACGACCTCGTGCCGCTTGCCGACCTCAAGGGGCTGGCGATCGACCTCAACGCCCTGAACTCCCTCGAGGAGACCCTCGCCATGCTCGACGAGGTGGGTCTGACCTGAGCACGCTGACGCCACCGACGGCCCGGGCCGCCACACCGGCGGCCCGGGCTTCGGCGCGCCGCCGGGACCCAGCGCCCCCGTGGTACCTGTCGGCTCCGTCGGTGGTGGTCGCGCTCATCGCCCTCATCCCGATCGGCTACCTCGTGGTGCGCGCGGCCGAGGCAGGACCCGGGCGGATCGTCGCCATCCTCGCGCGCCAGCGCACGGTGGAACTCGTCGGGCGCAGCCTGCTGCTCGTCACCCTCGTGACGGCCCTGAGCGTCGTCATCGGTGTCGGGTTGGCCTTCCTCGCGGCGCGCACCGACGTCCCGGGCCGCCGGGTCCTCGCTGCTCTGGCTCCGCTCCCGCTGGCGATCCCCAGCTATGTCGCGGCCTTTGCCTGGATCTCGGCCCTGCCCCAGATCGCCGGTCTCACCGGGGCCGTGCTCGTGCTGACCCTGTGCTGCTACCCCTACGTCTACCTGCCCGTCCTCGCGGCCCTTCGTCGCGCAGACGCGGGCCTGGAAGAGGTCGCCCGCAGCTTGGGCCGCACCCCGTGGCAGACCTTCCGCGAGGTCACGCTGCGCCAGGTGCGCCCGTCCGCGGCTGCCGGTGGCCTGCTCGTCGCGCTGTACACGCTCAGCGACTTCGGGGCCGTGTCGATCCTGCGCTACGACGTCTTCACCCGCGTGATCTACACCGCGTACCGCTCGAGTTTCGACCGCTCGACGGCCGCCGTGTTGTCCCTGCTGCTCGTGGCGCTGACCGTCGCGATCAGCGTGGGGGAGTCGCGGGTTCGCCGCCGGGACGTCGCGCGCATCGGGGCCGGGGTCGCCCGCCAGCCAGAGCCGCTGCGCCTTGGCCCCCTGCGCCTGCCGATGGCCGGTGGGGCCGGGGTCGTCGTCGTGCTGGCGCTCGGTTTCCCGATCGCGTCGTTGCTCTACTGGTTCACCACCGGGCTCTCGGCCGGGTTGGATGCCGGTCGTCTGGGTGCCGGGATCGCGGCGACCGCGTGGCTGTCGTTGCTCGGGGCCGTGGCCTGCACGCTGGGTGCCGTGCCCGTCGGCATCCTCGCGGCCCGGCACCGGGGCCGGTTCACGACCGTCATCGAACAGGTGACGTACGCCGGGCACGCCCTGCCCGGAATCGTCGTGGCGCTCGCCCTGGTCTTCCTCGGGGTCCGGGTGGTGCCGTGGGCCTACCAGGAGGCGCCACTGCTGGTCCTGGCCTACGTCGTGCTCTTCCTGCCGACCGCCGTGGGCTCCGTGCGCAGCTCGGTGGCCCAGAGCTCGGTGCGCGGCGAAGAGGTCGCCCGCTCGCTCGGAGCCACCCCCGGCGAGGTGCTGCGCCGCGTCACCCTGCCGCTGGCAGCGCCAGGCATCAGCGCAGGGGCGGCCCTGGTCCTGCTCACCTGCATGAAGGAACTTCCCGCGACCCTGCTCCTGCGCCCCACCGGCACCGACACCCTGGCCACCAGTCTGTGGACCCAGACCGGTGTGGGAGCCTACGGAGCAGCAGCCCCCTACGGTCTGGCACTCGTCGTGCTCGCCGTGCTCCCGACCATCTGGCTGATGCGCGCATCGGCCCACGACCGAGGAAGCGAGTCATGAACACGCTGTCGATCCGTGACCTCGACGTCACCCTGGGTGACCTCGCCGTGCTGCGCGGCGTGCACCTCGAGGTCCCCAGCGGCTCCGTGACCGCGGTGCTCGGCCCGTCGGGCTGTGGCAAGACGACGTTGTTGCGGGCGGTCGCCGGATTCGTGCGCCCCGACCGTGGCGAGATCCGGGTGGGTGACACCGTCGTCAGCGGCCCGGGCCGCCACCTCGCGCCCGAGCGTCGCGGCATCGCGCTGGTCCCTCAGGAAGGGGCCCTGTTCCCGCACCTCAGCGTCGGGGACAACGTCGCGTTCGGGCTCCCGAGGGCGCAGCGCCGCCGCTCTCCGCGGGTCGCGGAGGTGCTCGACCTCGTGGGCCTGCGTGGGTTCCAGGACCGCAGCCCCAGCGAGCTGTCGGGCGGACAGCAGCAGCGCGTCGCCCTGGCGCGGGCGCTGGCGCCCAGCCCGTCCCTGGTGTTGCTCGACGAACCGTTCTCCGCGTTGGACGCCGGCCTGCGCGAGTCGGTGCGCGCCCAGGTCCGTGACGCCCTCGAGCGCTCGGCGACCACCGCCCTCGTCGTCACCCACGACCAGGACGAAGCCCTCTCGGTGGCCGACTCGGTCGCGATCCTCGACGAGGGCCGCATCCTCATGCACGCCAGCCCGCAGGACGTCTACCGCGCCCCCACCGGCCTCGGGGTCGCCCGTTTCGTCGGGCAGTGCGTCGAGCTGTCGGCCGAGGTCAGCGCAGGGGTGGCCCGCACGGCCCTCGGTGACCTCGTCGTCGAGGCTCCCGGGGCGGGTGGTGAGGTGGATGCCGGTCGCGGGGTCGTCATGTTGCGTCCCGAACAGCTTCGCCTCCTGCCGGTGGACGGCGTCGCGGGGACCGCGGGTGAGGTGGTGGGCGGCGAGTACTTCGGTCACGACGCCCTGGTCCGGGTGCGGGTCACCGCAGGGCAGGGGAGCGGGCAGGAGAGCGTCGAGGTGCAGGTGCGCACCCTCGGGGAGATCCCCGAACGCGGTGCAGTGCGCGTGGGCGTGAGCGGCCCGGCCCGGTTCTACCCCGGCGCGCGCTGAACCCAGCCCCGACGCTGCGCCAGAAGGGCGGTGCTGGCACCGGCGATGAGCAGCTGGTGGCGGCGCAGCGCCGGCGTGCAGCCCGGTGGTGGTGGGGCATCGAGGTCGCACAGCAGGTATCCCACGAGGATCGCCAGGAACGCGTCGATGTCCTCCTCCGGCACGCCATCGAGGGCCGGAGCCCCTGCGAAGCGGTGCACGCCCACGCCGTGGTGGCGCATGAGAGGCCACAGGGCGACGAGGTCGACCCAGGGCGCGCCGAGGGTCGCATGGTTCCAGTCGACGATGCGGGCTGTTCCGGCTGGTTCGATGAGGAGGTTGTCGGGGCGCGTGTCGGCATGCACCAGGGACTCGCCCTCCAGTGCTCGCTCGGCGCGCAGGCCCAGGGCCGCGAGGTCGGCAAGGCACTTCCCGTCGAGAGGGGGAAGGTCGCTCGGCCAGGCCCGGGTTCCGCCCGCCGTCGCCTCGAGGGCCTCCAGCGCCTCGACATCGCCCCCGAGGTCGGACGCCAACGTGCCGGTCGCCACCGCCGCTGCGACCCCTGACGGGACCGCGGCCACCTCCAGGCAGGCGGTGGCCGCGGCATCAGCGTCGGCTGAGCTCCACGGTGCGCCGGGTTGCCGCCCGTCGATCGCATCGAGCACGAGCACGCGCCACGGCCCATCCGCGGTCGACACCTCTGCTGCTCCGGCGAGCCGGCTCGGGCAGCGCAGGTGCGCGATCAGCGGAAGGATGCGCTCTTCTGCAGCGAGCCCCCTGACGACATGGGGCATCCGCGGCCCAGCGGCCTTGGCGAACACCCGTCGGCCGTCCGCGAGGTGGAGCAGCCCGGCAAAGGCGCCGGTGAACCCCGAACCCACGGGAGGTGAGGCGCTCACGACGGCGCTGCCGACGGCATCCCCGCATGCGACCTGAACCTCGGGCGGCAGCGAGGAGAAGGTCGGCCGCACCGACGTGGCGCCGTAGTCGACCTCGGGAAGGGATGTCGGGCGCACCCGTCCACCTTCGCCGCGGGGGCGCGCCGGTGGCAACCGAGATTCGTGGGAGACTGGGGAACAGTGCCCTGACCCCTCCAACGCAAGGACCCATCCGCTCGTGTCACCCCGTGCCCGCACCGCGCTGCAGCCGCACGCCACGCCGCCGGAGGCGATCCGCAACTTCTGCATCATCGCCCACATCGACCACGGCAAGTCGACCCTGGCCGACCGGATGCTGCAGATCACCGGCGTCGTCGACGACCGGGCGATGCGCGCCCAGTACCTGGACCGCATGGACATCGAGCGCGAGCGCGGCATCACCATCAAGAGCCAGGCGGTGCGGATGCCGTGGGACCTCGACGGGGCCCCGCACGTGCTCAACATGATCGACACGCCCGGTCACGTCGACTTCACCTACGAGGTCAGCCGCAGCCTTGCCGCCTGTGAGGGCGCCGTGCTGCTCGTCGACGCCGCGCAGGGCATCGAGGCCCAGACCCTGGCGAACCTCTACCTGGCCATGGAGAACGAGCTCACGATCATCCCGGTGCTCAACAAGATCGACCTGCCGGCCGCGCAGCCGGAGAAGTACGCCGAGGAGCTCGCCAAGCTCATCGGGTGCGAGCCCGAGGACTGCTTCCAGGTCTCCGGCAAGACCGGGGTCGGGGTCGAGCCGCTGCTCGACGAGATCGTCCGCCAGATCCCGGCACCCACCGGCGACGCCAACGCGCCCGCTCGGGCGATGATCTTCGACTCCGTCTACGACACCTACCGCGGTGTCGTCACCTACGTGCGGGTCATCGACGGCAACCTCAACCCGCGCGAGCGGATCGCCATGATGTCGACCAAGGCCACCCACGAGCTGCTCGAGATCGGCGTCATCAGCCCCGAGCCCGTGCCGGGCAAGGGCCTGGGCGTCGGCGAGGTCGGCTACCTCATCACCGGCGTGAAGGACGTGCGCCAGTCCAAGGTCGGCGACACCGTCACCAACGCCGCCAAGCCCGCGACCGACGCGCTCGGTGGGTACCGCGACCCCAAGCCGATGGTCTTCTCTGGGCTCTTCCCGCTGGACGGCTCGGACTACCCCGACCTGCGCGAGGCCCTCGACAAGCTCAAGCTCAACGACGCCGCGCTCGTCTACGAACCGGAGACCTCGGTGGCGCTGGGCTTCGGGTTCCGGTGCGGCTTCCTCGGGCTGCTGCACCTCGAGATCGTGCGCGAGCGCCTCGAGCGCGAGTTCGACCTCGAGCTGATCTCCACGCAGCCCAACGTCGTCTACGAAGTGGGGATGGACGACGGCACGCAGATCACCGTCACCAACCCCAGCGAGTTCCCCGGCGGCAAGATCGCCGAGGTGCGCGAGCCCAAGGTCCGCGCCACGATCCTCGCGCCGAGCGAGTTCATCGGCGCGATCATGGAGCTCTGCCAGGGCAAGCGCGGAACCCTGCTCGGCATGGACTACCTGTCCGAGGAGCGCGTCGAGATGCGCTACACCCTGCCGATGGCCGAGGTCGTCTTCGACTTCTTCGACCAGCTGAAGTCGCGTACCCGCGGCTACGCCAGCCTCGACTACGAACCCGACGGTGACCAGGTGGCCGACCTCGTCAAGGTCGACATCCTGCTCCAGGGCGAGACCGTCGACGCCTTCTCGGCGATCGTTCACAAGGACAAGGCCTACGGCTACGGCGTCATGATGGCCGGCAAGCTCAAGGAGCTCATCCCGCGCCAGCAGTTCGAGGTGCCGATCCAGGCCGCCGTCGGCGCCCGGGTGATCGCCCGCGAGAACATCCGCGCCATCCGCAAGGACGTCCTGGCCAAGTGCTACGGCGGTGACATCTCGCGCAAGCGCAAGCTGCTCGAGAAGCAGAAGGCCGGCAAGAAGCGGATGAAGAACATCGGCTCGGTCGAGGTGCCGCCCGAGGCCTTCATCGCCGCGCTGACCTCCGACGGCGCTGGGGCCCAGGCCACCAAGAAGTAGCGATCAGCCGCCGGGTGAGCGCTCGGCGATCTCGCGGAGCCGGGCCACGTAGGCCGCCCAGTGGTCCGCGCCGCCCTCGGGCAGGTTCGGGTGCTCGGGCGACCAGCCGGCCTGACCGTCGACCTGCTCGCGCAGGATGTCCAGGTGCCCGGCGTGCCGGGCCGTCTCAGCGGTCATGTGCACCAGCAGGTGGTGCAGCGTGGTGTCCGGCTCCCTCCACCACGGCACGTGGGCCCTGGTGTCCAGGGGCAGGGGCGCAATGGTCTCGTCGGCGAACGCCGTCACCTGGCGGTAGAGGTCGAGGATCTGCGCCGGCGACTCGTCTGCGGTAGCCCACATGTCGTCGTTGGGCTGCGCGTCGTCCGCCCAGAACGCCATCGGCTGCGGCCACGGGCGGCCCAGGCACATGCCGAAGTACTCGGCCTCGACCCCGGCCAGGTGCTTGACGACACCGAGCAGGTTCGTGCCGGTGGGGGTGAGCGGCATCCGCTGGTCGCGCTCGGGCAGCCCCTCGACCTTCCAGAGAACCTGCTCGCGAGCGTTCTTCAGGTAGTGCCATACCGTGCTCTTGACGTCCATGACGGCAGCCTGTCACGAGGCACTGTCACAGCTCCCCGTCACGGGACGGGGACGCTCGACTCCTGCACGGGCGGGGCGACCACCGGGCCGTCGGCCCACTCATGCGGTCGGGAGGCCAGCTCGAGCACCGCCAGCACGTCGCGGGGCCAGACGTCGTCGTCGGTGGCGGCGAGGTCGGGCAGGGCCCACCACCGGATGTCGGCCACGGTCAGCTGCTCCTCCTCGGTGTGCGACGTGGTGTCCACCTCGAAGGCCGCCACCCGCACCACGTAGAACACCTCGTGCTGGTCGACCACCTTGTCGCTGTAGCCGTGCACGACGACCCGGGTGAGCAGCGGGCCGACGAGGTCCCCGGCATCCACGACGAGCCCGGTCTCCTCCCACAGCTCGCGCACCGCGGCCTCGAGGTCGCTCTCGCCCGGGTCGACACCCCCGCCGGGCGTCACCCACCAGTGCGCGACCGGGTCCAGCCCGAGGTCGGAGTCCTTGAACAGGAGCATCCGGTCGTCCTCGTCGAGCACCAGCACCCGCACCGCCCGCCGGTCGAACCGTGGCCGGTCCTCGGGTGCGGGCACGACGAAGCCGGGCTGGCCGGGGTAGGAGGGGGTGGTCATGGCCACACGTTAACCCGGCCGGCAGTACTCGCCGGTAACCTCGGCCGGGTGCCTGACACCTACGCGCTGTACCGCTCGATGTCCGCCCGCCCGTTCGGCAAGCGCGCCTTCTCGCTGCTCTTCGCGAACAAGGCCCCCTACTTCCGCACCGTGCGGCCGCAGGTGCGCGACGTGCGACCGCACCACGCCGAGCTGACCATCCGCAACCGCCGGGCGGTGCACAACCACATCGGCACCCTGCACGCCATCGCGGTGTGCAACGGGCTCGAGGCAGCGATGGGCCTGCTCGCCGAGGCCACCACGCCGAAGGACCGGCGCTGGATCCCCAAGGGGATGCAGGTCTCCTACCTCGCGAAGTCGACCACCGACCTGCTGTGCATCGCCGAGACCGACCCGGCCGACTGGGCGCAGCTCGGCGACGTGCCGGTGCGGGTCAGGGCGGTTCGTACCGATGGCACCGTCGTCGTCGATGGCATCATCACGATCTATGTGTCCGAGCGCCCAGCCCGCTGACCTGATCACGGTTCTTCACGGGCGCGTCTGGTGCCCGGTGCAGGGCGACCTCGACGCGGTCGCGATCCGCGGTGACCTCGTCATTGCCGTGGATGCCGCTGCGCTCGCCCTCGCGGACACGCCCGGTGCCGCTGTGGTCGAGGTGGGTGACGGCATCCTCATCCCGGCGTTCGGTGACGGGCACGCCCACCCGGTGTTCGCGGGCCTGCAGGCCCATGGACCACACATCTCGGATGCCGGGTCGGTCGCCGAGGTCGTCGCGCAGGTCGCGCGCTGGGCGGCCGAGCACCCGCACGAGCCGTGGATCCGCGGGGCGTCCTACGACCCGGCGCTCGCGCCCGACGGGCTGTTCGACGCCCGGTGGCTCGACGAGGCCGTGCCCGACCGACCCGTGGTGCTGCGAGCCGCCGACTACCACACGGTGTGGGTCAACACGACGGCGCTGCACCTCGCCGGCATCGACGCCTCGACGCCCGCCCCGCCGCTCGGTGAGATCGCCCGACGCGCCGACGGAACGCCGCTCGGCACGCTGCGCGAGTGGGGCGCGGTCGACCTCGTGCTCGACGTCGCGGGCCCGCACCCCCTCGACGTCCGGGTGCGCGCGCTCGAGGAAGCCACCACCCACCTGGCCTCGCTCGGGATCACCTGGGTGCAGGACGCCTGGGTCGAGGCCGACGACGTCGAGGCCTACCTCGCCGCATCCGCACAGAAGAGGCTGCACACCGCCGTCGACCTCGCCCTCTACGCCGACCCGCGCCGCGGGCCGCAGCAGGTTGACCGGCTCGTGGCTCTGCGTGACCGGGTGCGCGAGCGCGGCGACCCGCTGCTGACCGCCAACACCGTGAAGCTGTTCGCCGACGGTGTCATCGAAGGCGGCACCGCGGCGCTGCTCGACCCGTATGCCGGCAGCGGGTGCGCCCACCGCGGCATGCTCGTCTGGGAGCCCGTGGCCCTGGTAGCCATCGTCACCGCTGTCGACGCGCACGGCTTCCAGGTTCACGTGCACACCATCGGCGACGCCGCGGTGCGCACGGCGCTCGATGCCGTCGAGGCCGCGATCAGCGCCAACGGCCCCCGGCCGGACCGCCGGCCGGTGCTCGCGCACGTGCAGCTCATCGACGAGGCCGACCGCCCCCGGCTGGCGGCCCTCGGGGTCATCGCCAACGCCGAGCCGCTCTGGGCGCAGCTCGACGACGTCATGGAGGCCCTGACCGTGCCGCGGTTGGGGGAGCCCCGCGCCTCGGCGCAGTACCCGTGGGCGACGCTGCGCGACCTCGGCGCCAGGCTCAGCTTCGGCTCGGACTGGCCGGTCAGCTCGCCCGACCCGCTCGCCGGCATCGCGACCGCCTGCACCCGGCAGACCGAGGACCGGATGCCGGCCGCGGGCTGGACCCCGCACGAGCGGCTGTCGCTGACTGCGGCGCTCACGGCCTACACCGCGGGGAGTGCCTACCAGGCCGGACGTCGAGCGGGCACCCTCGAGGTCGGGAACGACGCCGACCTCGTGCTGCTCGACCGCGACCCCTTCGCCCTCACCGACCCCGGCGACCTCGCCAACGCGCGGGTCACGCGGACCTGGCTCCGCGGGAGGAGCCTCAGCGGGTGAGGTGGTGGCGCAGTCCCTCGACGTCGGAGGCGGTCCACCCGTGGTCGCGCAGCCACCCGGCCGCTCCGCCCCAGCCGGCGTCGACGGCACGCAGGATCGCCTCGATCGACTCGGGCTTGGGTGACTGCTCGTCGATCGACTGCTGCGACAGGGCATGCCCGTACGCCGGGCGTGACATCAGGCGGCCGATGATGGCCTCGATCCGCTCGGCCGTGAGCACGTAGTCGGCCACGATCTCCTCGTGCGGGACCCCCGCCACGTCGAGTGCCATCGCGACGACCGTGCCGGTGCGGTCCTTGCCCGCGGCGCAGTGCACCACCGCCGCGCCCGGCGCATCGCCGATCACCCGCAGTGCAGCCGCGACCGAGTCGGGTCGGGCCGCGAGGTAGCCCAGGTAGTGCTCGGCCCAGAACGACGCGTCGCGGCGGGTGCCCTCAGGGCTCCACGGAACCGCCAGGGCCTTGGCCGCCAACGCGTCGAGGTCCTCCTCGCCGCGGGCGGCGATGAGTGAGTGGTGGTGATGGGTCAGCGACTCCACCCGGCGCAGCGGCCCGGGGCCCTCGAGGTGCACCTCGACCTCGGTGCGCAGGTCGATGATGTCGCTCACCCCGACCGCGTGGACGAGGTGTGCGACGTCGGCGTCGGTGAGGTCCTGGAGGTTGTCGGAACGGATCAACCGCCCGGATGCCGTCCGCCCGCCGTCGCGGGTCGGCAACCCTCCGAGGTCGCGCATGTTGACGAGCCCGTCGAGCTCGATCCACCGGTCAGTCACCCGGTCATCCTAGGTCGGGGCACCGACGCCGTCGTTGCTGGGCAGGGGTCGACGCAGGGCCGGCAGCACGAGCCGCCGGCGAAGCCGCAGGTCGGCGGCGGCGAACAGGCCGCCCATCGTGCGCATGGTGCCCCCGAGGTCGTCGCGGCCGGTCAGGTAGGCCCAGCGCTGGTGCGACGGGAGGGCGAAGAAGACGTCGAAGAATCCGGGGACCTCGGCGGGAGGCATCCGCAGCAGCGCCTCGAGCCCGATGCGCCGGAACCGGTGCACCGCCCGGGCCGACGGCGACCACACGACGGCGCGGGCGGCCGCGAGCGCGGCGTCGGGGCCGTCGGGGAGGTGCGCCGCCACGGCATCCGCGACCGGTCCGGCGAGCCCGAGGGCGGCGGCGATGCTGAAGCCGGTCGCGGGGTGCACGAGCGGCGCCGCCGCGCCGAAGCCGAGCACCCCGTCGACGTCGTGGCGTGGCCGGTCGACGGGGAAGCGCACGGTCTCGGTGCGGGCCCCGTCCGGCACCGCGATGCGGTGGTGCGCGAGCCGGGCCAGCAGCCGGCGCCGCAGCACGGGGACGGGGAGCCCCGGACGGCGGGCCAGCGAGGTCTCCTCGAGCAGCACCTCACCACGGCCGACGGGGATGCCGTAGAGGAACGTGGGCCAGCCCGGCTCGCCGTGGTCCGCGCGCCAGTCCATGAACAGCGCCTCCCCGGGGGGCACCAGCGCCGCGGCCGCCTCCTCGGGCACGACGACGCCGAAGGCGGTCTGCTCGGCCGCGACCGGCGCGCCGGCACCGGGCCGCCGCCGGGCCGTGCCGTTCAGGGGCTGCCACCGCCCCGCCGCGTCGACGACGACGGATGCCGTGAGCGTGGCCCCGCCCTCGAGCGCGACCCGTCCGGGGCCGGCCGGCCCGCTGACCCGGCCGGCGTGCACCTCGACCCCGGCCAGCTGCGCGTCCAGGTGGGCCCGCAGGGCCTCGACGTCGAACACGGCGTACTCCCAGCCGAGGTCGTGGGTGCCGACCGCGATGGCGCGACCCCGCGCCCGGGCGGCGATCGTCGACTCGGGGATGCCGGCGGGCAGCTCGTCCGCCCAGCACCCGTACGTCGCCGTGAAGGGGCGGTCGAGCTGCGGGTCGGCGAGCGCGGTGCTCAGGCCGGCTCGCGCGCACGCTCCGGCGAGCGCCCGGCCCGCGGGGCCGCCGCCGACGACGAGGACGTCCGTGCTCACGCGCCGACCCTAACCGGCGCCACCACGGCTGCGGTGCGTGGGCGAGGATAAGGACGTGCCCCGACTGCCCGACGGTGACCCCGCGCCCGAGTCCGGTGACCTGCCCGAGCCGGCCCTGGCCACGCTCGGGGACGGCCGGTTCGGCGTCTACCTGCACGTGCCGTACTGCTCGGTGCGGTGCGGCTACTGCGACTTCAACACCTACACCCTCGGTGAGCTCGGGCCGGGGGCGTCGATGACGACCTTCGCCGACCAGGCCCTGGCCGAGCTCGACCTCGCCGCTCGGGTGCTCGGCGACCAGGCTCGGCCGGTCGACACGGTCTTCGTCGGGGGAGGCACGCCCACCCTGCTTCCCGCCGCCGACCTCGTGCGGTGCGTCGACGGCATCCGGACGCGTTTCGGCCTGTCCCCGGACGCCGAGGTGACCACCGAGGCCAACCCTGACTCGGTGAACGCCGAAGACCTCGCCGAGCTCGCCGCGGGTGGGTTCACCCGGGTCTCGATCGGCATGCAGTCGGTGGTGCCGCATGTGTTGCGCACCCTCGAGCGCACCCACGACCCCGCCCGCGTGGCGACTGCGGTCGCTGCGGCCAAGGCTGCCGGGCTGGCGACGAGCGTCGACCTCATCTACGGCACGCCCGGCGAGAGCCTCGCCGACTGGCGCGCCAGCCTCGACGCCGCCGTCGCCCTGGAGCCCGACCACGTCTCGGCCTACGCGCTGATCGTCGAGGACGGGACGAAGCTCGCGGCGCAGGTGCGTCGGGGAGTGGTCGCGATGCCCGACGGTGACGACGAGGCCGACAAGTACGAGCTCGCCGACGACGTCCTCGCCGCGGCGGGCTACGACTGGTACGAGGTCAGCAACTGGTCGCGCACGCCGGCGGGGCGCTGCCGGCACAACGAGGGGTACTGGCGCGGTGACGCCTGGTGGGGTGTCGGGCCGGGCGCGCACAGCCACGTCGGCGGGGTGCGCTGGTGGAACGTCAAGCACCCGAGGACGTACGCCGGGCGCCTGGCCGACGGAGCCTCACCCGCGGCCGGCCGCGAGACGCTGACGCCCGAGCAGCGCCACGACGAGGAGGTGCTGCTGCGGGTGCGGCTGCGCGACGGCCTGCCGATCGGCGTGCTGGACGCCGACGGCCGCACCGCCGTCGCCGGCCTCGTCGCTGACGGGCTGGTCGACGGCGGTGCGGCCGTGGCTGACCGGGTGGTGGTGCTCACCCGGCGCGGGCGGCTCCTCGCGGATGCCGTGGTGCGTCGCCTTCTCGGGGTGTGAGCGCCGGCTCTACTTGACGAACTGCGGGGTGAGGGCCGGGCTCCACCACTCACCGTTGTTCGCCTTCACGGCACCGATGATGTGCACGATGATCGCCCAGACGACGGCTGCGATCATGAGGGGGATGCCGATGATCGCTCCGATGATGGTGATCGTCAGAACGATCCCGAGGAGGATGGCGATCCCGGCAGTGATCTGGACGTTGAGCGCGTTCGCCGCGTGGTGGCGCACAAACGGGCCTCGATCACGGAAGACGAGATACAGGACCAGGGCGCAGACGAAGCCGAGGGTGCCGCTCGACAAGATCGTCGCGGCGAGCGTGCCGCCGTGCGCCGCCATGCCCGCAGTGCGCTCGTCGGTGGGCTTCATCGGAGCCGGGGCCACCGCGTACCCGGGAGCCGGGGGTGACTGCTGCTGGTACTGCGGCTGGGCCTGCGCCTGCGGCTGAGCCTCATGGGCGCTCGGCGCGACGGGTGCCGGTGCGGGAGCAGCGGGGACGAACTCCGTGTGCTCGGGTGCCGGCAGCTCCGGCACGACCTCGGTGTGCTCGGCGTCGGTGACGGGCTCGAAGGAGGCCGTCGGGTCGACGGGGTGGTCATCGTGGCGGGGAGTGGTGTCACTCATCAGGTGCTCCTTGTGGGTGGGTCTGTACCCATGAAACACCCGCGGCGACGTGTCGATCCCCGTTCCGGGGCCGGGTCAGGGTGGGCCTCGGGGTCGAGTCAGGGCCGACCCCGAGGCGCATCCACCAGGAGCGTCAGCTGACGAGGCGAAGGGTCAGCGGGTAGCGGTACCACTCACCGTTGCTCGCCTTGACCGCGGCGATGATCGGCATGATGAACATCCACGGGATGATCGCGAAGATCATGAAGATCCCGACGAAGAGCAGGGTCATGATGCTCGACACGAAGAGGGCGATCATGACGGTGATCTGGAAGTTCAGCGACTCCTTGGCGTGGTGCTCCAGGAACGGCCCGCGCCCCTTGAACACCAGCCAGATCACGAGCGGCGCGACGAAACCGGCCAGCAGGACGCCGAGGTGGGCGCCGAGCGACCAGTTCTTCTCGTCCTGGGGAGTGAGCGGCGCAGGGCCGCCGTAGCCGGCCGGTGCGCCGTACTGCGGTGGGTAGGGCTGCGGCGGCGGGGGAGGTGGCGGGGTGTCCTCGGGGCGGAACGGGTCGGGTGTGCTGCTCATGGTGTGTCCCCTCGGTGGTGTCAGGCAGGTGGCCGCCGCTACGACGCGGTGACGAAGTCGATGAGTTCCTCGACGCGTCCGAGCAGTTCGGGCTCGAGGTCAGCATAGGTCTGCACCGAGGACAGGATCTGGCGCCAGGCCATCGCGAGATCGCGCTGCGTCGAGTGCGGCCACCCGAGGTGCGCGGCGATGCCGACCTTCCACGACGTGCCCCGGGGGATGACCGGCCAGGCGTCCATCCCGAGCCGGGAGGGCTTCACCGACTGCCAGACGTCGACGTAGGGGTGGCCGACGACGAGGACGTGTTCGGCGTACGGCCTGACCGCCCGGGCCTGCTCCACGACCCGCCACTCCTTCGTGCCCGGCACGAGGTGGTCGACGAGCACCCCCATGCGACGCCCCGCCGTGGGCGCGAAGTCACGGATCGCTCCGGCCAGGTCGTCGACCCCGTCGAGCATCTCGACGACGACACCCTCGACCCGCAGGTCGGCTCCCCACACCTTCTCGACCAGTTCTGCGTCGTGCTTGCCCTCGACGAAGATCCGTGAGCCGCTGGCGACCTTGGCGCGCTGCCCGGTGACGGCCCGCGATCCGCTGGCCGTACGGGACGCGGCGGCGCGAGCGGCGGCCAGCCGGGCGGCATCCGCCGCCTTCGGGGGGGTGAGGGTCACCGGCGACCCGTCGACGAGGAACCCGGGGCCGAGGCGGAACCCGCGGGTGCGCCCGTGGCGGTCCTCGAGGTGGACGACGTGGATGCCGCCCGCCTTCTCGACGCGCACGACAGCGCCCACCCAGCCGGTCTCGACGTCCTCGACCACGGTGCCCGGCTCGGCCGCGAGCTCGACCGACCGCCCGCGTGGCGGCCTGCGCCAGTCGCCCCCGAGCACGTCGCCGCCATACCTGTCCACCACGCCGGTGAGGTTACCGGCATTCGCGCGTGTCGGACCCAACGCCTAGAATTGGCACTCGCGGCGCGCGAGTGCCAAAGGCTGCCCAGGCGAAGGACCGGAGGTGGGCATGAACGAGGACCGTCGGTTGCGCGTGCTGCGCGCCATCGTGCAGGACTACGTGCAGACGTCCGAACCCGTGGGGTCGAAGGCCCTTCTCGAGCGTCACCAGCTCGGGGTGTCGGCCGCGACCGTGCGCAACGACATGGCGGCGCTCGAGGACGAGGGCCTGATCGCCGCACCCCACACGAGCGCCGGGCGCGTGCCCACGGATGCCGGCTACCGCCTCTTCGTCGACCGGCTATCGGCCGTGAAGCCGATGAGCAGCGCCGAGCAGCGCGCCATCGCGCACTTCCTCGAGGGTGCCGTCGACCTCGACGACGTCGTGGACCGCACGGTGCGACTGCTGTCGACGCTGACCCACCAGGTCGCCGTCGTGCAGTACCCCTCGCTGGCGCGCTCGTGCGTGCGCCACATCGAGCTCGTGCCGCTCGGGGGTGAGCGGGTGCTCGTCGTGCTCATCACGACGACCGGGCGCGTCGAGCAGCGGGTCGTCGACGTCGGCCGCGACCTCAGCAGCACCGTCGGCGAGGACACCCTCGCCACGCTGCGCACCGAGCTCAACCGCGCCACGGCGGGGCGTACCCTGGCCGAGGCGTCGGCCGAGCTCGCCGCCGCGCCCGAGCAGCTCGAGCCCGGCCTGCGCGACCTCGTGCGCGCCGTCGGCACCGCGTTGCAGGACTCCTTCGTCGAAGAGCGCGAGGAGCGGGTCGTGCTGGCCGGCACCGCCAACCTCGCCCGGGTCGGCCCCGACTTCACGACCAGCCTCGGCCCCGTGCTCGAAGCGCTCGAGGAGCACGTCGTCCTGCTCAAGCTGCTCGGCACCGCCGCCGAGCAGGGGGAGCAGGTGGCCGTTCGCATCGGCCACGAGAACCCGTATGCCGGGTTGCAGACCACCTCGATGGTCGCGACCGGCTACGGTGCCGGCTCCGACCTCGTCGCCGGCCTCGGGGTCCTCGGACCGACGAGGATGGACTACCCCACGACGATGGCTGCCGTGCGCACCGTCGCCACCTACGTCTCGCGGATCCTCGCGCAGTGACACCCCGGCCTGCCAGCACCGCACCCACCGCACCAATTGCACCCACGGCATCCACCGCCTCAACCACGTCCCGAAGGACCCTTCACCCGTGAACGACTACTACGCCGACCTCGGTGTCGCCCGCGACGCGAGCCCCGAGGACATCAAGCGCGCCTACCGCAAGGCCGCCCGGCGACTGCACCCGGACGTCAAC
>Ga0208460_10001155_pt1 | contig 16455 bp, 15 predicted proteins | sample AD_STIC10_MetaG_FD_184436 | JGI IMG/M metagenome (GOLD analysis project Ga0208460, IMG submission 184436) | Active sludge microbial communities of municipal wastewater-treating anaerobic digesters from USA - AD_STIC10_MetaG (SPAdes) (version 2) | ecosystem: Engineered > Bioreactor > Anaerobic >... | reverse complement strand
GTGTTCTTCTGGCACCTGGGCTACATGGCGCTGAACCTGTGGCGCCAGCGCAAGACCTTCCGCTGGTTCGGCCCGGACTCGATGATCCCGAACCTGCAGGACGGCCGCGACATGCTCGCCATGTTCAAGTGGTTCTTCGGCCGCGGCCCGCGCCCGGTGTTCGACCGCTGGACGTACTGGGAGAAGTTCGACTACTGGGCGCCGTTCTGGGGCGTCACGATCATCGGCGTGAGCGGCCTGATGATGTGGCTGCCAGGCCTCACCGGCACCTACCTGCCCGGCTGGGTGTTCAACGTGGCGGCGATCTTCCACGGCGAGGAGGCGTTCCTGGCGGTGGTGTTCCTGTTCACGGTGCACTTCTTCAACAACCACTTCCGGCCCGACAAGTTCCCGGTCGAGATCGTGATGTTCACCGGGACGATGAGCCTGGAGCACTACCGCCGCGAGCATCCCCTCGAGTACCAGCGCATGGTCGAGAGCGGCGAACTCGAAAAGCACCTGGTCGACGCACCGTCGGCACCGATGACATTCGCTTCCAAGCTCCTGGGCTTCGTGCTGATCGCGGCGGGGCTCACCTTGCTGGCCGGTGTCGCGATCGGCTTCTTCAGCGGCGCTTGATCGATCGCAAAGCCATGCCGCCACAAGTGCTTACAAGGACGAGACAGACGTGACGACACGGCGATGACGCCACGACCGGCTCCCGCAAGGGTGCCGAACCAAGAACGATGGAGGACGCAATGAAGCGCTCGTTGATCGGATGGGGAGTGGCGGCATCGGTGCTGGTGGCGATGGCCGGCTGCGGTGGTGGTGGATCGTCGGCCCCCGCGCCGACACCCGGCACGGGCACGACGCTCAGCGACACCCTCGTGGCCGCCGGCGCCGTGGCCGCCAACGACACGGCGAGCAATTCGGCCTCGGCCTTCACCGTGTTGCAGGCCGCCGGCGTTCCCGCCGTGACGGTGAACAGCCCGCCCCAGGTCAACTTCACCGTCTTCTCGGATGGCGCGGTGAAGACCGGGCTCACCAACACCAATGCGCGCTTCGCGATCGCCAAGCTGGTGCCGGGCACCAATGGTGACCCCGACCAGTGGCTGAGCTACGTCTACCGAACCGAGTCCACGGCCACCGCGCCGAACAACGTCGGCCCCGGTGGCACACCGGCACTGGCCAGCGCCAAGCAGGCGACCACCGATCCGATCACCCCGGCCCAGCTGGTCTACAACGCCGACGGGTACTACACCTACACCTTCAGCACCGACATCAAGGACCCCACCAAGACCAATGGCGTGGTGTTCGAGCCGGATCGCACGCACCGCATCGCCATCCAGCTGAGCTACAAGAACGCCGCCGGCGAAACGGTGCTGGTCAATCCGTACATCGACTTCACCATCGATGCCAACGGCAACTCGGTGCTGGTCACCGATGCAAGCAAGACGCGCAAGATGACCGACGTGTCGTCGTGCAATAACTGCCACGAGAAGCTGGCGCTGCATGGCGGCGGCCGCGTCGACACGCAGTACTGCGTGATGTGCCACAACCCGGGCACCACCGACGCCAACAGTGGCAACGTGCTGACGCTGTCGACGATGGCGCACAAGATCCACTCGGGCAAGCTTCTCAAGGCCAAGCTCGACGCAGGCAAGGGCGGCGAGGACTACGCGATCTGGGGCTTCGGTGCCGCCAAGGTCGACTTCGCGGAAGTCGGTTTCCCGCAGGACCTGCGCAACTGCACGAAGTGCCACTCGGCAGTCAACCCGAACACGCCGCAGGGCGACGACTGGAAGACCAGGCCGAGCAAGGAAGCCTGCCTGACGTGCCACGCCAACAAGGTCGGCTCCGACTGGGAGGCCAGCCACAAGGTGTTCGCCCGCGATCCCACGGTCACGCCCGGCGCCACCGGCACCGAGGAGGCCCTCAGCCTGACCAATGCGCAATGCGTGGCCTGCCACAAGGTCGGCTCCAACATCTCGCCGGAGCGCGTGCACTGGAACCAGAACGAGGAGAACGCGGCCAGGTACAAGATGAACATCGAGAGCGCGGTCTACGATTCGACCGCGCGCAAGGTGACGGTCAAGTACTACCTGTCCGATCCGACGAACGGCAATGCCGCCTACAACCTGGTGACCTCGGACTGCGCCAGCACGACCGTCCCCACCTGCGGCAGCACGACGAAGTTCGGCAATCTGCGCTTCTATCTCGCGTACCAGAACCTCGTGGGCCAGTCGACCACGGTGACCGAGTTCACCGCCAGCACCAACGGCACCAACGCCGCGAGCGGCTATGCCTACAAGGGCGCCAACGACGGCAGCAACCACTACACGCTGGACATCGTGCTGCCGGCCGACACGGCCACTGCGGTGGCCGCCGGCACCGCCCGCGTCGTCAGCATCGGTCAAGTCAAGGAGCCGAAGCTGCAGGCGAAGTGGGCGACCGACCCGCGGCCGGAGGCGATTCCGGCGGCGCTCGTCAACGTCGTCGCGCAGAACGCCTGGACGGAAGTCGCCCTGGGCGGCACGCTTTCGCCGCGCCGCACCATCGTGTCCAACGAGAAGTGCAACGCCTGCCACGCCGCGCTGGGCACGACCTCGGGCTCGAACACGCTGTCGGAGGCCTTCCACGGCGGCGCGCGCAACACCGTCGAAGCCTGCGTGGTCTGCCACGACGTGAACCGGATGTCGTCGACCGTCATGACCGACGGCCAGGCGTTGAACGAGTCGTACCAGTTCAAGCGCATGATCCACGGCATCCACGGCAACTCGAAGCGGACCTATCCCTTCACGCACGGCAACCCTGTGCAGGGAGCCTTTGGCAAGGACGGCACACTGCCGCTGGGCGGCATCTTCCTGGCCGACTACACGATCAGGAACTTCGCGCCGGTCGTGGTCGCCGCCGGAACGGCTGTCGCCGCCGGGGCCACTTTCGAGACGATCGAGTCGCTCATCAATGCCGCGGCCGCGAACGCCGGCTACACCGGCGCGCCGCAGGTCATCGAGAACTACGCCGCTGAAGTGGCCTGGCCGGGCGTGGGCATCAACTGCAACGCCTGCCACGTCGACAACTCGTACAAGGTGGACCATGGCCCGCTCGGTTCCGTGGTGGCCAAGCCGTCGGGCGTGACCGACCCGAAGGGCTGGCGCGTCATCTCGCCGAAGGCGGCGACCTGCACGGCGTGCCACAACTCGCCCACCGCGATCGCGCACGTCACGAGCTTCGGCAATGCCTCGTTCGCGAACCGGACACAGGCCGAGTCGATGCTGGTGCAGGAGACCTGCGCCGATTGCCACTCGAGCGGCGGCTTCAAGGGCGTGGACATCGTGCACGGCCAGAACTGACCATGCGCCTTCAGCCCGCCTTGGCCGCCCTGTTGATCTGCCTGGGCGGGCTGATCGCCCCGGCCCGGGCGCTGACGGACGTCGAGGCCTCCAAGGCCTGCGTGGAATGCCACGACTCGGACGACCTGCCCGACATGAGCCAGGGGCCGCACGGCGAGGTGCTGAAGAAGAAGCCCCCCATGGATGCCGCGGCGCTGGCGATGCGCGGCAGCCCGATGGCCGATGCGACCGACCCGCGCACGCCCAATTGCATCAGCTGCCACGGCCCTAGCCCGACGCATGCCAAGAAGCCCGAAGGCGTCAAGGAAAGGCCGCGTCCCGATCGGACCTTCAGCAAGAACGGCGGCACGCCTGCGCATGAACGCAGCGAGGTCTGCCAGACCTGCCACCAGCGCGACGCGAAGCAGGCGCTGTGGGGCGGCAGCCAGCACGAGAGCGCCGACGTGGCCTGCTCGTCGTGCCACAAGGTGCACACGAACCGCGACAAGGCGATGGCGAAAGCGACGCAGACCGAGGTCTGCTATGCCTGCCACAAGGAGCAGCGCGCGCAGTTGCAGCGCCCCTCGCACCACCCGATCCCCGAAGGCAAGATGACCTGCTCGGACTGCCATGCCGTGCACGGCTCGGCGGGCCCCAAGCTGGCGCTGCGCGACAGCACCAACGCCACCTGCTACACCTGCCACGCCGAAAAGCGCGGCCCCTTCGTGCATGCGCACGAGCCGGTCAGCGAAGACTGCGCGAGCTGCCACAACCCGCACGGCACCACCGTGGCGAGCATGCTCAAGGCCCGCGTGCCGATCCTGTGCCAGCAGTGCCACACGCCGCACGTGGCGGGGGGAGTCGGCGCCGTCGGCGGCCAGCGCGGCGTGTTCCCTCCGGGGGCGCCGGGACAAGGGGGCTCGGCCATCGGCCCGGTCACCGGCGGCAAGAACGTGGTCAATATCTGGCAGGGGCGCAGCTGCACCAACTGCCACACGCAGGTGCATGGCTCGAACAACCCGTCGGTGAGCAACCCGACACCGCAGCTCATGTTCCGCTGAGCGTCGGAGAGACATCATGATCAGGCCCGTCTCGAACCCCGCCTTCGCCCCGACCCTGCTCGCATTGGCCCTGCTCGCGGCCTTCGGCTCCGCGCGCGCGGAAGATGAACCACCGCCGCCGCCGGAATCCTCGGTCACCGTGGGCGCCGGTCTGCTCAGCGGCAGCGACGCCGACCGTGCGCTGTTCGGCCAGTACAACGGGCTGCGCACCCACGGCGCCAGCGCCCTGCTGGGCTTCCAGTACAGGCGCCGCGACGACGAAACCGGAACGTCCCTGCGGCTGGAAGGCAGCGAGCTGCTGGGCAGCCTGCGCGAGCTCGAGCTGGCCTGGAAGAAGCCTGGCGACTGGAAGTTCTCCGTCAGCTACGGCGAGACGCTGCGCGAGGAGCCGAACCGCGCCAGCACGGGCGCCGACCTGCAGCTCAAGCGCAGCAAGGTCGGCGTGGCCCTGCTGAAGACGCTGGGCCCGCAGCTGCAGCTCGACGTCTCGCTGAGCAGCGAGAACAAGGACGGCCTGCGCCTGTTCGGCATCGGCATGAACTGCCCGTCGGCCGTGGCGCCCGGTTGCGGCGTGACCACCGGCGCACAAGTCGGCTGGGCCGTGCTGATGCTGCCGGAGCCCGTCAACGCCAACCACAGCCAGATCGAGGCGCGGCTGAGCTACACGGGCGACAAGCTCTACGTGAGCGCGGGCTACTACGGCTCGTTCCATCAGAATCAGTTCGGCAGCCTGTCGCCGAACGTGCCCGGCGCCTTGAACAACGCCGTGGGCACGCCGCTGCCGCTCGCACCCGGGCTGCAGGCGATCCTCAACCAGCCGGTGGCGCTGCCGCCGGACAACCAGGCGCACCAGATCGACCTGTCCGGGCGCTACTCGTTCACGCCGACCACGCACCTGAACTTCAAGCTCAGCCACGCGCAGGCACTGCAGCACGACGACTTCGCCGCCGCCGGCTTCACCGGCGCACCGGCCGGTGTGAGCAACCTGGGCGGCCGCGTCGACACCACGCTCGCGCAACTGGGCCTGAGCGCGCGGCCCTGGGCCAAGCTGACGCTGCAAGCCAAGCTGCGCTACGAAGACACCGACGACAGCACGCCGATCGCGCTGTACAACGTCGAGGACACGGCGACCTACACGAACCGGCGCCTGCCCGGCACCAAGCTGCGCGGCCAGTTGCAGGCGCACTACCAGTTCAGCAGCGACTACCGCGGCACGCTGGGCGCCGAGGCCGAATCCATCGACCGCGGCGTCTTCACCGCCACCAGCGCCGCGGCCGGCATCACCGCGCTGCGCCAGAAGACCGACGAGACCACCGTGCGCGCCGAACTGCGGCGCCGCATGAACGAGCAGCTCAGCGGCGCGATCAGCGTGTCGCGCAGCCGCCGAGACGGCTCGAACTGGCTGCGCGACAACAGCGGCACCGGGGTCACCGAGGTGCCCGATGCGTCCGACCCATCCACCGGCTTCGCGCGCGGCATCTTCATGCCCACGCTGGCCGACCGCCAGCGCGACAAGCTCAGGCTGCAGGCCGACTGGCAGCCCTCCGACGAACTGTCGCTGCAGCTCTCGGCGCAGCACGGCATCGACCGCTTCTCGACGCCGAGCGTCTACGGGGTGCAGACCAGCGGCATGGACCAGTTCGAGTTCGACGCCAGTTACGCGCTGACGGAGCGCTGGAGCCTGAACGGCAACTTGAGCTACGGCACCGAGACGCTGCGGCAGGCACGGCCCGACGCTGCCGCGCTGGCCTACGACAACACGAGCAGCGGCTTCGGCGTCGGCATCACCGGCAAGGCCACGTCGGCGATCCAGGTCGGCGCGAATCTGTCGCACCTGGACGACCGCAGCAGCTATACGCAGGCCCTGGACAGCACCGCCGACGGTGCCAGCGCCGCGCTGCTCGCCGCCACCGGCGGCCTGCCCGACATCATCTTCCGGCAGACCACGCTGAAGCTGTTCGGCATCTACACGCTGGACAAGCAGTCGGACCTGCGGCTCGACCTGGGCTACCAGCGTTCGACCTGGAGCGACTGGAGCTGGAGCTACAACGGCGTGCCCTTCACCTACTCGGATGGCACCGTCGTCGGACAACCCGTCCGGCAGCGCGTGGGCTTCGTCGGCCTGCGCTATACCTATCGCTGGCAGTGAACCGCCTGGCACCCCCCTGCTTCAAGAGGAAACTGAATGCCTCCTCCGCCGTTTGAAGTCACCCTGGCCGGGAACGATCGATCTGGCTCCGTGGCACCGCCGGTGCCGCGCTATCTCGAACAGGTGTACTGGTGGGCCTACGTGCACCCCAAGGCCGTGCACGTGTTCGAGCGCGAGTGGTTGGTCAATGCCATCCTCTTCAACAACTACGGGCGCTTGCGCGACGCGGCGCTGGCCGATCTCGGCCAGACGGTGCACGGCCGCACGCTGCAGGTGGCCTGCGTCTACGGCAACCTGACGCCGAGGCTGCAGGCGCGGCTGGCGGCCGATGCGCAGCTCGACGTGGTCGACATCCTGCCGGTGCAGCTCGCCAACCTGCGCAAGAAGCTGCCGGCCGACGAACGCGTCACGCTCAAGCAGAGCGACGCCACCGCGCTGGACAGCGCCGATGCGCAGTACGACCAGGTGCTGCTGTTCTTCCTGCTGCACGAAATGCCCGAGGCGGTGCGGCGCCAGACGCTGAGCGAGGCGATGCGCGTGCTCAAGCCGGGCGGCCGCATGGTGATCGTCGACTACCACCGCCCCGCGAAGCTGCACCCGCTGCGCCCGCTGATGCGCCAGGTGTTCCGCCATCTCGAGCCCTATGCCATGGACCTGTGGGGCCACGAGGTCGAGGCCTTCCTGCCCGCGGGCATGGCGCCGCCCGCCATCGAGAAGAAGACCTACTTCGGTGGCCTGTACCAGAAACTCGTGCTGACCCGACAGGACCCGCCGTGATCGAGACCTACCAGGCCGACGTGGCCATCGTCGGTGCCGGCGGAGCCGGCCTGCGCGCCGCCATTGCGGTGGCGCAGGCGCACCCTGAGCTTCGCATCGCGCTGGTCTCCAAGGTCTACCCCATGCGCAGCCACACGGTGGCGGCCGAGGGGGGCGCCGCCGCAGTGACGCAGGCGCACGACAGCCTGGAGGCGCACTTCCACGACACCGTGGCCGGTGGCGACTGGCTGTGCGAGCAGGACGTGGTCGACTACTTCGTCGGCCAGGCGCACGAAGAGATGGTGCAGATGGAGCACTGGGGCTGCCCCTGGAGCCGCACGGCCGACGGCCGCGCCAACGTGCGCGCCTTCGGCGGCATGAAGATCGAGCGCACCTGGTTCGCCGCCGACAAGACCGGCTTCCACATGCTGCACACGCTGTTCCAGACCTCGATCCAGTTCCCCTCGATCCGGCGCTTCGACGAACATTTCTGCGTCGACCTGATGGTCGACGAGGGCCGCGTGCAGGGCGTGCTGGCCATCGACATCGCCAGCGGCAGCTTCACGCTGATCCAGGCGAAGGCGGTGGTCATCGCCACCGGCGGCGCCGGCCGCGTGTTCCGCGAGAACACCAACGGCGGTATCGTCACCGGCGACGGCATGGCGCTGGCCTATCGCCACGGCGTGCCGCTGCGCGACATGGAGTTCGTGCAGTACCACCCGACCTGCATGCCCGGCACCGGGCTGCTGTTCACCGAAGCCTGCCGCGGCGAAGGCGGCTTCCTGCTCAACAAGGACGGCTACCGCTACCTGCAGGACTACGGCCTCGGCCCGGCCACGCCCGAGCCGCGCAACAAGGCGATGGAGCTGGGCCCGCGCGACCGCCTCAGCCAGGCCTACTGGCACGAGAAGCAGAAGGGCCGCACCCTGCCCGGCCCGCATGGCGACGTGGTCCAGCTCGACCTGCGCCACCTGGGCGAAGCCAAGCTGCGCGAGCGGTTGCCGCAGATCTACGAACTGGCCGTCGAGTACCTCGGCGTCGACCCGGCGAAGACGCCGATTCCGGTGTTGCCGGCGGTGCACTACACGATGGGCGGCATCGTGGCCGACGGCCGCACCGCGTCCACGCTGCCGGGCCTCTTTTCGGCCGGCGAATGCTCCAGCGTCGGCATCCACGGCGCCAACCGGCTCGGCTCGAACTCGCTGACCGAGCTGCTCGTCTTCGGCAAGCTCGCCGGCCTGGAGGCCTCAGCTTTCGCGAAGGCGGCCCCGGCCGGCGACATCGCCACCCTCGCCCGGCTCGCCGAAGCGGCCAGCCAGCGCGCGCTGGCCGTGGCCGAGCGTCGCGGCGGCGGCGAACGCATCGCCACGCTGCGCCGCGAGATGGCGCAGAGCATGGAAGACGGCTGCGGCATCTACCGCACCGCGGCCACGATGCAGTCCACCTGCGACAAGCTCGCCGAGCTGAAGCAGCGCCTGAAGAACGTGCAGCTCGACGACCACTCGCGCGGCTGGAACACCGAGTGGCTGCTCGCCATCGAGCTCGGCTACCTGCTCGACGTGGCACAGGCGATGGCGCATTCGGCGCTCGAGCGGCGCGAATCGCGCGGCTCGCACCAGCGCCTGGACGGCTTCGAGCAACGCGACGACGTGAACTTCCTCAAGCACAGCCTGGCCACCTACGCCGGCGACGACGCACCGCGCATCGGCTACGGGCCGGTGAAGATCACGAGCTCGGCGCCCGGCACGCGGGCCTACGGCGCCGCCGGCGAGAAGGCCGAAGCCGAGCGCAAGGCGAAAGAGACGAACCATGGCTGAGTCGCTGAAGACCATCGACGTCGAGGTGCTGCGCTACCGCCCCGAGCAGGAGAGCGAGCCGGTCTGGCAGCGCTACACCGTGCCCTACACCGACGACATGTCGGTGCTGCAAGCGCTGCAGCAGATCAAGGACGACCAGGACGGCTCGCTGAGCTTCCGCTGGTCGTGCCGCATGGCGATCTGCGGCAGTTGCGGGATGATGGTGAACGGCAAGCCTCACCTGTCGTGCCAGACCTTCCTGCGCGACCTGCTGCCCGGGCCGGTGCGCATCGAGGCGCTGACGCATTTCCCGATCGAGCGCGACCTGGTGGTCAGCGTCGACGGCTTCGTGAAGAAGCTCGAGAGCATCCAGCCCTACATCATCCCGAAGGAGCCGCGCACGCTGGCCCAGGGCGAGTACCGGCAGTCGCCGGCGCAGCTGGAGCAGTTCGAGCAGTTCAGCGGCTGCATCAACTGCATGCTGTGTTATTCGGCCTGCCCGCAGTTCGGCCTCGACCCCTCGTTCACCGGGCCGGGCGTGCTGGCGCTGCTGCACCGCTACAACGCCGACTCGCGCGACGGCGGCCAGGCACAGCGCATGGAGGTGCTCGGCTCGACCGAGGGCGTGTGGAACTGCACCGCGGTGGGCTACTGCTCCGAGGTCTGCCCCAAGGGCGTGGACCCGGCCAACGCCGTCAACCAGAACAAGGTGAACAGCGCGAAGGACTACTTCCTGCGCTTCCTGTCGCCTCGCGGGAGCAAGTCATGAATCGGCCGTACGTACGCCCGATGGCGGGCTGGTGGAAGCGCGACCCCTTCTTCATGCGCTACATGGCGCGCGAGCTGACGGCCTTCGCGGTGGGCGCCTATGCGGTGATCCTGTGCGTGGGCGTTCTGCGGCTCGCCCAGGGCGAGGCGGCCTGGAACGGCTGGCTCGCGGCGCTGCGCTCGCCGCTGTCGATCGTGCTGCATGCGGTGCTGCTCTTCGCGATGGCCGTGCATGCGAAGAGCTGGTTCGAGATCATGCCCAAGACGATGCCGATGATCCACGTCGGCGGCAGGCGGCTGGGCGCGCAGACGATCACGCGGGCGGGCTGGGCGGCGACGCTGATCGCCTCGCTGGTGCTGATCGCGCTCGTGTGGGGCTGGCGATGAAACGCTCCCACGCGCCGATCTTCTGGCTGCTGTTCGGCGGCGGCGGCATGCTCGCCGCGCTGTTCGGCACGGCGCTCGTGCTCGTCACCGGCATCGTCGTGCCGATCACCGGCAGCGACGTGCTCGCCTACCCGCGCATGCTCGCGCTGGCGCAGAGCATCGTCGGCAAGGCCTTCGTGCTGGCGGTGATCGTGCTGTTCGCCTGGCATGCGGCGCACCGCATCCTGTGCAGCCTGCACGACGTCGGCATCCACAAGGGGCTGGTGGCCAAGCTCACCTGCTACGGCTGCGCGATGGCGATCAGCCTCGTCGCCGCCGCGAGCCTGTGGCGCGTCGGGTTCTAGCCCGGCAGTTCACCAGCTTGCTTCGCGCTCCGGCGTGGCGCCGATCTTGTGGATGGACAGGTCGGCGCCTTCGTATTCTTCCTCCGGCGTCAGTCGCAGCGAGGTCAGCGCCTTGATCGCGCCGTAGACGACGAAACCGCCAGCCAGCGCCCAGGCCACGCCGGCGAGCGTGCCCAGCAGCTGCGCGAGCAAGCTCACGCCACCCAGGCCGCCGAGCGACTGCAGGCCGAAGATGCCGCAGGCGATGCCGCCCCAGGCACCGCACAGGCCGTGCAGCGGCCACACGCCGAGCACGTCGTCGATCTTCCAGCGGTTCTGCGTCAGCGTGAACATCACGACGAAGATCGCACCGGCGACACCGCCGACCAGCAGCGCGCCTGCCGGGTGCATCACGTCCGAGCCGGCGCACACCGCCACCAGGCCGGCGAGCGGGCCGTTGTAGGCGAAGCCCGGGTCGTTCTTGCCAAGCAGCACTGCCACGAGCGTGCCACCGACCATGGCCATCAGCGAGTTCACGGCGACGAGGCCGGAGATCTTGTCGATGGTCTGAGCGCTCATCACGTTGAAGCCGAACCAGCCCACCGCCAGCACCCAGGCACCCAGCGCGAGGAAGGGGATGCTCGACGGCGGGTGCGCGCTGATGCCGCCGTCCTTGCGGTAGCGGTTGGCGCGCGGCCCGAGCATCAGCACTGCCACCAGGCCGATCCAGCCGCCCACGGCATGCACCACCACGCTGCCGGCGAAGTCGTGGAAGGCGACGCCGGCCACCGACTCGATCCAGCCCTGCAGCCCGAATCGCCCGCCCCACACCGCGCCTTCGAACAGCGGGTAGATCGCCCCGACGATCACCGCCGTGGCCACCAGTTGCGGGCCGAAGCGCGCGCGCTCGGCGATGCCGCCGGAGACGATGGCGGGAATCGCCGCCGCAAAGGTGAGCAGGAAGAAGAACTTCACCAGTTCGTAGCCGTTCTTCGCCGCCAGCGTCTCGGCGCCGCTGAAGAAGCTCACGCCGTAGGCGACCGTGTAGCCGATGAAGAAGTAGGCAATGGTCGAGACCGCGAAGTCGACCAGGATCTTCACCAGCGCATTGACCTGGTTCTTCTTGCGCACCGTGCCGAGTTCGAGGAAGGCGAACCCCGAATGCATGGCCAGCACCATGATCGCGCCCAGCAGAATGAACAAGGCATCGGTGCCTTGTTTGACCTGATCCATCGATGGCCCCTTCGTGCGTCGTCGTTGTGCCGTTCGCACCGGAAGCGGACGAAAGACGCACCAAGTTAGCAAGTCGTATGCCTTGAATGGTGCGCATCAAGCGCACCGATTCAGTGTCTTTCGGCGCGCACGCGATCTCTTTAGGTGCATTGGCGCACGTTGTTCGTGCATCGCTTCGGGCAGCTATGCTGGCGCGCCATGGCCGAACCATTCAAGAACCTGATCAATGCGGAAGTGGTGCGTCTCATGCGGCGCCACCTGCAACGCGCCTGGGCGGGCTTCGACGGCGCCCGGTTCGAGGCCCTCGGCGGCCACGGGCTGGAGTCGCTGGAACTCAAGGCCCGGGCACGGCACCTGTGCGTGGCGCTCGAGGCCACGTTGCCGGCGGACTTCGAGGCCGCCGCCGCCGTCATCGAAGCCAGCCTCGCGCCGGCGCCCGGCGACGAGGATCTCTCCGCCTTGCGCACCAGCGACCACGGCCTGGCCGGCTGGGCCGTGTGGCCGCTGGCGGAGTTCGTCGCAGTTCGCGGCCTGGCAACGCCCGAACGTGCGCTGCAGGTGCTGCACGCGATCACGCAGCGCTTCACCGCCGAGTGGGCGGTGCGGCCCTTCATCGTGGAGCACCCCGCGCTGGCATTCGAGACGCTGCACCGCTGGGCACGCGATGCCAGCCCGCACGTGCGGCGCCTGGCCAGCGAAGGCAGCCGCCCGCGCCTGCCCTGGGGCGTACAGCTCAAGGGGCTCATCGCCGACCCGTCGCCGACCTTGCCGTTGCTCGCCGCGCTGCAGGACGACGAGAGCGAGTACGTGCGCCGCAGCGTCGCCAACCACCTGAACGACATCGCCAAGGACCACCCGGCGCTCGTGGCCGATTGGATCGAGACGCACCTGCCCGAGGCCGCGCCCGAACGCCGCGCGCTGCTCAGGCACGCCAGCCGCACGCTGATCAAGCGCGGCGATGCGCGCGTGCTCAAGGCCTGGGGCCTCGGCCGCCGCTTAGCCGGCGAGGCAACGCTCGTGGTGTCACCGAAACGCGTGGTGCTGGGCGGCACGGTCGAACTGTCGCTGACCCTGCACTCGACGGCGAAGCGCACGCAGAAGCTGGCCATCGACTACGCCGTGCACCACGTGAAGGCCGATGGCCGCGCCAGCGCCAAGGTGTTCAAGGGCTGGCTGCTGGAGCTCGCACCCGGAGAGACGCGCGAACTGGTCAAGCGGCACTCGATGCGGCCGGTGACGACGCGCCGCTATCACGCCGGCCGGCACGGGGTGGACCTGCGCATCAACGGCGAGGTGCGCGCCGAGGGCGCGTTCGACCTGAAGCTCTGAGGCGCCGGGCGCGGCTCAGCCCAGCACGCGCGCCCACTCGTCGGCATCGAAGCCGACCAGCACCGTGTCGCCGCGCACCAGCACCGGCCGCTTGATCACGCTCGACTGCTCGTTCATCACCGCCAGCGCACTCGCGGCGTCGGTCACCGAGGTCTGCTGCGCCGGGTCGAGCTTGCGCCAGGTCGGGCCGCGGCGGTTGAGCAGCTTCTCCCAGCCGTGCAGATCCATCCAGCCGCGCATCTCGGCCTGCGGCACGCCCTGCTTCTTGTAGTCGTGGAAGGCGTGGGCGACACCGCGCTCGTCGAGCCAGGCGCGCGCCTTCTTGACCGTGTCGCAGTTGGGGATGCCATAGAGGGTGATGTTCATCGCCTGAAGATGCCGTGCAGGGGTTTGTCCACATCGTCGCAGATCGGATCGGGCCCGTAGCCCGTGTCCTCGACGACACCCGCTTCGCTGAGCCCGACCTGGAACCACTGGCAGAACGGGCTTGCGTAGCGGTACGACCAGACGGTCTGCGTCTTGTGCCAGCCGACGTAGCCGACGTTCGACGGCCGGCCGATCGTGCGCAGCACCTCGTCGGCGGTGGCGCCGGCGCGGATGGCGTTGAACTGCTTCTCGATGAGCACCTGCGTGGCCGAGGTCAGCCGGCCTTCGGCGTCGACATCGAGCATCCAGGTCTGCTTGCCGAAGGGGCCACGGGCGTACTCCAGGCGCTGGGCGCCGCCGGCCAGCGGGTAGCGGCCGCTGGGCTCGCCGAGCCACTGGCGGATCTCGTCGGCGCTGGCGCCGGGGACCAGCCGCGTCGGGTTGTTCATGTTGACGCAGCCGGCGCTGGCCAGGGCCACGGCGGCCAGCGAAAGGATTCGGTTCCAGCCCATGTTCTTCTCTCCACGGCGAAGCGGCTCATTGTGACCCTGGCGCGGAGGCGAAGTTTCGATGGGGCGATGCCTAGAATCCAGGTTCACTCCCGTTGCCCACCATGGCCGATCTCCCTTCGTACGCCCAGGCCATCGGCCATGGCATCCATGCCATCGACACCGGCTTCCACCGGCCGCTGTTCGACGCTGCCTACCTGATCGTCGAGAACGGCCACGCCGCTTTCGTCGACACCGGCACCAACCATGCCCTGCCGCGCCTGCTGGGCACGCTGGCGGCACTGGGCCTGGCACCCGAAGACGTCGACTTCGTCATCCCGACGCACGTGCACCTCGACCACGCCGGCGGCGTGGGCCTGCTGATGCAGCACCTGCCGCGTGCCACCGCCTGGGTGCACCCGCGCGGCGTGCGCCACATGGTCGACCCCTCGGCGCTGGTCGCGGGCGCGACGGCGGTGTATGGCGAAGCGGAGATGGAGAAGTCGTACGGCCGCATCGTCGGCGTGCCAGCGCAGCGTGTGCGCGAAACCGCCGACCACATGACGATCGAGCTGGCCGGCCGGCCGTTGACCTTCCTCGACACGCCGGGGCATGCGCGCCACCACCATGCCGTGTGGGACGCGCGCAGCCGCGGCTTCTTCACCGGCGACACCTTCGGCCTGAGCTACCGCGAGTTCGACACCGAGCGCGGCCCCTGGCTGCTGCCGACGACCACGCCGGTGCAGTTCGAGCCCGGGCCGCTGCGCGCGACGGTGCGCAGGCTCCTGTCGTACCGGCCGGACAGCATCTACCTGACGCACTACGGCCGCATCGGCGACGTGCAGCGCCTGGGCGCCGAACTGATCGAGCAACTGGATGCGATGGTGTCGCTGGGCCGCGCCTTGCGCCATGCGCCCGACCGCCACGACGCCATCAAGCGCGGCCTGATGCAGCAGTACCAGGCGCGCGTCGCCGCTCACGGCTGCCGCTTCACGCCGGACGAGGTGGAGCAGTTGCTGGCCATGGACACCGAGCTGAACGCGCAGGGCATGGGCATCTGGCTCGACAAGGAGGCCGCATGAGCAAGGTGCATTTCGGGCTCGACGGACGCGTCGCCATCGTCACCGGCGCGGCGCAGGGCATCGGCGAGGCCTGCGCACGGAGGCTCGCGGCCGATGGCGCCAGCGTGTCGCTGTGGGACGTGGATGCGGCGCGCGGCGAGGCGCTGGCCGCGCAGCTGCGCGAGAGTGGCGCGACGGCCGGCTTCGTGCACTGCGACGTTTCGCGCAAGCCCGAGGTCGATGCGGCGCTGGCCGCGGTGCTGCAGGCTCACGGCCGCGTCGATGCGCTGGTCAACAACGCCGGCATCTTCAAGGCGGCGGACTTCCTCGACATCAGCGAGTCGGACTGGGACGCGGTGATCGCCGTCAACCTGAAGGGCGCCTTCCTCGTCGCGCAGGCGGTGGCCCGCGCGATGGCCGCCAGCGGCGGCGGGGCGATCGTCAACATGAGCTCGGTGAACGGCGTGATGGCGATCCCCAGCATCGCCAGCTACAACGTCAGCAAGGGTGGCGTCGACCAGCTCACCCGCGTGATGGCGCTGGCACTGGCCGACCGCGGCATCCGCGTCAACGCGGTGGCGCCCGGCACCATCGCCACCGAGCTGGCGAAGAACGCCGTGCTCGGCAGCGAGGAGGCGCGCGCGCGCATCATGAGCCGCACGCCGATGCGCCGGCTCGGCGAGCCCGCCGAGATCGCCGACGTGGTGGCCTTCCTGCTCAGCGACGCGGCGAGCTACCTGACCGGCGAGATCGTCTATGCCGACGGCGGCCGGCGTGTGCTCAACTACACCGTCTGAGTCTTTTCGGGAGACTGGCATGGCCGAGACCGTCGACGTGGTTCTGCAGGGCGGCTGCCTGTGCGGCCACGTCCGCTACGAAGTGCGGCCCGATTCGCTCGAGGGCTACTACTGCCACTGCCGGATGTGCCAGCTCGCGTTCGGCAACACGCGCGCCGCGTTCCTCAATGTGCCGAGGGCAGCGGTTCGCTGGGTCACGCCGCCACAGCAATACGCCTCGTCGAAGTTCGCGCTGCGCGGCTTCTGCGCGAACTGCGGCACGCCGCTGAGCTTCGAGTACCTGGGCTCCAAGCGCATCGACCTGTCGGTGGGCAGCCTCGACGAGCCGCAGCGCGTGCGCCCCGTGTCGCACTTCGCCGTCGAGACGCGCATCGCCGAATGGCATGCCGAAGACGGCCTGCCAGGCGAGCGCCTCGACGAGCACCAGAAGCTGGTCGACCGCTGGAAGCAGGCCTACGGCGACGACGTCGAGCCCGGCATCGCGGCGACGCGCAAGGACTGACTCATTCCGATTCTCTTTGCGGCGTAGGGAGTTGCGTGAGCGAGTGGCTGCTCGCGGCCCTTTGCTGACGTTCGCTCGTCCCGGGTTCGCGCATCGCGGCAGGCGCTGCCCGCGGGGGCTCATGCTGT
>Ga0208460_10001149_pt1 | contig 16523 bp, 10 predicted proteins | sample AD_STIC10_MetaG_FD_184436 | JGI IMG/M metagenome (GOLD analysis project Ga0208460, IMG submission 184436) | Active sludge microbial communities of municipal wastewater-treating anaerobic digesters from USA - AD_STIC10_MetaG (SPAdes) (version 2) | ecosystem: Engineered > Bioreactor > Anaerobic >... | reverse complement strand
ACACCCACAATGGAAGCGTACACTCCGTGTACGCGTCCCCGGCGAAGGCCGGGGTCCAGTCCCCTTCAGACAGAAGCGCGCGAAGCGCACCAAGCCCCTTCGCGCAAAGTCTGGACCCCGGCCTTCGCCGGGGATGCGTATTGAGAGAACACGCCACATAGCCTGACTGAGATCGGGCCAAAACTAAGCACCACCCAACTCGCCGCCAGCGAGGGCGCGTCCGCGCGCCTAACGTCCCAGCTCGCGCGTCGCCTGCTCCACGCCATTCACCGTCATTGGGAACATGCGGTGGCCGCCGATGATCTGCTTCACCAACTCCGTCGAGCCCGAATACTCCCACCCCGAAGGATGCGTCGGGTTGATCCACACCAGGTGCGGATAGATGTCCGCAATCCGTTGCAGCCACACCGCTCCCGGCTCCTCGTTCCAGTGTTCCACCGAACCGCCCGGGTAAGTGATCTCGTAGGGGCTCATCGAAGCGTCGCCGACAATGATGACTTTGTAGTCCGCCGGGAAGCGATGCAGCACATCCCAGGTCGGCATCTTGTGAACATTGCGCCGCCGGTTGTCCTTCCACACGCCCTCGTAGATGCAGTTGTGGAAATAAAAGAACTCCAGATTCTTGAACTCCGTCCGCGCCGCAGAGAACAGCTCCTCGCAGGCCTTCACGTGCGGGTCCATCGATCCGCCAATGTCGAAGAACATCAGGATCTTCACCGCATTGCGCCGCTCGGGCCGCATGACGATGTCGATATAGCCCTGCTTCGCCGTCTTGCTGATCGTGCCATCGAGGTCGAGCTCTTCCTGAGCTCCATCACGCGCCCACTTGCGCAGGCGACGCAGCGCCACCTTCAGGTTGCGCGTCCCGATCTCGACCTGGTCATCGAGGTTCTTGAACTCGCGCTTGTCCCACACCTTCACCGCGCGCTGGTGTCGCGACTTGTCCTGCCCGATCCGCACGCCCTCGGGATTGTAACCGTGTGCGCCATAGGGCGACGTTCCCGCCGTGCCGATCATCTTGTTGCCGCCCTGGTGGCGTTTCTTCTGCTCTTCCATCCGCTGCTTCAGCGTCTCCATGAGCTTGTCCCAGCCGCCCATGGCCTCGATCTGTTTCTTCTCTTCTTCGGTAAGGAATTTCTCGGACAGCTTCTTCAGCCACTCCTCCGGGAACTGATGTACGTCGACGCCTTCAGAGAAGCTGTCGAGTCCCTTGAAGACGTGCCCGAACACCTTGTCGAAGCGGTCGAGATGCTTCTCGTCCTTCACCAGCGCCGCGCGCGAGAGGAAGTAGAAATCCTGCACCTCATTGCCGCCATCGCCGCCGACAACGCCCTTGTCCATCGCCTCCAGCAGGGTCAGGTATTCCTTCAGCGTCACGGGCACCTTGGCCGCGCGCAGCTCATGGAAAAAGTGCTGGAACATGGTGCGCCTCCGGCAAGTCCTCGCAGATTAGCGCGGCTTTGCTGGAAGCGCAAAACGTCAGGTTGTCAGGCTTCCGGGCCTCAGCCCGCGTCCTGCTCGCCCGGAGGGGTCTGGCCATCGTCCAGCGTGTGCGTCAGCGGCCGGGGCTTGGTCGCCGTGTTGGCTTCGAAGCTTGCGATCTCCATGTCGAAATAGGGCGCGCCGTTCTGCTCGATCACGATCTTCTTCGGCCATTTCACGCCGTTGCTGACGATCTCGCCCGAGAACTTCGCGACCTCGGCAATGTCCGCGCCGCCCTTCGCGTCCTTCACCGTCATGGCTGCCTGGATCAGCTTGCCCGATGCGTTGAACCGCAGGTCCACCGGCGGCGCATTGGGGCGCTCGACATGCAGGTTGCGCGTGCCATCCTTGCCCGGCGCCGTCTCGCGAACGGTGACGCCTTCGCCCTTCAGCCCCACCAGCATCATCGCGCTGTAGAGCGAGAATTGCTGGTTCTCATGGATTGCCTGGGCTTCCGGCATTGGCGTCCAGTTCACGACGTTCACCGTCCACGCCTTGCCTTGCTCGGCCTGGATTGTTCTTGCCTTCTTCGGGCCGTCCGCCTTGGTCCAGCTGGTCGAACGCGCCCAGTGCGATTGCGGCCGCAGAACGGTTTCGAGGCTGATCTCGGTGGTCTTGCCTTCGGCGCTTACGGTCGCCGAACCTTTCCACTCCAGTTCCTTGACCTGGCTCAACGCGGCTTGTCCGCCTGCCGCCTCGATCGCTGCATCCAGCACACTCTTGCCCGAATAGGCGTCCGGCGCAGCCGCAGCGACCGGCGCTTCCTGGGGAGCAGACGCGCACGCGCCCAGCGCAACCAGCGCCACAGCCATGATTCCGCGATTGAACAAGGTCATTGGAAGTCCTCTCCCGATCATACTCGCCGGCTTGAATCGCCGATCACTGGAAGCCTCTTAGCCCATCCAGATGCCCGATGCGAAGCGGCTGCATCGCCGCGCCTGCACAAAGGCGCGTGAACAGGCGATCCAGCTTGCCGGTTTGTCACACGACCTTGAGGTCGATCAGCGATTTGGCGGACGCGATCAACGCTTCTTCCGCGGTGCGGAATTTGACGCCCAGCACCCTGGTCGCCTTCGCATTGCTGGCTTTCCGCGTCCTGCCCAGCTCGGTGACAACCTGCGTGTAGATGGGCTGGAATGTCGCCATCACCTTCAGCAACCAGTCCGGCACGGTCATCTTCGGGATCTTCCTGTCATATGCCGGAAATGCCTTGCGCAGCACCGTCGCCGCCTCGCCGAACCACATGAACCCCTCGGTCGCGAGAAAGCGCTGGCCCGCTGCCTCGGGGATTTCCATCGCCTTCACATGGCACTCCGCCACATCCCGAACATCCACGAACGAAAATCCCAGCCGCGGCAGGCCCGGTGTCTTGCCGTTCAGCAACCGGATCGGAATTTCAAGCGAGGTTGAAACATCAGCCGAAAGCGCCGGCCCAAGAATGCCGGTCGGATTGATCGTGACGAGCTCCAGACCCTTGCCTTCGCCGTTCACGTAGTCCCACGCTGCCCGCTCAGCGATCGTCTTCGACTTTGTGTAAGGCGTGTTGTCCGGCCCATCCGGGTTCGACCACATCGTCTCATCGGAAACTTCGGCGCGACCATCGCCATGGCCATAGGCAATCGCCGCCATGGACGATGTCAGCACCACCCGCTTCACGCCCGCGGCCTTCGCAGCCTTCAGCACACGCAGCGCACCATCGCGCGCGGGCCGGATCAGCTCCATCTCATCCTTCGGATGCACGGCGGGGAAGGGCGAGGCGACATGCTGCACGAAATCACAGTTCAGCACCGCATCATCCCAGCCAGCGTCAGACGAAAGATCCGCTTCGACAAAGGCAATGTCCTTCGCGCGCGGATCGAACTTCGCCAGCACGCTGCGAACCTCATCCGCCCGCTTCAACGAGCGCAGTGTGCCGCGCACACTATGGCCGCGCGCCAGCAATTGCAGGATCAGGTGTTGCGCGACAAAGCCCGAAGCGCCGGTGACAAGAACATGGGCCATGGTCGATTCCCCTCAGGTGTACGACCCGTATCAGCTCCCCGACAAACAGCGTCAATCGTCCTAGCCGATCTTCCCTTTCAACGACGCGAGCGTCTGCTTCGCGTCATACTGTTTCGGTCCGCCCGCCAGCGTCTCACCCTTGCCCATCACGATCACCAGCGTCTGCATGTTCTTCGCGTCGATCTTGCTGGCGATCTCGAACCACTCATTGCCCTTGTCGAGCGTGGCCTGTGCCGCACGCGCCAGCGTGCGTTCGCCCACCACCTTGGTGCTCGCATCCGTAGGCGATGTGTAGACGATCCGGTACCTGCCGCCGGACATCGCTTCTTCGGAAAAGCCAGAAGGCGGGCGGGAAGGCGCCGCGGGGCCGCTGATCGACGAGCAGGCAGCTGTAAAAAGCAACGCCGATGCTAGGAAAATCCGCTTCATCCCATGTCTCCTGAAATCGGGTCCGTCCGAAGAGATTGATCGACTGCGTCCGGTGGCAAGTTTGTGATGCTATCCGCGCTGAAGCATTCGCGATACCGTTGCTTCGCGCCTAGCGGGGCGGGGGAGATCTTGATGACAGCCTTGGCCATGGGCGGCTTTCCAGCGCGTCACAGCGCAGACCGCAACGTATTCCTGATTCTGGTCGGGCTTGTCTGGATCGGCGTGCTGACCGGGTTCGGGACCAGCAGCTACCAGCACCTGACCGAGTTCGGCCTCGACTATCCGTGGATCGTGCATGTCCATGCCGTCACCTTCGTGAGCTGGCTTGTGCTGTTCACCGTGCAGACGGCGCTGATCCGCACTGACCGCGCGAGCCTTCACCGCAAGCTTGGCGTCTACGGCGCGATCTTGGCTGCAGCGATGATGGTGATCGGCCCGGCGACCGCGCTCACCGTCAATGTGGCGCGCTTTGCAAAGGACGGCACGCCGCCGTTATTCCTGGCGGTCCAGTTCACAGACATGCTAGCTTTCGGAACGCTGACTGGGGCAGGGCTGCTTCTGCGCCACAATGCCGGCGCCCACAAACGTCTTGTGCTGCTGGGCCTGTTCTATCTCAGCGACGCAGGCTTCGCGCGTTTCATCAACCCGTTCGTGGCGCAGCCGATCGGTGAAGGCTTCTGGGGCGATATGACAGCGCTCTATTTCGGCAGCACCTTCCTGATGATCTGCCTGGGCGTCTACGACTTGGTCACGCGTCGCCGCCTGCACATGGCTTACGTCATCGGCATGATCTGGGTGTTCGCACTCGAGATCACGGCGCGGTCGCTGCTCTACAACGACACATGGAAAGAGGTCTCGCTCCGTCTCATCGGCCAATGATCTGATGCGAAACAGGCGCCAGAGCGTGTCGCCCCGGCGCCTGATCCGACCCACCTGTTCGGGTCAAAGTGTATCGGTGTGCGCTGCACCTCACGGCGAGCGCGGCAGGAATTTCGGCGCCGTCCGCGCCTTCGTTTTCTGCTCGTACGCATACGCCAGTCCGATCAGCGCCGCCTCCGACCATTTCGGTCCGAAGAAGCACAGGCCGAGCGGAAGATCGCGTACATTTCCCATCGGTACGGTGATGCTCGGATAACCCGCCACTGCCGCCATCGAGTAGGACGCGCCAAGAAAATGGTCGCCTGTCACAAGGTCGGTCGTCCACGCCGGGCCGCCGCTCGGCGCTACGATCGCGACGATGTTGTTCTCGGCGATCAGCTTGTCGATGCCTTGCCTGCCTGCCAGTCGAGCCGCCGTTGCCTTCGCATCGAGATACGCCTTGTCGGTGAGGGCGGGCGCCTTGGCCGCCTGTTCGAAAATGCTCTGGTCGAAGAATTCCAGCTCGGCCGGCGTCTCGGCGTTGAACGTGATCAGATCGTCCAGCGTCCGCGCCTTCACCGCGTCTGGCGTCGTCGCCAGATAGCCGTTCAGCCCGGCCTTGAACTCCGCCAGCAGGATTGTGAACTCCGCTTCATTCATCTCCGCTTTCCCAGCCGGCTCCTTCAGCTCGACCAGCTCCGCGCCCGCAGCTTTCAGCTCCTCCAGCGCTGTCTCGAACGCTGCGTCAGTGCCCTTGTGATAGCCGGCGAGGTACCGCGCCACGCCGATCCGCTTGCCCTGCAGCGCATTGGCATCCAGTGCTTTCGAATAATCGCTCTTCTTTGCGTCCGCCTCGATGCTTGCCGGATCGCCGGCGTCCGAGCCCGCGATCACGGTCAGGATCGCCGCCGCATCCGCAACCGTCAGCGCCATCGGCCCCGCCGTGTCCTGCGTCGCACTGATCGGCACGATATGCGTGCGCGGTACCAGGCCGACGGTCGGCTTGATGCCCACAATCCCGCTGACAGCCGATGGGCAGATGATCGATCCATCCGTCTCCGTCCCGATTGCCGCCGCCGCCAGACCTGCGGCCACAGCCGATCCCGACCCGGATGATGACCCGCACGGATTGCGGTCCAGCACGTGCGGATTCTTCGTCTGCCCGCCAACGCCGCTCCAGCCAGATGTCGACGAACCCGACCGGAAATTGGCCCATTCGCTGAGATTGGTCTTGCCGAGGATCACCGCTCCTGCCGCCCTCAGCCGCGCCACAAGCGGCGAATCCCGCCCCGTCGCATTGTCCTTCAGCGCCAGCGAACCCGCCGTCGTCGGCATGTCCAGCGTGTCGATATTGTCCTTCAGCAGGATCGGCACGCCATGCAGCAGCCCCCTGGCGGCGCCAGCGGCATCCAGCGCCTTCGCATCCTCCAGCGCCTTCGGATTGATCGCCAGCACCGCATTCAGCATCGGTCCCGCATCATCCACCGCAGCGATCCGGTCGAGATAGCCCTGCGTCACCGCTTCGGCCGTCACCGTCTTGCCGGCAATGTCCGCCACAAGCTCAACGACCGTCTTCGGCTCGCTCACCAGCGCGGAGAATCCCTCAGCCACCACGGGCGGCTTTGGTGATTCGGCTGGCTGGCATCCGGCGGCGCAAATTGCCGCCGCGCTCACGAAAAGTTTCCTCATAAACCCCTCCCGACATCCTCCCCGGAGATCACCACTCGTCCTTTCGCATGTCGAGCGATGAGTCGCCGGCCATCGCCATGCTCCGTCGCGGTAATCAATGTTGCTGAATTCCTAATCGCGCTGCTCGTTCGCGCGCAGACATGTCTGACAGCACGGAAGCCATTGTGGAGCAGGGGAGATCGGCCTGCGCCGCCGCAGGATTTCGCGCGCGCGCCGTCTCAAGACACGCTTCGGAATCGCAAACCCGTTAACCCGCGGAACCCTTTGTGACTCCTCATGAATCGGCAAAATTTGCCGGAAACCGGATGGAAAGGATTCAGGATCAAAAGTGCCAACGTGGAAGTCGGCCAACCGAGATCCATGTTTCGGCGCGTCGACCGAATGTCGGCTTGAACTACACGACCAGGATGGTCCCATGTCTATCTCAGCCCTCTCAGTCGCGCAGATCCGCTCTCTGTCGACGACGGCCATCCAGAGCCTCTCGACAACGTCGATCCAGTCGCTGACGACCACGCAGGTCGCGGCTTTCACGACCACCGGCATCGGGGCGCTGAGCGCCACACAGTTCGGCGACTTCTCCACCACGCAGGTGAAGGCGCTCGCGACCACCCAGATCCCCTCGATCAATTCGAGCGTCTCGTTCACATCCGGCCAGCTCCTGGTGCTCAGCGCGCAGCAGCTCGGCGTTCTCGCCACCGCGCAGGTCGCGACGATGGAAACGACAGCCATTCAAGGCTTTTCGATCACGCAGATCGGCGGCCTCTCCTCGACCAACCTGTCCAGCCTCGACCAGACGCAGGCTGGCGCACTGACGGTCACGCAGATCGGCTCCTTCTCGGCCACGCAGGTCGGCGGCCTCAACGCCACCGACGTCGCTGAACTCACCGCCACGCAGGTCGGCGCGCTCACGCGCACGCAGATCGTTCGCCTCGGCACGGAATCCATCGCCGCCCTCGACACCGCGCAGATCGCAGCTGTTTCGACCACTGTGCTGCAGGCTCTCTCGACCAGCCAGCTCGGCGCGCTGGAAGCTGCGGACGTGGCTGAATTCACCGCCACGCAGATTGCGTCGCTTTCCACCACGCAGATCAAGAGCCTCAGCACCACCTTCATCTCTGGCCTCAGCGACACGCAGGTTGCGGCGCTGACCACGACCCAGCTCGGCGCCCTCACCACCACGGGCCTTTCCGCGCTTGAAGCCACGCAGTCCGCCGCACTCACGACCACGCAGGTCCGCAGCCTCTCGACCACGCAGCTGCTCGCACTCAACACCACGGATATCGGTGACTTCACCACCACGCAGATCGCCGCCCTGACGAACGGGCAGGCGCAGTCGCTCACGGCGACCCAGCTCGGCGGTCTCGCCGACGCCCAGATCCAGGCGCTCACGGCCACGCAGCTCTCCTCGATGTCGACCACGCAGGTCCGCTCGCTGAGCACCGACATTCTCGCCGCGATGGACACGACCCAGATCGGCGCCTTCACCGCAACGCAGATCGGCGCGTTCTCGACGACCAGCCTGAACGCGCTGGCGCCGACGCAGATCAACAGCTGGAACGCGACCCAGGTTCGCGGGCTCACCAACACGCAGATTTCGGGGCTCGACGGCACAGCCCTCCAGACGCTCGACGCGACGCGCTACGGCGCCTTCACGGCGACGCAGATCAAGTCGCTGACCAACACGCAGATCGCTGGCCTTGAAGCGCCGGAAGTCGCCAAGTTCGGCACCACGCAGATTGCCCTGCTGAGCATCGCCCAGGTCGGCGCGCTCACCACCACCGGCATCGCCGATCTCGCTGCCACGCAGATCCGCGCCTTCGCGACGACGCAGCTCAACGCCATGTCGAGCACGAACGTCAACGCGCTGACCGAAACACAGTTCGCAGCCCTGACCAGCACGCAGATCACGGGCCTCTCGACCACGCAGGCGAGCATCCTCTCGGCCACGAACATCGCCGCGATGACGACGACGCAGGCCGGCGCTCTCACGGCGACCCAGCTTGGCCGCCTCACCAGCGAGGCGCTGATCGCCTTCGACGCCACCCAGTTCGCCGCTTTCAGCGCGACCCAGGTCCGGGCGCTGACCACCACCCAGATCGGCAACCTCGAAGCCGCTGACATCGCAGAATTCACGACGACGCAGATCGCCGGCCTCGCAACAACACAGGTCCGTGGCCTCACGGAGACGGCTGTCGCCGCGCTTGCCGCTACGCAGATCGCGGCGCTCACGGTTCCCCAGATCCAGTCGCTCTCGACCACCAGCCTCGTCGGCTTCGCTGACACGCAGATCGGCGCCCTGACAACGACGCAGATCGGCGGACTGCTCGCGCCGCAAGTCTCCGCCTTTGGCGCGACGACGGTTGCGGCCCTGACGGCAACGCAGATCTCGGCCATGTCGGCCACCCAGATCGCGGCGCTTGGCGCCACAAACTTCGCAGCCCTCGACACGACGCAGATCGGCGCCCTGACGGCGACGCAGATGCGCTCGCTCACCACGTCGCAGATCGCCAGCATCGACGCCGGCCAGGTCTCATCCTTCACGACGACGCAGCTGACCCAGCTCAGCGGCACGCAGCTCAAATCGCTGTCGACTTCGAACCTCTCGGCTCTCGACACGACGCAGATGGCGTCGTTGACCGCCACGCAGGTCGCGTCTCTGACGACCACGCAGATCGCTGGCCTTGTCGCCGGCGACATTGGCGAGATGACGACCGGGCAACTCCAGGCGCTTGTCACGACGCAGGTCGCGAGCCTGACGACGGAAGCCGTGTCCGCGCTCACGACCACACAGGTCGGCGCGATGCGCACCACGCAGATCCAGGGTCTCACCACCACCCAGCTCGGGGCGCTCGATGCGACCGACATGGGCGAGTTCACGACGACCCAGCTGCAATCGCTGACCACCGCGCAGGTCGCCGGTCTTACCTCGACCAACGCACAGTCGCTCTCGACCCAGCAGCTCGCGGCGCTTACCACGTCGCAGATCGCGGCCCTCACGGTCACCAACCTGTCGGCGCTCGACGCTACCCAGGTCGGCGCGCTCACCACGACGCAGATCAAATCGCTCACAGCGACGCAGATGACCGGCCTCGATGCTGCTGACGTCGCCGAATTCACGACCACCCAGATCAGCAATCTCGCCAATACGCAGCTGCTGGCGATGACCTCCACGAACATGGCGGGCCTGGCCGAAACCCAGATCGCCTCCATTGCCGCTATCGGCGTCAAGGCCCTCACGGCCACCAATTTCGCGGCCCTCGCCGAAACCCAGCTTGGCGCGCTGACGACCACGCAGGTCAGCTCGCTCACCAACACGCAGCTGCAGGCCCTGACCTCGACCAAGTTCTCGTCCTTCACGGAAACGCAGCTTGGCGCGCTCACCACCAGCCAGCTTGGCGGCATTTCGACGACGAATCTCTCGGCGCTCGATGCGACGCAGTTCAGCGCCTTCCGCACCACGCAGCTGCAGACGCTCACCACCACGCAGCTCAACGGTCTCTCGACGACCGACATCAGCGAGCTGACGACGACCCAGATCGGGCTGCTCACCACCGCACAGGTCCGTGGCCTCTCGACCACCAACATCGGCGCTCTCTCGGATACGCAGGTCCTCTCGCTGACCACGACGCAGCTGGCCGCGTTCTCGAACACCAACCTCTCGGCGCTCGACGCGACGCAGGTCGGTCAGCTGACGACCACGCAGGTCCGCTCGCTCACCGCCTCGCACATCACCGCACTCAACGCGACCGACGTCGCCGAGTTCACCACCGACCAGCTTGGCGCCCTGACGGCCACACAGGCCATGGCTCTGACATCCACAAACATGGCGGATCTGGCGGAAACGCAGATCCAGGCGCTCACCACCACGGCGCTGCGCTCCATGTCGGCCACCAACGTCGCCGCAATGTCCACGGCGCAGCTCGCCGCGCTGACCACGCAACAGACCGCCTCGCTCACCACGGGCCAGCTGAACGCGCTTACCTCGACCAAGCTCGGCGCCTTCACCGAAACGCAGATCGAAGCACTGACCACCTCGCAGGTCGCCGCGATCTCGACCACCAGCCTTGTCTCGCTTGATGCAACGCAGGTCGCCGCACTGACCGCCACGCAGGTTGCCAACCTGACCGCGACACAGATCGGCGCGCTGACCACCACCAACCTCAGCTCGTTCACCGAGACGCAGGTCGGCGCGATCACCGCGACGCAGATCAAGTCGCTGTCCGCTGCGAACCTGTCGGCGCTTTCCGAAGCGCAGACCGGCGCGCTCACCACGACGCAGCTCGCCAGCCTCTCGACCGCTCAAGTCGGCGCTCTCAGCGCCACCGACATCGGCGAACTCGATGCAACGCAGATCGGCGCGCTGACTGCGACGCAGCTCTCCAGACTGAGCACCGAAGCGGTCGTCGCCCTCGACGCCACGCAAATTGGCGGTCTCAACACAACGCAGCTGCAGTCCTTCGTGACGACGCAGATGGGCGCGCTCGGCGCCGGAGACATCAGCGAGTTCAACGAAACGCAAATCGCGCAACTCACGGCCACGCAAGTTCGCTCGCTCACCGCGACCGCGGTCGGCGCTCTTGCCGACACCCAGATTGCTGCGCTGACCACGGCCCAGGTCCAGTCGCTCTCCACCACATCGCTGGCGGATCTCGACACGACGCAGGTTGCGGCCCTCACGACCACCCAGGTCCGCTCGATCACCGTCGCCCAGATTTCGGCGCTGTCGACCGGCGACGTGCAGGAGTTCACCACCGACCAGATCGCGGCCCTGACCGTGACCCAGCTCGGCGCGTTCAACTCGACCAAGTACGCCGCCCTGAGCGACGCCCAGATCGCCGCGATGACGCTGACGCAAGTCCAGTCGATCTCGGCTTCCAACCTCTCGGCCTTCGACCTGACGCAGATGGCGGCGCTCAACACGACGCACATTGGCGGCCTGTCGACGACCCAGCTCGCCGGCCTGTCGACCACCAACCTCCGCGCGCTCGATCAGACGCAGTTCGGCCAGCTCTCGACCACCCAGGTCAAGTCGCTGTCCACCACGCAGATCGGCGCTCTCCAGGCCACCGACATAGCCGAGATGAGCAACGTCCAGCTCGAAGCCCTGACGACCGCACAGGTCTCGGCGCTGACCTCGACCAACGTCGCCTCGCTGGCCGATACGCAGATCGCGGCCTTCAACACGACCCAGATCGGCCGCCTGACCAATGCGGTTGTCCACTCGCTGGACGCCACCCAGCTCGGCACGCTGTCCTCGACGCAGGTCCAGGCCTTCACCACCAGCCAGATCGCGGCGCTCGACGAAACAGACCTCGACGAGTTCACGACCACGCAAATGGCGTCGCTCTCGACCGCCCAGGTTCGCGCGCTGACCACCACGGTGATCGACGCCATCTCGGCCAACGCCTTCACTGCCTTCGACGGCACGCAGCTCGCGCAGCTGACCGCAACGCAGATCGACAACGTGTCGACCACGAACCTCTCGGCGCTGACCTCGACCCAGCTCCAGTCGTTCACCGCGACCCAGGTCGGCGGCTTCGACGACGCACAGCTTGAAGCCTACCTCCTCGGCCTCGCTTAGGCCGGGTAGGGAAGGGCCCGAAAAAGGGCCAACAAACAAGGTCCGCGGGGCTGGCGTAAACACGCCGCCCCCGCGGATTTACCTTTTGTTGAACAACGAACTTCAATCCTGACCGGCACGGGCGCGCTTTGCGTCCAACGGGCAGCGATCGATGTCGAACACGCACTTTCTCGCAGCAATCCAGAAGATCACCGCCGGCGGCCTGCCGCTCGACGAGCTTCTCGTCGCCTCCCAGGGTCTTGAGCCCGATCAGGCGCGCCAGCTCTACCAGGTCTGGATCTCGTTCAACAAAGACCATCCGCTGCTCTTCATCGCCCATTTCAACTGCTCGACCCTCCTCCAGCAGATGGGAGACGAGCAGGGCGGCGAGGCTGAACTGAAAGCCGCCCTCGCGATCAAGCCCGACTTCGCCCCCGCCTGCATCAATCTTGGCTCCGCCTACGAGCGTCGCGGCATGGCCAAGGAGGCCGTGGACCAGTGGCGCGATGGCGTCGAGCGCATGTCCGAAGTCTCGGGCGACGCCATCAGCTACAAGACCACGCTCTTGAAACAGATCAGCCGCGTCCTGTCGGACAATCACGCGCTCGCCGCCGCCGAAGCCACGCTGACGCAATGCCTCGATCTTGCGCCGGATGCCCGCGATGTCTCCGAACAGTACGTCGCAGCGCGCCTGTCCCAGTGCAAATGGCCGATGACGCCGGAAGGTTCGAAAATCTCGCGCCGCGCGCTGGTCAGCCGGCTGCATCCGCTGTCGGTCTGCGCCTACACCGACGATCCGCTGTTCCAGCTCGCCGCCAGCGACAAGTACGTCCGCACCATGTCGCCGATCGAAGACCGCACCACGCGCTTCGACCGCCGCTCGGCGCCTATCGAAGCCGGCCGCCGCCTGCGCATCGGCTATGTCAGTTCAGACCTGCGCCACCACGCCGTGGGCTATCTGATGGTCAACTTCTTCGAGGAACACGACCGCAAGGATTTCGAGGTCTTCGCGTACTACACCGGCATCAAGGCGGACGACCCGATTCAGGCCCGCATCAAGGCCAGCTGTGATCATTGGCGCGACATTCGCGGCATCTCCGATGACGAAGCCGCAGCACAGATCGCGGAAGACGGCATCGACATCCTCGTCGACGTCAACGGCCACACGCGCGATGCCCGCCTTGGCGTCTTCGCGCGCCGCCCGGCGCCCATCCAGGTCAACTGGCTCGGCTATCCCGGCACGATGGGTTCGTCCTTCCACCATTATATCGTGGCCGACGACTGGACGATCCCGTCCTACGCCGAAGACTGGTATTCGGAGCGCGTCCTGCGCCTGCCATGCTATCAGCCGAACGACCGCAAGCGCATCGTCGATGAAGCCGTCCCCACGCGCGCCGACTTCGGCCTGCCTGACGACGCCTTCGTTTTCTGCTGCTTCAACGCCAGCCACAAATTCACGCGCTTTGCTTTCGATCGCTGGATGAACATCCTTGCCGCCACCGAGAACAGCGTCCTCTGGCTGCTCGACTACACGCCCGAAACCAACCAGCGCCTGCGCGAGCAGGCCGAGGCGCGCGGCGTCTCGGGTGATCGTCTGGTTTTCGCGCCCAAACTGCCCAATCCACGCCACCTTGCGCGCTACCCGCTCGCAGACCTGTTCCTCGATTGCACGCCCTATGGCGCCCACACGACTGCGTCCGATGCGCTCTGGATGGGCGTGCCCGTGCTGACATGGTCTGGCCGCTGCTTCTCCAGCCGCGTCTGCGGAAGCCTTCTGCGCTCCGCCGGCATGCCGGATCTCGTCACCGAAACGCCCGAAGATTTTGTCGCCCGCGCCGTCCATCTGGCCGGGGCAGGGAAGGGCGAACTCGAAGTCATCCGCGCTCGCCTCATCGCCAACCGCGACACATGCACCCTGTTCGACGTCGCCAAACTCGCGCGCAGTCTCGAAGGCCTCTACCGCCAGATGCGCGACGAATACCGCGCCGGCAAACTTCCCCAGCCCCGCCTCGCCAATCTCGATTCCTATTTCGAGATCGGCGTCGCCCAGGATCACGAAGCCCGCGAGATCGGCGCGCTCACCGACTATGACGGCTTCTACAAGGCCCAACTTGCCCGCCGCCACTACCACCACCCGATGCAGCCCGACGGCCGCCTCTGGACCGGCGCGGAAGAAGCGGAAGTGAAGCCCATCGCTCTGGCGAAACCAAAAGCCGCCTAGCGCCCATCCGCGCCATCACCCCGGTCGCGACACCACCACCGTCATCCTCGGGCTCGACCCGAGGATCCTCCTGTCCTTCAGCCCGCACCGCTCAAGAAGGATCCTCGGGTCAAGCCCGAGGATGACGGCAGCTGGGGCCGCGCAATTCCGCGGAATCCAAACACCCGCCTAAAAAATCTTCCCTCACAAAATCAAAGCCCAACCCGCAAACCCGATGCGGGATCTGTCGCCACAATCCCCCACCCAGCCGAACCCGGGCGATACTCCGCCCATGTTCGAGCTGTCGCAGATCATCCTCTGGATCCTCTGGCGCCTCCGTCCTGTCATGGCGGTGGAGGCGAACCTCGTCGACATCCTCCAGTCCGGCTTCGTGCTCTTCAGGGACGACGAAACACTCCGCATGATGGCGGACGATCCCGACTACTGCGCGACCGTCACGGCCGCTCTCGCCGACGCCCACGCCAAGCTCGACCTCCTCATCTATCTCCGCGCCTGCGAGATCACCGGCCTCCGCTCCCGCGCCCGCGACTTCACCCCAAACCGCACAGCCACAAGCTCAGGCCGCACGCCTCAGGACTGCTGGACGAGCTTCCGCAGGCTGGCGCTCCGCTTCAGCGACCGCGAACGGCTGGCGCAGAAGCGCGCTGAACGCTTGCAGCGCGAGCAGGCGCAAAGCCCCCTCCGTCTTGATGCTTCGCATCAATCCACCTCCCCCGCGCTTTGCGCGGAGGAGGAAAACCACCGGCGCCTTTCCTCCTCCAGTGCGCAGCGCTGGGGGAGGTGGATCGGCGCGTCTTCGCGCCGAGACGGAGGGGGCTGCGCGTTCCCGCGTGGACCTCCCCAAACCCCGACTGCCGATTGCCTATTCCCCACCGCCTCGCAGCCACCTGTGAGAATGCACCCGCATGCCTCACACCACCGGCGGTTCGCTCTCCGGCTTCGTCGCGCCAGCAGCCGCACCACCCGCCATCCCGAGCGCGCCTGCGCCGGCCGCCACGATCAGCGCCGAAAACGCGATCCAGTAGCCGAAGCGTTCCTGCAGCATGTTGTCGACCATCTGCGCGCCCATTGCGCCACCGCCGCCAAACGGATTGCCGCCGGCGTCTCCAAAGGGCGAACTTGCAGAAGCGGTCCCGCCGCCGTCGTCGCCGCCCTGCTTCTTGATCTGGTCTTTCCACCACCACACCGTGCCGAACACCAGCACGAGTCCAAGAACGCTTGTCGCCAGCACGTTGCGCGAGGCCGTCTTGCCCTTGCCGGCAAAGCTCAGCAGCAGCCCGATCACGATAACGGCCGCCGCTGCGACGCCGAAGAAGTTCATGCCCAGATCAGGTATGTCGGACGTCACGCTGCCGCTTCCGGCATTGCCCAGGCCGCTATCGGCTCCGGGCGAGCCGCCCTGTTGGCCGAACATGCTGCCCATGCCGCCCTGCAGCTGTTTCTCGGCATCAGGGTTCGCGGTCATCTTGCCCTGGATCAGTTCGATGCCAGATGCGGTCGCCAGATCAACGGTTCCCGATCCCGGCACGCTGCACGAGATCGCGACCCACGGAAGCACGAAAGCCAACAGCGCAACCACTTTCGCGATCCGCACGATGTTCATCAAGTCCATGAGCGTCCCCCTTGTCGGTTCCTCGGTTCAGTCCTCAGCCATTCTCCCGCCGCGCCAGGAAGGCCAGCCGTTCGAACAGCTGGATGTCCTGCTCGTTCTTCAACAGCGCGCCATGCAGGGGAGGGACGAGCTTGTTGGGATTTTTCTCGCGCAGTGTTTCCACGTCGATGTCTTCCGACATCAGCAGCTTCAGCCAGTCGAGCAGTTCGCTCGTCGATGGCTTCTTCTTCAGGCCTGGCACATCGCGCATCTTGTAGAAGGTCGCGAGCGCTTCCGAGACGAGGCGCTTCTTGATGCCGGGGAAGTGGACGTCGATGATCGCGTTCATCGTCACGTCGTCCGGGAATTTGATGTAGTGGAAGAAGCAGCGGCGCAGGAATGCGTCCGGCAATTCTTTCTCGTTGTTCGAGGTGATGATCACCACCGGGCGAACCTTCGCCTTGATCGTCTCGTCCGTCTCGTAGACGTAGAACTCCATCCGATCGAGTTCCTGCAGAAGGTCGTTCGGAAACTCGATGTCGGCCTTGTCGATCTCGTCGATCAGAAGGACAGGGCGCTCCGTCGCGGTGAACGCCTCCCACAGCTTGCCCTTCTTGACGTAGTTGCGGATGTCCTTCGCGCGCTCTTCTCCAAGTTGACCGTCTCTCAGGCGGGCGACCGCGTCATACTCG
>Ga0208460_10001135_pt1 | contig 16618 bp, 15 predicted proteins | sample AD_STIC10_MetaG_FD_184436 | JGI IMG/M metagenome (GOLD analysis project Ga0208460, IMG submission 184436) | Active sludge microbial communities of municipal wastewater-treating anaerobic digesters from USA - AD_STIC10_MetaG (SPAdes) (version 2) | ecosystem: Engineered > Bioreactor > Anaerobic >... | reverse complement strand
GGGCATGTGCACCAGGTGGCCGGCGCCGGGTGCCAGCGCGGCCAGCGCATCTGCATACGGTTCGGCGCGGCCCGGGTCCGGCGACGCCTCGGTGGCGTGGATGTAGTAGTGCATCGCGCCGATGTGGCGGGGATTGCGTGCGAGCACGCGTTCGAGTGCAGCGAGGATGCGCGGTGTGTGGGTGGTCTGCTGGCCGGCCGCGGTCCAGTAGGCCCACGGGGTCAGGTCCATCAGCGCCTCGGCGAACAGGGTCGCGGCGTCGTCGTCCCCCGGGAAGCGCGCCACGACCTTGCCCATCGCCTCGGCGTAGGCGGCGTCCAGCGTCGCGCGGTCTTGCGGCGCGGGGTTCGTGTAGCGCAGTTGCAGCGCCTCGATCAGCGCACGGTCCGCAGGTCTTGCATTGGCCGACAACGCGACCGCGCGCGTGGCCAGTTCGGTCGCCTGCGCGGCCAGCAGCGGATCCATCGGCAGGTTGATGTTGGGCCCGAGCACCAGCGCCTGCCCCCACGCGCACATCGCGCAGCGCGGATCGAGCCGTTCGGCTTCGGCGAAGGCGCGCCGCGCGGCTTCGTGGTTGAAGCCGTAGGCCATGCGCAGGCCTTGGTCGAAATAGCGTTGCGCGGCGGGGACCGGCGTGCCGATGTCGCGATGCAGGTCGCCGAGATCGTCGAACAGCGGTGGCGCGGACGCCGAGGCCGCCGGTGGTGGTTTCGGCGTGGGCGTGCCGCACCCTGCGACCAGGCAGGCAAGGGCAAGCAACAGCAACCTGGGCATGGGCGTACTTCCTGCGGGACATGGTGTCCGGATATCGGTGCCAACGCGCCGGACCGTCGCATGCGGACAACGGCGGCAGCGGGAATTGGTCACGCCGGTAACCGATGCTGCAGCGCGTCATCAAACACGCTAGCCTGCGACGATGACACCGATTGCCCGCCCGTTGCGCGAACCCCTCGATTTCGCCGAGTCCGACACCCTGCTGCGCGATGACGTGCGCAGGCTCGGCGCGATGGTCGGCGACATGCTCGCCGAGCAGGTGTCGACGGCGTTCCTGGAGCAGGTGGAGGCGGTGCGCCGCATCGCGATCGCCCGGCGCGAACAGGGCGAACCGGTGGATGCGTTGGCCGCGCGCCTGGCGGACGTGCCGCTGGGTGATGCCGAGGCACTGGTGCGCGCATTCGCCGCGTATTTCGGCGCGACCAACGTGGCCGAGCGCGTGCACCGCATCCGTCGACGTCGCGATTACCAGCGGCAAGGCAGTGCGCCGCAGCCGGGCGGCCTGGAAGCGGTCCTGCTCGAATTGCGCAACGACGGCGTGGGCCTGGCGGAGCTGCAGGCGCTGCTGCCGCGCATGTGCATCGAGCCGGTGTTCACCGCCCATCCCACCGAAGCCGTGCGCCGTGCGCTGCTGCTGAAGGAACGCACCATCGTCGAGCGCCTGGTCGCCGACATCGACCGTACCCGCACGCCGCCGGAGCGCGGCGCCGACGATGCGCGGATCCGCCAGTCGCTGACCACCACGTGGCAGACCACCGAAGTGCCGCCGCACAAGCCGACCGTGGCCGACGAGGTCGAGCACATCGGCTTCTACCTCTCCAGCGTGCTGTACCGCGTGCTGCCGGTGTTCTACGAAGCGTTCGCCGACGCCATCGAAGCGGTGTACGGCGCGCGCATCGAACTGCCACCGCTGCTGCGCTTCGGCACCTGGGTCGGCGGCGACATGGACGGCAACCCGAACGTCGGTGCGACCACCGTGCGCGATGCACTGGCCGCGCAACGCGCGCAGGCACTGGCCTGCTACCAGTCCGACCTGCGCGCGCTCGGCGACATCCTCACCCAGAGCGAGGAGCGCGTCGGTTTCGATGCCGCGATCCTCGAGCGCACCGAGGCGTACAAGGCGCTGTTGCCTGACGGCGTGGTGCGCGCACGGCCGCGGCTGGCCGACATGCCCTATCGGCAATTGCTCGGACAGATGCGTGGCCGCCTGGCCGCAACGGTGGCGGGCGGCACGGGTGCCTATCCGGATGCCGGGGCCTTCATCGACGACCTCGAGCTGATCGACTGCAGCCTGGCCCACCATCGCGGCGACCAGGCCGGCCGCTTCGCCCTGCAGCGCGTGCTGTGGCGCGCGCGCACCTTCGGCTTCCACATGGCCGCGCTGGACCTGCGCCAGGATTCCGCCGCGCACGACGATGCCCTGGCCGCGCTCGACGATCGCGCGGATTGGGCGGCGCAATCGGTGGCCGCGCGCGTCGATCGGCTGCATGCCCTGATCGAAGGCGCGGCGGTGCCGGTGCCGAGCGCGCCCTCGGCGGTATCGACCCTGGCCGTGTTCCGCACCGTGCACGAACTGCGCCGCACGCTGGGCGAGCACGCCTTCGGTCCGTACATCATCAGCATGAGCCGCAGCGCGGCCGACGCACTGGCCGTGCTCGCGCTGGCGCGGATCGCCGGTTGCGTGGAGGACGACGCGGTGCCGCTCGACGTGGCCCCGCTGTTCGAGACCGTCGACGACCTGCAGGCGGCACCCGAGGTCATGCGCGCGCTGTTCGCCGACCCGGTGTATCGCGCGCATCTCGCCGCGCGCGGCGACCGGCAGACGGTGATGCTGGGCTACAGCGACAGCGCCAAGGACGGCGGCCTGCTGGCCTCGCGCTGGGCGCTGCAACGCGCCCAGGTCGACCTGCTGGAGCTTGCCCGCGAGGCCGGCGTCGCCATCGTGTTCTTCCACGGCCGCGGCGGTTCGGTCAGCCGCGGTGGCGGCAAGACCGAGCGCGCGATCATCGCGGCGCCGCGCGGCTCGGTGGACGGGCGCATGCGCGTCACCGAGCAGGGCGAGGTGATCCATCGCAAGTACGGCATCCGCGCCCTGGCATTGCGCAACCTCGAGCAGATGACCGGTGCGGTACTGCGCGCCAGCCTGCGCCCGCGTCCGCCGGAGCCGCGTGAGGCGACATGGCGCGCCATCGCCGCCGAGCTCGCAGCGACGTCGCGCACGCACTACCGCGCGCTTGTCCACGAGCGCGACGACTTCCCCGCGTATTTCCGCGCGGCGACGCCGATCGACGTCATCGAGCAATTGCGGATCGGCTCGCGGCCATCGCGGCGTCGCGATGGCGGCATCGCCAACCTGCGCGCGATCCCGTGGGTCTTCGCATGGTCGCAGAATCGTTCCGGCCTGACCGGTTGGTACGGCGTGGGTACGGCCCTGCAGCGGGGCATCGAGGCCCACGGACTGGAGGCGATGGCGGCGATGGCGCGCGACTGGCGGTTCTTCGCCGCCGCGATCGACGACGTCGAGATGCTGATGGCGAAGTCCGACATCGACATCTTCGAGCGCTACTCGCTGCTCGCAGGCGACGCGCACGGGGCGTTCTTCCCGCAGATCGTCGAGGAGTTCGAGCGCACCCGCGACGCGATCCTGGCGATCAAGGGCCGCGAGGAGCTGCTCGCCGACGATTACCGCCTGCGCCTGTCGATCCGCCTGCGCAATCCCTACGTCGACCCGATCAGCCTGCTGCAGGTCGACCTGCTGCGGCGCTGGCGCGCGACCGGCCGCGAAGACGACACGCTGCTGCGTGCGCTGGTGTCCACCGTCAACGGAATTTCGGCGGGGATCCAGAACACGGGTTGAGCACCACCGCGGTGGAAGCCGCTCCCGCCAAGGCGACCTACAATGACGGCTTCGCATCGCACCTGGAGCCCGCCATGAAATCCCGCGCCGCCGTCGCCTTCGCCGCAGGCGAACCGTTGAAGATCGTCGAGATCGACGTCGAACCGCCGCGCGCCGGTGAAGTGCTGGTGCGCATCACCCACACCGGCGTCTGCCACACCGATGCGTTCACCCTGAGCGGCGAAGACCCCGAAGGCCTGTTCCCGGTGGTGCTGGGCCACGAGGGCGCGGGCATCGTGGTCGAGGTGGGCGAGGGCGTGACTTCCGTGCAGCCGGGCGACCACGTGATCCCGCTGTACACCGCCGAATGCGGCGAATGCCTGTTCTGCAAGTCGGGCAAGACCAACCTGTGCACCTCGGTGCGCGCGACCCAGGGCAAGGGCGTGATGCCGGATGGCACCTCGCGTTTCAGCTACGAAGGCCAGCCGCTGTACCACTACATGGGCTGCTCGACCTTCAGCGAATACACCGTGGTCGCCGAAGTCTCGCTGGCCAAGGTGAATCCGGAGGCCAATCCGGAGCATGTCTGCCTGCTCGGTTGCGGCGTGACCACCGGGATAGGTGCCGTGCACAACACGGCGAAGGTGCAGGCCGGCGATTCGGTCGCGGTGTTCGGGCTGGGCGGCATCGGCCTGGCCGTCATCCAGGGCGCGCGCCAGGCGAAGGCCGGGCGGATCATCGCCATCGACACCAATCCCTCGAAGTTCGAGATGGCGCGCGAATTCGGTGCCACCGACTGCATCAATCCGAAGGACCACGACACGCCGATCCAGCAGGTCGTGGTCGAGATGACCGGTTGGGGCGTGGACCACAGCTTCGAGTGCATCGGCAACGTCAACGTGATGCGCGCCGCGCTGGAATGCGCGCACCGCGGGTGGGGGCAGAGCGTGATCATCGGCGTGGCCGGCGCGGGCCAGGAAATCTCCACGCGTCCGTTCCAGCTGGTCACCGGGCGCAAGTGGATGGGTACCGCATTCGGCGGGGTGAAGGGACGCAGCCAGTTGCCGGGCATGGTCGAAGACGCGATGCGCGGCGACATCCAGCTGGCGCCGTTCGTGACCCACACCATGGGACTGGATGGCATCAACGACGCCTTCGACCTGATGCACGAGGGCAAGTCGATCCGCTCGGTGGTGCGCTTCTGATGGGAATGTCCTGATGCAACGGATCGAACACCGCGCCTGCTTCGGCGGCTGGCAGGACGTCTACGAACACGCATCCGCCACGCTTGGCTGCACGATGCGCTTCGCGATCTACCTGCCGCCGCAGGCCGATGTCTCCCATCCTCAGCACGGCCCGGTGCCGGTGCTGTACTGGCTGTCGGGACTGACCTGCAACGAGCAGAACTTCATCACCAAGGCCGGCGCCCAGCGCTACGCGGCGGAGCACGGCATCGCCATCGTCTGCCCGGACACCAGTCCGCGCGGCGACGACGTGGCGGATGCCGAGGGTTACGACCTGGGCAAGGGCGCGGGCTTCTACGTCAACGCCACGCAGGCACCCTGGGCCGCGCACTACCGCATGCACGACTACGTGGTCGAGGAACTGCCGGCGCTGGTCGAAGCGAACTTCCCGGTCACCGCATCGCGCGCGATCAGCGGGCATTCGATGGGTGGGCATGGTGCGCTGGTGCTCGCCCTGCGCAACCCGGGACGCTACCGCAGCGTCTCGGCGTTCTCGCCGATCGTCGCGCCGTCGCGGGTGCCATGGGGCGAGAAAGCCCTCACCGCCTACCTGGGCGGAGATCGGGCGACATGGAGCGCTTGGGATGCGTGCGCTCTGGTGGAGCAGGCATCGGAAAAATTGCCGCTGCTGGTCGACCAGGGCGGTGATGACGAATTCCTCGACGGCCAGCTGCGCCCGCAACTGCTGCAGGCGGCCGCGGTCGCCGCCCGGCATCCGCTGCAACTGCGCATGCACCCGGGCTACGACCACAGCTACTACTTCATCGCCAGCTTCATCGGCGAGCACGTTGCCCACCATGCGGCCGCATTGCGGGGCGGTGCCTAGCCGGCGGGATCGGCCTGCGCCCGCCTGCGCGCCAATCGGCGCAACAGGGCATCGGAACTCAGGCCGTGGATGATGATCGAGGCCAGCACCAGGAAGCCGACCGCGGCCCACAGGCGCTCGCTGTCGCCGAAGCGGCCGTGGTTGATGCCGTAGGCGACGTAGTACATCGAGCCGATCCCGCGGATGCCGAGGAATGCCAGCAGCCAGCGTTCGCGTGGCGGATGCGATGATCCCGCCATCGCCAGCATGCCGGCCAGCGGCCTGATGAGCAGGAGGATCGCCAGGCAGACCAGCGCATCCTGCAGCGTCAATGCATCCAGCAATCCGCGCGCCAACGCACCGCCGAACAGCACCAGCAGGAGCAGCATCAGCAGGCGCTCCACCTGGTCGGAAAAATGATGCAGCTCCTCGTGGAATTCGTGGTGGCGTTCGCGCGCGCGGATGGTCAGCGCGCACACGAACACGGCCAGGAAGCCGTAGCCATGCGCCATCTCGGTCGCTGCATAGGCGATCAGCGTGGCGGCCAGCGCCACCAGCCCATCGCCGTGGCGCGACAGTCCGCCGCGGCGGCTGCTGAAGATCAGGAACCCCATCGCGCGGCCCACCAGCATGCCCATGCCCAAGCCCGCCAACAGCTTCCAGACCACGTAAATGCCGAACCATTCGCCGAGGGTCGCTGCGCCCCCCAGTCCACCGGCGGCGACCAGGATCGCGAGGTGGACGAACGGGAAGGCGAGCGCATCGTTGAGGCCCGCCTCCGAGGTCAGGCCGAAGCGCACCTCGTCGCCGTCGCCCTTGCCGGGCGGCCCGACCTGGACGTCGGACGCCAGCACCGGGTCGGTGGGCGCCATCGAGGCGCCGAACAGCAGTGCCATCGCCAGCGGGAATCCCAAGCCCACCATGCCCAGCCACGCGGTGGCGGCGATGGTCAGCGGCATCGCGATCGCCAGCAGCCGCCAGGTGGTGCCCCAGCGCCGCCAGCCCAGCGGCCGATCCAGCTTCAGGCCCGCGCCCATCAGGCTGACGATCACCACCAGTTCGGTCATGCGTTCGGTCAGCGTGTCCCACGTGCGCGGGCTGGGATCCAGGCTGAAGACACGCGTGCCGAACAGCAGGACGCCGAGCCCCACGCAGATGATCGGCAGGGTCATCGGCAATGGCGAGCGCTTCAAGCCAAGCGGTGCCCACGAGGCCAGCAGGACCATGCCGCCGATGCCGAACAGGAAGGCGATGTAGGGATCGACCTGCATCAGTGCGTCGTTGTCGTGCTGGCGCCGCGCAGTGCGAAATCCACGTAGGCGAAGCGATCGTCGCGCAGCACGGTCTCGCCGCGTTGCAGGTCGAGCGGCGCGGCGAACATCGGACCTGCCCATGCACAGGTGTGGAACTCGCCGTGTTCACCACAGGGATCGATGCCGGGCGGTAGCCCGGCGAGCAGGACGTCGTCGAAGTCGCTTCCGGCGAAGCGCGCATCGAGTCGGGTGGTATCGATGCAGCAGAGGCTGGCGCGCAGTCCGCCGGCGATCATCTCGCGGGCGAGCGATGCGGTATCGCTGCCGAACAGCGGGTAGTGCGTACGCCAGCCGATGCGCGCGCAGGATGCATCGCGCCAAGCCCTGATATCGGCCAGGAACAGGTCGCCGAAGGCGATGTCGCGCAGGCCGGGCCAGCGATCCTGCGCAGTGCGCAGGGCCGCCGCGAACGCCGCTTCATAGGTGGCGTTGTCGCACGCGTGCGGAATGCGGGCCTGCAACACCGGCAGGCCGGTGGCGCGCGCCTGCTGCTCCAGCACATCGACGCGGATGCCCTGCATCGACACGCGCTCGACGCCTTCGGTGACGGTGGTCACCAGGCCGACCACGTCGAGTTCGCCGCGCTGGCGCAGCCTGTGCAAGGCCCAGGCAGCATCCTTGCCGCCGCTCCACGACAGCAGTGCGGGCGTCATCGGCAATGCGTTGCGCGTCAGGCCGAGGTGACGTCGCGCAGCTGCCAGCCACTTCCGGCGAGCAGGCCAAGCCGTTGCCGCAACACGGAGGACGGCAACGCGGTGGTCACCACCAGGCTGACATGCAGGTCGTCCTGCGTGCCGATCACGGTGGCGCCGGCATCCGTGGCGCCAAGCGACGGATCGACCGCGTCCGGATCCTCCTGCTTCGCACGCCAGCGTTCGAACAGGCCATCGCCGCGCAATGCGTCCTCCAGCTCGGTGGCAAGCGCCTCCGCGCCCTGCGCACGGAACGCGAGGTCGGGGTCGTTGCCGCGCGCATGCGCGGGATCAGGCAGGTTGATGTAGTAGCGCGTGGCCATGTGGACTCGATGGGGACGGGAATCCACGCAGCGTAGTCGCCCGGCGGTTAGCGCGGCGTAATTGCCGCGCGCGTCACTCGAACTTGTGCGCTTCCGCGGCGAACGCAACGACCATCGCACCCTTGCCGACGTTCACCAGCCCGGACAGGCCCATGAAGGTTTCGAACACTTCGACGTTGTGCTCGGCGCAGGTCTCGCGCAGCCGGGCATAGCCGGGCATGGCGCGCATCTCGTCGAGGTCGCCGCCGTAGCAGAGGCCGACGGTGGGCGTCATCAGGCCGGCGCGCACGCGGCTGGAGGCGAAGTCGAGCATCTTCTCGACCGCATTGCCCAGCCCCTTGACCTTGCCGACCGGGGCGGTGTCGCCGCGGTTGCAGTGCAGGATCGGCTTGATGTCCAGCGCGGTGCCCAGTGCGGCGCTGAGGAAGCTCACGCTCTTGTCGCCGCGCTTCTTGATGCGGTTTCGCAGGTAATGCAGGTCGGGCGGGACCATGTAGCCCTGGGTGTACAGCGCCAGGTTCTCCAGGCGCGCGCGGATCTTCGGCGGCGTCTCGCCCGCGGCGCGCAGGCGCGCGGCCTCGACCACCAGCACGCCCACCGCGGCGAACACGTTCTGGCTGTCGATCACGCGCAGCGCAAACGGCGTGGTGTTGCCCGACGCCGCGCGCACCGGCTTGTAGTCGTTGAGGATGGTGTAGCTTGCCTGCACCGCGTTGTCGTAGATGCCGCTGCGGGTGCGCGTGGTGGTGATGCAGAACACGTAATCGTAGTCGTGCACCAGCTTGGTCAGGAACAGGTCATGCACCTGTTGCACGGTGAACGGGGTGGACTCCGCCTCGAACGCGCGCGCGGCGGTTTCGCCGCTGAGGAAGTTCATCGTCGCTTCGTCGTTGCGCGTATCCGCCAGCACGGCCTGCCCGATCTGGATGGTGACCGGCAGGATGGTGATTTGCTCGCGCTCGATGAAGTCCGCCGGCAGGTCACACGCCGAGTCCGCCACGATTCCGATCCGCATTGCCTTGCTCCCGTCCCCCGACTGTTGCGCCGAACGTACCGCAACTGCGCGCTGGTTGCATCTGTACTTGGGTAGAAGCCATGTTGTCCTGCAGCATGCGGATTGCTGCGATTCAGCTGCCGGACGCCGCAGGACGATGGGCCGGGCGACTCAGCGTGCGTCGCTCGGATAGGTGCGCGGCAGGCCCGTGTCCGGATGCAGGTAGCGGTCGCGGAGTTCGGTCTGGCGCGAGCGCATGGGGATGGCGCGGCCGTCCAGCCACACCTGGCGGGCGACGTTGGCCACGTCCAGCGGATCGCCGCTCCACAGCACCAGGTCGGCGCGCTGCCCGACCGCGATGGTGTTGCCGATCTCGCCGCCGACGCCCAGCGCGCTCGCCGGCACCGTGGTCAGCCCGGCCAGTCCCGCGTCCCAGGGCAGGCCGTTGGCGACCGCATTGCCGGCCAGCTGGCGCACCTTGCGTGCGTTGTGCGAGGCATCGCCGGTCTGGAAGAAGCTGACCTTCACGCCCGCCGCGTGCAGGCGCGCAGCGTTCTCCAGGGTCGCGCCGAGTTCGTCGAAATCGGCCGGCAGGTTGGCCAGCGCATCCACGAACACCGGCACGTTGGCGGCGGCGAGTTGCGGTGCCACCTTCCATGCTTCGGTGGCGCCAACCAGGGCGATGCGCACGTCGCGCGCCTTGGCCCAGCGCAGCACGCGGACGATGTCGGAGGCGCGCTGGATGCGCACCATGACCCGTCCGCCGCCGCCGACGTATTTCGCCAGCGTGGTGCGGCCGGCCGGGGTGAGCAGGGCGAATTGCGAGTCCGCGGGAATGCGCCCGCGCACTTCGTCGATCAGCTGGTCCAGCAGCATCCACTGCGCGGCACGCGAACTGCCGCTGAGGTTGGCGCCATCGCCGCCCAGGGTGACGAACAGCGCGCGTGGCCCCACCGCATCCAGGCTGCCGTCCAGCCGGACCACGCCGCCCTGGCCCGCGACCAGCGACCCGCCGGGCCGGCTGCCCGCCGACAGCAGCGTCCAGCCGAAGCCTTCCACGCGCGTCACCGGGACCAGGATCGACTCGGGGTTGTAGGCCAGGGTGACGTCGAATTCCGGGCGCACCTGCATGTCGCTGGCGCCGCTGCCGAGCGCGAGCGCGGCATCGACCGTGGACGACTCGCCGGAGACTTCCTCCACGCCGATATCGGTGATGCCGCCGAACAGCGCCGGCGTCAGCGGCTGGCCCTGCGCATCGACCACGGTGGCATTGCCCGCGGCCAGGCCGCTGCCGATCGCGGCGATGCGGCCGTTGCGCACCAGCACGTCGGTGGCACGCAGGGTGCCCTGCGTGCTGGCGGTATGCACGGTGGCGTTGCGGATCAGCAGGTCCTGCGCTGAGGCGAGGCCGCTCGCGGCGAGCAGCGCAGCGACCAAGGCGAGGCGTTTCATCGGCGAGCGGCTCATCGCACACCCCCACGCGCCGCGTCCTGCCCGAGCAGGAAGTCCGAGGTCGGTTGCCGCGAACGATCGCGTCGGTCGTAGAGCCGCGCACCGTCCACGTAGACCTGCTCGGCCTGCGCATAGCTGCTGAAGGGATTGCCGTTCCAGAGCACCACGTCGGCCATCTTGCCGGCCTCGAGCGTGCCGGTCTGGTCGAGGATGCCCATCGCCTTCGCCGGATTCGTCGTCAACCACTGGATCGCATGTTCCGGGGTGATGGCGATGCCGACGCGGCCGGCATTGGCGATCACCTTGGCCGCTTCCTGGTTGAGTCGCTGGATGCCTTCCTCGGAATCCGAATGCACGATCGCGCAACCGTTCTTCGCCCGGTCGACCAGGGCGATGTTCTCCTGGATGCCGTCGAAGCTTTCCATCTTGAAGCCCCACCAGTCGGCCCAGAGCGCGCCGCACACGCCTTCCGCGGCGAGCCGGTCGGCGATCTTGTAGGCCTCCACGCCGTGGTGGAACGCGCTGATCCTGAAGCCGAATTCCTTCGCCAGGTCGAGCATGATCGCCATCTCGTCGGCGCGGTAGCAGTGGATGTTGACGCGGATGTCGCCGTTGATCGCGCCGGCCAGGGTGTCCAGCTTGAGGTCGCGCTTGCCCGCTTCATCGGGCTTGCCCGCCGCGTCCTTGCGCTTCTTCATGTACTCGGCGGCATCGGCGAAGGCCGCGCGATAGCCGGCGATGTTGCCCATCCGTGTCGATGGGCCGCCCTTGCTGCCGTACACGCGCTTGGGGTTCTCGCCGCAGGCCATCTTCAGGCCCCACGGCGCGCCGGGGAATTTCATGCCCTGGTAGGTGACGGACGAGATGTTCTTCACCGTCACCCCGCGCCCGCCGATCAGGTTGGCGCTGCCCGGCAGGATCTGCAGGCTGGTCACGCCGCCTGCGAGCGCCGCGTGGAAGCCCGGGTCCTGCGGCCAGATCGAATGCTCGGCCCAGACCTGCGCGGTGACCGGCGAGGTCGCTTCGTTGCCGTCGCTGTGCGCACTCATGCCCGGGCTGGGATACACGCCCAGGTGCGAATGGATGTCGATGATGCCGGGGGTGACCCACTTGCCGGTCGCGTCCACCCGCACTGCGTCGGCGGGTGCGTCGATGGCGTTGCCGACCGCGACGATCTTGCCGTCGCGCATCAGCAGGTCGGCGTCGTCCAGGCGGGTGCCGGTGCCGGTCAGCACGGTGGCGTGCTGCAGCAGCACCGCCGGGCCGATGACCCGCGCATAGGTGCTCGGGTAGGGGTCGGCGGCGAAGCCGAGGTCGGGCTTGGCAGCGCCCGTGGCGGGCTTGGTGGCGGGCGTGGTGGCGCAGCCAGCCAGCAGCACCGCGGCGAGCGCGGCGGTCATCGGTTTCGACATGTGGTTTCCCCATCGCACGGCGTGCGAGCCAGAACCCTAACCCGGCCGGCGCCCATCCGCCACATGACCGAGGTCATGCCTGCGTGGGAACATGGTGGATCGAAACACGGAGAGGAACGCATGAAGAGCAAGCAGGACATCGTCGACAACTGGCTGCCGCGCTACACCGGGGTGCCGCTGGGCGGCTTCGGCGAACACATCCTGTTGACCAACTTCGGCGGTTACCTCGGCCACTTCTCCGAGATGACCGGCGCGCCGGTGGTGGGCCTGGACCGGCCGATGCCCAGCGCCACCGCCGACGGCATCACCATGATCAATTTCGGCATGGGCAGCCCGAACGCGGCGACGATGATGGACCTGCTGTCCGCGATCGAACCCAAGGCGGTGCTGTTCCTCGGCAAGTGCGGCGGCCTGAAGAAGAAGAACCAGCTCGGCGACCTGGTGCTGCCGATCGCGGCGATCCGCGGCGAGGGCACCAGCAACGATTACATGCCGCCGCAGGTACCGGCCCTGCCGGCATTCGCGCTGCAGCGCGCGGTGTCGACGATGATCCGCGACCTCGAACTCGACTACTGGACCGGCACCGTCTACACCACCAACCGCCGGGTCTGGGAACACGACGACGAGTTCAAGGAAAAGCTGCGCGCGATGCGCTGCATGGCGATCGACATGGAAACCGCCACCGTGTTCGCCGCCGGCTTCGCCAACCGCATCCCCTGCGGTGCGCTGCTGCTGGTCAGCGACCAGCCGATGATCCCGGAAGGCGTCAAGACCGAAGCCAGCGACGCCAAGGTCTCCGCCGAGTACGTGCAGAACCACATCAAGGTCGGCATCGAGGCACTGCGGCTGATCCGTCGCCACGGCAAGTCGGTGCGGCATTTGAGGTTCGACGAGTGAGCGAGGACGCGTCTTGCGCGGCACTGCCGCGCAGTCCTCGCGAACGCACGGCCATGGATGGCCGGGCCAGGGGCATCGCAAGTCGCTATTGTTGCGCCATGGAGGGCTGCGATGATTGTTCCCGGTGAACTGCTCGAGTTCTGGCGCGACGCCGGCATGGGCAAGTGGTTCCGCGGCGGCGACGACTTCGACGCCGAATGCCGTGCGCGCTGGCTGGACGCGCATTTCGCCGCCGCGCGCCGCGCGTTCGACGACTGGATGGACGCCGCCGACAGCGCGCTCGCGCTGGTCCTGCTGCTCGACCAGATCCCGCGCAACGTGTTCCGCAAGAGCGGTCATGCGTTCGCCACCGATCCGCTGGCCCTGCATTACGCGGGTCGTGCCATCGATGCCGGTTTCGATGCGCAGGTCGATCCGTCGCTGCGGTTCTTCTTCTACCTGCCGTTCGAGCATTCCGAGGCGATCGCCGACCAGGATCGCGCGGTGGACCTGTTCACGGCCCTCGGCAATGCGGACCTGCTGGGCTACGCGAATGCGCATCGCGACGTGATCGTGCGCTTCGGCCGCTTCCCGCATCGCAATGCGCCGCTGGGGCGCAACAACACGGCCGACGAACAGGCATGGCTGGAGGCGGGCGGCGGGTTCTGAGCGGCGCGCGCGGGCAGACCTCCGGTTCGAGGGAGGCCGGCCGCGCATGAAAAAAGGCGGAACCTCGCGGTTCCGCCTTTTTGTCATCGAAACACGCGTGCGCTCAGTGCTTCAGCGGCGCGGTCAGCTTGAGCTTGGCCTTCATGCTGTCGAACACCGCCTGGTCGGACGGCGACAGGTTCGGGCGCCCCGCCATGAAGCCCATGGTGATGCCGCCGATCACGAAGTAGGTCTCGCCTGCCTCGACTTCCAGGTTCATGACGTCCTTGGCCTCGGAATGGACGGTGTAGGCGTGTGCACCCGGCTCCGCGACGTGCACGAAATAGCCGCCGCTGAGCAGCGTGCCCAGTTCGGTCGTGCCTTCACGCACCTTGTAGCGGATGGCGGAGCCGGCGAATTTCTTCTCGCGGAAGAACACCACCAGGCCCTTGCCTTCGGGCGGCGTGCCGATCGCGCCAGGACCGGTCGCACTCGGCGCGGACTGGGCGGGGGCGGCTTGCGCCGGGTCGGCGGGTGCTTCTTGCTGGGTCGTTTCGGGTGCCGGGGCGGCATCCTGCGCAAAGACGGCGGTCGGGGCCAGCAGTGCGAGGCAGAGGATCAGCGACTTCAGGGTTTGCGTCACGGGTTGTTTCCTGTGGGTATGGATGGGGTGTCGATCGGGATCAACGCGGTATCGGCTGCGAGCTTCGCGCTGGCGCGGGCGCCGGACGGTATCTCGATCTCGCGGCCATGGATGAACTGTGCAAAAGGGCCGACTGCGATGCTGGCGGCCAGGGCGCCCGGGCTATTGTCCTTGCCGGCACCGCCCATGCGGAATCCGCGCAGCGGGATCTGCCGGCCGTCGACCTCCAGGTATCGCGCGGCCAACAACAATTCGCCTGCCTTTCCACCGCCGCCGGAAGCCGCTGCGTGGATGATCTCGCCGACCCCGGGGGTTCCCGCCGGCAATACCGTCTGGCCATCCACCACCAGCGGTTCGGCCAGCCGCAATGCGAATTTGTCGCCGCGCTTGTGGCGCTTCGAGCTGATCGGCTCACCGATCTCGATGTCGACCATCGCGCCATTGACCGCCAGGCAGCAGCCAGTGCCGGCCGGGTTGGCGTCGACAGCCGATTGTCCCGGGGGCACGGCCTGGTCAGGGCTTGCGGCGGCGGGCGGGTTCGCGGGTGGATCCTGGCGGGCGGCTGCAGTGCCGATCTGCAGCAATGCCGCCAACGGCCACGCCCATTTCATCGAAGCGCTGCGCGCCACCGCATCGCGCGCCATCAATAGGTTCCGACGCTGCTGTCGACGTGCGCGGCCCAGGCGTCGATGCCGCCGGTGATGTTGTGCACCTTGCTGAAACCCAGCGCGCGGAAATGTTCCGCCGCCTGCGCGCTGCGGCCGCCGTGGTGGCAGAGGAAGGCCAGCGGCGTGTCCTTCGGCCAGCCTTCGATCTCGCCCGGGCCGTCGTCGAAGGTCGCGTAGGCGACGTTGATGGACGCCAGTGCGCGCTCGTCGGCCGGACGCACGTCGACGATGGTCAGCGTGCCGGCCCGTGCCTGTTCGCTGGCCTGCGCGGGGGTGAGGTTGCGCACCTTGGGCGGCGCGTTCGGGTTGTCGATCACCAGGCCCTTGCCGCGTTCGTCGTCGGCCCAGTCGATCACCAGGCCGCGCGCGCGCGCGGCGCTGGCCAGGTCGAACTGCGCGCGGATGCCGGCAGACTCGCTGGCGATGGCGGCCTCGTCGCGTGGCGCCAGCTGAAGGCGCGCGTTGAAGCCCTTGTCGATGTCGATCTGCAGCGCGTAGCCATCGCCGGCATCGTCGATTGCCTTGCGCAGCAGGTCCGCCGCGGCGGGGGTGATGGTGATCGCCGGCGGCGTGCGATCCGGCGCCGGCAGGCCGAGCGCGGCATGCAGTTCGCCGCTGCCGGCCATCTGCAAAATGATGTCCGAGCCGCCGACCAGTTCGCCGCGGATGTACAGCTGCGGGATCGTCGGCCAGTCGCCGTAGGCCTTGATGCCCTCGCGGATCTCGGGATCGGACAGCACGTCCACGTGCGCGTAGTCGGCGCCGGCTGCGTCCAGCGCGCCCACCGCCTTCGACGAGAACCCGCACTGCGGCGCGTTCGGGTTGCCCTTCATGAACAGCACGACGGGATTGGTGGCCAGCAGCGATTCGATGCGGGCGCGAACGGCGGGGTCGAGGGACATGGGGGGTTCCGGGAAGCGAAAAGGGGTCAGAGTGAATTTTGCGCCGATTGTGTCCGGCTTGCGCGAAGACGGTGGTCGCAAAACTTCACTCTGACCCCTTTTTGTCGCCAAGCAACCCGATGGCCACCGGCAACGCTGCATCCGCCCAGCGCGCGTACTGCGCCGCCGACGGGTGCAGGCCGTCATCCGCCAGCATGACGGTCGCATTGCCGTGATCGCGGCTGATCGCGGTGATGTCGACGAAGGCCACGCCATGCGCCTCGCAAGCATCGCGCGCGGCGGCGTTGTAGGCATCCAGGTCGTCGGCGATGGCCTGCGCATCGCGGCCGCTGGCGAAGGCGAACGGGGTCACGCCCCAGTCCGGGATCGACAGCACCAGCACGCGGCCGGCGCGATCCCCGGCCAGCGCGATCGCGCGCTGCAGCAGGCGGGTGAATTCGCCCAGGTAGTCATCCACCGCGCGTCCGCGGTACTGGTTATTGACGCCGATCAGCAGCGAGACGAACGCCCACTCGCCCAGCGGTTCCTGCGCATCCATCGCCACCGATAGTTCGTCGGTGGTCCAGCCGGTGGTGGCGACGATGCGCGGGTCGTCGATGGCGAGGCCGGATGCGCGCAAGGCGCTGGCGAGTTGCACGGGCCAGCGGCCGGCCTCGTCGACGCCTTCGCCGATGGTGTAGCTGTCGCCGAGGGCGAGGTAGGCCAGTCGGCTCACGCCACCGCGCTGCGTTGCCCGGTCGCGGTCACCGCACGCCGTTCCAGCACGCGATCGATGCGCGAGAACACTTCGCGCAGCACCGACGCTTCCGGCAGCAGGGTGACGCGGAAGTGGTTGCGGTAGGGCACGTTGAAGCTGGAGCCGGGCACCAGCAGCACGTCCTCGGTTTCCAGCATCTCCAGCGCGAAGGCATGGTCGTCGAAGCCGCGCGCGGCATCGCCCACGACCGCCGGGAAGCCGTAGAGCGCACCGGCCGGGGCGACCAGCGACAGATGCGGGCTGGCCGCGCAGCTTTCGATCAGCGCGCGGCGGGTTTCG
>Ga0208460_10001133_pt1 | contig 16638 bp, 13 predicted proteins | sample AD_STIC10_MetaG_FD_184436 | JGI IMG/M metagenome (GOLD analysis project Ga0208460, IMG submission 184436) | Active sludge microbial communities of municipal wastewater-treating anaerobic digesters from USA - AD_STIC10_MetaG (SPAdes) (version 2) | ecosystem: Engineered > Bioreactor > Anaerobic >... | reverse complement strand
GGTCTCAAACGTTACCTGCCTGCTGGGCACCCTGGTGCAGGAAACGTTTGAGACCCATCCGCGTCTGCGCGATGCCTGCAATGAAGGCATCGCCCGGCACGCACGCGCCGTGGGCGCAGACATTGCCAAAGCCAAAGCGATCTACGCCCCTAACGCGCCGTGGGACCCGCAGGTGCTGGCGCTCTTCACACAAGCCGCGATGCAGGGTGCTTTCATCCTGGCCAAGGCCCAGGGCAACGCCGCCATCGTGGGCCAGTGCATCGATCATTTGCGGCAACACGTCGCCAACCTGCTGGGCACCCCGCCGGGCCCGGCCCCTTTATCCGGGAAACCCAAGCCATGACACAAGCTATGAACTACGTTGACGGATTTGTTACCCCCGTGCTTACCGCCAACCGCGAGGCCTACCTGCAGCACGCAAAGGACGTTGCTGTTCTGTTCAAGGAATTCGGCGCAACCAGCGTAGTGGAATGCTGGGGCGACGATGTGCCCGAAGGCAAAGTCACTTCGTTCCCGATGGCCGTGAAAATCGAACCGGGCGAGATCGTTGTGTTCTCGTGGGTTACCTGGCCGTCACGTGCCGTGCGCGACGCCGGTTGGGCCAAGCTCATGGCCGACCCCCGCATGGCGTCCGGAGCCATACCGCCGTTTGACGGCAAGCGGCTGATCTACGGCGGCTTTGAAGTCTTGCTGAACGTCTAAACAAATACCATCCCCGAAGGAGACATCACCATGGGCCTTTTTGCACCTGACGCCACCACCCTCCACGAACTCGTCCTCACCCGCCTCATCAACGTGCCACGCGCCAAGCTGTTTCGCTGCTGGACCGAGCCCGCCCTCATCACCCAGTGGTTCACCCCGCCGCCTTGGAAAACCATCGCCGCCGAGATCGACGTACGCGCCGGTGGCTCAAGCTGCATCACCATGCAGGGCCCTGACGGCACCAAGGTGCCCAACCTCGGCGTGTATCTGGAGGTAGTGAAAAACGAGCGCCTCGTTTTCACCGACGCCTACACTTCGGCATGGGTGCCATCAGGCAAGCCGTTCTTCACCGGCATCCTGACGTTTGAAGACGAAGGCGGCCAAACCCGCTACATCGCGCGGGCGCGCCACTGGACTGCCGAAGACTGCGCCGCCCATGAAAAGATGGGCTTTTATGAAGGCTGGGGCATCGCCACCGACCAGCTTGCGGTGCTTGCTGCTACGCTTTAGTCATGAACTACTACTGGGACGAAAACCTGATGAAAAACGACGGCAAGCTGCCGTCCATCCTGGCCATCGGTGACTCGTGGTTCTGGTACCCGCTTCCGGGTGGAAGCCTGATTAACTACATTGGTCCGGTGGTTGAAAAAAAATCCCACGTCATCCTGGCCAAAGGCATGAACGGGGCAGAAGCGTTTGACTACGTCGATGGCAAATATGCCAGGAGCGTGCGCGAGGCCTTGCGGTTGTATGGCGCAGGCCTGTCAGCCGCGTTCATCAGTGGCGGCGGCAACGACTTTGCCGGCTTCAACGACTTGCGCCCCCTGCTCAAGGACGACTGTTCTGCCGAGTCCACCGCCAAAGGCTGCTTCCGGCCGGGCGACAGCGGCCTGAAAGGCTTTTTCGACCGCATGGACGAGTACTACCGCAAGCTCATCGGCGTGATCTATACCCGCACATCACCCGGTTGCCACATCATCATGCACACCTATGACTACGCCCTGCCCAATGGCAAGGCCGTCTTTGGCGACAAAGGCTGGCTGCTGCCCGCGCTGATGAACGCGCAGGTACCGACTGCCCTGCATGCAGCCTGCATCGCCCACCTGATCGACGGCTTTCACACGCTATTGACCGGCATTGCCAGCATGGACCCCCAACACCTCTTCGTGGTGGACAGCCGGGGCACGCTGGCTGCCAAAGACTGGGCCAACGAACTGCATCCCCGAGGCAGCGGCTTCAAAAAAATAGTCCACCAGCGCTGGGCACCGCTGCTCAAAAACGTTGGGCTTGGCCAGTAACTGGCGGTCCGGCACTACCACCGTGCCGCCAGTTACCTTTCGTCAACCGCCCTTCAATTGATCGCGGGTCTTCAACTGAATGGCTTCCTGTGCCTTCAGTTGGTCGCGCGTGCGCAACTGCAGTTGCTCCTGAGCCTTCAGTTCTTCCTGCGTCTTGAGATGCAGTTGCTCCTGGGCTTGCAGCTGATCACGCGTCTGGGTCTTGGTTTGATCCTGCAGCTTCAGCTGGTCCCGGATGCGGGTCAGCATCTGGTCTTGCGTTTTCAGTTGATCACGGGTTTGCGTCAATAGACGATCCTGTGTTTTCAGCTGGTCGCGTGTTTGTAGCAGCAACTTGTCCTGAATCTTCAGCTGATCGCGCGTCTGCGTCTGCAGCAGAATCTGGTTCGCGTTTGCACCTTGACCTCCAGCACCTGCGCCCGAGCCACCTGCACCGCCTCCGGCCGCCTGAGCGGACATACCCACAGCCAACCCTGCAGCCAATACCAATGCGATTGGCAATTTCTTCATGTTTTTCATATAAAACCTCTGTTGTGAATTAAAAAAATAAACCCCGAAAAATCTACTCAGCTGCTACGGGGCTGGCCCCGGTTTGCATCTGCTTGTGAAGCCGACTCTGGATTTGAAGCCGCTCACGGGCAAGCTGGGCATCACTGCCACCATCAGCCTCATGGCTGTGTTGCTGCACACGCTGTTGAGTGCGCGTGCGAATCTGCTCCTTTACTTGAGCCTGGTCATGCGAACCGGGCATGAGAACCGCGGAACCGCCAACCCCACCACCCCCCATCCCGCCTGCCTTGGGGCCACCGGCATACGCCACGCCCCCGAGTGACAGCGCCGTTGCTAGCGCAAGAGTCATTGCCTTCTTCATCTTCATGGTGTGCTCCTTTCATGAGCTGGTTAAAAAATTAAAAAAAAGCTTATTGCCGGCCGGACCCACCTGCCCCGCCGCCCGAATGGCCACTGCCACCGGCCTGGCCGGTTCGCTGAATCGTGGTGCTGCTCCCGTTGCCTGCATCTGCGTCAACAGGCAAGACCTGCGGAGCACCCAAACCCCGTGCCTCAAAGCCGCTTCCATAAGGCTTGGCGACCCGCTGTTCTGTTGGCACCTTTTGCGGCCCGGCGGCATGCACTGCCCCCGCGCCCAGCAGCAGTGCTGCGAACAGCGTGCGCGAAAGCCAAGCCGACGTTGGCAACACGCCGTTTGAAAGTTGGTTGGTTGACTTGATGTCCATGAGCTGTATCTTGCGCAGTGCGGGTTGCCTGGCGATGTCATGCGCGTTACGCTGTGTTTCGTCAGGTTTCATCGTGTTTCAGCCCCCGGGGGCCCGACGCAGCCACCGCTAAACTAGGCCGCTATGACTACTCCTGCGCCTGTCCGTATCCTGGTTGTGGACGACGACCCCGCATTGCGCGACCTGCTGACCGACTATCTGGCAGCGAGCGGCTTCGTCGTCGATACAGCGTCCGACGGCGTGGAGATGCACCAGCGCCTGGCGCTGGCCATGCCCGATGCGATCGTGCTCGACCTGATGCTCCCCGGCGAAGACGGCCTGAGCCTTGCACGCGGGCTGCGCAAAACCTCCGACATCCCCATCCTGATGCTGTCGGCACGCGGTGAGGAGATTGATCGCGTGGTGGGGCTGGAGGTTGGTGCGGACGACTACCTGGCCAAGCCATTCAGCCCGCGTGAACTGCTGGCGCGCCTGCGGGCCCTGCTGCGCCGTTCGCACGCCACGGCATCGGCCTACCCGACCACCGTGGCGCCCGAGACCACGGCCACGAGCGCCGGGCAGGCTGATCACCTGCACAGCTTTGGCCCGTTCACGCTGGATACCGACGCCTGGCGCCTGTTGCGTGACGGCACGGAGGTCCCGGTCTCCAGCGGAGAGATCGCGCTGCTGCGCATCTTCGTGGAACATCCCAACCGGGTACTTTCGCGCGACAACATCGTTGACCGCCTCAAGGGCTACGAGCGCGGCGCCTTTGACCGCAGCATCGACGTGCGGGTCACACGCTTGCGCCGCAAGATCGAGGCTGATCCGGCGCACCCCGCCTACATCCGCACCGTTCGCGGCGAGGGCTATCTGTTTCACCCGCTGGGCGAGTCGGCGTGATGCCACCGGCACCGCAAAGGGCACCCCAGCGCGGCGGGCTGGCCCGCCTGTATGTCCGCTGGCTTGCCGCACTGTTCATTGCGATTGAGCTCGTCACGGCCGCTGCGGCGCTGGTGTTCATCTTCCTGCCGATGTCCGAGCGGGCTGCAGACGATCTGGCCGGGCTGATGGTGCTGTCGGCGCAGACATGGGCTGAGTTGCCGCCCGAAACGCGCCCGGTGTTTGAGGAAGAGCTCACCCGCAGCTACCAGATTGCGCTGCGCCCCGGCATGCAGCCCGCGCCAGACACCGGCTTGCGCCATGGCTGGTACCTGCGCTTTCTGGAACGCGCCTTCGAGCGGCGGCTCGGCCATGAGGCCTTCTTCCTGCCGGAAGTGGCGAAGGATGGCAGCGACTGGCTCTGGATCGCCATTCCAGCCGGGGGCCGGTCCATCGGCATTGGCTTTGCAACCAGCCGGATGCAGGTCAATCCGTTCGGGGCGCTCGCGGTTGCGCTGGCCGTGGGCACGCTGCTGGTCCTCGTGCTGGCCGGATGGCTGGCGAGCCGCATCGCGCAGCCCATCGCCCGGCTCGAACTCGCAGCAGCGCACCTGGCCAAGGGGGCAAGCCCGGCCCTGCTGCCCGAAACCGGGCCGCGCGAGCTGGCCGATCTGGCGCACCATTTCAACCACATGGCCCTTCAGGTGCGCGAGCTCAGCGACGCCCGAACCACGCTTTTTGCCGGCATCTCGCACGACTTGCGCACGCCGCTGGCGCGCATGCGGCTCGCGCTGGAGCTGCTCACCATCAAACCCGATCCGGCGCTGATACAGCGGCTGGAGCACGACATCGAAGAGATGAACCAGCTGATCGGACAATTGCTCGAAATTGCGCGGGGCCTGAAGCTCGAAGCCGCTCAAGACCTGGAACTGTGTGCATGGCTCACGGCTCGCACCCAGGTGCATCGTGCAGCGGCAGACGCGGCCGGTGCGCGCCTGACCGTGCAGTGCGACAACGTGCTGCGCACGCATGCACCACCCGGCATGCTCACGCGGGTGATCGACAACCTGCTGGGAAACGCGCTGCGCTATGCGCCCGGCCCGATTGAGCTGATCGGCCAGGCCCTGCCGCCCAAGACCCCGGGTGGCAAGCCGGCGGGCGTGCGCATTGGTGTGCTCGACCGGGGCCCGGGCATTCCGCAGGACCAGCTGGGTGCTGTTTTCAGGCCATTCCACCGCCTCGAAGGCTCACGTAGCCCGGCCACGGGCGGGTTTGGGCTGGGGCTGGCGATTGTGCAGCAGCTCGCCAACGCAAACGGGTGGCGCGCAAGCCTGGAGGCGCGCGAGGGAGGTGGACTTGCGGCCTGGGTTGAATTGCCTGGGGCGGACTGAGCGCGCTGTCTGTTAGCCAACGTTTGGCAGAGAAATTTGGCAAAAATATGCATCAAATCGGCCTCTAGCCCTCGCCAAATATGCGTAAGAAGCTATTTAGATAATAGCAAACCAACTTTGTATAAGCGTTCGCGCTCGCTGCGCCTTATACGCTTCTGTTGCATAAGGGAGTGGAAGCGGAGGTACCTGTTGAGGCTCGTGGTCAAACGAATTGACCAGCGGTAATGCGGCGCGTGTGATCTTTCAGCATGGTGCATACAAGACGTAGGGACCGCCTCAGAATTGCTCGCCTCACCTCTTGGGATGCAAGAAGGAGCGCAGAAGGTCGCTGCAGCAGCCAAGATTCACTCGATAAAACTCAACACCGATCCGACTACGCAGGAGTTTGCGCCTTCCTTCCTCGCAAAACTGTACGTGAGCCAGCCTAGCGTGGAGAGGAAAGGTATAGTTGGAAGCTCATGCCCCGAGCACTAGTTTTCCGGCGCCTAGCGCGGAGACAACGGTGTCTCCCAACCCATCATCGAACGGACGCGACTCGGAGCCTACCGGGGCACGCCGCTCATGTGAAACCTTAGGCCGCTCATGAAGAAGCTCGCATCTGCCTTGACCATATTATTGTTGGCATGCTCAACGTCAAGTGCTGCCGAATATCCACAATGGGTCGTGAGTGGCGTCGGCCTTGACTCTTGCGCTTCGTATGTCCTTGCGCTTCATGAAAATCGGCCAACCGCTGCAATTGAAATGGAAGGTAAGACCTATTACACGATGGCGAATGCCTACACGCAATGGATCACTGGTTTTGTAACAGCAGCCAATATGTCTGGTCAACCAACCCGGCAAATTAAAGTTGATGTAAACGGCATTGCGCTATGGGTTAAGAATTACTGCGATGCGAATCCGTCCGAGAATATTGTGGCTGCTGCCAGTGCTTTTGTTCGTACCCATCGTCTGAAAGCTAAGTGACAATGGCAACTCTTTTAGAAAACCTGTCGGTCTACCTTCGGAATTCTGTTTACCTCAGTCGTTAGAGGACACAGGTGGACACCGAACTAGAACATGCGCGGGCTCTAGTAGTTAAAGCCGGAATGCAATCCTTCCAAAGGGTGAATTCAGCCTACGAAGCGACAGCGCATGCGCTTTTTCCTGTCGTCAAGATAGCAATCGACAACATCGAGCCTATTGTTCGCGGACCGGGAGTTCATACGTTTGTGGAAGACCGTGCCCTAGCAATTCTTAGTGCCATTAAGTTCGGAATCTTACTGCCGCCAGTCTTGGTCTATAGCTGGTCTTCTGCTGCCTATGAATACAAGCTCTACGATGGCTTCCACCGCTACTATATTTCGCTCGCCCTTGGGTTCAGCGAGATCTTTGTTGGTGTCAATCCTTGGAAGCCCGAGAATGCCGCCACCCCTGGTTTGGATAGCGGGAAGGGGCTGTAAATACTTCGACGCATGGCCTGGACCAATTCGAGTTCACTCTATCCCCCAATCGAAAGACGGCGCAAAACCTAACCGGTTATGTACGGAAGAAGAGCGAATACACGCTCATCTCAAATGGCTCCCATACGATGCTCGAATCGTATCGTGAAGGCTGCCAAGAAGGACTAATTTCTGTCAAAGCGCCTTCCCCAACCGCCCCACCCCCTCCACAATCTTCCCCACATCCGCCGTCGCAAAGCTCAGGCGAAACGCGGCGCGGTCTACGTTGGTCGCATAAAACGGCGCACCGGGCACAAAGGCCACCAGCTTCTCAATCGCGCGCTTGGCAAACTCGGCCGCATCCGCGTCGGGGGCCGTAAGCCGCGCCCAGAAGAACATGCCGCCCAGCGGCTGGCTGAAGCTGATGGCGTCGCCCAGCTCTTTTTTCAGGCAATGGGCCATGGTGAGCGAGCGCTCGGCATAGGTGCTGCGCACCACGGTGAGGGCCGCGTCCAGGCGGTTCAGGCTCAGGTATTGCGCGGCAATGGCCTGGCTCAGGTTGCTGGTGTGGGCGTCGCTGAATTGTTTGCACATCACAGCGTTGGCCAGCAGCTCGGGCTGCGCAATCATCCAGCCCACGCGAATGCCGGGGCTCAGCACTTTGCTGAACGACCCGCAGTAGGCCAGCCACTCGCGCGAGCCGGTGACCTCGCTGCTCAGCGCCATCATGCTGGGTGGCGGTGCATCACCAAAATACAGTTCGCCATAGGGGTCGTCTTCCACCACCAGCACCTGGTATTGCGTGGCCAGTTCCAGCACGCGCTTGCGCCTTGCCAGGCTGAGCATGGCGCCACTGGGGTTGCCGAAGGTGGGCACCAGATAAATGAGCTTGGGCTCGTGCTCCACGATGAGCTTTTCCAGCTCGTCCACCTTCACGCCGTTTTCATCAATGGGCGCGCTCACGATATCGGCGCCATACAGACGGAAGCACTGGATGGTGGCCAGAAAGGTGGGGCCTTCCACAATGACCTTGTCGCCGGGGTCAATCATGGTTTTGCCAATCAGGTCCAGCGCCTGCTGGCTGCCGGTGGTGGTGATGATTTCATCGGGCCGGGCTTCAATGCCTTTTTTGGCCATGTGCGCGCTCAGGGCTTCGCGCAGCGGGTTCCAGCCTTCGGTGGCGCCGTATTGCAGCACCGGGCCGGGGTTGTCGCGCAGCACCTGCTCGGTGGCCATGCGAATGCCGTCCACATCAAACAGCGCCGGGTCCGGAAAGCCGCCCGCAAAGCTGATGATGCCGGGCTTTCCCAGCAGCTTGAAGAGTTCGCGGATGGCGGAAGTTTCTACGTTCTTGAGGCGGGAGGCAAATTCGAGCGGCATGGCTTGAAATGAGGTAAAAATGGACCAAACGCCATTGTGACCCAACCCACCCCAAACCAACCCCAAGGTTTTGCATGCTGGAACAGCACATCGACATCCCCACCACCGACGGCGCCATGAACAGTTATGTGGTCTGCCCTGAAGAGGGCGGCCCCTTCCCCGTGGTGCTGTTTTACATGGACGCTCCGGGCAAGCGTGAGGAACTGCACGACATGGCGCGCCGCCTGGCATCGGTTGGCTATTACGTGGTGCTGCCCAACCTGTATTACCGCCGCTCGCGTGACTTCTGGGTGCAGGAGCGCACGCCGGAGGTCATGGCGGTCATGTTTGACCACATGGCCTCACTCAACGCCGCCACCACTTACGTGGATACCGAAGCCATGCTGCGTTTTGTGGATGCGCAACCCCAGACCAGTGCCAGCCGCATTGGCGCGGTGGGCTACTGCATGAGCGGCCCGTTTGTGATGTGGGCGGCGGCGCAGTTCCCGGCCCGGCTGCGCTGCATCGCATCCATCCACGGTGCGAACATGGCCACCGACGCCGATGATTCACCGCACCGCATGGCGCCCAAGATTCGCTGCGAGTGCTACTTTGCCTGTGCCGAGACCGATATCTGGGCGCCGCCCGCCGATATCAGAAAGCTGGAGGATGCGCTCAAAGCCGCCGGCACGCTGCACCGCATCGAGTGGTACCCGGGCACCGAGCACGGCTTTGTGTTCCCCCAGCGCGCCGTCTACAACCAGGCCGCAGCAACGCGGCACTGGGAACGGCTGTTCAGCCTGTTCGCGCGGGCGCTGCGTTGAACCCGCAAGAAGAGACCAGAGGGCCAGACATGACGATCGAGATAGACAGGGAAGCGCGCCAGCAGGCCATTGCCTCCATCGAGCGGTATTTTCAGGAAAACATGGAAGAGCGCATCGGCAACATTGCCGCAGGCGCCCTGCTCGGCTACTTTCTGGAAGAGATTGCCCCGCTGGTCTACAACCAGGCCGTAGCCGAGGTGCAGGAGCGCCTGCAACTGCGCGTGTCCGAGCTGGACATTGAAGTGCACGAAGACGCGTTTCAATACTGGCGCAAATACGATCAGGCGAAGAAGAAGCGCTGAGGGCTCCTCCCATCGTCAGCATGCAGTTCGCTATATTTTTAATAGCTACTCACGCATGACTGACGAGGGTTGGAGGCCTAAAACATGCCTGAAAAGGGCAGTTTTCAGGTTCCGATCAAGCCGCCATCGGCCTTGCGGATCACGACGGTTGACGACCGCGGGCGACCATCGGGCCGGTAGTCTGGCCAGTTGGCATACTTCCTCGGCTCGGCCGGGTCGCTGCGTTCGCTCGGTGTTTCACCCGGGTGCTGGATGCTGATGAACAGGCTCTTGCCGTCGGGCGTGAATGTGCATCCCGTTATCTCGCAGTTGGTCGGCCCGGTGAGAAAGCGGCGGGTTTCACCCGTCACGGGGTCGCAGGCCAGCATCTGGTTGTTGCCGATGTTCTTGAACTCGCCTTTGTACATGGCGGCCGCTGCGGCGTCGGTTTGAATCCACAGCACGCCACGTTTGTCAAAGCGGATACCGTCCGGGCAGCCGTAGATGTCTCCCTTGATATTGCCTTTGGCTTCTGCCCGTTCGTTGGCCGGATCTCCGGCCAGCACGAGGTGGTTCCATGCAAAACCTGCACCGTCAAAATCGCCATCGTCTTTCCAGCGGATGATCTGGCCCATGGTGTTGTTGGCGCGCGGGTTGGCGGCGTCCACACCCGGCTGGCCAGGCTGGCCGCGATTGCTGTTGTTGGTCAGCGTGCAATAGACCCAGCCACTTTTCGTGTCGATCGTCAGCCATTCGGGCCGGTCCATCTTGGTTCCCTTCAGGGCATCGCTGGCCTGGCGCGCCTTGATGACCACTTCGCCCTGATCGGCAAAGCCGTTGGCGGCCGTCAGTGGACCCTGGCCATGCACCAGCGGCAACCACTGGCCTCGCCCATCGGCGTCAAAACGTGCCACGTACAGCGTGCCATGGTCCAGCAACTCGCGGTTGGCCTTGGCGCCGCCGGATGCGATTTTGTCGCGGCTGACGAATTTGTAGATGTACTCGAACCGGGAGTCTTCGCCTGAATACACCACGGCTCGCCCGTCTTTGGTCACGCCAACCCACGCGCCTTCATGGGCCGCGCGGCCCATTGCCGTGCGTTTGATGGGCGTGCTGGTGGGGTCCATCGGGTCCACTTCCACCACCCAGCCAAAACGGTTGGGCTCGTTGGGGTTTTGCACCGCGTCAAAGCGCGAGTCAAACTTGTCCCATTGGTAAGCGCCGTCCTTGCGGGCACCCCAGCGTTTCTGGTGATCAGTGAGTTTGTCGCCACTGCCAAAGTAGCCCATCCAGTTTTCTTCGCCCGACAGGTAGGTGCCCCAGGGCGTCTGGCTGCTGGCGCAGTTGTTTAGCGTACCCAGCACGGTGCGTCCGGCCGGGTCGGCAGCGGTTTTCATCATCGCGTGGCCGGCAGCAGGGCCTTGAACGGTGAACGGCGCGTCCATCGTGAAGCGCCGCGCATAACGGGATGGTCGGACCATCTGCCAGTTGCCGCCCTTCATCTCGACCTCATAGACCGACAGGCCGTGGGCGTTTTGCGACTTCTTCACCTTCTCGGCGTTCATGTTGTTGAAGCCGCCCACGTGCAGCAGGCCGTCGTCGGTGTATTCGTGGTTGATGGCGATCAGGCCCCGGGTTGAACTGCCCTCGAACGGGAAGAACTCGACGCCGTCGTGATGCATACCCATCTGGACGGCCTGGTCGGCAGCGCTGTTGGAGGCGTCGAACTTGAACGCGGGCATGTTGCCGGGCACACCAACGGGTTCGCCCCACGCAGCGATGGCGGTGGCGATGTAGCCGTCCGGTACCACCAGCTTGTCGCCCGCACCAATCGGAATGCCCTTGAAGCCCAGCTTGGGGCCGCCTGTAGCCGCACCCGAAGCGGCGCAGCCGGCAAGAGGCCCCATCAGTGACAGAACTGCGGCAATAGCACTGCCCCGCAGCACGATGCGCCGCTGCGGGTCTGAAACGTCGTGAATGCTGGGGTTGGACGAGCGGTTGCTGTCCTCCATCGAACTGAAGTCCTTGGCCATGAATGCTCCTCGTTGGTTAATGGATGTCTCTGTACCGAGACTGGTTTGAACGCATTACCTGTCTGTCATGTTAGCCTTTTTTTGGCGGATGCAAACCATGCATGGTTCCATGCCACGCCTTGATGCAACTCACGCATAAGGCCATGAATGCACCGTGTTGACACACACAAGACACGCTGTGCTACCTAGAATTCCGGAACACACAAGGTGCCCACAAGGCCCAAACGGAGAATTCATGACCAGCTCCCCTCTCGCCGAACTGCTGACCTACACCACGGAACACGCAGGGCCCGCCGCCAGCAAACTCACCGGCTTCGTAGCCGCCTACTTTGACAACACCGACCCCGACGAGATAGCCGCCCGCGGCCCGGCTACGCTGTTTGCCATAGCCAACGCACACTGGCGTCTGCTGGATGCGCCGCGCACCGCATCGATGGCCCGCATACGGGTGTTTAACCCCACACTGGCCGAGGACGGATTTGCAAGCGACCACACCGTGGTGCAGATCGTGCAGGACAACATGCCGTTCCTGGTGGACTCCGTCACCATGGCCATCAACCGCGGCAACCGCACGGCGCACTGGATCGTTCATCCGCTGATGAGCGTGGCACGAGACGCGCAGGGAAAAATTGCCACCGTTACCAGCGCAGCAGCCGCGACAACTTCTGGCAGGGCCGACCCGGTGGAGTCGCTCATTCTGGTGGAATGCGACCGCATTGTGAGTGCGGCCGAGCAGCAGGCGCTGGCCGATGAACTGGCCCGTGTCCTGAGCGATGTGCGCAGCACCGTGCAAGACTGGTCCGCCATGCTGGCGCGCGTGCAGGCCGTTACCGCTGCCTCTGAAAAAGCACCGCTGGCACCTGCCAACCGGCAGGAAGGCATTGATTTTCTGCGCTGGCTGGAAGAGCGCCACTTCACTTTTCTGGGCGCGCGGGACTATGACCTCAAGCGTGATGGTGACGCGGTGACACTGATTGCCAAACCCGACTCGGGCCTGGGCATTTTGCGCGGCACCGTGCAGACCGCGGAGACACGGCTGCCACCCGAAGCCGTGGCACTCATCAAGTCTGACGAGCTGGTGCTGGCCACCAAGGCCATGACACGCGCCACCGTGCACCGGCCCGCCTGGCTGGACTACATCGCCGTCAAACGCTTTGACAAAGCGGGCAACGTGGTGGGCGAAGCCCGCTTTCTGGGCCTGTACACCTCCACCGCCTATTCCGCTTCCGTGAGCGAAATTCCGCAGGTGCGGCGCCGCGCTGCGGCCGTGATGGCCACCGCCGGCGTGGTGCCGGACAGCCATGCGGCGAAATCGCTGCAGTCCATTCTGGATGCCTATCCACGCGATGAGCTCTTTCAGGTGGATACCGCCACGCTGACCGACCACGCCATTGGCATTTTGCGGCTGCAGGAACGCCAGCGCACGCGCGTGTTCCTGCGGCGCGACCCGTTTGGCCGGTTTACATCGGCCCAGGTGTTTGTGCCGCGTGACCGTTACAACACCGAGCTGCGCGTGAAGATTGGCAACGAGCTGGTGGCCGCGCTGGATGGCCAGTCGCTCGAATTCACGCCCATGTTGACCGACAGCCCGCTGGCCCGCATTCACTACTTCGTGCGCGCCCGGACCAACGCACCGCTACATGTGAACCTGCCTGCACTGGAAGCCCGCATTGCCCGGCTTGCCCAGCGCTGGGAAGATGATTGCACCACCGAGCTGCTGCGAACCCACGGCGAAGGCCACGGACTGGCACTGGCGCACCGCTTTGCGCAGGCGTTCCCCACGGCCTACCGCGAGGACTTCCCGGCTCCCGTCGCGGCGGAAGATGCCGACATGCTGGCAGGTTTGTCTGCCACGTCGCCGCTGGGTGTGAAGCTTTACCGTCCGCTGGACGCCAGTCCGGGCATGCTGCGCTTCAAGATTTACAACACGTCCAAGGTGGCGCTGTCGGATTCGCTGCCGGTGCTGGAGCGCATGGGTGCGCGCGTGCTGGACGAGCATCCGTATCACATCGGCCATGGCGACGATGCCCTGTGGATTCACGATCTGGGCCTGCAACTGCCGGTGGACACCGATCTGTCCACCGTGAAGGCCCGTTTTGAGGCCCTGTTTGCCCAAGCCTGGCGCGGCGAGGTGGAAAGTGATGACCTCAACAAACTGGTGCTGACCACCACGCTGGATGCGCGGGCCATCTCGGTGCTGCGCGCCTACACACGCTATTTCAAGCAGCTGGGGTTTGCTTTCAGCCAGAGTTACATTGAAACGGCGCTGAACAAAAACGCCGCCATCACGCAAGAGATTGCCGGGTTGTTCATGGCGCGGTTTGATCCGGCCCGGTCTGAGGGCCGCGACAGCATGCTGCAACAGCTGGCGCTTCAAGTCGAAGCGCACCTGGGCAATGTGGCCAGCCTGGATGAAGACCGCATCCTGCGGCAGTTTTTTGTCACCATTCAGGCGACGCTGCGAACCAATATGTGGCAGGTTGGCGCCACGGGCGGCAGCAAGCCTTACCTGAGTTTCAAGCTCAACCCGCGCGAGGTGCCCGGTGTGCCGGAGCCCAAGCCGCTGTTTGAAATCTGGGTGTATTCACCGCGGGTGGAAGGTGTGCACCTGCGCGGTGGCAAGGTAGCGCGCGGCGGGCTGCGCTGGTCGGACCGGCGGGAAGACTTCCGTACCGAAATTCTGGGGCTGGTAAAGGCCCAGCAGGTGAAAAACACCGTCATCGTGCCGGTGGGCTCCAAAGGCGGGTTTGTGCTGAAGAACGCACCGCCCGCCACCGACCGCGAGGCCTGGATGGCCGAGGGCATTGCCTGCTACAAGCTGTTCCTCTCTGGCCTGCTGGACATCACTGACAACGTGGTCAAAGGTGCGGTAGTGCCGCCCGTCAACGTGGTGCGCCACGATGCGGATGACCCCTATCTGGTGGTAGCGGCGGACAAGGGCACAGCCACGTTCTCCGACATTGCCAATGGCGTGTCGGCCGACTATGGCTTCTGGCTGGGTGATGCGTTTGCGTCCGGTGGCTCGGTGGGTTACGACCACAAAAAGATGGGCATCACGGCGCGCGGCGCGTGGGAATCTGTCAAGCGGCACTTCCGCTCGATGAACATCAATACCCAGACGACACCGTTTACCGTTGCCGGCATTGGCGACATGTCTGGGGACGTGTTTGGCAACGGCATGCTGCTGTCGGAGCAGATCAAACTGGTCGTGGCGTTTGACCATCGCCATATCTTCATCGACCCCGCACCCGATACTGCACGCTCCTTTGCCGAGCGGCAGCGGCTGTTCGCCCTGCCCCGCTCCAGCTGGGATGACTATGACAAGGGCCTGATTTCCGAAGGTGGCGGCGTGTATGCACGCAGCGCCAAGTCCATCACGCTGAGCCCGCAGGCCCGCGTGGTGATTGGCATCGACACCGAAGAGCTGACGCCCGTGGAACTGCTGAAAGCCATCCTGCAGGCTCCGGTGGATTTGCTCTACAACGGCGGCATTGGCACTTACGTGAAAGCCACGTTTGAAACCCATGCGCAGGTGGGCGACAAGTCCAGCGATGCGTTTCGCGTGAACGGCGCTGACCTGCGCTGCAAGGTACTGGCCGAAGGCGGCAACCTGGGTTGTACCCAGAACGGCCGCATTGAGTTTGCGCAAAAAGGCGGTCGCATCTACACCGATGCCATTGACAACTCGGCCGGTGTGGACTGCTCGGACCATGAGGTGAACATCAAGATTTTGCTGGGCAGTGTGGTGGAGGCCGGTGATCTGACACTCAAACAGCGCAATGACCTGCTGGCTTCGATGACCGACGAAGTGGGTCACCTGGTACTGGCTGATAACTACTACCAGACACAGGCGCTGGACATTGGGATGCACAAGCCGCTGTATGTGCTGGATGGCCAGCAGCGGCTGATGCAATGGCTGGAGGGCAGTGGCCGCCTGAACCGAGCCATCGAGTTTTTGCCAACGGACGAAGAAATTGCCCGACGCAAGGCGCGCAAGGCAGGCCTGACGGCCCCTGAAGGCGCCGTGGTGCTGGCTTACGCCAAAATGTCGGTGTTTGATGACCTCGTAGCCAGCAACCTGCCGGATGACCCGTTCTTCAGCCGGGCACTGAAGGCCTACTTCCCCAAGGTACTGACCGAACAATTTGGCGCTGCCATTGCAGCGCACCCACTCAAGCGCGAAATCATAGCCACCTTCATCACCAACACGGTGGTGAACCGCACCGGCGCCACCTTTGTGAATTTCATTGCGGCTGAAGCGGGTGCCACGGCAGCAGACGTGATTCGTGCCTTCACGCTGGCGCGCGAGATTTTTGACCTGGAGCCGCTGTGGGACCAGATTGATGCGTTGGACTACAAGGTGGACGCAAAACTGCAGCTGGACCTGCTGATGCAGTTGACTGGCATTGCCCAGCGCGCCTCACGCTGGATGCTGCGCATCCGCTCACAGGACACCGATCTGCCAACCTTGATCACGCGCTACCAGCCAGCCGCCCGCGAATTGCGTGCACATCTTGCCGATTGGCTCCCTGCTTCGGCCAACGCCAACTGGACAGCCGCGACGGACGCACTGGTCAAGGCTGGTGTGGAGTCCGTGCTGGCGCAGAACCTGACAGCGCTGGAGTTCATCTTTCCGGCACTGGACCTGGTGGACCTGGCCCAGAGTGCCGGCATCAGCCTGGAACAGGCGGCGCGGGCCTACTTCGGCATAGAGGCTGAATTGGGGCTGACGGGGTGGCGCGCCCAGATCAACCGGCTGCCAACCGACACCTTGTGGCAAACGCAGGCACGTGGCAGCGCGCGCGACGATGTGTACTCCATTGCCCGCCAGATCACGCAGGGGCTGCTGACACAGCATGAAGAACTGGTGCACTGGCGCGGCCAGCATGCCAAGTCGATTGACCGGCTGTGCCAGCTGCTCAATACCATCAGCACGCAGCCGGCTGACCTGGCACCGGTGTCGGTGGCCTTGCGGGAGTTGCGACATTTGGCCTGAATCCGGATTTTGGTGGCTGATTGGGGGTAAATTCCAGCCAGCTTGTGCCGATAACCGTCACAGGAGAACCCATGTCAGACCTTGCCACGTTTTTTCAATCGGTCAAACTTCCGGTGATGTCGGAGGTGGCCCACGCGCTGATTCACACACTCAATGACGAGGATGTGTCGGTCACCCAGGTACGCAACATCATCGCCAAGGATCCGGCGCTGACCGCACGAATGCTGCGTCTGGCCAACA
>Ga0208460_10001116_pt1 | contig 16795 bp, 20 predicted proteins | sample AD_STIC10_MetaG_FD_184436 | JGI IMG/M metagenome (GOLD analysis project Ga0208460, IMG submission 184436) | Active sludge microbial communities of municipal wastewater-treating anaerobic digesters from USA - AD_STIC10_MetaG (SPAdes) (version 2) | ecosystem: Engineered > Bioreactor > Anaerobic >... | reverse complement strand
TGTAGTACGGGTGGAACGGAATGCCGTCCAGCGGTTTGCCGTTCGCGTCCTTCTTGGCCTTGATCTCGACGCCGTCCGGGTTGTTCGAACCCACGTCGTGCAACGCCAGCAGGTGCGCGACGACCAGGCCGAGCAGCACCAGCGGCACGGCGATGACGTGGAAGCTGAAGAAGCGGTTCAGCGTCGCGTCGCTCACCACGTAGTCACCGCGGATCAGCAGGGCCAGGTCCGGGCCGACGAAGGGGATCGCGGCAAACAGGTTCACGATCACCTGAGCGCCCCAGTAGCTCATCTGGCCCCAGGGCAGCAGGTAGCCCATAAAGGCTTCGCCCATGAGACACAGGAAGATCGCGCAGCCGAAGATCCACACCAGTTCGCGCGGCTTGCGGTACGAGCCGTACAGCAGCCCGCGGAACATGTGCAGGTAGACGACGACGAAGAACGCGCTCGCGCCGGTGGAGTGCATGTAGCGCACCAGCCAGCCCCAGGGCACGTCGCGCATGATGTACTCGACCGAGGCGAAGGCCAGTGCCGCGTCGGGCTTGTAGTGCATCACCAGGAAGATGCCGGTGACGATCTGGATCACGAGCACCAGCAGCGCCAGCGAGCCGAAGATGTACCAGAAGTTGAAATTCTTCGGCGCGTAGTACTCGGACATGTGCACCCGGTACGCGTCGAACGCGGTCGGGAAGCGGTTCTCGAACCAGTTGGTCACCTGCTGGGCGACAGGCGCGCCGGCGGGCAGTTCCTTGAAATCAGCCATGTTCTTGCATCCTGTCCGGGTTAGGCCTTCTTGTCTTCACCGATCAGCAGACGGGTGTCGGACAGGTACATGTGCGGCGGCACCTCGAGGTTGTCGGGCGCGGGCTTGTTCTTGTAGACGCGGCCGGCCATGTCGAAGGTCGAGCCGTGGCACGGGCACAAAAAGCCGCCAGCCCAATCGTCGGGCAGCGAGGGCTGCGCGCCCGGCTGGAACTTGTCGGATGGCGAGCAGCCCAGGTGCGAACAGATCCCCACGGCCACCAGGATCTCGGGCTTGATCGAGCGATGCTCGTTGCGTGCGTATTCGGGCGTGAGTTCCTCGGGCTTGCGCGCAGAGTTCGGGTCGGCCAGCAACGCATCCACCTTCGGCAACGCCGCCAGCTGTTCGGGCGTGCGCTTGACGATCCACACCGGCTTGCCGCGCCATTCGACGGTGAGCTTCTCACCCGGCTTGAGCGCGCCGATGTCCACCTCGACGGCGGCACCGGCGGCGCGAGCGCGCTCGGAGGGTTGAAACGTGCTGACGAAGGGCACGGCGGTGAAGCCGACGCCTACCGCGCCGGCACACCCGGAGGCAATGAGCCAGGTGCGTTTGCCGTTGTCGACGGGACTGTCACTCATGGGGATCCTCTGGCGAGTCTTCGAAATCAGGGACAACCTGCGATTCTAGCGGACGAGTCAAGGGCCTCCTTTTCACCGGGTTGGGCCGCACGGGTGTGCATTGCTGCGCACTGCCGAAGCTGGGCGGTCACACCGAGTTCGAGCCCGTCACCCGGGGCGCCATGTCGCCTTGACATCCATCCTCAGCCGGGAATACTCCACAGCGCTGCGCATAAGTGACAGCCATTCCACGACAACAACAGAGAGGAGTTCCCCATGAGTTTCGTGAGCGAGTTCAAAGAGTTTGCGATGAAGGGCAATGTCGTCGACCTCGCGGTCGGCGTCATCATCGGAGCGGCCTTCGGCAAGATCGTCGACTCCATCGTCAAGGACCTGATCATGCCGATCGTCGGGCGCGTTCTCGGCGGCCTCGACTTCTCCAACTACTTCATCATGCTGGCCAACCCGCCGGCGGACTTCAAGGGACCAAGCACCTACGAGGCACTCAGCAAGGCCGGCGTGCCCTTGTTCGCCTACGGCAACTTCATCACCGTGGCGATCAACTTCATCATCCTGGCCTTCATCATCTTCATGATGGTCAAGCAGATCAACCGGCTGAAGAAGGAAGCCCCGCCCGCCCCGCCGGCCGCTCCGCCGGAAGACGTGGTGCTGCTGCGCGAGATCCGAGACTCCCTGAAGAAGTAGTTCGGCGCGCCGGCGACTGCCGGCTGTCGCCGAATGCCGCCGTGACGGATCGCACAGCTTGGCCCGTGTTTTTCGGGCCATACTTCCGCGAACGCCCCGCTCGCAGCAGTACCTGCAACCGCGGGGAGTGTGGCTGTGCCCCGCCCCCGCCTCGATGAACCCGACAGATCCCCGCCAGAAGGTCGCACTCGATGCGGCTGTCAGCCTGATCAACACGACCGTCGCGTCGGTGGCGGACCGCGTCTCGGATCTGCTGGGCACGCTATCGCTTTCGGTCACGAAGACGAGCGAGCGCGACGCGCTGCTGGCGGCGCAGTTCGACCTGCGCCGCAACATGGCCAACTTCCATCTGGTGTTCAGAGACCAGCTGCGCGATGGCATCAGCAAGGACCTTGCGCCGCGCTCCGACGGCCGCCGGAGGCTGGAAGCGACAGACTGGCAGTCGCTCAGCCTGGTCGACGACAACGAAGTCGAGCAGCGCATGTACGCCGACCGCATCGCTGCGCAGATCAGCCAGGACTGCGAATGGGAACTGAGTGAAGTGTCGTCGCACGTGGCCAGCCTGCTCAACACGATCCGCCGCGACGAGGACCGCAACCCGCTGCGGGCCCAGTCGGTCGGTCTGGCCACCTACCGCGCCATCGAATCGGTGACCAAGGACGCTGAACCGCGCAGGTTGCTCGCCCGCGAGATGGGCATGGCGCTGGCGAAAGCCATGAAGGCTTGCTACGCCGAGATCCTGCGCGACCTGCAGGCGCGCGGCGTGAAGGCTGCCAGCATGAACCTGCGCTCCGGCGACGGGCCAGGTTTCCATCTGCCGGGGGTCAACTCGGGGTACGCGACCTTGCAGCACTCCGAGTACCGCTCCACCGGCGGCTACGGCGGCGAGTCCGGTGCGGGCGATCTCGGGACGCATGACTCCGCGGCCGGCTACCGGCGCGGCCCCGGGCTGGCGGGACTTCCGCCTGTGCCTGGTGGCGGCACGTCGGGTCACGGCGGTTCAACGCTTTCTCGTGGCGAACTGGGTGCGCGCGTCTCGACGGCGCAGTCGCAGGCCGACGCCCATCTGATGACCTTGCTGCGTCGCCTGACGTCGCTGGCGAGCCGGCCCGGAGCGCTCGACGCCCTGCCCGCTGGCGGCGGAGTCGGCGGCTTCGCGAGCACCGGGCGGCCCGGATTGGCAGGCCTCGGCCCCGACAGCGCCAGGGGCAGCCTGCGCGGCTCGGGCCCGGGCCAGGCCAGCCGCTACTCGGAGGGCTTGACCGGCCTGATGGCCGTGAACCTGATCCGCGCGCACCGCGAAGAACTCATGCAGGCCTCGAGCGGCAAGCTCGACCACATGGTCATCGACGTGGTCGGCAGCCTGTTCGACCAGATTCTGTCGGACCCGCGCGTGCCGCCGCAGATGGCTCGCCAGATCGCCCGGCTGCAGCTTCCCGTGCTGCGCGTGGCGCTGAACGACTCGACCTTCTTCTCCTCGCGCCGGCACCCCGTGCGGCGATTCGTCAACCGCATCGCCTCGCTGGCCTGCGCATTCGACGACTTCGTCGACGGCCCCGGCAAGCTGCTCCTCGAACGCGTGCGTGACCTCGTGCAGGAGATCGTAGACGGCGACTTCGACCAGATCGATCTTTACACCGCCAAGCTGGAGGAACTGGAGCAGTTCATCTCCGAGCAGACTCAGGCAGTGGTACAGCAAACGCCGACGGCTGCCACGCTGGAGGGCAAGGAGTCGGAGCTGCGCATCCAGCAGCGCTTCATGCTTCAGCTCAGTGCGGCGCTCAAGCCGATGTCGCTGCCGCCTTACCTGCGCGACTTCGTCTCGCAGGTCTGGAGCCAGGCGCTGGTACTGGCGGTGCGCCGTGACGGCCTGGCTTCGGATCGATATGCGCGCTTCAAGCGCGCCGGGCGCGACCTGGTGATGAGCGTGCAGCCCAAGGGGGCGCCGATGCTGCGCAAGAAGTTCCTCATGCAGTTGCCGCAACTCATGAAGGATCTCAACGAGGGCATGGCGCTGATCGGCTGGCCCGAGCCCGCACAGAAGGCCTTCTTCGCGCAGCTGATGCCGGCGCACGCCGAGTCGCTCAAGGCGGCGCCGATGTCCGAGCTCGACCACAACATGCTGGCCAAGCAGATCGAAGGTGTTTTCAACACCACGATTCCTGGCGTGGACTCGCTGTCGGTGGCCGACACGGTGCCCGAGGTCGACAACGAGGTGATCGAGCGCCGCTTCACCCCCGAGGAGGCCCGGCAGGTCGGCCTCGTCGAGGAAAGCGCCGTCGACTGGTCGGGCCAGGTCGACATCGAGATCGACGCCGGCGGCGCCAGCGACGACGCCGGCGACACGCAGCCCGACGGACTGGCCGACACCGACGACTCGGCCCCGATCGGCCTGGGACTGGACCTGAACCTCGACCTGTCGCCTTCCGAACCGCCGGAGCCTTCGCGCGGGCCTCAGCTGATGGACCACATCAAGCTCGGCTTCGCCTACCAGATGCACCTGAAGGACGAGTGGCAGAAGGTGCGGCTGACCTACGTGAGCCCGGGGCGCAGCTTCTTCGTCTTCTCGCGCGGCAAGAAGCACCAGGAGACCATTTCCATGACTGCTCGCATGCTCGCGCGCATGTGCGAAACCGGCCGCATGCGTGCCTACGAAAGTGCCTACCTGATGGAGCGCGCGACCACCCGGGCCCGCAAGCAGCTGGCCGCGCTCAAGGCGCCGACGCGCCACTGATCAGCCGTCGAGCCATCCGCACGGCCGCTGCCAGGCTCGAGGCATCCGCGCGGCCGCTGCCGGCGATGTCGAATGCGGTGCCGTGATCGGGGCTGGTGCGCACGAAGGGCAAGCCCAGCGTCACGTTCACGCCCTGCTCGACGCCGAGGTACTTGACCGGGATGAGGCCATGGTCGTGCGTCATGGCCACGACGATGTCGAACTCCCCCGGGTGGCCCGGCGCGTTGCGAGCGCGCATGAACACCGTGTCCGGCGCGAACGGCCCGAAAGCATCGATTCCCTCGGCACGCGCGGCCGCCACGGCCGGTGCGATGAAGCGGATCTCCTCGTCGCCGAACAGCCCGCCTTCTCCTGCATGCGGGTTGAGCCCGGCCACGGCGATGCGCGGGCGCACCTGGCCCCAGCGCGCTGCCGCGGCATGAGCGATGCGGATGGTCTCGAGCACCGCCGCCGTGTCGATCGCGTCGATGGCACGGCGAAGCGACAGGTGGATCGTCACGAGCACGGTGCGCAGTTCGTCGTTGGCCAGCATCATGCGCACCGGCGGCACGGCGCCGTCGCGTGCCGCCAGCGCCTGCAGCATTTCGGTGTGTCCGGGAAAACCGATGCCCGCTGCCGCCAGGGCCTCCTTGTGGATGGGCGCGGTGACGATGCCGGCCACCTCGCCGGCCTGCACCAGCGCCACGGCATGTTCGATGCAACGTGCTGCTGCGGCACCGGCACGCGCGTCGATGGCGCCCAGCGTCGCGCCGACCAGATCGGCGGGAACTCCGGGCACGGGCAGGACCGGAATGCAGCGCGGCGGCACGGCCCGTGCGTCGACGGCGTGCTCGAGCACGGCCACGGCCAACCCGCCGCCGGTGGCCACTGCGGCACGCCGCATCACCGCGACATCGCCCAGCACCACGCAGGCGCCCGCGGCGCCCTCGCGGCACAGCTTCGCGATGATCTCGGGGCCGATGCCGCAGGCATCGCCCATGGTGATTGCCAGCAAGGCGCTCATGCCGATTCAGGCCGGGTTGTCGATGTCGATGAACTGGTGCTCGAGGCCGAACTGCTGCGCCACCTGGGCCGCCACCGCCGCAGCACCGTAGCGCTCGCTGGCGTGGTGGCCGCAGGCGAAGTAGGCCACACCCGTCTCGCGCGCATAGTGCGCCTGCGGCTCCGACAGCTCGCCCGTGATGAACGCATCGGCACCGGCGGCGATGGCGGCCTCGAAGTAGCCCTGCGCGCCGCCCGTGCACCAGGCCACGCGCTTGAGCAGCCTGCCGTCGCCTTCGACCACCGTGGCGGCACGGCCGAGCCGGAACTGCAGCAGCGCCGCGAGCGCGGCCACGGTCAAGGGCTGTGCCGGCGCACCGATGAAGCCCAGGTCCTGATCGCCGAAGCGGGCGTCGGCCACCAGCTTCAGCCGGGCGCCGAACTGCGCGTTGTTGCCCAGTTCGCCGTGGGCATCCAGCGGCAGGTGGTAGGCGAACAGGTTCACCTGGTGGGCCAGCAATTTCTCGAGCCGAGCCTTGAGCCAGCCGGTGACGCGACCGTCGTGGCCCTTCCAGAACAGCCCGTGGTGCACCAGGATCGCGTCGGCGTTCGCTTCGATGGCAGCCTCGATGAGCGCGAGGCTGGCCGTCACGCCCGAGACGATCTTGAGAACTTCGGGTTTGCCCTCAACCTGGAGACCGTTCGGCCCATAATCCCGGAAACGGCCGGCGTCCAGCATCGTCTGCAGGTGAAATTCGATCTCGGTGCGGTGGACCATCGTCGGGCTTTCAGGGTGTTTCGATGCGCAGAACCTGGCTGATTTTCTCGCAAGCGGTGACGGTTGCCGTGGCGATGCTCTTCGTGGTGTCCACGCTGAAGCCGGAATGGCTGCCTCGCCGCGCAGGCCCGGAGCCCGTCGTCACGCTGCCTCCCGTTTCGCAGGCGTTGCCGGCTCAGCCGGTGGCGCTGTCACCCACGGCAGCCGTGAGCAGCTACGCCGGCGCGGCGCGGCGCGCCACCCCGGCGGTGGTCAGCATCACCGCACGCAAGGCGCCGCAGCGCTCTGCCCAGAGCAACGACCCATGGTTCCGCTTCTTCTTCGGCGACGGCGCCCAGCCGCAGCAGCCGCAGGTCGGCCTCGGATCGGGCGTCTTTGTAACGCCCGACGGCTACCTGCTGACGAACAACCACGTCATCGAGGGCGCTGACGACATCGAGGTGCAGCTCGCCGATGGCCGCACGGCCACCGCGCGCCTGGTAGGCACCGACCCTGAGACCGACGTCGCGGTGCTCAAGGTGGAGCTCGAGCGCGTACCGGCGATCAGCTTCGGCAACACCGACGACCTGCAGGTCGGCGACGTGGTGCTGGCCATCGGCAACCCCTTCGGCGTCGGCCAGACGGTGACCTCGGGCATCGTCAGTGCGCTGGGCCGCGACCAGCTGGGCATCAACACCTTCGAGAACTTCATCCAGACAGATGCGGCGATCAACCCAGGCAACTCCGGCGGCGCGCTGGTCGACGCCAATGGCAGCCTGGTGGGCATCAACACCGCGATCTATTCGCGCAGCGGCGGCAGCATGGGCATCGGCTTCGCGATTCCCGTCAACACGGCGCGCCAGGTGATGGAAGGGCTGATCCGTGACGGCCAGGTCACGCGCGGCTGGATCGGCGTGGAGCCGCGCGACCTCACGCCCGAGATCGCGCAGACGCTGAACCTGCCGGTGCGCCAGGGCGTGCTGATCACCGGCGTACTGCAAAGCGGCCCGGCCAGCGCCGGCGGCGTGCGGCCGGGCGACGTGGTCACGAAAGTGGGTGACAAGCCGGTCACCAACACGGCGCAGTTGCTCAGCGCGGTGGCGGCCCTGAAGCCGCGCCAGACTGCGGTGATCGCGGTACAGCGCGGTGACAAGGCGCTGGAGCTCGACGTCACCGTCGCGCAGCGGCCCAAGGTGAGGGCGAGACAGCCGCAGTGACGGCGGCAGTCACGTCGGCGTGCCGCTGCCCTCTTCGGCCGGTGCCTGGGTGTGCTTGATGAAGATCTGCGCCGCCCAGATGCCGACCTCGTAGAGCAGGCACATCGGGATCGCCAGCGCGAGCTGCGACACCACGTCGGGCGGCGTGATGACGGCCGCGATGATGAAGGCGATGACGATGAAGTAGCTGCGGAACTCGCGCAGCTTCTCGATGCTGACCAGCCCCATGCGTGCGAGCACGACCACCACCACGGGCACCTCGAAGGCCGCGCCGAAGGCAATGAACATGGTCATCACGAAGCTCAGATAGGCCTCGATGTCCGGCGCCGCCGTGATGCTCTTGGGCGCGAAACTCTGGATGAACTTGAAGACCTGGCCGAACACGAAGAAGTAGCAGAACGCCACGCCGATGAAGAACAGCAACGTGCTGGAGATGACCAGCGGCATGACCAGCTTCTTCTCGTGCGTGTAAAGGCCCGGCGCCACGAAGGCCCAGGCCTGGTAGAGCACCACCGGAAGTGCCATCAGGAAGGCCGCCAGCAACGTGATCTTCAGCGGGACGATGAACGGTGAAATCACGTTCGTCGCGATCAGCGTGGTGCCCTTGGGCAGGTTGGCCACCAGCGGCGCGGCCAGCAGGTCGTACAGGCCGCTCGGGCCGGGCCACAGGGCGAGCACGCCGAAACACACGGCCACGGCGATCGCCGCGCGGACCAGCCGGTCGCGCAATTCGATCAGGTGCGTGACAAATGGCTGCTCGGTGCCCGCGAGTTCGTCGGGCTTGTCGTCGGATGAACTCATCGCGTCAGGTCAGCGGCCGAGGCGGCCGGAAGCGGGCCACGCGCGCGGCGCCCGACTGCGCCTTGCCGCGGATCCCATGGCGCTGCTTGTACCACTGCGGCATCGCACCGCGCTTGAGGCGCCACTTCTTCTTCGGATGCTTGTACTCGGGCACCGGGGTGCTCAGGCCCTCGTGCTGGCCGCTGTCGGCCGGTAGCGTGTACGTGCCTTCCGACCAGCTGCGGTCGAGATCGGAAGTGGTCTGATGGATCTCGTTGTTCACCGTCTTCTCGACCTCGTGCGCCGCATCCTCGAAACTGCTCTTCATCTTCTTGAGCTCTTCGAGTTCGATCGAGCGGTTCACCTCGGCCTTGACGTCGGCGACGTAGCGCTGCGCCTTGCCCAGCAGATGGCCGACGGTGCGTGCGACCTTCGGCAAGCGCTCAGGGCCGATCACGACCAGCGCCACGGCGCCGATCAGGGCGATCTTGTCGAAGCCAAAGTCGATCATGCGGGAATGCGCGCGCCCGCGGGCACGCAGGGGTCGATCACGACTTGGACTTGGCTTCCACGTCCACCGTGTTGGCGTCGGTGGCCTTGTTGGCGCTCACTTGCTGCGCAGCGGCGCTCGTTTCCGCAGTTCCGGCGGAGCCGTCCTTCATGCCGTCCTTGAAACCCTTCACGGCGCCGCCCAGGTCGGACCCCATGTTCTTGAGCTTCTTGGTGCCGAACACCAGCAGCACGATGACCAGCACGATCAACCAGTGCCAGATGCTGAATGAACCCATGACTTTCTCCTGTCGACTGCGACGAGCGTTTGATTCTAGGGGAGCGGCCGGGTTCAACCCGGCCCCAGGCCCTGGATCAGCCCTTGATCCAGGGGCGCGGCCCGCCCATGACATGCATGTGGACATGCTGCACTTCCTGCATGCCGTCATGGCCGGTATTCACCACGATGCGAAAACCGTTCGTGACGCCCAGATCGCGCATCAGCTTCGGCGCCAGCGCCATCATGCGGCCCATCACCGGCGCGTGCTCGTCGGTGGTGTCGTACATTGTCGTGACGTGCCGCTTCGGGATGATCAGCACGTGCACAGGCGCCCAGGGCGCAATGTCGTGGAAGACGAGCAGTTCATCGTCCTCGTGGACCTTGCGGCTGGGGATCTGCCCGGCCACGATCTTGCAGAAGATGCAGTTGGGATCGGCGCTCATGGTCGCAGGGGGTCGAAGGTTCAGGCCGGCATGGGTTTGCGGTCGCTCAGGGCCAGCCAGCCACGGACGACGCGGTAGAGGAACCAGACCGAGATCAATGTCCAGGCGATCCAGCCGGGCACGAACAGCAGGATCCACAGCCAGGACGTGACCAGATAGAGGCCACCGGCCCACAGCACGGTGCGGATGCGCCAGGAGAAATGCGACTCCTGCCAGGTGCCGGCCGCATCGCTCTTCTTCACCATGTCGAGGATGAAGGCCACCAGCAGCAGCAGCACGCTGGCCTGCACACCGGGCAGCACCGCGCTGACGGCCACCACCGCATGCAGGCCGTAGCTGATGTGGCCGATGGTGCGCAGCGAGCTGTCGCGTTCGGGGTCCAAACCGTCCTTCGGTGCGGCCGGGGAAACGTCGATCACGTCGTTCATGTTCCGTCTTCCTCTCTTGTCCTGGCCTTGCGGGCCGCAAACTCTTCCAGCCCCGACAGGCCTTCGCGCCGGCGCAGTTCGGCCAGCACGTCGGCCGGTTCGAGCCCGAAAGCGCTAAGCGCCAGCATGGAGTGGAACCACAGGTCGGCCACTTCGTACACGATCTGGGTGCGATTGCCGTCCTTGCAAGCCATCACTGTCTCGGTGGCCTCTTCGCCGATCTTCTTCAGGATCGCGTCGTTGCCCTTGGCGAACAGGCGGGCCACGTAGCTCTTGTCCGGGTCGCCGCCCTTGCGGGCCTCGATCACGGCCGCCAGGCGGGCCAGGGTGTCGTCACTGCTCGTGGTCATTTGTAGATGTGTTCCGGGTCCTTGAGCACGGGCTCGACCGCCGCCCAGCGCCCATTCTCCAGGCGCTGGTAGAAGCAGGAATGGCGCCCGGTGTGGCAGGCGATGCCCGGCTCATGGCCGAGCTGGGTCACCTTCATCAGTACGACGTCGTTGTCGCAGTCCAGGCGCAGTTCGTGCACTTTCTGGAGGTGGCCCGATTCCTCGCCCTTGTGCCACAGCCGGCCGCGCGAACGGCTCCAGTACACCGCCTCGCCGCGCTCGGCCGTCAGGCGCAGTGCCTCGCGGTTCATGAACGCGAACATCAGCACGTCGTTCGTGCCAACTTCCTGCGCGATCACGGGCACCAGGCCCTGCGCGTCCCACTTCACCTCGTCCAGCCAGTCCATGCCGGCAGTGTATCGAGTGCTCAGGCCAGAGCGAAGGCCCTGCGAAGCTGGCCAGCGTCGGCCTGAGCTGAGCCGCCTGCGCTGCGCACTTTTCAGAGGCGCCTCGCTTCGGCGGCTCATGCCTCGGTGTGTGTCGCACCCGTGAAGCCGCGCTCCGACGCGAACCAGCGCAGCACCGGCAAGGTGCCCGGCAGTACCGGCGTCACCTGCACCGGCAAGGTCTGCCAGGCCATCGCCTGGCGCTCGCGCATCTCGAACTCACCGGCCCAGTCGTACACCTTGCAGAAATGCAGGCGCACTCGGGCATGGGGGTAGTCCATCAGTTCGACCTTCCACGGGTGCGTGGCGCCGATGGTGATGCCGATTTCCTCGTGCAACTCGCGGCGCAGCGCCTGTTCGACCGTCTCGCCGGCCTCCAGCTTGCCGCCCGGGAACTCCCAGTAGCCGGCGTAGACCTTGCCCTCGGGTCGAGAGGTGAGCAGGAAGCGGCCGTCCGCATCGATCAGCACGCCGACGGCCACGTCTACCGGCGTGCGCTCGGGCCCGGCGCTCACGCGTGATGCCTTCCGGAATAGTCCTTGGCGAAGTGGAAGGCCACGCGGCCCGAGCGTGAGCCGCGCTCCAGCGCCCACACCAGGCTCTCCTGCCGCGCCGCAACGATCGCGTCCTCCGGTACGCCGAAACCGCGCATCCACTGCGCGGCAATCGCCAGGTACTCGTCCTGGGTGAAAGGATAGAAGCTCACCCACAGGCCGAAGCGCTCGGACAGCGAGATCTTCTCCTCCACCACCTCGCCGGGATGCACCTCGCCGTCCTCGGTGTGCTGGTAGGTGAGGTTCTCCTTCATGTACTCGGGCAGCAGGTGGCGGCGGTTGCTCGTTGCGTAGATCAGTACGTTGTCCGAGGCCTGCGCCACCGAACCGTCGAGGATGGACTTGAGCGCCTTGTAGCCGGGCTCGCCCTCGTCGAAGCTGAGGTCGTCGCAGAACACGATGAAGCGCTCAGGCCGCGAAGCGACCAGGTCGACGATGTCGGGCAGATCGACGAGATCGGCCTTGTCGACCTCGATCAGCCGCAAGCCCTGCGGCGCGAACTCGTTGAGCACCGCCTTGATCAGCGAGCTCTTGCCGGTGCCGCGCGCGCCGGTGAGCAGCACGTTATTGGCACCATGGCCGGCAACGAACTGCGCGGTGTTGCGCAGCAGTCGCTCCTTCTGCGGCTCGACCTCGACCAGCGCCTCCAGGCGGATCGTCGCCACGTGCCGCACCGGTTCGAGCACGCCCGAGGCGCCGCGCCTGCGGTAGCGAAAGGCGATGGATGCCGCCCAGTCGGGCGCTGCCGGCGGGTGCGGCAGCACCGCTTCGAGGCGCTGCAGCAGTCGCTCCGCACGTGCGAGAAAGGAATCGAGATCGGCCATGGCCGAAGTTTACGTGGGCAGTTCGCGCACCGCGTCGTCGGCCACCGCGAACACGCGATCGCCGGGCGCCACCCGCGCCGGGTGCATGCCGGTGAAACTGCCGAAGGCCGGTAGCACGCCGACCTGCGCTCCGAAGTGGAAGCACGGCAGTCGCAGGCGTTCGCGTGCGCGGCCGTGCACCGAGACGCAGGGGTGCAGGTGGCCGGCGAGCACGTAGGCGCCCGCCACCGCCTCGGGGTGGTGGCACATCGCAAGACCGCCGTCCATCAGCGGTTCGTCGACCACCGTGAAGCCCAGCGAGGCCGGCGGGTCGCCAGCGCGGTCGTCGTGATTGCCGCGCACCAGCACGAGTTCGAGCGTCGGGTGCAAAGCCCGCCAGCGGCTCACCGCATCCAGCGTGGCCGCCACGTGCGACCGCGCCGAATGCAGGAAGTCGCCGAGGAAGACAACGCGCCGCGCGTCGTGGCGGGCCACCAGTTCACCGATCAGCGACAGGGTCTCGCTCGTGGTGCCGCGCGGCACCGGCACACCCAGCGCTCGAAAGCTCGTCGCCTTGCCGATGTGGGCGTCGGCGATCAGCAGCGTGCGGGTGTCGGGCAGGAAGGCGGCCTTCTGCGGCAGCAACGAGAGTGCCCGCCCGGCCACCTCGATCGTGACCATGATGGCTCGGCAGCGCTCGTCAGGCGACGAGCAGGTTCAATGCGGCGTCGAGGTGCTCGGTCGGGCTGCGCTTGAAGCCCGAGCGGGCATAGCGCTGCAGTCGACCCACCGCGAAGGCGGTGAGCACCGAAGCCTGCGCATTGGCATCCACTGTCGGCGTGGCCGAGCCGGCGGACTCGGCCGCGGCGCGCAGGCTCTGGCGCAGCTGCGACTCGATGCGGTCGAAGAACTGGTTCATGCGCGTGAGCAGGCGGTCGTTCTCGAACACCAGCGCATCGCCCACCATCACGCGGACCATGCCCGGGTTCTTCTCGCCGAACTGCAGCAGCACGGTGAGCACCTTGCGCACCTGCACGACAGCGTCGCTCTCGCGCTCGCCGATCTGGTTGACCAGCGTGAAGACGCTGCTCTCGATGAACTCGATCAGGCCCTCGAACATCTGCGCCTTGCTGGCGAAATGGCGGTACAGCGCGGCCTCGCTCACATCGAGCTTGGCGGCCAGTGCGGCGGTGGTGATGCGCTCGGCGCCGGGCTGCTCGAGCATGCCGGCCAGCGTCTGCAGGATCTGGATGCGCCGCTCGCCCGGCTTGGGGCGCTTGCGCGCCGGCGTTGCGGACGGCGCGTCGTCGGCCGGGGCCACCTCGGGTGCGTCGGTCTCGGCGGGAGTGTCTGACGCAGGGTGATTGGAGTGGCTCATCGAAGGGCGCGTAACGTCTTCAGCGAATTGATTCTGGCATATACATAGGGGGGGATGTGGCAAGGGTGAACACCAACTTTCGTGACCTTGCGCCCGCTGTTGATTCCATCACGCAAAGTACCGCGGAAGCGTCCGTCGAGGTAGCGCCGCATCCACACCGTGCGCATGCCCAGGCCGTGTGCGGCCTTCTGGTGCATCAGCGTGTCTTCCACCAGCACGCACTGTTCGGGCCGCAGCTTCAGGCGCGCCAGCACATGGCGGAACATGCGCGCGTCAGGCTTGGGGCGGTGCTGGCCGAACATCGTCATGTCCTCGATGCTCAGGATGCCGTCGAAGGCACCGAGCAGCCGCAGCCCGCCCATCACACGCAGCGTGTAGGCGCGCGGCGCATTGGTCAGGATGAACTTGCGACCCGGCAGCCGGCGCAACACCGCGCGGTCGTGCGCGCTCATGCGCAGCTTCGATTCGAGCTCGGGCAGGCGGTGCGTCTGTTCGAGGAAGTGGGCCGGGCGCACGCCATGGTGACGCACCAGCCCGAGCAGCGTGGCGCCGTAGTGGTGCCAGTAGTGCTGGCGCAGTGCCGAAGCCGCATCGAAGTCCATGTCGAGGTGTTCGACGATGTACTCGGTCATGGCGCGGTTGGTCGCGCCGAAGGCCGCATGGCTCGCGTCGTGCAGGGTGTTGTCGAGGTCGAAGAACCAGACCGGCGCCTTGCCACGCATCAACGCAGCTCCGCGACGAAATGGTGGCCGGGCGCGGGGGCGTTCTGGCGGATCTCGTGCACCGCCACCACCTCGTGTGCCACCGGTCGTGCGAAGCGTGGGCCGTCGAACACGAAGGTGTGGAACTCGCCGTTCTCGCCGCAAGCGTCGACGCCTTCAGGCAAGTCGGCGAGAAACGACGCATCGAATTCGCGGCCGCAGAAGTTCGCGTCGAGAAAGCGCGCATCGACGCAGACGACCCGCGCGCGGTAGCGCAGCCCGAGCAGCTCCTCCACGAGGGCGCCGCGCCGCCCCTGCCACAGCGGCAGCTCCGCGCGAAGGCCTGCGGCGATGCAGACTTTCTCTTCCCAGTCGCGATGCGGCTGCAGATCGATGTCGCCGAACAGGCCGTGCGTGATGCCGCGTGCTGCGAACTCGCGCAGCCTCTGAGTGAACACGGCCTCGTAGTCGGCCCAGCCCGCGCGGCCGATGACCAGCTCGATGCCCAGCGCGTCGGCCTGGGCCTGCATCAACTGCGGCGGGATGGCGTGCGAGCGCGAACGCTCGCCGCCTTCGTCGAACATCGCCAGCAACACCTCCACGTGCACACCCGCGGCGAGCGCGCGGTGCAGTGCGAGCATCGAGTCCTTGCCACCGCTCCACGAGAAGAAGGCGCTCATGTGGCGTGCTCAGGCATGCGGCACGATGCGCCGGCTCAGGCCCCAGATGCTGCCCAGCAGCAGCGCGGCACCAATCCACTGTGCCGGGCCGAGTTGCTCGCCGAGCAGCAGGGCCGCCAGCACCACCGCCGTCAGCGGCTCGACCAGCGTGGCCACCGTCAAGGCCGTCGGGCTCAGCCGCGCCGCACCCCAGCTGAAAGCGAGCAGCGCCAGTGCCGCGGTGACCACGCCGAGGTAGAGGAACCAGGCCTGCGGCGGCACCTCGGCGGGCCAGGCCAACGGCCGGTACAGCCCCGACAGGCCCATCGCCACCGCCGCCACCAGCGTCAGACAGGCCGCCGCCGGCCCTGCACCCAGGCTCTGCGACAACCGGCCGCTGACCAGCGTGAAGCCGGCGTAGAGCATGGCCGAGGCGACGGAGAAGGCGACGCCGGCGAACATCGCGCCATCGCTCGACGCATCGCCCGCACTGCCGTGCCGCAGCACGATGAGCACCGTGCCGCCAAGCGCGGCGGAAAGCACCACCAGCAGTTGCAGGTCGAGCTTCTCCTGGCCGCGCAGCAGCGCCACGATCGTCACCAGCACGGGCGGCAGGCACAGCGCGATCAGTGTCGGTATCGCTGCACCAATGCGCTCGATGCCGAGGAACCAGCACAGCACATACATCGCCATGCAACTGCCGGCCATCAGCAGCAGGGGCAGCTGCACGCGCACTGCCGGCCACAACGAACGCCGGCCGAACACCGCGAGCAGCACCACCGCACCGACGACGAAGCGCCAGAAGGAAATGTTCTCCGGCGTGAAGCCATGGCGCGCGATCAGCACGTTGACGACCAGCGCGCCGGTGCCCCACAGGAAGCCCGCGCCGCAGGCCGCGGCCAGCGCGAGACGCGCGACATGGCGCGAGGGCATGGCCAGGCTGCTCAATGCGAGCGGATCATCGTGCCGTAGGCCTGGTCCGTCAGCACCTCCAGCAGCATCGCGTGCGGCACGCGGCCGTCGATGATGTGCACGGTGTTGACGCCGTTCTTCGCCGCATCGAGCGCCGAACCGATCTTCGGCAGCATGCCGCCGCTGATGGTGCCGTCGGCGAACAGCTCGTCGATCTCGCGTGCGCTGAGGTTGGTGAGCAGCTGGCCACTCTTGTCCAGCACGCCCGGCGTGTTGGTCAGCATCATCAGCTTCTCGGCCTTCAGCACCTCGGCAAGCTTGCCGGCCACCACGTCGGCGTTGATGTTGTAGTTCTCGTTGTCGGCACCGAAGCCCAGCGGCGAGATGACGGGGATGAACTGGTCGTCCTGCAGCGCCTTGACGACGCTCGGGTCGATCGACTCGATCTCGCCGACATGGCCCATGTCGTGTTCGACCTTCGGGTCCTTCAGGTCGATCATCTTCAGCTTGCGCGCGCGGATGAGCCCGCCATCACGGCCGGTCAGTCCCACGGCCTTGCCGCCGGCCACGTTGATCAGGCCGACGATGTCCTGCTGCACCTGGCCGGCGAGCACCCACTCGACCACTTCCATGGTTTCTTCGTCGGTGACGCGCATGCCCTGGATGAAGGTGCCCTTCTTGCCGATCTTGGCCAGCGCCTCGTCGATCTGCGGGCCGCCGCCGTGCACCACCACCGGGTTCATGCCCACCAGCTTGAGCAGCACCACGTCCTCGGCGAAATCCTGCTGCAGCGCCGGGTCGGTCATGGCGTTGCCGCCGTACTTGATGACGATGGTC
>Ga0208460_10001101_pt1 | contig 16922 bp, 9 predicted proteins | sample AD_STIC10_MetaG_FD_184436 | JGI IMG/M metagenome (GOLD analysis project Ga0208460, IMG submission 184436) | Active sludge microbial communities of municipal wastewater-treating anaerobic digesters from USA - AD_STIC10_MetaG (SPAdes) (version 2) | ecosystem: Engineered > Bioreactor > Anaerobic >... | reverse complement strand
TATTCGGGCATGTGCACACCACGTTCCGGCCGCCCACCTTCGCGAATGCGGTCGATCCGACGAGCGGAACCACGCAGGACCTCTCGGCGGAACGCGCGTTGAGTTCGGATATCGGTATCCGCTCGAATCTCCACCCCGGCGTAAGTGCGGAAGTCGCCCTGTTTCGAACCGAATTCAGCAACCAAATCGTGCAGCAGGGCAGTCAGTTCGTCAACGCCGGAAAGACACTGATGGAGGGCATCGAGAGCACCGTCAGTCTCGATTGGGGCGAGATCGTCCGCCCATTACAAGGCTTCGTCACCAGGGGCAGCATCACGCTCTTGCGGCCGAAATCGTTGTTCGGATCGACGGACGGAAAAGACCTTCCCTATGCCCCGCGCATGACGTTCTACGGTTTGGTGGGGTATTACCACCCGACCGGTGCGTCGATCGAAGCCGATGCCATGTATGTCGCTCAGCAGTTTACCGACGGCGCGAATACCCAGACGGAAAATGCCCTGGGAACGACCGGCGCTATCCCTTCCTACACGATTTGGAACCTCCGGCTCAATTATGCTCCGCCGAAGGCGAAGTGGGCCATTTTCGCCGGCGTACGCAACCTCAGCGACGAATCGTTCATCGCGCAACGTACCACCGGCAGCTTCATCGGCATTCAGCCCGGAGAAATCCGGAACTTTTACGGCGGCGTGTCATGGCGATTTTAAGCAGCATGCGCAGTCCCTTCCGGGGATTCTCTATCAAAGGAGTGTTGATGATGGACAGGAGAAGATGTGCAGTCGGTCTGTGGAGCGTGATTGTGCTGTCTATCCTTGCGGGGCCTTCTTTGGCCTGGGCCCATTTCGTGTGGGTCGAGGCCGACGCCACCGCGCCGGCGGAAACGGGGCAGCCGCTCAAGATCTATTTCGGCGAATACAGCGAATTTTTGCGTGAAGAGCGCGGTGGGCGTCTGGATTCGATCGACGGAGTCACGCTACGTGTGCAGGACTCCAAGCAGGGTACGACTGAAGTGGCTCTGACCAAACAGGTCAATCACTTTGCCGGGGCGCTGCCGTCTTGTCTGCCCGGCCGGAACGCGGCGGTGGCGCAGCAGGCGCAGGCCCCGGTTCAGGACTTGCGCAAGCACGACATCGGCATCGTCAAACCGATGTTCTATGCGCGGACCTATTTCATGTGCCTGGAAGAGGGCCGCATCAACGAGCATGAGCGGGATCAGGCCGCGCCGATGGCCCTCGACATGATTCCCCTGACCAAGGGACTGAATCTGGCGACCGGGCGAGTCAGCCACGTGCCGGGCGGTGAAATCGTCGTCAAGGGTTTCTTCAAGGGGCAGTTCCTTCCGAATGCGACGATCTTGGTCCATGCGCCAATTGGGTGGGACAAGGAGTTAAAAACGGATGGGGAAGGGATTGTGGCCTTCACACCGCTCTGGCCGGGACGGTATGTCCTGGAATTGATTCACGTCGAAAAAACGCCGGGTGAATTTCAGGGGAAGACATACGAGGCGCTTCGGCATCGGAGCACCCTGGCGATTCAGGTGCGGGCTGAGCGCTCAGGGGAGAAGTAAATGAGCCGCGGGGGAGCTGAGCGGATTGTCAGGCGGGCGCATCGATGGCTCGGCATAGGGGCGCTTGGTTTTCTCCTGCTGTCAGTCGTGACGGGGCTGCTCTGGGCGGATGCGAAGTTTCTCTATTGGGATGAGCACTACAAGGAAAAGGTGCGACCGCTCACGGGGCCGCCGGTCGATTCCGCGACACTGCCGCTCGACCGGGCGCTGGTCCTGGCGAAAGAGGCGGTGGGAGGTCGCGCGCTGGTCGAGCAGGCCACCTTGCGCACTGACTTTGGCCGGCTCTTTTATGAGGTGAAGCTACGGGTGGAAGGGGTCTCGACAACTTTGCTGTTGGATGCCATGAACGGTGAACGGCTGTCGCCGATCACGTCGGAGCTTGCCCCGACGATTGCCGCGCAGTATGTGCGGAGCCCGGCGACGGTGGTGGGCGTGGAGATCGAACGGTACACGCCCAGAAAGAAAAAGCGCGCCTACGATGCCGCGCGTGTCCGGTTCGATGACGATGGCGCCACGGAGATTGTGCTGGACCGACAGACCGGCGAGATTCTGGAAGATGAGGGCCGCTGGCGAAAAGTTCACTTTGCCGTGATGCAATTGCACCAGCTGAATTTTTTCGGCTTCGAAAAAACTCTGCTCAATATTCCAGGCGTGCCGATTCTGCTGATGAGTCTATCCGGCCTGCTCTTGTGGGGATTTCATCGTGCCAGGGCGCGGCGAGCGGCTGTCGACGGCCTGGCGGCCGCGGTGTCGTCCCGGGTGCCGACGGCACCGGAGGAAACCACCCACGCCTGACCCCATCGGTGCCGTGACGGGGTGCGGTGGCGTTTTCTTTTGCCGGTTGTTTAGAATGTCACGCTGGAGGTCGGCGTGACGATTCGTACCATCAAAGGCCGCATTGTGCTCGCCATCGTGCTGGTGGGCTGTATCCCGCTGGTGATCGGCCTGGTGCTGGCGTCGATGTCCGGCATGCGCTCCCTCCGCGATGTGATCGGTGGCAATTTTCAGGCGATTGCCGAACAGGCCGCCGATCGTCTGACCATGCTGGTCCAGAGCGAAGTGCAGGGGGTGCGGTTGCTCGCCTCCGCGCCCTTACGGGTTCGCCAGCCGGTCGAGGCTGCCAACCTGTCGTACAAAGGCGAGTGGGCCGATTCGCAGCGGCTGATTCAGGAACGCGCGAAGGAGTGGGAGAAAGGGCATGACAGCGCCGCCGGTCTGCTGAATTCAGAATTGTCTCGCTTCCTGCTGGAGACCAAAGTCCGCGACGGTGACAAGATGGTGGGGCTGCTGATCACCGATCGCTATGGGGCGCTGGTCGCAGCCAGCTCGGAACCGGACCATTATTCCCTCAGCCAGGAATCCTGGTGGGAGGCCTTGCAGGCCGGTGGGCTGGACCGGGTCTACGTCAGCGGGTTGATTCCCGGACAGGAAGGATCCTTCCGCTCGCCTGAAGAAACCATCGATATCGCGGTCCCGATCCTGGACGACCACCAGCATGCAGTCATCGGTGCCATCAAGGCGTCCTACCGGTTCGATTCCCTCTTCGCGATGATTAAAGAGATCCGCATCGGGCAGACCGGCCATGCCATGCTGTTCGATGCCGCGGGTCAGCCGCTCGTCTGTCCTATCCTTCCCCGGCGCGCGCATCGGATTCCCAGTCAACTGATGGCCATGATCGTCTCGTCGAATCCCGGCTGGGGAATTGCCGAGGACGACGGCCATGGTGCGACCGATACGGTGGTGGGGTATGCGCCGGTCACGGGGCTGAGCCTGCCGGATAACTCCTGGCACGTCTTCGTACGGCAACAACCGGAGGAAACCTACGCGCCGATTCGCGACCAGTTACGGAATCTCGCGTTGATCGGTCTGGTCATGCTGTGTCTGCTCTGGGCCATGGGGCGGTATGTGGCGGCACGGATCGCCCGCCCGATCCAGGTGTTGAAATCGGGCGTGGAGGCCATCAGCCAGGGTACGTACGATGGTCCGCTCGACATCAAAACAGGGGATGAGTTTGAGGAGCTTGCCGTGGCCGTGCACCGGATGGCAGACCGGTTGCAATCCTCACGAACCGAACTGGAATCGTTGAATGCGGAGCTGGTGAATCGTGTGGAGGAGAAGACGGCGGAGATTACCCGTCAAATGCGGAAACTGGAGTTGTCCGAACGCCTGGCCACGCTCGGCAAAGTCGCCAGCGGCATCGCCCATGAGATCAACAATCCCCTCGGGATCATTTTGAACCGGGTTGAATGTATGGAAGCCGATGCGGCGCAGGCCGGCGTGCCGGAAGAGGTCGGACGGGATCTGGTGACGATCCGGACGCAGGCGGAACGGATTTCACGGGTCACGCGCAGTATCCTCACGTTCTCCCGCGGCACCGTCTCGATGTTGAAGCCCCTGGATCTCAACTGCGTGGCGCGCACCTGTGTCGCTATGGCGGGTGAACGGGTTGCGGCGCTGGCAGTCCGGATTGACGCGCAACTGGCGCCCGAGGTATCACCGGTGATGGGCGACCGCGATCGCCTGGAAACGGTCCTGCTCAATCTGATCAACAATGCCATCGATGCAGTCACCGGCTCCGACAGTCAAGGGATTATCACGGTGAGCACTGCGCGGATGCCGATCGACGGAGACGAGTGGGTGCGAATCAGCGTGTCCGATAACGGGCCCGGTGTGCCGACCGAGATCCTCGATCGCATCTTCGATCCGTTCTTTACCACCAAACCGGCCGGTCAAGGGACCGGGCTGGGCCTGTTTCTGAGTTATGGAATTGTCTCGGACCATCGTGGCCGCATTGAGGTGCGGAACCACGCCGTCGGCGCCGTCTTCGATGTGTATCTGCCTGCGGTGGCATTCGGAAATCGGGTTCATGAGGGAACATCATGGGGATTGCAGGAAAAATCCTGATCGTCGATGACGAACAGGATGCGCTGGAAAATTGCCGTCGGATTTTGAGTCGTGTGCCGTATGACTGTCTCACCGAGTGTGATCCCGCCCGTGCGCTGGATGTCATTCAGCGAGAGCGGCCCGGCCTGATTCTTACGGATTTGCGCATGCCCGATCTCGACGGGATTGAGGTCCTGGCGGCAGCCAAACGGTTCGATCCCTCCGTGCAGGTGGTGCTGTTGACGGCTCACGCGACCGTGCAGACTGCGGTCACGTCGATGCGGTATGGCGCTTTCGATTACATTACCAAGCCGTTTACGAGCGCAGACCTGGTGTCGGTTGCCCGTCGTGCGTTCGGGGAAGATGGCGCGGGGCCTGTCGCCGGTGCCGTCGGTACGCGCGAGCTTCTCGAACCTCCTGAGCAGGCCCGTCCCGGGAAGCGGCCTGGCTTGTCACGAGTCATCGGCGAGAGCCCCGCGATGCACTCGGTGTTCAATCTGATTGAAAAGGTCGCGCCGACGCATTCCAATGTGCTGGTCTATGGAGAAAGCGGAACAGGAAAAGAGCTCGTGGCGCGCGCCATTCACGATGCCAGTCTGCGGGCGGACCGTCCCTTCATTCCGGTGGATTGCGTGTCGCTGCCCGATACCCTGCTGGAATCCGAACTGTTCGGCCATGAAAAGGGGGCGTTTACCGGCGCCCATGTCTCGAAGCCCGGCCTCTTTGAAGTGGCGGCCGGTGGAACCGTCTTTCTCGATGAAGTCAGCGGCATGAGTCAAACCTTGCAGTCCCGTCTGTTGCGGGTGTTGCAGGAACGGCAGATGCGACGGGTGGGCGGCATTCGGTTTCTGGAGGTGGATGTGCGGGTGATTGCGGCCTCCAACCAGGATCTGGAATCGGCCTGTCGCCGGGGTGAGTTCCGCGAGGATCTGTATTACCGGCTGAACGTCATCCCCATTGTGCTGCCGCCCTTGCGGACTCGCGAGGGGGACATTCTTCTCCTGGCGCGGGAGTTTCTGCGGCGGTTCATGAAACAGCAGCGACTGGGCCTGGCGTTCGTGCCGGAGTTGGATCCTTCGGCGACGGATCTGTTGTGCGGGTACTCCTGGCCGGGGAATGTACGGGAGCTGCAAAACGTCATTGAGCGGGCCGCGGTGCTGGCCGATGGGCCGGTCATTACGAGTGCGCACTTGCCCGACCGTTTGCGGGAGTGCGGGGGCGAGGACTCAGCCTCCGGCGAAGCCGGCTCCTTCAAACATGCCAAGCAGGCGGCCGTGACAACCTTTGAGCGCAGCTTTTTGATCGATCTCCTCAAGCGTCACGACGGCCACATGGGGCGAGCGGCGCGGGAATCCGGCGTCGATCGGAAGACGATCGAGCGGATGGTGAAGAAGCACGGCCTGCGCGAACTCTTCTAGAAGGTGTGAAAGGTGAAACGTGAAACGTAAAACGTAAGATATAAGAGTAAGAGGTGAAACGTGTGATGGACGCTTTCACGAAAGACAGATTGAGAGCGCGCAGAACTCGCCGGTGGATCATACCTTTTACGTCTTATTCTTCGTCTTTCGTTTCACGTGTTACCGTTCACGTTGTACCCTTCGCTCACCGTTTCCAGCCACGCCGTCACCGTGTCCGTTCACGGTGCAGCTGATCACCCTTCATCCACTCTCACCGATGGGGCGTCGATGTCCCATTGAGACAAACTTTTCTGACACGTCGTATTCACTTCTAAATTCAATATCTTTTCGTCTCGCACTCCTTTTCGATGGGGCGCATGCGCCCCATTTGTGAGAGCGGCATCGCCTTCGTTGTCTGAAATTCCCAAGGAAAGTGCGCTTTTCCTACGTTGATTCTGTTGGAACGGGAGTTGCTCTATGGCTGCCCGTCTTTATACGTGGAGTGGGGGACGCGCCATCGTGGCAATGATCGCGAGCAAGGAAGTGGAAGACGATGGACCGGCCTCCGGAGTTTTCCACTCCATGAGGTGCAGGTCCCTATGGACCTGCACCGCTCGCGGCAGTCTCGTGGTGCGGTGTTTATGGTTTCAAGAGGAGGTAGGTCAATGAGATCGGTACGAAGCGGGCCTAAGAAGTACAGTCAGCGAAGGTCCCGGGCGGCCTGGAAGTATGTGCTGGGGGCGATGCTCCCGACGGTCTGCATCGGGGTATTCCACGTCGCGTCGGCGGAGCCGACCGACCTGCATGCCGCGGCGCACAACCAGCCGGCTTGGGCAGAGCAGCTCAAGGGGCAGACCATCGTCGAGGATGCCAAGGAAGGGCATGTCGAGCGGACGGCCATGATGGAGCGGCAGCACCAGCGCATCATGGAGAAGATCAATGAGCAGATGGTGCATGACGCCGAGGTGCAGCGGACCGGCGGGCAGTACAACAACATCAACATGATGCACCAGTACGGCGCGGGTAATCAGGATCTCCTTCTGATGTCCAATCCCTCCGCCGAGCCTGTGTCGATGGGCGGCGGGCGCTGCCCGGCCAATGCACCGGTGCGTACGTACGATGTCTCCGCGATCAACGTCGAGATCACGCTGAATATGTGGCTCGATTTTTATCCCGGCTATATGTACGTGCTGACGGAGAATATCGACAAGGTGCGCGCGGAAGAAACGAAGAATAAAGATGCGCGCGACGTGGAAGGGTACAACCCGGGCGCAGTGATGAACGGGTTGCAGAATCAATGGATTCAGCCCCTCGTCCTTCGCGGCAACCAGGGCGATTGCGTCAAGCTCACGCTTCGCAATCAACTCGAGGGCACGGAAGAGGTCAGTCTCAACATTCACGGCTCCAGCATGGTCATGGCGGCGACGGGCCAGCCGGCCAGCACCACCAATCCGGACAGCATTGCCGGACCGGGAAAGGCCGTGGACATGGAATGGTACATTCCGCCCACACAGCAGGAGGGTAGCCGCCAGTTCCATTCGTACAGCAACGACCGCGAATTGACCGTGATGGGCCTCTTCGGGTCGTTCGTGATCGAACCGAAGGGCTCGGAGTATCTTGAGCCGTTGGGAACCGGAGATCCTCAGCCCACCAAGAGCGGATGGCAGGCGATCATCAAGAACGGAGCCGGACCGGACTTTCGTGAGTTCGTGCTGTTCTATCACGAGGTCGGCGATGAAGCCTTCCGCCCATTGAACAAGAAGGGTGACTTCATCCCGCAGCGGGATCCGTTGACCGACGTCTATCGCCCGGTCGCTCGCGCATTGAACTACCGCAGCGAGCCGTTCGGCGTGGACAACATGCAGACCCAGCATGAATATTTCGGCTTCGAAGATGAGTCGATGGCCTACAGCGCCTACACGTTCGGCGATCCGGCCACGACCATTCCGCGCAGCTATCTCGGTGACCCGGCCAAGTTCCGGCTGGTGCACGGTGGATCGGAAGTGTTCCATTCACATCATCCGCACGGAGGTTCAATCCGTTGGCCGCGCAGCCCGCGGGCGATCGACGAAATGCCGCTCTGGCATACGGCGAAGAACGGTCCGGTGAAGTATCCGGTGATCCGGACGAAGTCCGATCGTGTGGACGTGGAAGTGATCGGCCCGTCGGAGACCATGGACCTCGAAACGGAGTGTGGATCCGGACTCTGTCAGCAGTTGGCCGGAGACTTTCTGTTCCATTGCCACGTGGCTCATCACTACATCGCCGGGATGTGGGGCTACTGGCGCGTGTACAACACCATTCAGCAGGGCGCGAACCACAACGATGTGATGCCGGACCTGTTGGAGTTGCCGGACCGGAAGGGCCGGATCAAGGTGGGTGTCACGTCCGACGAGTTGATCGGCAAGACCGTCGATTGGTTCGGCAAGCAATTCACGATCATCGAGAAGGGCAAGACCGATTGGAAGGCGAGCCCGGCTCTAGTGACCGTGAAAGACTGGGTCGAGATGCAGTTCCCGCCGCAGGGCTTGCCTGGTCACAAAAAAGATGAGCGCGAGCAGACCAAGTCCTACGATGCCAGCGTGCTGAACTGGGGCTGGCAGGGCAATCGCGCGATGACCGAGCCTGAAAACACGGTGCCGAATCCGCGGTATCAGTCGGCGCACCCGAACGAGCGGCTGCCGATCGTGTTCGAACCGTTGACCGGCAAGGTGTCGTGGCCTCACTTGAAGCCACATTTCGGTCGCCGGGTGCCGTTCTCCAAAGGCCACAATCCTTCCCCGTGGCTGGAGATGATCCATCTGGAAGAGGACGGGCTGCCGAGTTCCTACCCGGCCAAGCCGGGAGAGAACGGGCGATGGAGCCTGTGCCCGGAAAACGCCGGTTCGAAGAAATACAACGTGCACTTCATTCACACGCCGATGATGTTGGCCGACAAGCAGGGCAACACGCCGGCGATCATGGATGAAGGCGGGTTGATCTATGTCTTGCATGAAGAAGAAGCCGCCATTCGGAAGAACAACGACCTGAAGTTTCCGTTGGTCGTGCGGTCGAACATCTACGATTGCGTCGATTGGATGTTGACCAGCGAATGGGACGACGATGACTTCTCGAATTTTCATGCCTCGAAGGTCAATACCCATTGGCATTTCCTGCAGTTCGACAACCAGTCGTCGGACGGCGTGATCACCGGCTTCTCGAACGAACAGTCGGTGCGTCCGTTTACGATGCTGGAGAAGAAAACCGACAAGGGGTTGCCGTTGCCCTTGAACACCACCTTCACGAAGGCGGCGAAGAAGGGTGAGCGAGTCATTACCGTCAAGAACGCCGCGCAGTATCATCCGGAGATCGAAATCCTGATCGGCGCGGACAATGTCGGCGGAAACGAAGTCGGCCGGATCAAGTCCATCAAGGGGAACGAGATCACTCTGGTTCGTCCCTTGAAGAACGATCATCCGGTGAAGGATATCGTGACGGTCGAGTTCGTCCGGCAGCGGTTCTGGGTCGATTCCGATGTGGGCACCGTGTTCTGGCACGACCATGCGTTAGGCCGGATTACCTGGGGCCATGGCGGGTTCGGCACGATGATCGTTGAGCCGGTCGGTTCGACGTATCACAATCCCAAGACCGGGGCACCGATTCGAAGCGGTCCGCTGGCGGATATCCGCACCGCGGAGCCGGTCGGCTATGGTGTGAACGGAAGCTTCCGTGAACTCCTGGTGCAGTTGAACGATAGTGTGCCGCATACGATCAACATCGTGACGGCCGGCAATCCTCCGGGTCAGCCGGTCGAGGTGGCCCTGGAAGCGGGTAAGACCATTTCCTTCCCGATTCCGGACCACATCAAGATGACGCCGATGCCCTTCCTGAACGGCGGTACGCATACGACGGGCGGCAGCCTGAATTTCAGGGCAGAGCCTATTTCCGGCCGTATGGCGGCCAATCCGGATATGTCGAAACTCTTCAGCAGCGCGGTGCACGGCGATCCGTACACGCCGATGGTACGCGCGTACCTGGGCGATACGGTCGTCTTCCGGTTGTTGCAGACCATGACCAACGAAAGCATGGTCTGGACGCTGTCCGGACATACCTATCTGACTGAGCGGTATGCCGGTGACGCGAATCGGAAGAACTCGATCCATGTCGGCATTGCCGAGCGATATGACTTGGTGGTGCCGCAGGCGGGCGGACCGAGACTGCAGGCGGGCGACTACATCCACTTCAACGGACGTTCGTCCAAGTTCTCGGAAGGTGCCTGGGGCATCTTGCGGGTCCTCGATAAGGATGTGTCGGATCTGCAGAAATTGCCGGCCGGGTACAGCGGCCGGAATGAAATTCCCAAGGCGCCGGCCGTGTGTCCTGCCGATGCGCCGGTGAAGAGTTTCAACGTCTCATCGATCGATTTCCCGTCGATGAAGTTGAATCCGAAGGCACCGGATGCCATCGAGGTCGATTTCGAGCGGACCATCCAGATGGTCAATCCCGAGGCCAGGATTTATGTCCTGGACGAGGATGTGGCAACGGTGGCTTCCGGTGTGCAGCCGATGCCGTTGACGTTGCGCGCCAACGTCGGGGACTGTCTCAAGGTCAAGTTGACCAACAAGATGAAGCAGGGACGGGCCTCGTTCTCGGCCATCGGGTTGGCATTTGATCCGAAGGATTCGTTGGGTGCCAACGTCGGCAACAATCCGGGCGAGCAAACGGTCGCCCCGGGTGAAAGCCGCGTCTACACGTACTACGCCGATCCGTTCATCGGGGAGACACAGTCCCTGGTGTGGGATTGGGGGAACGTGATGACCAATCCGCGTAATGGCCTCTACGGCGGCATCGTGATCGGCCCGAAGGGGGCCACGTATCGCGATCCGAAGACCGGCGCGGATATTTCCACGAAGAACAGCTGGGTCGCCGATGTCATTGTGGATCGGACGATTCAGGGGTATGAGCATCGCCAGAACTACCGCGATGTGGCCCTGTTCTTCCAGGATGAAGACAACATCATCGGGACGAGCTTCATGCCCTATGTGCAGAACACGGCGGGTCTGACGGCCGTCAACTACCGCTCGGAACCCTATAAGTTCCGGGAGTCTAACGGCTGTACGTTGGGCAAGGTCTTCCAGCCTTGCTCGGTAGATAAACCCGAGAGCATTGCGACGCCGCTCATCGAGGCGCATGCCGGAGATCCGGTGCGCATCCATGTGTTCGGTGCGAGCAATGAGCAGAATGGCATGTTCAGCGTCGAGAAGCATGAGTGGCCGATCGAGCCCTTCATGCGCGGTGCCGACCAGATCAGCGTCGTCGAGTTCTCCGCGTCGGAGACTCTCGATGCCTTCATCCCGGCGGCCGGCGGAAGCTTCCGCCTCCCGGGTGATTACGTCTGGAGCAATCAGCGGTTGCCCTATGCCCAATCGGGGCAGTGGGGATTGATGAAGGTCTTGCCGCATGACGATCAACGGATCCTCCCGTTGAGTCAGCAGGCGCCTTCCATCAAGCGGGCGGAAGTCGAGTCTGGAACACCCACTGTCTCCAGAATGTCGAGTCCGCTCCGATAGTGGTGAGGGGGGCGGCATCACCCTCCGTCAGTGCCGCCACAAGGATGCAGTGCCGGTCCTAATCACCAAGACTGCGGGAGAGCCCAGGTGCTCTCCCGCAGTTGCGTTTCGGGTTTGAGCGGTAGAATGGTCCCGTCTGCTTTCGGTAGGTCTTCTCTCTTCCCGTCACATGTCAGACAAACAGGCAGGGCGCAGGCAATCACTGCTTGCGCTTGTGTGCGACCAATTCTTGCAGCGTTTTGAGATCCACGGCGCCCGGTACGAGATCGTTGCCGACGATGAACGCCGGGGTGCCGCTGATGCCGAGGGTTTTGGCCAGGATACGGTTGCGCTCGATGGTCGATTGCCACTCTGGCCTGCTCAAGTCCCGATCGAGCCGCGTCACATCCAATCCGGTATCTTGCGCAATGTGGAAGAGTTGCTCTTTGGTGAGATCGTCTTTCGCCGCCAGCAGAGCCTCATGAAATGCCCGGTGTTTACCCTGCAGGTTCGAGGCGAGTGCCGCCTTGGCCGCCAATTCTGATGTCTCTCCAAGAATCGGGAAGTCTTTGTATACGACACGGACTCGGGCGTCGCTCTGTTGCAGTTGGGTCAAGGCCGATGCCGCTTTTTTGCAATAGCCACAGCGATAGTCGAAGAACTCGACCACCGTCACGTCGCCGGCCGGATTTCCACTGATCGGGCTAGCCGGGTCGTTGAGCAGCTCTTGCTGATGTGTCGCGAGGGCGGCCCTCTGCCGTTCTTGTTCCTCTGCCGCCCGCTTGTTTTCCAACGACTGCAACGATTGCTCGATGACTTCCGGATGGCTCCGAATATACTGCTCGATCATCTGCTCAAAGGCCTGTCTGGTGAGCGGCTCGCCGGTCGGTCCGGCTGCCAGGACCTCGAGAGGCGAGAGGATGGTGCAAGCGGTGAGTGCGAGGCTGATGGAAAGGAGAAGTCGGTTGCTGCCCGGGTTCATTCTGCCTCCGTTTCGGATGAATGTGATGGGGTGTCGCTCGATGCGAGAACGCGCGGCATTATACAAGAATCCGTTGTCTGAGAAACTGGTGGCGCGCGCAACGAGATTCTTGAACGTCGTAGGGCGGGAGGCGCAGTGGTTGACTCCGGTCAGTTGGCCGGGTCGATCGGTAATTTGGTGATCTTGATCAACCGGTGAGCCTCATCCAGTTCAAAGCTTACATGGTCGCCGATGCTGAGGCCTTGCAGGAGACGACGGTTGATGACCGGGAGGGCTTGTGATTCCCCGGATGGCATTCGGATGGTGAGAGTCAGGGTGTCCTGATCGATCGAGAGAATCGTACCGCCCAGGAGGGCAACCTCCATCGTGGGACCGGCGGCGAAACCGGAGATGATCGGAGTACTGAGGAGTAACGTGAGTATGGCCAGGATGTGAAGGCCCATAACCCATGATAGCCGATGCCGATACCTGCCCGGAACTAGCACTCTTCCCTGGTTTGCGCGGGCAGAGGACCTACAACGCAAGCAAATGGCGCTTTGGATTTTACGGTTGCGCTGATTCCCTAGCCGCACTATCTTGAAGCGTAGAAGAAAGGCCAGGGATGTCTGAAACCGGAAACGGATCACCTGCAGTCCTCACCCTCAACGCTGGATCGTCGAGCGTAAAGTGGGCCTTGTTCCGCATGGATTCGCTTCCGGTCCGCACGGCGACCGGAAAGATCGAACGGATCGGACTTCGGGATGGGATCGTCACCGTTACGGATGTTGCCACAGGGCACAACGAGCGGCGAATCGAGCAGGTGTCGGATCATGCGGCCTCGGTGCGGTTGCTCATCGACCAGCTCGCGCACAGCGGGAAGGGATTGTCCGTTCAGGCCATCGGTCATCGAGTCGTGCACGGAGGCAGCCGTTACGCAGACCCGCAGGTGGTCTCCGCTGAGGTCATGGAGGAGTTGCGGCGGCTGAGTCCCTACGATCCGGAACATCTTCCGGCCGAAATTACGTTCATCGAAGCATTCGGCACCGAATATCCGCAAGTGCCGCAGGTGGCCTGCTTTGATACCGGGTTCCATCAACATCTGCCGCCGGTGGCGCGTCTCCTGGCCATCCCCCGTCGCTATGAAACACTGGGCATCAGACGGTACGGGTTTCATGGCCTCTCGTATGCGTTTCTGATGGAGGAATTGGAACGGGTGGCCGGCCGTGACGCCGCGCGCGGTAAGGTGATTCTCGCCCATCTTGGAAATGGGGCCAGTCTGGCAGCGGTGCGGGACGGTGTCAGTATCGATACGAGCATGGGCTTTACTCCGGCTTCCGGCCTGCCGATGAGCACCAGGTCCGGTGATCTGGACCCGGGCCTGGTGTCCTATCTGGCCAGGACCGAAGGCATGACGACGGAACAGTTTCACCACATGGTCAATGCGCAATCCGGTTTGCTGGGCCTGTCGGAGATCAGCCCGGACCTTCGCGATCTGTTGGCGCAGGAGGGCCGCGATGCCCGCGCCGCTGAGGCGGTGGCCCTGTTCTGCTACCAGGGGAAGAAGTGGATCGGTGCCTATGCGGCCGCGCTGGGCGGGCTGGAACAGTTGGTCTTCAGCGGCGGCATCGGTGAACATGCGGCGGTCGTGCGGGCGCGTATGTGCGAGGGCCTGGAGTTTCTCGGCATCCATCTGGATCGGGAGCAGAACGAGGCCAATGCCGCCGTGATCTCCAGCCCGGCGAGTCGCGTGACCGTGCGGGTGATCCGCACCGACGAAGAAAGTCAGATTGCTCAATCGGTCTGCCGGTTGCTGGCATTGACTGTGGGCCGTTGACGATGCAGGACGGTCGCCCATGCCCGTCGCGGGCGCGATGTCACGGACAATCGAAACCTGAGAAAGGGAACCCATGAATCTGACGACGCAGGCGAATCAGTCGCTGAGCCCCGAGATGGCACAACGGATCCATGCCTACTGGCGAGCGGCAAACTATCTCTCGGTCGGGCAGATTTATTTGTTCGACAATCCGCTGCTGAAACAGCCGTTGAAACGGGAGCATATCAAGCCGCGCCTGCTCGGCCATTGGGGCACGACGCCGGGGCTGAATTTTATCTATGCCCATCTCAACCGCATCATCAAAGCCCAGGATCTCCCGGTGTTGTACATCGCAGGTCCCGGACACGGCGGTCCCGGCCTGGTTGCGAACGTGTACCTCGAAGGAACCTACAGCGAGGTCTATCCGAACATCTCGCAGGACGAATCAGGCTTACAGCGCCTGTTCAAACAGTTTTCTTTCCCCGGAGGTATCCCGAGCCATGTCGCGCCGGAAACGCCCGGTTCTATCCACGAGGGCGGTGAACTGGGCTATTCCCTGGCCCATGCCTATGGGGCGGCCTTCGACCACCCCGAATTGCTGGTGGCTTGTGTGATCGGGGACGGAGAAGCAGAAACCGGTCCGCTCGCGGGGAGTTGGCATGGGAACAAGTTTTTGAATCCCGTGCGGGACGGGGCGGTGCTGCCGATTCTGCATTTGAACGGGTACAAGATCGCCGGCCCGACCGTGCTGGCACGTATGCCGCCGGACGAGCTTGAATCTCTGCTGGTCGGGTATGGTCATCAGCCGTTTTTCGTCGAAGGTGATGATCCTGCGACGATGCATCAGCTGATGGCGTCCACGCTGGACGAAATTGTCACGACGATCCGGGGCATTCAGCAGGAGGCCCGGTCCAAGGGATTTACCGGCCGTCCGCGCTGGCCCATGATCGTCTTGCGTACCCCGAAGGGCTGGACCGGGCCGAAGGAAGTGGACGGCAAACCGACGGAGGGCACGTTCCGTTCCCATCAGGTGCCGATGGGCGAGATGGACAAGCCCGGACATGTCGAGTTGCTGGAAGCATGGCTGAAGAGTTATCGGCCGGAGGAGTTGTTCGACGAAGCGGGGAAGTTAATGCCGGAGCTGGCCGAGCTGGCGCCGACCGGCGAGCGACGCATGGGGGCTATTGCTTGCGCGAACGGGGGCGGCCTTCTCCGCGATCTTCAGATGCCGGATTTCCGACAGTACGCGGTGCCGGTGGTGAAGCCCGGCGTCGAGGATGCCGAAGCGACCCGGGTGCAGGGACTGTTTCTGCGCGATATCCTCAAGATGAACCCGCATAACTTCCGGTTGTTCGGGCCGGATGAGACGGCCTCAAACCGTTGGGGTGGGGTGTTCGAAGTGACCGATCGCTGCTCGACCGAGCAGATCCTCCCCACCGACGAACATGTGGCGCACGACGGGCGTGTCATGGAAATCTTGAGCGAGCACCTGTGCCAGGGTTGGCTTGAGGGGTACCTGCTGACGGGACGGCATGGGTTTCTGAATTGTTATGAAGCGTTCATTCACATCGTCGATTCCATGTTCAATCAGCATGCGAAGTGGCTCAAGACCTCGCGCGAGATTCCCTGGCGGCGGCCGATCGCCTCGCTCAATTATCTGCTGACGTCGCACGTGTGGCGCCAGGACCACAATGGTTTCAGCCATCAGGATCCCGGCTTCATCGATCATGTGGTGAATAAGAATGCGCAGGTAATCCGTGTCTATCTGCCGCCCGATGCGAACACGCTCCTGTCGGTCACGGACCATTGTTTGCGCAGCCGCGATTATGTGAACGTGGTGGTGGCGGGTAAACAACCGGCTCCGCAATGGCTGGATATGGACGCCGCCGTGCTGCACTGCACCGCCGGGATCGGGATTTGGGAATGGGCGAGCAACGACCGCGGCAGCGAGCCCGACGTCGTGATGGCCTGTTGCGGCGATGTGCCGACCATGGAGACGCTGGCGGCCGTGGAAATCCTGCGTATCGCCCAGCCCAATTTGAAGGTGCGCGTGGTCAACGTCGTCGATCTCATGAAGCTGCAGCCTGCGAGCGAACATCCGCACGGGATGTCCGACAAGGAATTCGATGCGTTGTTCACGACCGACAAACCGATCATCTTCGCCTTCCACGGGTATCCGTGGCTGATCCACCGGCTCACCTACCGCCGGACCAACCATGACAACCTGCATGTACGTGGCTACAAAGAGGAAGGCACGACCACCACGCCGTTCGACATGGTTGTGTTGAACGATCTGGACCGGTTCCACCTGGTATCCGATGTGGTGGACCGCGTGCCGCAGCTCGGGGCGCGTGCCGCCTATCTCAAACAGGAGATGCGCGACAAACGCATGTTGCACAAGCAGTACATCGAGACCTATGGAACCGATATGCCGGAGATCAGAAATTGGAAGTGGAGCGGGAAGCGCTAGCCCGGATTATTCATGAATGCCGTCGCGAGGCGTTCGAGACGGAAGCCCGCCGTGGTTGCTCGCGCGTGAGGCCGACGCAGGCGTACTCGCGGTCCGTCGAGGAGGCCGAACGAGAACAGCCTCGCCGGGCGAGAGGATCGGACGCCGGAGCAGGGATTCATGAATAGTCCGGGCAAGGACATGGCTCCTCCTACTGTCGTCGTGCTGTTCGATGTCGACAATACGTTGCTGGACAACGATCGGATCACGGCCGACCTCACGCAGTATTTGGACCGGGAAGTCGGCCCGGCGCACGAGCGGGAATAT